>SMUX01007493.1_pt1 | contig 21150 bp, 24 predicted proteins | sample 2456431 | NCBI WGS metagenome assembly SMUX01 (sample SAMN11095930, study PRJNA526329) | marine sediment metagenome | biome: Marine sediment; feature: Surficial sediment; material: Deep marine sediment; isolation source: Hadal surficial sediment | place: Pacific Ocean | collected 2014-11 | depth... | reverse complement strand
CTATTGAAGAATCTGATGTAGAAGTAAATTGTGTAGTTCCCCCAATAACTTCTACCCGTAAGCTGAATTTATACAAATTTCGTTCACCTTGCTGTGTAGTTATCGTATACATTCCATCTTGTTTCCACAAAAGACTGTCAGTTCTTATAACTGTCATAAAGTTTCCATTTCTATCCGGACTGACCTGCTGGATTGTTACAATATTACCATTTGGTGATGTTACAGTAATAGCAACATCTTCAGCTAAAATACTGGTGAAGCCAGATACTGTAACTGATGTAGAACCTTGTTCTGCTGATAATGAGACTTCCATACCTGATTGGTATTGTTGAGCAAAAGAAGGTGAAATTGTTAAAGTCGCCACCCCAGCCAAAATAGCAATTAGAAGGTATGTTTTGCGAATGCTCATTCTTAAATCGCTTTAGAATGGTCTCTATTTATGTATATTTAAAAAATGAAAAAAATTGAAGATCTAGTATTTTGGTATTATGCTTAGTCTGGTCTTGGCAGTTACTGCAATTATTGAAATTATTGCTACTGCAAGTATCAAGGCCGCAATAGTACCAAATTCTGGAACTACGAATGTACCAATTATTTCTATTGTCTCCGCACCATCTTCGAAGGTAATAGTAAGTGTCCTGTCAGTTGCTGTTTTGACTTCTCCAAATTCTACTTCTTCTCCATCAACTAGAACAAAGAATTCATCGTCTGCATCACCTAGTTGTGCATCAATCAATGCCCTTGGGAGTGTTATAGTAAGTTCTCCGTCACTTGTTGTTTTAATTGTAATAATCAATGAATTTGCGTCATCATCAGGATTCACGTTAAGAACGCTTCCACCAGTTATTGAGTAACTTAGCATAAAGTCAGTACGATCTACTGAAATTGTGGGTCCAGTTGGTTTTGGTGGTGCAACTCCTGAACTACTAAATTCAAAGGTTGTTTCTGCAATTCTAGATTCGCTACCATATAGGACTTTAATGGTATATGTACCGCTAGCTTTCCAAAGTGGTCCCCCAGAAGTTACTTCAACGCTGAATTTCTTATCTGGTCCTACCCCAAATTGTTTAAGAGTGACTTGGTTTCCAAATTTGGGTTCAAAGACTTGTAAAGATATTTGATAACCAGATAATAGGTCTCTAACTTCTCCTGAAATAACAATTGTTTCTCCGTTAACGTATGACTCTTTGTCAGTTGTCACAGCTATCGGTTCTATAATTTGTCCAAAAGCAGGTACTCCGCTCATGCCTGCAACTAAAATTGCAAACAATGCAAAAACTTTCAAATGAGTACTCATCGAGAATAACGCCTAACCAATACTATTTAACTTTACGGAAAAAATTCTTGACAAAAACAACAATATTGGCTTGCATTTTCAGATTAGATATATATTAACCTCTCGGTGGTTTTTTACAGTTTGTGTGTTTTATTGATTATTACAGCTAATGTAATTAAACGAGGTTTTGTTTTTGGCAACTAAGAAGATCCCTGTTTTAGTCCCAGAGCATGTTTATGTCCCAAAACATGAAATCATAAATAAAAAACAAGCCGAAGATGTTTTAAAACAATTTAATTGCAAACCCACTGAATTGCCTTTGATATTTGTAACGGATCCCGCAATTATGGGACTTGGTGTCAAACCTGGCGATATGATAAAAATTTCAAGAAAAAGTGCAACAGCTGGGCAAAGCAACTATTACCGATATGTGGTAGAAGTCTAATGTCACATCAATCAAATAAACGCTGGCCGATTATTCAGGATATTTTAAAAAGAGAAGGTATAGCTAGACAACATCTTAATTCTTTTGATGAATTTTTGGAACGAGGACTTCAAAGTATTATCAATGAAGTCGCTCAAATTGAAATAGAAAATGCAGAATATCCTTACAAAATTCAATTAGGTAAAATCAAACTTCAACAACCTCGTATGATGGAACTTGATGGTTCTATTACACACATTACTCCAGCTGAAGCTAGATTACGAAATGTATCATATTCAGCACCAGTTATGATGGAATCTAGTGTTGTTGAAGATGGAAAAATTTTAGAATCACGATTTGTGCACATAGGTGATATTCCTGTAATGATTAGATCAAATGCTTGTATATTGCACAACTTTTCTACACAAAAGCTTGTAGAACATGGCGAGGATCCTAATGATCCAGGAGGATATTTTATTATTAATGGTTCTGAAAGAGTAATCGTAGGTCTTGAAGATCTTTCTTACAATAAAATAATTGTAGACAAAGAAACTGTTGGAGGTAACATTGTATTCAAAGCCAAAGTTTATTCTTCAATAGTTGGCTACCGTGCAAAATTAGAACTAATGATGAAAAATGATGGGCTAATTGTTGCAAGAATTCCTGGTTCTCCTGTAGATATTCCAGTAGTTACTTTAATGCGAGCACTAGGTTTAGAATCTGATAAAGAAATTGCAGCTGCAGTTTCTCTTGTTAGTGATGTTCAAGATGAACTTGAAGGTTCATTTGAAAAGGCCGGTGATGTTCCAACCTCAAAAGATGCAATTGTTTACATTAGTAAAAGAATTGCTCCTGGAATGTTAGAAGAATTCCAAATAAAAAGAGCGGAGACTTTACTTGATTGGGGATTATTACCGCATTTGGGAAAACACCCAGAAAATAGAAAAGAAAAAGCTCAATTTTTAGGAGAAGCTGCATGTAAACTACTCGAGCTAAAACTGGGATGGATTTATCCAGATGATAAAGATCATTATGGAAACAAAGTCATCAAATTTGCAGGTCAGATGTTAGCTGATTTGTTAAGGACTGCTTTTAGAAACTTGGTTCGCGATATGAAATATCAACTCGAGAGGTCCGGACAAAAACGTGGTATAAACGCAGTTGCTGCAGCCATACGACCAGGAATTGTTACTGACAAACTAAATAATGCAATTGCAACTGGTAATTGGGGAAGAGGACGGGTAGGTGTTACACAATTACTTGATAGAACTAATTATCTTTCTACAATTAGTCATTTAAGAAGAGTTCAATCTCCACTTAGCAGAACTCAACCAAACTTCGAAGCAAGGGATTTACATGCAACCCACTTTGGAAGAATTTGTCCAAGCGAAACTCCCGAAGGTTCCAATTGTGGATTGGTCAAAAACTTGGCCTTGTCTGCAATCATTTCTGTACACATTCCTTCTGAAGAAATTATAGAGAAAATTTATGATTTAGGTACTGTTCATTTTTCAGATGCCAAAGATGATCTAAAGAAAATCGGAACTAGAATTTTTGTTGATGGAAAATTAATTGGATATTTTAGAGATGGTCAAAAATTAGTGGAATCTCTTCGTGAATTACGTAGAAATTCAAAGATTCATCCACACGTTGGAATATCTTTACATCAATCTGAAATCGAGGGATCTACAAAGAGAATTTATGTAAATTGTAATGCAGGTCGAGTTTTGAGGCCTCTAATAATCATTAAAGACAACAAATCACTTATTACACAAGAACTAATTGGAAAAATTTCAAAAAAACTCATTTCCTGGAATGATTTGCTGAGAATGGGAATAATGGAACTCATTGATGCTAACGAAGAAGAAAATTGCTACATTGCCTTAGATGAAAAGGATACAAAAAAGCATACTCATATGGAAATATTTCCATCTGCGATTCTTGGTGCTGGGGCATCTATTATTCCATATCCTGAACATAATCAATCTCCTAGAAATACTTACGAGTCAGCTATGGCAAAACAAAGTCTTGGATTTTCCACACCAATGATGAACACTAGTACTTATGTTAGACAACACTTTATGCTGTATCCACAAACTCCAATAGTTACAACAAAAGCAATGGGGTTGTTAGGTCTAGAAGATAGACCTGCAGGACAAAATTGTGTTGTTGCAGTTTTACCTTTTGATGGTTATAACATTGAAGATGCGATTGTCTTGAGTAAGGCATCAGTAGACAGAGGATTAGGAAGAACTTTCTTTTACAGAATATACGATGCTGAATCAAAGCAATATCCAGGCGGAATGCGTGATAATTTTGAGATTCCAAATGCTGAAGGAAACATCAGAGGTTACAAAGGAGAAAAAGCCTATCGTCTACTTGAAGAAGATGGTGTAGTAGCAACTGAATCCACTGTTCTTGGAGGTGACATCTTAATTGGAAAGACTAGTCCACCTCGATTTATGGAAGAGTATAGAGAATTTGAAGTTAAGGGCCCTTATCGACGTGATACGTCTATTGGTGTTAGACCTTCTGAAACAGGTGTTGTAGATACTGTTGTCATGACCCAATCAAACGAGGGAGGGAAGATGTACAAAGTTCGAGTACGTGATATGAGAATACCTGAAATTGGCGATAAATTTGCATCAAGACATGGACAAAAAGGAATACTAGGAATTTTAGCAAAAAATGAAGATTTACCTTACACAGCTGATGGAATTTCTCCTGATGTGCTAATCAATCCTCATGCTTTCCCATCAAGAATGACTGTTGGAATGTTTATGGAATCAATTACAGGAAAGGCTGCTGCATTACGTGGGGCGAAATTCGATGGTTCAGCTTTTGTTGGGGAAAAAATGGACGAAGTAAAGCAAGTAATGGACGCTACTGGCTTCAAGTATTCAGGTAAAGAAATAATGTATGATGGAAGAACTGGAAAACCATTTCCAGTTGAAGTCTTCATTGGTGTAGTCTATTATCAAAAATTACATCATATGGTAGCTGATAAAATTCACGCAAGAGCTCGTGGTCAAGTACAAATGTTAACTAAACAACCAACTGAAGGAAGGGCTCGTGGAGGAGGACTAAGATTTGGAGAAATGGAGCGAGATTGTTTAATTGCTTATGGTGCATCTATGATTCTTAAAGACAGATTGTTAGATGAATCTGACAAGGCTGATATTTACATTTGTGAACGTTGTGGCTTAGTTGCATACCATGATGTTAAACAAAGAAAATATGTTTGCAGAGTTTGTGGTGATAAAGCTAAAGTATCCTCTGTTTCAGTTGCTTATGCATTCAAATTACTATTACAAGAGATGCAAAGTCTTAACATTGCACCACGTCTATTAATCAAGGAGAAAGTATAATGTCACTTCAAACTATAAAATCCGTTGATGGTATTAGATTTTCAGTTTGGTCTCCCAATGAAATTAGAAAATATTCAGTATCAGAAATTACCGCTCCAGAAACATATGATGAAGATGGTATGTCAGTTCAAGGTGGATTAATGGATGGTAGACTAGGAACACTAGAGCCAGGACAAAAATGTCTGACATGTGGAAATACTGCAGCCCGATGCCCAGGTCACTTTGGACATATTGAATTAGCTGAACCAGTACTTCACATTGCTTTCATTGATAATATTTACAAACTTTTGTTGTCAACTTGCCGTTCTTGTTCAAGATTAAAAGTACCTCAGGACGATCTTGATAAATTTGCAGAAATAAAAAAACATGAAGCAGCCTATACAATAATTTCACAAAAGCGTATTCCTGAGCAAATTTTAGAAAAAGCAAAAAAAGCTAAAGAATGCCCTCACTGCGGTAAAAACCAATACGAACTAATTTTCACCAAACCAACAATTTTTATTGAAAAAACTGAAATTGGTGAACATCGATTACTTCCTATTACAATAAGAGAAAGATTTTCGCACATAATTGATGATGATATTATATTACTTGGTTATGATTCTGCTACTGCTAGACCCGAATGGTTCATACTACAAGTATTACCTGTTCCGCCAGTAACAGTTAGACCGTCAATAATCTTAGAAACCGGAATAAGATCCGAAGATGATCTAACTCATAAAATGGTGGACATTATAAGGGTAAATCAAAGACTTAAAGAAAGCAAAGAAGCAGGTACTCCACCATTAATTGTTCAAGACTTAGTTGATTTGTTACAATATCATGTAACTACATATTTTGATAATGAAGTTTCTGGAATTCCACAAGCTCATCATCGTTCTGGAAGACCACTCAAAACCTTAACACAGAGACTAAAGGGAAAAGAGGGAAGATTTAGAGGTTCATTATCTGGAAAACGAGTTGACTTTTCTAGTCGAACGGTTATCTCTCCTGATCCTAATCTTGATCTATCTGAAGTCGGTGTTCCAAAATCAGTTGCAATGAAATTAACGATACCAGAAATCGTTACAGACTGGAATATTGAAAGATTGAAGAAAATAGTAATTAACGGACCAACTAAATTTCCAGGTGTAAATTATATTGTAAGACCTGACGGTGTAAAAATTAGATTAGATTTTGTTGAAGACAGATCTGTTATAGCTGACAGTCTTGAGAATGGCTATCTTATTGAAAGACATCTTGTTGATGGTGACATTGTGATGTTCAACAGACAACCCTCTCTTCATCAAATGTCAATAATGGCTCATTATGTGAGAGTATTACCTGGTAAAACATTCCGACTCCATCCTTCAGTTTGTCCTCCTTACAACGCTGATTTTGATGGGGATGAAATGAATCTACATGTTCCACAAAGTGAAGAGGCCAGGTCAGAGGCAATTTTACTTATGAGAGTTCAGGACCAACTTATCTCACCTAGATATGGAGGACCAATTATTGGAGGTCTCAGAGATTTTATCACTGGTGCTTACTTATTAACAAAAGACGATACAATCCTGTCAAAACAAGATTTCTGTAATTTAGCTATGTTGGGAGGATATCAAGGGGATTTGCCTGAGCCTGTATCTAAAGGTAAAGATGGATCATTTTTTACTGGAAAACAACTCTTTTCGCTTTTTTTGCCAAGTGATTTTAATTATGTAATGACTTCAAAGTGGTCAAAAGGAACAAAAGGTAAACTAAAAGATGTTGTGATAAAAAATGGGCAACTACTTAGCGGAGTTATTGACAAGTCTTCTATTGGTGCTGAAGAACCAGAAAGCGTTTTACACAGGATAGCAAAAGATTATGGAAATGCACAAGCAAAACAATTCCTTAACTCAGTTCTAATTATTGTAAAACAATACATTACACATTATGGATTTAGTTATGGATATTCAGATCTTGAACTTAGTGAAAAGGTAAGAGAAAATATTTTAACGGAAATTCAAGGAAGCTATGATAAGGTTTATGATTTTATTTCTCAGGCAAAAAAAGGAACTTTGAAACTGACAAGAGGGTTATCATCTAATGAAGCCTTAGAGGCGTACATTGTAAACGAGTTAGCCAAAGCAAGGGATGCTGCAGGAAGTACTGCTGATCAATCATTTGATGAAACTAATGCTGGTAGGATTATGGCAACAACTGGAGCTAGAGGCTCTTCACTTAACATAGGTCAAATGGCAGGTGCATTAGGTCAACAATCTCGTCGTGGTAAACGAATGCTTACAGGTTACAACAATAGGGCTTTAACACACTTTAAAGAGCATGATGACAATCCTGATGCTTACGGCTTTATAAAAACAAATTATCGAGATGGTTTGTCTGCCTTGGAATTTTTCTTCCATGCAATGGGTGGAAGAGAAGGTCTAGTTGATACAGCAGTGAGAACACAACAAAGTGGTTACATGCAACGTCGTTTGATAAATGCTCTTGAACATATCAAACTTGAATATGATGGCACTGTTAGGGATCCACATGGCCATATTATCCAATTTTTGTACGGTGAGGATGGAATTGATGTAGCAAAAAGTGACCATGGTGAAGCCTTTAACATCAATAGATTGATTGAATCACAAACTATCATTGATACTGGAAAAAAAGCCACAAACGATGAAATTCTTCAACTTGCAAAAAAATATACTAAAACCTTCAACCTGAGACTCCGAACTCTAGTTACAGAAGCTTTACAAGAATCAAAATTAAGTAAAGACGGAATCGAAAAGATGTGTAAAAAAGGTCTTGATCTTTATAACAAGGCCCAAGTAGAACCTGGTCAAGCGGTTGGAATTATTACTGCTCAATCAATCGGAGAACCTGGTACTCAGATGACACTAAGAACATTCCACTTTGCAGGAATCCGAGAAAGAAACGTAACTTTGGGACTTCCTAGACTAATTGAACTTGTTGATGCACGCAAAAAACCTGTTACGCCAACTATGGATATTTACCTTGATAAAGAATCAAAAAAATCACGTGAAAAAGCAATTGAAGTAGCACGTAATATATTACAAACTAAAGTTAGTGCGTTAATTTCTGATACAGAAACTGATTATGCAACAGAAATTAAACTTCACCTTAGTCCTAAGAGACTAAAAGAAAGAGGATGTAGAGTTGATGATGTAGTTACTGCTTTAGAATCTAACAAAAAATTCAAAACAGAATCAGAGGGAGATCTAGTGATTCTAAAACTTGTTGCAGAATCTGATGCACCAACTGTAATAGCAATAAGAAACAAAGTACTAAACACGACTGTCAAAGGTGTCCCCGATATACAAAGAGTGACCCTAATACAAAAAGACGATGAATGGGTAATACAAACAACTGGTTCTAATCTTCCTAAAGTCCTAGGTGTAGATGGAATTGATAAAAATGGTGTGCGTACAAATAATGTTTTTGAGATAGCAAGTACATTGGGAATTGAAGCTGGAAGAAATGCTTTGATAAATGAACTAAACTCTACTCTTGAAGATCAAGGGCTTGAAGTAGATATTCGATACATTATGTTAGTTTCAGATTTAATGTGTTCTAAAGGTTACATGCAACAAATTGGACGACATGGAATTGCTGGAACAAAAGATAGTGTTTTGGCAAGAGCAGCATTTGAAATCACCGTTCCTACTATAGCTCATGCTGCACTTACTGGTGAGGTTGAGCAATTGAAAGGAGTTACTGAAAATGTAATTGTTGGTAGTAATATTCCAGTAGGTAGCGGAACAGTTGATCTTTACATGCAAGTCTCAAAAAAATAATTCCTTAACCCAACCTTCTTTTTTTAAAATAAGTATAATTTCTACGTGATTAATAAATACTAAAATTTCAATTAATTTTTTGTGTTGGGTATAAAAAAGGGATTTTTCCTAATTCTAATTTTAATTATATTCTCATTAACACCTTTTATTTTTGCTGAAAAAATCATTAATGAAAATCCATCATTAATTCTAAAAACAGACAAATCTGCGTATCAAATTGGCGAATCCTTAATCATCTCTGGAATTGTTGAAGAAAAGAAAATGCCAGTTGCTGCATTACGATTATTCAATCCTCAAGGAGGAATATTATTAGCAAATAATCTGGAACTTGAAGATGATAATACTTTTTCAAAAACTATACTCTTGGAACCTTCCCATTATGATACATCTGGGAGTTATACTATACAACTAGACTATGGTAAGCTAAAGGCAGAAACCATCTTTGATATAATTTATGATGACGAGATTTCTGAAGATTCCATTTTAGATGAATTTGAGGAAATAATTTTTCCTGAGGTAATTGTTATGACCGATAAATCTTATTATCAAGATGGGGACACTATTACTATAGTTGGTTTTGTTTCTAAGCTAAATGAACCTTCAGTATTAGTTGTAATTTATGATCCATTTGGATTTCCTTCTGGCTTTTATTTTGGTGAAATAGATTCTAATTATGAATTTACAGTAAATTTTTTGGTAAAATCAGGTGTTAATTTTAGAACTCAGGGAGAATATTCTATTGTTGCACGTTATGGAGATTCTGAAGACAGAATAACTTTTGAATTCATTGAAAAATTTGAAGAAACAATACCCGAACCTGTAATTGAATCAACAAAACATGTTGATGAAATTGCAGACAATCAAGAAGTAAAAGAAGTTACAGTAAAAAATGAAATCATTCAAAATAATGATCAAAGTAGTACTGTACATCAAAAAATAAAAAAAGATGATAATAAACTAATTAACGACGAAAAAATTGTAAAGAAAGATAATCTAAAAAAATACATTATGCAAGATTCTTCATCAAAAAAATCAACAAATCTTTCAGTTGAAGATTTTGAACTTGGAAAAATTCTAAATCAAATTCATCTAAACTGTGATCAGAGTGAATTTATGGATATTATTTCATATTATGATAGCATGGGTCCTGCCTTGATTCGACTTTGCAAATATAATGATGCAATTACCTATTATGATCAAACACTAATTGAAAATCCAACAAACGTTGACGCTCTAAATAACAAAGGTTCAGCTCTTGCCAGAATGGGACTTTTTGAAGAAGCGATAACTTTCTATAATTCAGCCATTGATGTTGATTCAAATAATATTGAATCTTTAAACAATAAAGCTAACGCATTAGCTAACCTAGATGATTATGAACAAGCAATATCACTTTACAATAAAGCATTACTTTTGGCTCCAACAAATATGATCATTCTCGAAAATCTTGAAACAGCACAAGAAAAAATTCCAGTTTCTCAAGAGCAAAATGAAAAAATTACACTGAATTATGTAGTCGGAAATCAAGAGAATATGCCTACTGAAAAACCAAAAACTGAAAAAAATGAAGATATCCTCAAACAAATTAGTAATGTATTTTCATCTATAGGAAATGCACTTTTTAGAATTTTATCTTAAAACAAAATTCGTTTTACAAAAAATGAATACAATTCTTATCTATCTAATACGTAGCTTGTTTATGAGAGCTACAATAAACCTATAAAGGCGTCAAAAACAGACATTAAACAAAGTGGCAAAATGAAAACGTTGTTAGAAAAAACAATTAAAGACGCTATGAAGGATAGAAAGCGTACTATGGGAGCTAAACAAGTACTTGGCTCTATGAAAAATTCTAAATTGATTGTAATTTCCCAGTCACTTGCAAAAACTATTGCAGAAAAAATTCAAGAAAGTGCAAAAAAAGAAAATGTTCCAACCCTAAATTTTGAGGGCTCATCTGTCGCCTTGGGTCGACTTGCCGGATTACAATTTAGAGTTTCTACAATGTCACTTACATCCGTAAGTGATGCCAACATCAAATCCATCTTAAAAGAATCTGGAAATAAATGAATGGGCAAAAAATTTTTCAAACAAACTGTTCTTTTGAAAGTTTAAATGAGACAGGCAGGGCTTCGTGTTAAAAAGGAATCAATCATGACACAATCAATCAAAATAACAACTGATCAGATGCGTTTAATGTCACTGTTTCAAAATGTGACTGGTGCAACTGCACGTGATTGTGTGGAAGATGAAAAACAAGATAGAGTAATTTTTGTTGTAAATGCAGGTAAGATGGGTCTTGCAATAGGAAAAGGAGGCTCACACATCAAAACCCTGCAAAATATTATTAAACGAAATATTGAACTGGTGGAATATTCTGATGATCCAACAGTTTTTCTCAAAAATATGTTAAATTCAAAATTAGTTTCTGAAGTTAAAATAAATAAAAGAGCAGATGGTACTCTACAAGCAATAGTTATAGTTGATCCAAGAAAGAAAGGAATTGTAGTTGGTAGAGAAGGTCGCAATGCAGAAAAAGCTAGACTACTTGCAAAAAGATATTTTGAAATTTCAAGCGTACTAATTACTAGCCCTGAAAGAACAACAATTGAGTGGTAGTTGCATGGCCAAGTCTCCTTTAGGTTTATTCGCTGGTAGAGTTCTCAAGGCAAAAAAGAAAAGACAACGATGGTCCATTTCTACTTTTAAGAGACGAAGACTTGGTTTAGATAAAAAGTCCAATCCCTTTGGAGGGTCTCCTCAAGCAAGAGGAATAGTTTTAGAAAAAGTAGGAATTGAGGCAAAACAGCCAAACTCTGCTGTAAGAAAGTGTGTTCGAGTTCAATTAATAAAAAACGGAAAATCTGTTACTGCATTTTTGCCACGAGACGGTGCAATGAATTTTATCGATGAACACGACGAGGTGCATCTTGAAGGAATGGGTGCTACCCAGGGTGGTGCAATGGGGGACATTCCAGGTGTTCGATTTAAGGTTTTCAAAGTTAATGATACTTCATTGCGAGAGTTAGTTTTAGGAAAGAAAGAAAAACCAAGGAGATAAGTAAATGGGTCAAACTGTAAAGATGTTATTATTTAGAAAGTGGGATACTTCAGAAATTCAAATCCAAGACGTTGGTCTAAAAAACGCGATATCTCTTAAGCAAATTATAATGCCATTATCATCTGGACGTTCTGCTCTCAAACGATTCAACAAGGCCGAGGTAAATATCGTTGAACGATTAACCAACAAACTAATGCATTTTGGAAAAAAATATGCAAAAAATACTGGAAGAATGGGAGGAAAAAAGATTCACAGTATCAATACTGTAAAGGCTGCCTTTGAAATAATGCATCTAAAGACTGGAAAAAATCCTGTAGAGCTTCTAGTCCGTGCTGTTGAAAATTCTGCACCAAACGAAGACACAACTCGAATAGTTTATGGTGGTACTGTTTATCACGTATCTGTGGATGTAGCACCAATTAGAAGAGTTGACCTAGCATTAAGATTCATTTCAGAAAGCGTTAGAGATGCCACATTTTCAAATCCTAAAGCAATTGAAGAGTATTTAGCAGAGCATTTAATTGCTGCAGCAGGAAATGATTCTAACGCTCCATCAATTAAGAAAAAACACGAGCTAGAAAGAATCGCACAAGCTTCTAGGTAATTTTAAATTAAGTAGCCCGAGGCAGATTCGAACTGCCGTCCCCGCGTATCCTCTCATAAGATCCAGAGCGCGGAATCCATAACCTAAAAATTATTTGGCCACTAGACTATCGGGCTACTGGAAAAACTGGATAAAATTCGAATATAATTATTGCTAGACCAAATTTAGAGTTGAAAATCAATATCATCCAGTAATACTTACTTCATGGATGGCAGTTGCATAACCACAATCTGCTTTTAATCTCAAGTAAGCAATTAGCCTATAATGAATGGAATAAAGATCATTTTCTTTTATTATAACTCCTTTTTGAATTAGTGAGGCCAATCCTCGAGAAATTATCGAAATGCCGACTCCTTTTTTTTGGCAAATTTCGTCTCGTTTTTTTTGATATTGCTTTAAAGAAAACGCAATATCATTGATTTCCAGAATCAGGGGCCAAATGATTTCATGCCAAACAAATCTTCGATTTTCAGTTGCTGATGCGTATTTTCCTTTCTTACTCAACATTAATAAAAAATAAAAATGTAGTTATAATTGCATAGTTGTCTCAAAACGAAATTGAAGTATCCCTGAACCTTTTAGAAAAAGATTGGGAGATAGACCCAATATTCAGGGATTTTGTTTTAGGAAAAAGAAATGACGTCGGAGATCATGAAGTCAAAGTACAGGATGTTATATTTCACATTCCATTTTTAACTAGTGAAAAAAAATTTGTCTTGTGGAAATGTTATTGGCCAGATTGTCATAATTGTTGTGACAGGCAAGGAAGACTACCTTTAACTTCTAATGATTTAATCACAATTAGTAAAGGACTAGGATATCAAAAAACATCGGATTTTATTAAAAAAGAAACACTAGTTGCATCTTGGACTGAAGCTGGACCTTCAGGGGAGAGAACTAGCATGACTACAATTAATCTGAAACGAAAAGCTGATGAAACTGAAGCAGATGATGGAACGCACATCTCTTGTAGATTCTTAGATGATAAAGGCGGGTGCTCGATGCATCCATCTAGACCTGGAGTTTGTTATCTTTATCCATTTTCAACATGGTTGCAAAACGAAAAAGGAAAAGCTCGTGTTCACGCAACGTATCAGTTTACTGGAGATTGTCCAGGATTTTACTTGGCAGATTCTACTGAGCAGATGAAGGAAGTTTTAGAAGATTATTCAAAAATTATTTATGATTACAATATGAAGTCGGGAGGAACAATTCGAGAAGGCTTTGGGTCAGTAAGCTTTAGCTAGGCTTTTGCAATCTTGATTAGATCACGCATGTGAATTTCCATGCCAAATCTATCTTCGTTTTTCTTCATGTATCTAAATATTGTTAATAGTTCTGGAAGTTGTCTGATGGCACTGAAATTTCCTTTCATTTTTGATCTGATAAAATTGAAAACTTTGCTGTAGACCTTAAAGTATTTTAGTACCTCCTCTCTATATTTTTCGTTGTTTCCTAGATTTTTTATGAAAATGTCTGCACAAACCATTGCTGGTATAATTCCCTCGCCTAATAGTGGATAAACTGTTCCAATTGATTCCCCAACTCCAACTACTTTGCCATGGAAGAATGGTTCACACCTATCAGGTGTTGCAAGACGTATTGGTCTGCCAACCGTTTTTGTAACCTTTCCACCGTACTTTTCAAAAAACTTGTCAGTTTCGGCTACATGATTTCTCTTGTAATCACCTGCGCCAATATGTGCACATTTTTTATCCAATGGAAAATACCAGAAATAACCACTCATTCCTTTGAATGGTTTTACGTAAAAGTCATCTATTGGAACCTCGTTTTCGTATTCAATTCTGTATTGGTATGTTGGTAGGTAAAAGTCCTTTTCTGGTTTTGGAAGATAGGTTCGATAAAATCCAGTTGCGTCAATGATTAAATCAAAGTCTCGTTCTAAATCCTCAAGTTTTGGAGATATTCCATAATGAACCTCGCATCCTTTTGCCATGTCGTGAATTAGTCTGATTTTATCATATGTGCATAAACCCTTTAGTTTAATGTCAAATCTTTCTTGATTATCCATCTCAATGTAGAGATTTTTTCCATCATGAATTATATAATCTTCAAAATTAATGTCGGCCTTTTTGCAAAGCTCAATCATTTTCTTTTTGGAAGATCCCCAAGCACAAATAGAGTCGTGTTCCTCTTCTTTCATGCGCTCAAATCCAACTATCTCGTGGTCTTTTTTTAGTCTGGCAAGTAGATATCCCCCAGCTACCCCAATTCCACAAACTGCAATTTTCATTTCAAACTAAAACGATTCCTAGCCTAATAAATACACTATTTCGGATCTAGTGATATAATTTGGCAGTTACAGACCGTTTTGTTAATTCTTACAAACAATGTCCTAAATGGCATTTTTGGTCATCATTAGTATGGAAAAATTCTGCGGATGTGGATTTTGTAGAGATGTCCGGCGTCGAAAAGATGAACGCGATATTGATGAATTTATTTAGTACTTTTTAGAAATTTAATTCTGTAAAGGGGAAAACGCTTACCTACATCAACTCAAGCCTGTCTTGTTTTCCCCAACAAGCGAGGATGTTGGAAGCACTGAATTATTACGAATTTTGTATTTAAGTTTGAATATAATTAACTATACTTGAAAACAGCAATATTTTTTATTGTCTTACAGTTGATAATTTACCCTTTACATTACAATGAGGACAAAAATGGTTTTCTTCAATCATTAGTTTTGTTTCGTCTTGTTTTACATGTATTCTTCCTTCCTTACTGCAATTCTTACAAAAGACATTGATTATAATATACATAATTTCTTCAATCTATATTTTCAGATTTTTTGAATGCTCCTCATTTTTTTGGGGTCCTGACTGAATGGCAATCACAAGTACATCCATTAATACACTTTATTCTAGTACAATCATCACAGAGTTTCCTAGAACTCATTTTTTTATGGTCCTTGCATGTGATTTTGGATTAAAGCTCTTTAGTGCACCTTCTAATAACAAATTCACAACTCTAGAATAATTCCAATTTGAATGGGTGTGCTTTAGTAAGGATGCTTGCACCAGGCGGATCTTATGATCAATGGTCTCATCAATAGTTATTGATACTCGTTTTATTGTCATACGATGTTTCTCGAATCAATTCTGTGTTTATTTATAGAGTCAAGTTTGACTAATCGAAGTAAGTATTGTTTTTCGAATCAAGTGAAATTATGTTTGCCTTAACCATTCTAAGAATGGATCAATTGCTTGGAGTAAAGATAATCCATTATTTGTTAAACTATATTCTACTGCAAGTGGAGGTATTTCTCCGTAGATTTTTCTAATAACTAGTCCTTGTTTTTTCAACTGTTTTAGTATTGATGAAAGAGTAGATGGGGATATTCCCCCTAGATTTTTAGCTATTTCCTTGTTACGTAGTTTTTTATGCTCTCTTAGTTGTAAAAGGACAAGAAGAGTTCTTTTTCTACCTATAGTTTTGAATATACAATCACCAATATTTGATAATTTGTTATCAAAATCTTGTATTAACTCACTTTGTAATTTTTTCATCACTTTAGTCATTCGTAAATCCCTTCTCCAAAACTTCTTCGATGGTTTGAGACAAACTCATCGATTCGTTTGTTTTAGCAATTCTTGCTGACTGTGTCTTTCGTAGTTTATTGTAGAGTTCAGATTCTATTGTTATCGTAACACGTTTTTTTGACATTACTATAAGATTTGTGCATTATCATATAATGAGAAGGTAAGCTTTGTAGTGATTTGTAATACAATTTGGAATGAAATGATTTGGGAAAAATTGCAAATTATTCTAATGGAAAATTAGCACCACAAGTTTGACATAAACCCCTTTTGCCACGATAATGCTCGTTGTGGTACTGAACTACTTGATCTCCACAGTTTAGGCAAATGATCTGTTCAACTTCCAATTCAATACTAGTTAGTAATTCATTTAATTTAAGAAAAGTTAGCATCATTTTGGAACTACAGGTTATTTAATACATTTTCAGAGATTTGGTTGTAATTTGGATAATTAGTTATTAATCAAGCAAAGATGTCTATTTGTGAATCCCTACATTGCTCCAATATCCCAATTGCCAGTTATGTTTTAGTCATTAGGGGATTCACATTTTTTCCCCCAAGTTTTTGAAAAACGATTCTTCGAAATTAGAATAAAAAAATGGGTAGGTGTGGTATGATTGGTACCCAAAGTACTGATGTCTACAGGACAACAGTACTTCTACTCAATATACCTGCACCTAATACCCACTTTAATTTTTTTTTATAGTATATGACTTGAATGGATTTGTTTGTCCTTATGAAACGCATAAGAGGAATACCCTCATAAGGATTAGTTAATTCAGAAACTACTTTGAGGACTTTTCTTCTAAATACACTGTTACTTCTTTTTGGATTTGTTGTTTATAACAAGTAATTTCTTGATGTATTCTGTATAGTAACTCTTGACCCAATCTTTGATTATTTTTATGATAATATGCATTGGAGTACTCTTGTTCTTTACTTCCAAGTAACCAACCAATAATAAAATCTGATTCGTTTTGTGGATTCCATGAAGATCTTAACATTGGATAATAAACTTCTAAAAAACCCTTCAAATCGCTTTCAATTCGTTTAAGGTCGTGTTTCACGAATTCAAAAAAATCTTCATCTTTCATAATTTTATCCTATAACGAATCATTTACAATCTTTGTATATTCAAACCAATCCCAGATTCATCCACTGATGAAGTAAAGGAAATGGGTGAACAAATAATGAGGTTTTCTTGGCTAATTAGAATGTAGTATAATCTATCTTCGTTCTCTTATTTTCTTTTCTAAAATATCAATCATTTCGTTAACCATAAAGTCTCCGTCATGTACATGATCTATTCCTACAATCTTCTTCATTCGAATCATTGTTTCAGTTGTAATTTGTAATTGTGGCATACAATATTTTGTTTTTAGCCTCAATATAAGCCCCTTTATTACAAATTTCTAATTCTGGGCCCTTAGATTCCAATAACTTGGATGTTTTCTTCCCAAGGAATTTCTAATTTTCTAAAAACTTCCCTTACTTTAGATTGGCAATCATTAGGGACTGCAATTACAAAGGGAACTCTAACCTTTTCAGTGTCGGATTTTTTCATCAATCTTTTTGAAAAGTCTTGGAATTCTTGTTTGGTTATTTGGTTTTCAAGTGAGGTACAGAGCTTTACTAGTCCAATGTATACTAGGCCAGAAGATGGGTCTTTTGCCATCACATCTGGAGAATGTCTTTCTATGATAGATGGTTTTTTGTAGCCTTGAAATTTTGCAAGAGCTATCTCAAGGCCTTTGTTTTGAAAATAATCAATTAATCCTTTGATTAGAGAATCATGGCTTTGCCTTTGTTTCATTATATTTCCAGTTGGAGATTGACAATCTTCATCTTATAGCATTTGATGAATAACTACAAGAAGCTTTGTATTTTGAATAAAAAACTTCCCAGAAGACATCAAAATTATTGACGTACTAACTGCCTGTTTTTTTATGAAATATTTTCAGAGTAGATGCTTCTTTGAGATTACTTACACTTTTTTTTATGTTTTCGTAGAGCCTCTGGATAATTAAATTCGGCTCCACACAATCTACATTTTTCTTTATTTTTTTTGTGTGCTTTTTCCTTGTGTTTTTTTAAACGTTCAGAATCAGGAAAATCAGATCCACATTCTTTACATTTTGTTTTGTTGGAGCCAAAGCTAAAAAAACCCATGTCTCTATTTACTACATTCTTCTAGAAAAATCATTCTAAAATCTTAAATTGATTTACAAAATTGGATTATTTTTTTAAAATCGTTTTATACGATTACTCATTTCTAGTAATATGGGAGAGCTAGCCACTAATGAAGATATTACCATGGGGGAAAATGATTGGGGTATGATTTCAAAGAATCCACCAATGTATGAATCTGGGGCAGACAATGCAGTAATAGAAGTTACAGATACTGAAAACAAGGTTCATAAAATCACATTCAAAAAAGGTGGAGTTCTAAATCTTGGACGGCAAGGTAACACAGTATACCTTGCATGGGATGATTCTGACACTGTCTAAATTTTAAAAACTATACCATTTCAAATCTCAAAATGATTTAGCGAAATTGAAACTTATCTTCTAGATTAACGTATTATCTTTTATGTTAAGTGCCTACGTGCTAATTTCTTGTGACCTTGGTGCTGAAGATGATGTTATTTCTGAATTAAAAACAATTGAGGGAATCAAAGAAATTTTTGTTGCATTTGGGGTTTATGATATTTTAGTAAAGGCTGAAGCTGAAAATTTTGAGACTCTAAGAGATAAAATAATAGGATGGAAAATTCGTAATATTCCAGGACTTCGATCTACTCTGACCTTGATGACAATAGCTGGTCAAGAGTAGAATTTTCTTAAATCTCAAAGTGATTTAGCGAAATTGGATTAGATTTATCTAGAATTTAATCACGTAATTAGGCATATTGAAAAAATATAGTATACATGATAAAACAAAACAACTCAAAGTCAATCCTGACTACTTTACTGGTAAAGTTATTTTGAAAGAAATTTCAAGTATAGTTAAATCAAAAGAACAGAAAATTTATCATGTTACATTCAAAAATGGGGCTCGAACTAAAATACACAATCATTCAGGAGGTCAAATCCTGATTATTACCAAAGGAAGAGGTAGTCTTCAATTGTATTCAAAATCAGGAAATAACAAATCAAAATTTCAAATCAAAAAAACTGATAAAACCAATCTTCAGGAAGGAGATATTGTTTACATACCTGCAAAAAAATTACATACTCATGGCTCTATTGATACAAAAAAAGTATTTTCACATATTGCTATTAACGCAAAACCCTCAATTAACAAAGAAGTAAAAACAACATGGTACGAATCAGATTTTAAAACAAAAGTAACAAAAATAATTATTTAATTTCACAAAATAATATAGACGAGGATAATAGTTCCTTCCTTTTTTTTGGAAAGACTATGTTTGAACAATTAAAACCTAAGGCTTTCCTTAGTGTTTTCTGTTCGTTATTCAGACGTTACAATATGTTCCGTCCAAACATCCTCGTCATATAATATACTGGATAATATTATTTAAATATGGAATTTTAATTGTAAATTTTTGATTTTTCTATACAAATTTTACAGAAAAGATTGTAAAAATTTCATAAAAATTATTTTGCGAAATTAAAAACATAGGTATTCATGTTTGTTATTAAATACACACTTTAGATTTTATGCCATAAATGTGCTATAATATTATGGTAAAAGAGTTTAGTCATACTTGTAATGATGGAGCAGAGAAGTCTTTCAAAATTAATGATGCACTAGAATATGCTATGCTAAAAATGGAACCAAAATGTCCCTCTTGTGGCAAATCATTAATTAAATGAAAAATGATTTAGCGAAATTAAAATAAAAAAAAAACCTATGGGATTATTCTCTTTTTTTGTAAATACTTTATTGCATTTTCATATTCTGATTCTGAAATTAATCCTCGCTCCTTCCATAAAGTAATATTCTCAATCCATTTTGGAGTGATTCCTGAATCTATTACAGATATTGAAACAACATCTGAGCGCTCCTCTAATGGTTTAATCCAGACTGGATGAATCTGTGTTGTTAATTGATTATCCCACAAATCAGATCGTGTGTTAGTTGCCTTTGCATATTTTAGAAATTTTAGGATATAAGTTTGAAGGAAGCGAATCTCTTTTGCACGCTTTGGTGGTTCGTCGCTTATTGGCTCGCCAGCTGCCTTGATTAAAACGTCGATTTGTTTTCCTTTTACTTGTAGAATGATATCTCGATATGTGTCTGCAAAGGTTGCAGCAGTAAAATTAGTATCAGGATTTCTTTTGGGGTCGTATAGTTTTTGAGCAGGTTCTGAAGTGCTTTGAATTTGGAAATTAGTAGTGGTTTTTTGAATAATGTCTCTGGCTTCTATTGTGTAAATTCCTTGGGTAATTGATTTTGGAATTATCCATGCAGTAGAAAACTCACCGCTTTTAGGAGCAAGAAACTTTAGCTCTATGATCTCGTCTCCTTGTGGAGAAATTATTTTTGCCCAAATTGAATAAGAGTGAGCACCTGCTCCCTTTATGGTTAAAATTTCACCTGGCTTGTATGATTCTTTATCAGTTGTAACTGAGATTTGCACATTTTCAGCTGGATAAGCAAAAGTATCATGGTATGAAGAAAGAAAAATCATTGATATTAGCAAAAAGATTGCAAATAACAGAATTTTAGGTTTCATGGTATTATGCTGGTATCATGATTATATGAAATTTGAAATAAAAAAGAAAAAGGACTTTGTGCCCTAGGTTTTTGCTCTTTGTTCTAAAGCTGATATCATGAATCCCATTATATTTCTGTTCAGTGATGCAAACGATTTTGTATTTTCATTAAATGCATGGAATGCTTGTTTTGTTACCTCTGCAGAATTTATTACGGCCTTATTTTGTGCTGCAAGTGCTTCGCTAACCTGCCTTGTTATAGTCCGAACTGCATCCATAGATGCTACAGGTACATCAACTCTCAAACCTGCCTTGGTTGCATATTCCTGTTCTAAGGCAATAGCTGAATTAATGACGTTCTTCCATGCTGTAATGTAATCTTTCTGAAGCTT
>SMUX01151887.1_pt1 | contig 21156 bp, 17 predicted proteins | sample 2456431 | NCBI WGS metagenome assembly SMUX01 (sample SAMN11095930, study PRJNA526329) | marine sediment metagenome | biome: Marine sediment; feature: Surficial sediment; material: Deep marine sediment; isolation source: Hadal surficial sediment | place: Pacific Ocean | collected 2014-11 | depth... | reverse complement strand
TCACCGCCATCCCAGTCTCCAGGCGGCCCTGGCGCCTTGCCTGCCATGATTTCCTTGATTTGCTCGGCATCGATAGTCTCGTACTTGATCAACGCGTTGGCCATCAATTCCAATTTATCCGTATTTTCACTGAGGAGCTGCTCGGCACGCTTGTAATTGCGATCGATGATGACGCGGATCTCGTCATCGATAATGTGCGCCGTCTCGTCGGAAACCACCTTGTGCTGGGTTACGGAATGGCCGAGGAACACCTCGCCCTCTTCCTCGCTGTAGGTCAGCGGGCCGAGTTTCTCCGACAAACCCCATTTGGTCACCATGTTGCGCGCGATCTCCGTGGCACGCTGAATATCATTGCTGGCGCCAGTGGTGACGCTGTCCTCGCCGAAGATCAGACATTCCGCGATACGGCCGCCGAACAGGCTCGAGATCTGGCTTTCCAGACGCTCCTTGCTGAGGCTGTAGCGATCTTCCTCCGGAAGAAACATCGTGATACCGAGAGCGCGCCCGCGCGGGATGATGGACACTTTGTAGACCGGGTCATGAGATGGCACGAGCAGCCCTACAATCGCGTGCCCGCCCTCGTGGTAAGCGGTAAGCTTTTTGTCTTCTTCGCTCATCACCATGGACCTGCGCTCGGCGCCCATCATGATCTTGTCCTTGGCCTTCTCGAACTGGTCCATGCTCACTGCGCGGAGATTGGCGCGGGCAGCGAACAGTGCGGCCTCGTTGATCAGATTGGCGAGGTCGGCGCCGGAGAATCCGGGCGTACCGCGGGCGATGATGTGCGGGTCCACGTCCTTGTCCAGGGGCACCTTGCGCATGTGAACCTTGAGGATCTGCTCGCGGCCGCGAATGTCGGGCAATGGCACCACCACCTGCCGATCGAATCGGCCGGGACGCAGCAAGGCGGGATCCAGCACGTCAGGACGGTTGGTGGCAGCGATCACGATGACACCCTCGTTGCCTTCGAAGCCATCCATCTCCACCAGCAACTGATTCAGGGTCTGCTCGCGCTCATCGTGTCCGCCGCCTAGCCCGGCGCCACGGTGGCGGCCGACGGCATCGATTTCGTCGATGAAGATGATGCACGGCGCGTGCTTTTTGGCCTGCTCGAACATATCGCGCACGCGCGATGCGCCGACGCCGACGAACATTTCGACGAAGTCCGAGCCGGATATCGTAAAGAAGGGAACCTTGGCTTCGCCGGCAATAGCGCGCGCAATCAGAGTTTTGCCGGTACCGGGCGCCCCTACCATCAATACGCCACGCGGGATCTTTCCGCCGAGCTTCTGATACTTGGCCGGATCTTTCAGGAAATCCACCAGCTCCGAGACTTCTGCCTTGGCCTCTTCGACACCGGCGACGTCGGCGAAGGTCACCTTCACCTGATCTTCACCCAGCAGCCGCGCGCGACTCTTACCGAAGGACATCGCACCGCGTCCGCCAGCGCCACCCTGCATCTGGCGCATGAAGAAAATCCAAACGCCGATGAGCAGCAGCATCGGGAACCACGAGATGAAAATCTGCATGAGCACACTCTGTTGCTCGGGTGGCTGCGCTTCGATAACCACGCCGGCGTCGAGCAGCTCGCCAATCATCGAGCGGTTGTCCGTCTCTGGCGTGTAGGTGCTGAAGTGATCGTTGTTCTGCATGAGCCCCTGGATGTGCCGATCCTCGATGACCACCTTCTGCACGCGGCCATTCTTCACGTCGGCCATGAACTGCGAGTAGTCAACTTCGTGGGGCGTCGCGCGCCGTTGCCCGAAGTTGTTGAACACGGACATCAGGACCAGGGCGATGACTACCCAGAGAATTAAATTCTTAGCCATATGGAATTAAAACCGTGTGTGACCCAGAGGGGTCAGACAGTCCGGAGAGACGAGCCGTGCCGTGCCATTTTTCACCGACCATCCGCCGCAGTGCTCCTCAAACGACTCCTCTGAGACAGTCCCTTCGGGACAGGCGACCCGCGCAATGCGCGGTCCATGACCTCATTCAACAGAATTGTCCGTTTTCCCCGCCTAAATGTCTATGCGGGAAGTGTGCCCCAGTGCTCAACGGTAATGTTACACAACTATACCCCAAAGCCCCGCCCCAGCAGATAATGCTCGGCGGACTTGCGCTTGGAGGCCTCGGGCTTGCGCACCTTGGTATCCCGGCAGCGGCGCTTCATCGCGGCCAGAAACGCTGGATAATCGGCACCCTGAAACACCTTTACCAGAAACGTACCGCCCGCCACCAGGTGCGTGTCGGCGAAATCCAGGGCCAACTCCGCCAAAGCCATGGCCCGCGCCTGGTCGCTGGCCCGTATACCACTGATGTTGGGGGCCATATCGGACAAAACAAGGTCTACGGTTCTTCCCGCCAGCAGCGCTTCCAGGCGCGCCAGGGTTTCGCCCTGGTGGAAATCGCCTCGAATGAACTCCACGCCCGGCAATGGCTCCATGGCGAGTCGATCCATGGCCACCACGCGGCCCCCCGGCCGGGTTCGCGCCGCCGCCAGCTGCGACCAGCCGCCCGGTGCGGCGCCCAGATCCACCACCACCTGCCCGGGGACAAAAATACTATCGCGATCATCGATCTCCGCCAGCTTGTAGGCGGCGCGGGAACGATAACCCTCCTGCGCTGCCCGCTTCACGAACACATCCCTGCGATGGTCCTGCAGCCAGCGGCGGGTTTTCCCGGCACGGGTCACTCAGGAGCGCCCGCGGTTGCTGCCATGATCGCCTCCCAGACCCGCCGGAAGGCAAACGCCGAACTCATACAACGCGCCGGGCACACTGGCGCTGTACAGGGAACGCCCCGTGGGTGCAAATAACTGACCACCCATGAGCGCGGCAAGTTGGGCGGAGCGCAGCGAAGCCCAACACGCATTCCACGTTACACATAGGCAATCGAAATAATTTCATACTCCCTGGCACCCCCGGGAGCGTCGACGGTTACCTGATCGCCTTCGGATTTACCGATCAGCGCGCGCGCGATGGGTGAGGTGATGGATATGAGCCCCTTGCGGATATCCGCCTCCATCTCTCCCACTATCTGGTAAGTGACCTCTTTCTCCGTGCTGACCTCATAGAGTTCGAGCGTCGCCCCGAACACCACCCGCCCGGCGGCATTCAGGCGGCTGACGTCGATGAGCTCGGCGTTACTCAAGACTTGCGCGATGGCGGCGATGCGGCCCTCGGCGAAGCCCTGCTCCTCCTTGGCCGCATGATACTCGGCGTTCTCGCGCAGATCGCCATGGGCACGGGCCTCGGCGATGGCATTGATGATGCGTGGCCGGTCCACGGTCTTGAGTTTCTGCAGCTCGTCGCGCAGCCTCCGCGCGCCCCCCATCGTCAACGGCGGTCTAGTCACGCTGCCACCTCCCGGTGGAGATCCTGCAAACAGTTAACGTCGGTGGCATCAAGCTTTTTGATCGCCATGACCATGGCCTTGGCCCCCGCCACGGTGGTCGTATACGGAACCTTGTGCTGCACGGCCGAGCGACGGATGGTGAAGGAGTCCGCGATGGCCTGCTTGCCCTCGGTAGTGTTCACGATAAGATCGACGCCGCCATTCTTCAACAGGTCGACCACGTGGGGCCGGCCTTCCTGGACCTTGTTCACGTGGCTGCAGGGCACCCCGGCAGCGGCCAATGCGGTGTGCGTTCCCCTGGTGGCGACGACCTCGAAGCCCGCGGCTACCAGGTCCCGCGCGATTTGCACGCATTGCGCCTTATCCCCGTCCTTGACACTGATGAAAGCACACCCCCCCGCGGGCAGCACATCGCCGGCTGCCAACAGGGCCTTGGCGAAGGCTTCACCGAAACTGCGCCCCACACCCATGACCTCGCCCGTGGATTTCATCTCCGGGCCCAGCAGTGTGTCGACGCCGGGAAACTTTGCGAAAGGAAACACCGCTTCTTTGACGGAAAAATACCCGGGCACTACTTCCCCGGTGACATTCTGCTCGGCCAGACTCTGGCCCAGCATGCACCGGGTCGCCAGCCGTGCAAGCGGGACACCGGTGGCTTTGGAGACAAAGGGCACGGTGCGCGACGCCCGCGGGTTCACTTCCAGGACATAGATGCGGTCACGCTGAATGGCGAACTGAATGTTCATCAGCCCCACGACGTTCAGACCGCGCGCGAGCAAACGCGTCTGCTCGCGGATCTGGTCTTGAATCGCCGCCGACAAGCTGCACGGTGGTAACGAGCAGGCGGAATCACCGGAATGCACTCCCGCTTGCTCGATATGCTCCATCACGCCGCCCACCAGCACCTCGTGACCATCGCAGATCGCGTCCACATCCACCTCGATGGCGTCATCCAGAAAACGATCGAGGAGCACCGGCGCGGAGTTGGAAACGGCCACAGCATCACGCATGTAGACCTCGAGATCGTCCCGGCCGTGGACGATCTCCATGGCCCTGCCGCCGAGAACGTAGGATGGCCGCACCACCAGCGGATAACCCAGATCGGCGGCCAGGCGGACCGCCTCGTCGCCGCTTCTGGCGGTGCAGTTGGGCGGTTGAAGCAGACCGAGATCCTGAATAAGCGTTTGAAAACGCCCACGATCTTCAGCAAGGTCGATGGCGTCCGGGGTGGTTCCGATGATCGGCGCGCCGGCCGCCTCCAGGTCCCGCGCGAGCTTCAGGGGCGTCTGCCCGCCGTACTGGACGATGATCCCGTCGGGGCGCTCCACGTGAATGATCTCCAGCACGTCCTCCAGAGTCAGTGGCTCGAAGTAGAGCCGATCGGAAGTGTCGTAGTCGGTGGACACGGTTTCCGGGTTACAGTTGACCATGATCGCCTCGTAACCGAACTCGCGCACCGCCAACGCCGCCTGCACGCAGCAATAGTCGAACTCGATGCCCTGGCCGATGCGGTTCGGCCCGCCGCCGAGGATCATAATCTTCTTCCGCTGGCTCGGCCGCGCCTCGCATTCCTCCTCATAGGTGGAGTACATGTAGGCGGTGGACGCTTCGAATTCCCCGGCGCACGAATCGATACGCTTGAAAACCGGGCGCACGCCGAGCCCGTGACGATGCTGGCGCACGTCCGCTTCGCGCACATGGAGCAACCGTGCCAGGCGCTGATCGGAAAAGCCCTTGCGCTTGAGCCGCAGCAGTTGCGCGTAATCGAGCTCGCTCAAGCGACGGCCGGCCAAGCCCTGCTCTTCGGCCACGAGTTCCTGAATCTGGGCGATGAACCACGGGTCCACCCCCGAATGCTCGTGGATCTCGGCGACGTCCATCTTCAAGCGCAAACCATCGGCCAGGTAGCGGATCCGCTCCGGACCCGGGTTGCGCAACTGTGCGATTACTTGCGCGCGCGCAACGTCCGCGCTGTCGCCGTCACCGTAGCCGTCTCCAGTGAGGACGATCTCGTCCAGGCCCGAGAGATCGTTCTCGAGACTGCGCAGCGCCTTTTGCAGAGATTCCTGGAAGGTGCGTCCGATGGCCATGGCTTCGCCCACGGATTTCATCTGTATGCCCAGACGCGGCTCGGCCTGGGGGAACTTCTCGAAATCGAAGCGCGGCACCTTGGTCACCACGTAGTCGATGGTCGGCTCGAACGACGCCGGCGTGGCACCACCGGTAATCTCGTTGTCCAGCTCATCGAGGGTGTAGCCCACCGCCAGCTTGGCGGCCACCCGCGCGATGGGAAAGCCGGTGGCCTTGGAGGCCAGCGCCGAGGAGCGCGAAACGCGCGGGTTCATCTCGATGACGACCAGTCGCCCGTTGGCGGGATTGATGGCGAACTGGACATTGGAACCGCCGGTTTCGACACCGATTTCCCGCAACACGGCGATGGAAGCGTCTCGCAACAGCTGGTATTCCTTGTCGGTGAGGGTCTGGGCCGGCGCCACCGTAATGGAATCGCCCGTGTGCACGCCCATGGCGTCGAAGTTCTCGATGGAGCAGATAATGATGCAGTTGTCCTTGCGGTCGCGCACCACCTCCATTTCGAATTCCTTCCAGCCGATGACCGATTCCTCCAACAGCACCTCGCTGGTGGGGGATGCGTCCAGACCGCGCTCGCAGACCTCCAGGAACTCCTCGCGGTTGTAGGCGATGCCGCCACCGCTGCCACCGAGGGTGAAAGACGGCCGCACGATGGTGGGAAAGCCGATCCCGGCCTGGGCCTCGCGCGCCGACGCGAGGTCATGCACCAGCACCGCCCGCGGCACCTGGAGGCCGATGCGTGTCATGGCGTCGCGAAAGCGCTCACGGTCCTCCGCCTTGTCGATGGATTCCCGCGACGCGCCGATCATCTCCACGCCGAAGGCCGACAGCACGCCTTCCCGATCCAGATCCAGGGCGCAATTCAATGCCGTTTGACCGCCCATGGTCGGCAGCAGCGCCTGCGGGCGCTCTTTTTCGATGATCCGCGCCAGCGTCCGCCAGTCCACCGGCTCGATATAGGTGGCGTCCGCCATCTCCGGATCGGTCATGATGGTGGCAGGGTTGGAGTTCGCCAGAACCACCCGATAGCCCTCTTCACGCAACGCCTTGCAGGCCTGGGCGCCGGAGTAGTCGAACTCGCACGCCTGTCCGATGACGATGGGGCCGGCACCGATGATGAGAATGCTGTCGATGTCAGTGCGCCTGGGCATGTCTTTATGCTTCCAAAAAAGGGACAGGCAAAAAGGGGACCAACAAAATGGGGACAGATCTATTTTTTCGTCGCTCTTCCATCAAGCTCATGACTCCGCGTGGGAAAAAATAGATCTGTCCCCATTTTGGTCCCCATTCTGTTGGCCCCCTTTTTGCGCTTTTTGCTCCATCAGTTCAATGAAGTGATCGAACAGGGGCAGAATGTCGTGGGGGCCGGGGCTCGCTTCCGGATGGCCCTGAAAACCGAACGCGGGGTGATCGGAGAAATGCACACCCTGCAGCGAGCCGTCGAACAGCGAACGGTGGGTCGCACGGATATTTCCGGGCAGACTCCCTTCCTCCACTGCAAAGCCATGATTCTGGCTGGTGATGAGGACCTTGCCGGTGCTCAGCTCCTGCACCGGGTGATTGGCCCCGTGGTGGCCGAACTTCATCTTCAGGGTGCGCGCGCCGCCAGCCAGCGCCAGAATCTGGTGGCCCAGGCAGATGCCGAAAATGGCAACGCCGGCATCCAGCAGCGCACGCACCGCCTCGATGGCGTAGGCGCAGGGCTGCGGATCCCCCGGCCCGTTGGACAGGAACACGCCGTCCGGGGACAACGCCAGCACCTCCTCGCTGGTGGTGGTAGCGGGAACCACGGTCACCCGGCAGCCGCGCTCGCTCAGAATACGCAGAATGTTGCGTTTGACGCCGAAATCGTAGGCAACCACCCGCAGCGGCCGCTGCCCCAAGGGCACAGACGCGAAGCCACTCTCCAGCCGCCAGCTGCCCTGGTCCCAGTCATAGGGCTTGGTCACGGAAACCTCCCGGGCCAGGTCCATGCCCGCCAGTCCTGGAAAAGCGCGCGCCGCCTCCAGGGCCGCTTGCTCGTCGATAGCCGATCGCGCATCGGCGGCGGCCACCAGGCAGGCGCCCTGGGCACCTTTGTGCCGCAGGATGCGCGTCAGACGCCGGGTATCGATGCCCGCCAGGGCGACCACCTGCTGGTCACGGAGATACTCTCCCAGGCTGCCGCGGGCGCGCCAATTGCTGATGGTCGCCGGCACGTCGCGCACCACCAGGGCGCTGGCATACACCCGTTCGGCCTCGGCGTCCTGGGGATTCGTGCCCACGTTGCCGATGTGAGGGTAGGTAAGAGTGATGATCTGCCGGCAATAGGAGGGATCGCTCAAGATCTCCTGGTAACCCGTGATGGCGGTGTTGAACACCGCCTCCCCCACGACCTGACCGGGCACACCGATGGACTCACCCGGGAACCGGCTGCCATCCTCCAGAATCAGAAGGGCCGGGCTGGAAAAGGGGACAGATCTATTTTTTCCAGCCTCTACCATCGTCTTATGACCAAGTTCGGGAAAAAATAGATCTGTCCCCTTTTCTGTCCCCTTTTCAAGCGCACATGCAAAAAGACGGGAGCGCCTGGGAAAGCCGCTCCCGTCTCGAATTCGTCTAACACCGCTGCTTACTGTCCTGCGCGCACCGCGTGTACGGCAAGATCATAATGGAGGAAAGGCTGCCCTGTCCATCGCAGCCGTTCACAGCCCGAGGACGTCCTGCATATCGTACAGGCCGGGGTCCTTGCCCACGATCCAACGCACCGCGCGCAGGGCCCCGTGAGCGAAGTTCAGGCGGCTGGATGCGCGGTGGGTGATTTCCACACGCTCGCCGGGGCCGGCGAACATCACCGTGTGCTCGCCGACGATATCGCCGGCGCGCACCGTTGCGAAGCCGATGGTCCTGGCGTCCCGCTCGCCCGTGTGGCCCTGCCGCCCGTAAACCGCGCAGTCCCCCAGATCCCGCCCCAGGGCCTTGGCGACTATCTCACCCATGCGCACCGCCGTCCCCGAGGGTGCGTCCACCTTGTGGCGATGATGGGCCTCGATGATCTCCACATCCACATCGTCGCCCAGGGCCCGAGCGGCCATGTCCAGCAGCTTGAAGCAAAGATTGACGCCGACGCTCATATTCGGCGCCAGCACGACGGCTATTTGCTCGGCATCCTCGGCCACGCGCGCGTGTTGTGCCGCCGAGAATCCGGTGGTGCCGACCACCGCACACTTGCCGGCAGCGCGGCAGATGTGAATGTTCTCGGTGCTTGCATCGGCATGGGTGAAATCCACGGCCACGTCAAAATCAGCGACCATGGCTCGCAGCGAGTCCCCGATGGGAATGCCAAGCTCCCCTACTCCAGCGAGCAAGCCGGCGTCCTGGCCCAGGAACGCATTGCCGGGCGCTTCGACGGCAGCCGTAAGGCGGATACCTTCGAACTCCCGGCTCGCGCCCACCAGCGTACGGCCCATGCGCCCGGCGGCGCCGGTGACAGCAATTCGAATCGGCGTGCTCATGAGGTGATGTTCTCGAAGAATTTCTTCACGCTGTGGAGCCAGGTGGATGCACGCGGATCGTGGGTGTGCTTGCTGGCACGGATGGACTTGTCGAAATCACTCAGCAACTCTTTCTGCTCGGCGGTCAAATTCACCGGCGTCTCCACCACTACCTTGCAGATGAGATCGCCGGGCCCACCGCCGCGCACCGGTTTGATGCCCTTGGCGCGCAAGCGGAACAGCTTGTCGGTCTGGGTGCCCGTCGGAATCTTGAGGCTCACGCGGCCATCGAGGGTCGGAACCTCGAGCTCGCCACCAAGACTTGCGGTGACGAAGCTGATCGGAACCTCACAGAACAGGTTGGCACCGTCGCGAGCGAATATGGAATGCTCGCGCACAGTGACCTCGACATACAAGTCCCCCGGCGGACCGCCCCGCTCACCGCTCTCGCCCTCCCCGGCGAGCCGGATTCGGTCACCGTTGTCGACGCCCGGCGGCACTTTCACCGAAAGTGTCTTGTACTCGTGCAACCGGCCTTCGCCACGGCAGGTCTTACAGGGGTCGCTGATGACCTTGCCGGTGCCGCGGCAACGCGGACAGGTCTGCTGGATGGAAAAAAATCCCTGCTGAACGCGCACCTGGCCCTGACCGTTGCAGGTGGAGCAGCTCACCGGGCTGGTGCCCACAGTAGCGCCGCTACCCGAGCAGTCCTGGCACACGACCTTGCTCGGCACACGGATCTTCTCGGTGGTGCCGAACACGGCCTCTTCGAGGCTCATGGTCAGGTCGTATCTCAAATCGGCGCCGCGGTAAACGCGTTCGCCGCCACGGCCACCGAAAATATCTCCGAACACCTCGTCGAAGATGTCGCGAAAACCGGCGCCCCCCATGCCGCCGCCGGCGCCTCCCGCGGAGTCCACACCGGCGTGACCAAACTGATCGAAGGCGGCGCGCTTGCGCGGATCGGATAGAACCTCGTAAGCCTCCTTGCTTTCCTTGAAGTGTGTTTCCGCCTCTTCCGAATCGGGATTGCGATCCGGATGGTATTGCATGGCAAGGCGCCGGTAAGCGCCCTTCAACTCATCGTCGCTCGCATTGCGCGATACGCCGAGAACTTCGTAATAATCTCGCTTCGACATAAGCACCATGCGAAAAGGCGCGGAGCCCGTCGACCCCGCGCCGTCGATCACCCTGCGATTTACGACAACAACTTACTTGTTGTCTTCTTTCACTTCTTCGAACTCGGCGTCGACCACATCGTCCGCCCCGGCGCTTGTCTGTTGGCCACCCGTGCCGGCCTCGGCGCCGCCTTGATTGGCGCTTTGCGCCTGCTCCTGCTTGTGGACCCGTTCGGCGACCTTGGCCGAGAGTTCCGCCAGGGCTTGCGTCTTGGTTTCGATATCGCTCTTGTCGTCGGTCTTGATCGCCTCTTCGAGGGCCGCGATGGCCGCTTCGATATCGGTCTTCTCCTGAGCCTCGACCTTGTCGCCGAGCTCGGTCAGGGTCTTCCTGCTGGTGTGCGCCAGACTGTCCGCCTGGTTACGCGCGTTCACGAGCTCGTGAAACTTCTTGTCCTCGGCCGCGTGGGCCTCGGCGTCCTGGACCATGCGATCGATTTCCTCGCTCGCGAGTCCGCTGGATGCCCGAATGATGATCGACTGCTCCTTGCCCGTGGCCTTGTCCTTGGCCGAGACGTTGAGAATACCGTTGGCGTCGATGTCGAAAGAGACCTCGACCTGTGGCAACCCGCGCGGGGCATTGGGAATGTCGGCGAGGTCGAAACGGCCCAGAGATTTGTTCGCTGAGGCCACGTCGCGCTCGCCTTGGAGCACGTGCACGGTAACAGCGCTTTGATTGTCCTCGGCCGTGGAGAAGACCTGCGACGCCTTGGTCGGAATGGTCGTGTTCTTCTCGATGAGCTTGGTCATCACGCCGCCAAGGGTTTCGATACCCAGCGACAGCGGTGTCACGTCGAGCAACAGCACGTCCTTGACGTCGCCACCCAGCACACCCGCCTGAATCGCCGCACCAACCGCCACTGCCTCGTCGGGATTGACGTCTTTGCGCGGCTCCTGGCCGAAGATACCCTGAACCATTTCCTGGACCTTGGGCATGCGTGTCTGCCCACCCACCAGGATGACGTCGGAGATATCCGAGGCGGTCAATTTCGCATCTTTCAAAGCCACTTTGCAGGGCTCGACGGTGCGCTGGATCAAGTCCTCGATGAGTGACTCGAGTTTCGCCCGGGTCAGCGTCATATTGAGGTGCTTCGGGCCGCTGGCATCCGCCGTCACGTAGGGCAGATTGATCTCGGTCTGTTGGCTGGACGAAAGCTCGATCTTGGCCTTCTCGGCAGTCTCCTTGAGACGCTGCAGGGCGAGCGGATCGTTGTGCAAATCGATACCCGACTCTTTCTCGAACTCGTCGGCAACGTAATCGATGATGCGCATATCGAAGTCTTCGCCACCGAGAAACGTGTCGCCGTTGGTGGACAACACCTCGAACTGATGCTCGCCGTCAACTTCCGCAATCTCGATGATGGAGATATCGAAGGTTCCGCCGCCCAGATCGTAAACCGCGATCTTGGAGTCACCGCGCTTCTTGTCCATGCCATAGGCGAGCGCCGCCGCCGTCGGTTCGTTGATGATGCGTTTGACCTCGAGCCCGGCGATGCGGCCGGCGTCCTTGGTCGCCTGGCGTTGCGAGTCGTTGAAGTAGGCCGGCACCGTGACCACGGCGTCGGTCACCGGCTCACCGAGAAAGTCCTCGGCGGTCTTTTTCATCTTCATGAGCACGCGGGCGGAAATCTCCGGTGGCGCTTTCGCCGTACCCTTCACTTCCACCCAGGCATCGCCGTTCTCCGCGGCGACGATTTTGTACGGGACCATTTTCATGTCGCGTTTCACCACGTCGTCTTCGAAACGCCGCCCGATGAGACGCTTGACCGCGGATACGGTGTTGTGTGGATTGGTCACCGCCTGGCGCTTGGCGGACTGCCCGACCAGCACCTCGCCGTCCTTGGTGTACGCGACGATTGAAGGCGTGGTTCTATCGCCCTCGCTGTTCTCGATCACGCGCGGCTTGCCGCCGTCCATAACCGCCACGCAGGAATTCGTGGTGCCGAGGTCGATGCCGATTATCTTGCCCATTGTGGCGTTCTCCGTTGAATGCTCGCTGATTTCGATTTCAGTAGATATATGGCCGCGGGCGGGGAATTCAAGCCTGTCATTGCCCGACCTGGGCGCCCTGGGCCCCGCGCCGTCATTGGGCCACGATGACCATGGCCGGGCGCAACAGCCGCTGGTTCAGGAGATAACCCTTCTGCACCACCGTGATGACGGTGCCGGGCGCCACGCCCGCCGCATCCTGCGTGGACATGGCCTGGTGATATTCCGGGTCGAAGCTCTGGCCCTCGGGATTCAGCTCCTGGAGACCGAATTTTTCACTGGCCGATTCGAACAGCTTCAGGGTGAGCTCGAGACCCTGGCGCAGCTTTTCGGCGTCCGGCTCGGCGCCGTCGGCGACACTCAGACCGAGCTCGACACTGTCCTTGACTGGCAGCAGCTCGGTCATGAAGCGCTCGAGCCCGTGCTTGTGCGCGTTCTCCACATCGCGGGCCGCGCGTTTGCGCAGATTTTCGAGCTCCGCCCGGGCCCTGAGAACATCGTCAAGGTGCGAGGCCACCTCGGCGCGCGCTTCGGCCAGCTCCATTTCCAAGTCCGGCGGGCACAGCGCCTCCGGCTCGGCGGCCGAGGCCGGCTCGGCGACTTCGTCCACGACGCTCCCAGAGCCCGCCTCGCCATCGACCGGCGCCGCATCACCGCGGCCGTTGCCGTCCTTGGGGTGCTTTTGCTTCACCATTCATGACTCCAGTGGTGCTGCCAGGCGCTTGCACGCCGGCTTCTTATTGGCGGCAGCCAGGCGCTGCAGGTGCCACCGGATGGATCGAAATATGGGGCTCAGTGCTGCTTATTCAAGGCCGCGCCCAGCAACCGCGCGGTGATATCGACGATGGGTATGACGCGCTCGTAGGCCATGCGCGTCGGTCCGATGACCCCCAGCACGCCGAACACCTGCTCGTCGGTGCCGTAGGGAGCGGTGACCACACTGTACTCGTCCAGCGCGTTGTAGCCGGATTCCTCACCGATGAAAATATGCACGCCGTCGGCATTCAACGAATGATCCAGCAGATGCAGCAGGTCGCGTTTCTCATTGAACGCCTCGAACAGGCGCCGCAGCTTGTCCATGTCACCGATTTCACCCATATCCATCAGATTGGTGTGCCCGGCCACCACCACCTCGTCCCTATTCGGCTCGGTGATCAGGGCCTTTTCCGCCATCTCCACCGCCGCCTGCATCATGCTGTTCATGGTCTCGCGGGTATCGCGAAGCTCGGCGAGGATTTCCTTGCGCACCGTCGCGAGGTCCTTGCCCGCGCACAGGCTGTTCAGATAGTTGCCCGCCTGCTGCAGCTCCGAAGGGCTGTAGCGCCGCCCGGTACGGATGATGCGGTTCTGCACCTCGCGCTCGTTGACCACCAGGATGACCAGCACCTGATCTTCGGAGAGGGAAAGAAATTCCACCTGCCGCAGCGTCGTCTGGTCCTGACGCGGCAGCATGACGATGCCCGCCAGATGGGTGATGTCGGAAAGCAGCGAGGAGGCGGTCTCCATCAGAGCGCCGCGATTCTGCGCCGGATCCAGCTGCTCTTTGAGCATCGCCACCTGGGCACTCTCCAGGGGCTCGACCCGCAACAGGGTATCGACGAAGAAACGGTAACCCTGGGCGGTGGGCACCCGGCCCGCCGACGTGTGGGGAGCGCACAACAGGCCGGCTTCCTCGAGATCCGCCATCACGTTGCGCACCGTCGCCGGACTCAGGGTGAGGGCGGAATCCCGTGACAAGGTGCGAGAACCCACCGGCTGACCCTCGCGGATATAGCGCTCCACCAGGGTCTTGAACAGATACTGGGCTCGCTCGCTGAGACAGCTGTCTTTGGAATTGGCCGGCACGCGCTGGGCTCCGTTAAAAAATGGCCTCGACCGAGGAAATCTAGCACTCTCCCCCGGTGTCTGCCAAGGCCCGGCAGGGGATGTTGGCCTCGCCGGCCGGCAGCGTGCTAACTTTCCAGGCACTGAGCAGGATTTCCAATTCCACCCGATCCCGGCACACACCACGAGGAGCAGGCCGTCCCGATGGCTGACGAATTCCGTACCGTAGGCCTGATCGGCAAGCACGGAGAGGAGAGTGTCGCGCGCACCCTGGAGCAATTGATCGGGCTTCTGCACGAGGCCCGCGCAGAAGTGCTGTTCGACGCGCAAAGCGCCCGCGAGCTACCGAGCTTCGGGCTGCCGGTGGTGGACCGTGAGACCCTCGGGACGCGTTCGGATCTGGTCATCGTGGTCGCGGGGGATGGCACCTTTCTGAACGCCGCGCGCTCACTGGTGGATCTGGACGTGCCGCTGCTGGGCGTGAACCTGGGCCGTTTGGGCTTTCTCGCCGACGTCATGCCCGCGGAAATGGCCGACCGGCTGAGAGAGATCCTGGCCGGCGAATACGACGAAGAGCGCCGCTTTCTCCTCGATGTCCGGGTACTTCGCGACGGACGGGATGTCTTTCAGGGCTCGGCACTGAACGAAGTCGTGGTGCACAAGTGGCATATTGCCCGGCTCATCCAGTTCGAGACCAGGATCAACGGCCGCCTGGTCAACACCCAGCGCTCCGATGGCTTGATCGTCGCGACGCCTACCGGCTCCACCGCCTACTCTCTTTCCGGTGGCGGCCCGATCCTGCACCCGGGCCTGGATGCCATGGTGCTGGTGCCCATTTGTCCGCACACCCTGAGTAGCCGCCCGCTGGTGGTTTCGGCGGACAGCGAGTTCGAGATCCGTATGCACCACAGTGGCGAGCAACCCGAAGCGCAGCTCACCTGCGATGGACAGACGACCATCGAGCTCTCGCCGGCGGATTGCATCGTCATCCGTCAGAAGCAGCGCCGTCTGCGCCTGGTGCACCCCCGGGGTCACGACTACTTCGCCACTCTGCGGGCCAAACTGCACTGGGCCAGGGAGCTGTAGGTGCTGGCCCACTTGAATGTCCGCGATTTCGCCATCGTCGAGCGGCTGGATCTGGCGCTGCGCGCCGGCATGACCGTTCTCACCGGAGAAACGGGAGCGGGAAAATCGATACTCATCGATGCCCTGGGACTCACCCTGGGCGAGCGGGCGAGCACCAAGGTCGTGAGAAGCGGCGCCCAACAGGCGGAGGTGGTAGCGATTTTCGAGCTTGTGCCGGACTGCGAGGCGGCACAATACCTGGCAGAGCACCAGCTCACCAGCGCCGACGACGAGTGTATCCTGCGGCGCACTATCGGCAGTGACGGCCGATCCCGGGCCTATATCAACGGGCGCCCGGTGCCGTTGCAAAGCTTGCGCGAGCTCGGCGAGCTTCTGGTGGACATCCACGGTCAGCACGACCACCAGTCCTTGCTCAAGCCTGCCGCCCAACGCCGCATACTCGACGACTACGCGGGCCATGGCGACGCCCTGGAACAGCTGGCGTCCCTTCACGACCGATGGCAGGCGACCCGGGCGGCCATCGATGGTCTGGGCGGCGAACCGAAAGAACGCGAACAACGCCTCGACTACCTTCGCTACCAGGTCAACGAGCTCGACAGTCTGGCCATTCAGAGTGGCGAGCTCGAGACCCTGGACAAAGACCATCGTCGCCTGAGTCACGCAAGCGAGTTGCTCGCAGTCTGCGCGCGCAGCATCGAAGACATCGACGGCGACGGTGAGACGTCGCTGACGGCGCGTCTGGCGTCGCTGATGGGCGGTCTGGATGAGATGGCTGTCATCGACCGGGGCGTCGAAAACATCCGCGCCCTGCTGGACGGCGCCAGTATCCAGATGGCGGAAGCGGTGGCGGAGCTGCGCCACTACCAGGATGGCATCGACAGCGATCCGGCGCGTCTCGAAGCCCTGGAGCAACGCCTCACGGCCATCCACGACAGCGCCCGCAAACACCGGGTCGATGCCCGCGAGCTACCGGCGTTGCAGCGCCGGCTGCACGACGAGATCGCCGAGCTGGAAGGCTCGGGCGCACGCCTCACGGAGCTTCAACGGGAGCTGGAAACGATCCTGCGCGCCTATGCCGACGCCGCCCGGGAATTGCACCATGGTCGTGCTCGCGCAGCCGAAAAGCTCTCCGCCGCCATCGCGTCGAACATACGTGCCCTGGGCATGCCCCAGGGTCGTCTGCAGATCGCCATCGAGGCGAACTTCGACGCGCCCCCGTCGAGGACAGGAGCGGACACGGTGACGTTTCAGGTGGCCATCAATCCCGGCCAACCGCTACAGTCGCTGGCGAAGGTCGCGTCCGGGGGAGAGCTCTCGCGCATCAGCCTCGCCATACAGGTCATCGCTACCCAGGCGAGCGGCGTGCCCACGTTGATATTCGACGAGGTGGATGCCGGTATCGGCGGTCGCGTGGCGGAGATCGTCGGCCGCGAGCTGCGCCGCCTGGCGGACAATCGGCAGGTGCTGTGCGTGACACACCTTCCCCAGGTCGCATCGCTGGCGCAACAGCACGTGCAGGTGCAGAAACACAGCCGGCGCCGCGAGACGCACACGGACTTGCGCAGCCTGGAAGGCGAAGGCAGGGTGGCAGAGATTGCCCGCATGCTGGGCGGGGTCACGGTTACCGACCAGGCCCTGGCCCATGCACGGGAAATGCTGGAACGCACCTGACGCGTTTGATGCGGCTGGCGGCCGCCCCGGGCTGGCGCGCTATAATGGCATTTTTCCCCGCCGCTTCTGACCATCCCGGAGCATGCTCAGCCCCACTGGAAAAACGCGCCTGCCAATGCTGGCCCTGCTCCTGTGCATGGGCGTCACGGCCTGTTCGGGGAAAATTCCGGGCGCCTACCGCATCCCCATTCAACAGGGCAACGTCGTCACGGTCGAGATGCTGCAGGATCTGAAGCTCGGCATGGACAAGCGCAAGGTGCGCTTCATACTCGGCACGCCACTGGTGACCGACGCCTTTCACCAGAACCGCTGGGACTACTACTACAGCTATCAGCCCGGCAGCGGTGAGCGCGTGCAACAGCACGCGTCGGTGTACTTCGAGGACGATCGTCTGGCACGCATCGATGCCGACATCGACTCCCGCATAGACTTCCACACGGTGACCCGGGCGAGCGAAAACGTGCTTATCGTTCCGCGCAAGAAAAAAGGCGGTTTCTTCGCAGCACTGACGCCGGCGTTCCTGGAGAAAGACGAAGAGAGGAGTGCGGAGGAGAAGATCACCCGATCCCTCGATTCCGGTTTCAACGATCCACAGCCCGGGTCGGGGGCAGCCGATGGAACCGGCGGCACCGCCACGGTGCTGGACCCGCTGGCCGCGGCACCGGCCACCATCGGGCCCAGCATCGGCGACGTCAGTGCGCCCAGCGAGATTTACGCGCCCAACAGTTCCACCGATATCGGGGCGCAGGCGGGCGCCTGGTCGACGCAAGCGGGCAGCGCCACGGAGGTGATCTCCGCCGAGACCGAAAGCCAGTCCAGGTATCTGGAGGAACTGTTCGAAGATTTCGGCACCCCGACCACCCCCGAAGCGGCGCCGGCCACGGCGGTGGTCTCCCAGCCGGCGGCCACCGAATCGAGCGATTTCCCGCGCACCACCAGAGACTGAGCGAGGGGCGTGCTCAGCATTTTTTCCGTTCCCGGGAACGCGCCGCCCGAAGACGTCTCGCCTCCTTCGGGTCCACTTGCAGCGGCCGGTAGATCTCCACGCGATCGCCCTGGGCCAACGGCGCGCAAGGCGACACGGCCGTCCCGAATACGCCGATGGAAAGCTTGCGCGCATCGATCTCGGGAAAGCGTTCCAGCAATCCCGATTGCCGCACCGCTTCTCGCGCACTGATGCCCACGCTCAACCGCAGGGGCACGATAACCTGACAATCCGGCTGCGCGTAGGCCACCTCCACGTCGATGAATGCGTCGTCAGTCATACAGCTCATGGGCACGACGGCAGAATGCATCGACCATACTATTGGTGATCTCGTTGAACAACGGGCCCAGGGTTCGCCGCAGCAGGGCATTGGAAAGCTCGTATTCCAGGTCCAGAACGATTCGGCAACCGGCACCGCCGTCCAGGGCGATGAACTTCCAGCAGCCCTGCAGACGCTTGAATGGCCCGTCGACCAGCCCGATGTCGATGCGCGTGTCCCGGGTCATGACGTTGCGGGTGGTGAAGGTCTTGCGGATCGGACCCCGGCCGATCTCCAGACTGGCTTCGACAGTGTCCTCGCAGGGCGCGCGCACGCGCGCCCTGCGGCACCAGGGGAGAAAGCCGGGATATTTCTCGATGTCCGCCACCAGCGCGAACATCTGGCTGGCCGCGTAGGGAACGAGCGCACTTCTGCTGACTGTTTGAAGCATCTGGGCACCGAAGCGGTCGAATGGTAGCACACGCGGCTACCGGCACCGCCCGGCTTGTGAAACAATCCGCAGCCTCTGGAAATGCCATGGGAAAGAAAAAACGACGCAAAAGCGCAGACACCGATACCATCGTTCAGAACAAGAAGGCGCGCCACGACTTTTTCATCGAAGAGCGCTTCGAGGCGGGCCTGGCGCTCGAGGGCTGGGAGGTCAAGAGCCTGCGAGACGGCCGCGCCCAGTTGCGCGAGGCCTATGTGGTGCTCAAAGGCGGCGAAGCGTGGCTTATCGGCGCCCACATCACGCCGCTGGTCAGCGCCTCCACCCACATCACCACCGATCCCACCCGCAGCCGCAAGCTGCTCCTGCACCGCAAGCAGATCGACCGCCTGATAGGCGCCGTGGAAAGACGCGGATTCACCGTCGTTCCCACCCGCATGTACTGGTGCCGCGGGCGCGCCAAGCTGGAAGTCGGGCTCGCCCGCGGCAAGCGCAAGCACGACAAGCGCGCCATCGAGAAGGACCGCGACTGGCAGCGCCAAAAGCAGCGCATTCTCAAGGAACGTTAGAAACCTTCAAACGATGCGGGAATCCCGTAGGTCGGGCTGAGTTGTGACCCCCGCACACGACTCCATATTGATAGAGACCCTGCAAAGAGCGTAAAGTAAACCGCTCGGGCGGCAGAACGCGAACGAAAAGCGACTCTGGCGCCCATCGAAACGGGGGCGACCTGGTTTCGACGTGGGTAGCAAAACCCCAGGTGCATGCCGAGGCGCAGATCACCTCGTAAATCCAGCTGCAAACAACGATAGTTGCCAACGACGACAACTACGCTCTAGCTGCTTAATCCCAGCTAGCCTCTGACCGGATCGTGCTTGTGCGTCCGGATTCCAGAGGGCAAAACACACAAGATCGTGAAGGACTTCGTCCCGCAGGACTTCACTAAAACTCAGGGACTCGCCGCTTCGCCACCCTGCCCGTCGGGAGGTGATGGGGCTAAAAACAAAGACGTGGCTAAGCATGTAGAGCCGAAGGCGGAGTGCTTGCGGACGCGGGTTCGATTCCCGCCGCCTCCACCATTCTTTACTCGCAACCTATTGTTTTCCCTAGGTTGCGATATATCGTCTTGATATATCAGTAGGGCTGGATTGGGCCTGATTGGGCTGCGTTTTGGCAACATTTTGACAGCATTTGGAATCGAGCCTTTCCCACTCCTTAAATAGGGCCCCATCATTCCCGAGAAAGGCCGCGCACCCGCCCCCCGCTAGCGGTCTTCCGTAGCCCCTCCTTGGTCAGTGGTGGGCGGGGGCATGTGTCAGCTCACGGCCCCTGTGGCGCGTCTGTCGGTCTAGGGCCCGTTAGCGGACGAACCAAGTCGCCAGTGACTGCATTTCGCCGTCGCCATTCGCGGAACCACTTCCGGAACTCTTCAACCATCTCCCGGGTCATTCGCGTCCGCAATTCAGAATTTATTCTGCTGCACATCTTCTCCTCCTATGGGCATCATCTTGCGTACGGCCTGCTCTCTGAATTCTTCACTGTACTGTCGCATTCCTCGCTCACTTGCCGCACCCTGTCGTTCTACTTCTTAAGAAAACAGACGCGACAACTATCTTGACACAGGGGGCTCGTGTACTAACAGGTGGCGGGCAGGATCTCACAGCTTTTCGCACGGGCTGCTCATCGATCCTGGACCTGCCCGCACGCAGGGTAATCGTTGACCTATTTCGGGAGCCCCCAGCCGTCCATCAGTCATGAAAATCCGCTATGGCCTTCCTTATATCCTGGGGCGTTGGTTTATAATCTGCACCACCATAAAGATGAGTTGTATCAGGAATAACTTTTGGGTTTCGTACTACTCTGCCAAATATTTCCCTGGTTGTTCTATATTTCTCTACTATAAAACCTTGAGTTAAATAAATCCGCACTAGTTCATCCCTAAGCGTAGCTTCGTCAAGAGTAAAATCACATTTGACAGTCTCCATTCGATCTTCTACAAGAAATATCGTATCTGTTTGTTTGTCAGCGCTATTAGACTTGACCCTGGGATATTCCAATACTTCAATTCCATATTTCTGTCCAACAATGTATGAACAAACTGAGACTATTTCATGATCTGGGTGAGCTGCGTGAGAGTCTCCTGGAAAGCTATGGGTCATTATCCTTCCTATTTCTTCTCTTTTCACTAATGTTGCGATTATCTCAACAATCTGTTTTATATTTTGATAAGTTTGTCTGTCAGGAATTTGGCTATTTGTATATCTTTTACCTACATTTATCCCCAAAACATGCATAGCAGCTTTATCTTCTTTTAATCTTTGTTGGACATATGCCTCATGACTGTTTAGAGTAATTCGTTCGAATTCCCTAGGATAAGTAGCGGGAGGTGCCCCATCAGTTACAGTTAGAATGTACGCATTTCCAGGATTTCTATGTATGGTTATACTCGCATTTATTACTACATCATCAGCATGTGCTCCAATATAAAGGGTATTTTTATTATCCATTTTACTTGCATTCAATGTGTTGCAGAAACTTTCCTATATAATTCAAGATAACTCTCAACCATTCTGTCATTATTAAAATGCATCTTAATGTGTTCACGACAATCCGCTGGATTTATTTCACCTGCTCTTTCTGTGAATCCAACTAACTCGTCGATGGTATTTCCATAAAAACCGGTTCTCCCGTGTTCAATTACTTCAGGGATAGCCCCTCTATTGAAGGCTATTACAGGAGTCCCTACAATTCCTGCTTCTATAATAACGAGTCCGAAAGATTCTTCCACTTCTATT
>SMUX01068930.1_pt1 | contig 21168 bp, 24 predicted proteins | sample 2456431 | NCBI WGS metagenome assembly SMUX01 (sample SAMN11095930, study PRJNA526329) | marine sediment metagenome | biome: Marine sediment; feature: Surficial sediment; material: Deep marine sediment; isolation source: Hadal surficial sediment | place: Pacific Ocean | collected 2014-11 | depth... | reverse complement strand
TCTCGACAATTGCTCCGGCAACTCGATCGCTGCTCCCGGCGCGACTCTAACTCCTATGTCCCTATAGTCGTGCTCCTCGACCGCTGTTCCAGACGCGGTTCTACCTCCTCCATCCATGGAGTCGTGCGTTGCTCTAACTTCCTGCATCTCGGCAATCGCTCCTGCATTGCCCTACTTTCCTACGTCCGTGTAGGTCACCTGCAGGTCGCCTGCATTGTTCTCGGTTGCTGCTCCTGGCGCAACTCTACCTTCTCCGTCCCTGGAGTCGTACCTTCCGGCTTCCTTGTCGGTCGCGTGGAGGTCACGCGTGGCTGATATTGAGGTGAGTATTCCAGTTTCAGTGGAGTCGCTATCATTCAATTCGCTAAAGCGATACGAAGATGCGCTTGATGCACTGGTCGCCGCATGGGTGGGTATACAGCACATCGAAAAGCGAAGCCACGCCTACGGCGACCAGCTAACGGCTATTTGGGTGCCCGATTAGAGAAGTAGACATCAGAGCGTTCTGGCAACACGGAAACCGACCTGTTTCATTCGGTCGACGGGTGCGGTCCCGTAGCGGTTCGCGGCGCGGAGAACTCGAGGACCGTAAGTCCAGGCACCGCTGCGAAGGACACGGAGACAACCAGGTGTATCTGAAACCGAGCGTCCATCTGTCGGCGCACCATCGTAGCTCTCCTTGTAACAGTCCTGCACCCATTCCAAGACGTTGCCATGCATGTCGTAGAGGCCAAACCTGTTCGGCGCGTACTGGCCGACTGGAACCATCTTATTGCTGTTATTTGCTTTTGATAAATCGAATTCGTCGCCCCAATGATACTGGGTCGTCGTGCCCGCGCGCGCCGCGTACTCCCACTCGACCTCACTCAAGAGCCGGTAGGGCTTACCAGTTACTTTGGAATTGAGCCAGGCGACGTATTTCTTGGCATCATGCCACGACACCTCGATCACCGGCTGGCGGCCCTTGCCCCAACCATTGTCGCCACCGGCTTTGGTCACAGGACCATTGTCGCAAGTGGCTTCCGCCACGCAGGCCTCCCACTCGTCCCACATCACTTCGTATTTACCGACGGCGAAGGGCTTGGCGAACGTCACCCGATGCACCGGTTTTTCATCATAGCGTCCATCATTCGAGCCCATCATAAAACGGCCCTCAGGCACGACCACCATCTCCGGGCATGTCGGGCAGTCGCGGAATGTCGAGCCTGATTTGAATTGTTCGTGGGCCAGCCCCTTCGATACGGTTAGGCTTGCCAGCATCATGGCCATAACGAAAAGGGATCGGGGCATCGCCGCCTCCTTCGTCGTCCGATTTGCGCACTGCGAGGGTAGTATAATGCGGACCGCTACTCAAGGAGCACAAGCGCGAGCTGATGAAGGAAGCCGCCTTACGGCGGCTGGGCAAGGCGTGACGGATGTGATCGTGTGCGAAGAGCTCGGGATCAGTGCACGTCAGCTTCGCCGTTGGCGAGATGAATGCCGGGGCTTTGATGCCGATGATACAACTACGATGACTCTAGTAAGATTTCCAGTCGGCGATGTTATATGCCAAGCTAAAGGAAGAGAAAAAAATAAATATAAGAATTGCACCTAACTGGGACCCCCACCTAATCTCACGGACCACGATCGCCAGAGACGGCAAACTTATCTTTAGTGATCGCTAGTGCTCTAGCGGCGCGAATTCGGCGAGCTAACTTACTACATTCTTAGCTCTTGCCTGTAGCAACTTGCTCTCCGAAAATGGAAAACTCCATGAGATTCGACCCCAAGCACGAAGTCGGTTTCTGTTAGGTTCTGCACCTGGACGTACAGAGCGCCCGATTCGTATTCATGGCGTTGGTACAATCTGCCTGCGCCCGAGTGACCGTCTGCGGTGAAGTTGTATATGCTATTCGCGCCCGAAGAGTAAATCTGTCCCGAAATTTGGAACCAGTCTCCATATCGTTCGACGCTTACAAAAACTTTTGCCGGGCTGCCAAGATGATCGCTTCCAGCAAAGCATCCACTTTGTTGCTGTGCGAAAACCGTTTGGGCTGTTAGAGCGACTATAGTCACAGCAATTGCAAACACGGCAAAGATGACACGAATCGGGTCGATGACTTTGGCTATGTTCATAACTCCTCCTTGTTGGCCTGAATTAGGACCTATCCATAGTGGAAAGTCTGGCCCAAACATTACAGTTACTTAAGTGACATCGGTCACTGAGAAAATGTGAAAAAAGTCACAGGTCTTCTATGATCTCTTGCAATTTCCCGGAGACTTTGACCCGGTTGCCCCTTTCGCGCCTACTAGTTACTCTGGCTAAGCGATTCGAGGACAAGAAAAGAAGAGGGATAAGAAAGAAAAAAAGGGGTCAAATCTTGTAACATGCAGTTAACGAAGATTGACCATAGTTTTGGCTTGTAATAGGTATTAGCTCAAGTGTAGTAATTCCAAGTGCTTTTCTTTCCCTACCAGGCGCAGATCAAGCTGACGAAGGTTTAGGACGAATCTATTACGCACTACGTGCCTAACCCACGTAATAACACGACGTGTTAACCACACTATTGGCCGAAAAGATGAGCAGCGTTGCGATGCGCGATCTTTTCTGCGACATCGTGTGGAAGTTGGCGCAGCCACGCGCGGTGCTGCTGAATGAGACCAACATACAATGGCCAGCGCCACGCCGTCCATGTGTCGGTGCCGATCATGAAGCGATCTGCGTGGCGTAAAAGCAGTGCCTGCCAGGCGGGATCAAGGTCACCGCTTGGCGCAATGTCCTCGGCTCTGTACGACACCTCGGTCCAAAGCTGTGCGTAGCGATCTAGCAGCTCGCCGACTACCGCAGGTGGAGCACTGAACCCGGCGTGCGCCCACAATATCTTGACTTTAGGGTTGATCGCGAATAGCGCGCTTACGGGTGCGGCGCCACTGTGCACATGAAGTAAGATATTACGCTCGACCGCGATCTCTACGACACGCTTCATCTGTGGCGTATCAACCTGGCTTGCGTCTGCCAAGTGAAATTCACCGATACCGCGGTAGACATTCCGCTCCATACGGTTCTCGATGTAGGCCAACACCTCGTCATCACGGTACCAGGCCATCATGTCCGCCTGGCTCCGATATGGGCGCAGCTCGGGAACGACTCGAACCGGATCCGCCTGGTACAACATGAGGGTACCGTCATCAGGCGTGCTCGATACGAGTGCACCGGTGACACCAGCTTGGTTCAGAAGTTCGAGGACAGCCTTCGGGCTCACTGAGGCCCAACTGTGGTCGCTGTAGTGTAGATGCGCATCAAAAATGGGCAGCGGTTCGTCGCCGCGTGCGTGGATACCTGCAAAGAGCAGACTTAGGCTAACGATGGCAGCTGCACGTCGAAATCGCATAGCAGGTCGTCTACGGCCGTGGACACGCTGCTACAGCCAGTCCCTGTAATCGGCCGACAATCCTTATGCTAATCGTATCTGACCTCCAAGGACGGAGGAAATGCAGAAGATTGTCGGGCCGCTCCTGTTCGTCCGGCAATTGCTCCGACAACTGCTCCTGCGTTGTTCTAACTTCCAGCATCGCTGCCGGTCGCCTGCATTGCCCTAACTTCCTACCTCCTGTAGGTCGCCTGAACTCGCGGCATTAGTGTTTCCCTACACGTCAGAACAATCTCTGCCTGAATCCGCCGCAGTTAGACTAGCCACGCCCGAGGCGCTGTATGATGTGGATTCAATTGTGGCAAACCCAAGGGCTTACACCTAACCGCTCACGACTAACAGTTCACGACTAATGGACTTGCTCCCAACCCACCGTATTAACGCGTCGCGTTATTATCTTGCTTTCAGCACCACCATGCCCTGCTTGGACCGGCTTTATTCAGGCGGCCTTACTATGTCGAGCAGGATATTGCAGAGCGCTTCATCGAGATCGCCGAACATAACCGCCACGCCGTCTCTGTCAGCGCGTACGACTTTGGCCGGCAGACGGCAGTGTCTGGGTTTTCCCTCACGGCGGATCTTAAGCACTATCTCTAGGTTGGTGTCGTTGGGGAGCGCGAAGTTTTTGGTTTTGATATATGCACCGTCAAGGCTGATATCCTTGAGTGTACATTTCCTTATTTCGACACCGTCATAGGCAAACACCTTCACGTTGGTCACGCGACGCTGGCTTATCCGACGACTGGGTGATGATGGTGGGCTGGTCAAAATAACCCGATACGAAGATGGATGATCCTAAGACTCAGTATAGTCCACTGCTCTCTCACTTTAGCTGTTTGCCCTCTTTATTGCGCTGGGAGGTATAAGTTACCGCATGATGCTCAGGGCATCTGGAAGGGAATAGACAAGGGTCAAAGCGCCGTTCTTTTGAATCAAGTTGGCCGGATTCTGAGATTCAGAAACCCCCAGACGCAGCCCACGAGCCCTGCCAGCAGGGCACCCAGGTCCGAGTAGCGAAACGAAAACTTGTAAGTGAGTGTCACTCTCCTTTCAGGCTCGCCAATCGTCGGCGGCAGCACCCGAGGGACCCAGCCGTATTGCTCTTTGCCGATGAGGACCTTGTTCCACGTCAAATCTTCGCGCTTGGCGACATCCGCCAATAACAAGAGATCACTCCTACGAACGTCGCGCAAAATCCGCGAGCCCGGCCAGGGGAATTGGTAGACACGAGTGTCGCGCAAGACTTCCACAAACAGGTGGTGCGATTGATACATTGCTCTATTCGTCTGTGCGAAATCGATGGGCAGGTACGTCGCCGACAGATAGAGGGCGAGGAAACCTACGCAAAAGCCGAAGCCGCCCTTCATTAAGCGCAACAGGTAATACGGGACAGCCCGAATCGCGTACAACGCTGTTGCAGCCGCGATGGTTCCCATTAGCAGGATCGCCGGAATCGCTGGAGCGGTGTCTAGGATTAGTTGCGGATTCAGGATGACGAGCGCTAGATATTTATGGTCGGCTATGATGTAACGCAGATACTTGAGATAAAAGAAGTAGAGTATGCCGATGCTTGCGACAGAATAGATCAGAATTTCTGCCTTCTGCTGCTTTATGATCGGCAGAAACGACCAAAGCCGGATATCGTCAATCAGACTCGGATGGCCATGCCATTTACATTGATAGATCGTCAGCGGCTTCGTTTTACCTCTCGGTCTAAAGCCACGTTTTTCGCTGAGCCTGAACTCTTTCTCTTGCAGCTCAGCCACTGTCTTATCTGAAACAAGAATTTCATCACCTTTACCCTGATCTGCCAGCCTTCCTACGACATTGACTGCATCCCCATACAGGTCCTTGGCCTCGACGATGGCCTGGCCGGTATGGATTGCAATCCGGACATGCGGGACAGGGCCCGGGTTGTGATTGCGCTGGTGCGCGAGCAATTGCTGAATGCCTATCGCGGCCTTGACAGCGTTGGTGGGAACACGAAATGAGGCCATGACGCCGTCACCGGTGGTCTTGATGATCTTTCCGCGAAAACGCGTGATGACTGGAAATAACAACCGGTTGTGTTGATCGACCATCAGCCGGCCCTCAATGTCGCCGTGTTCATCGAAGTACTCTGTAGAGCCCTCGATGTCGGTGAGCAGTATGGTGAGTGGCTTGGTTGATTTGCGGATGTGGCGACTGAGAGCTGCGGCAATACTATCTTTGTGCATATTTAATGCTTTAACGCCCTTTCGGGAGATCCTTAGTCATCGCGTAAAATGGGAGTGGGGCGTATGCTGCCTAGGACACGCCGGCCCTGCCCCGGAAAGATCGAGCCTCGACGGTAGTGTAACGCTACCTTCCGCTTAGTTCCACCTACGGCAAGGCGCTGGGGCACATTATCCGACAAAAGCGCGTTCTCGGCCGATATGATTTAGACCTGCACGGCAACTGTGCCGGACCCGCGACTGAACATAGTTGCGGCTTTTTAGTAAAGGCCGTGTATAATACCCAACTTGCAGCACACTTCTTGTACTCAGTTCGGAAGTTCCTCCATGTTGTCTCGGCAGTTACGCCCCCGATGTTGCTTCCAGGAATCAACTGCAAACCATCGTAATTCAACCAAACAGAGGTATTTTCGTGATTACAGGAACAGTAAAGTGGTTTAACGACAGTAAGGGCTACGGCTTCATTACGCCAGAGGACGGTAGTAAGGATGTCTTCGTGCATCACTCGGCCATTCAGGGTGGCGGCTTCAAGTCCCTGGCCGAGGGCCAAAGGGTAACACTCGATATCGAGCAAGGCTCGAAGGGTCCGTCGGCGGCGAACGTTCAGGTGGCCTGACGTTGCACACTGGTTTTGAACGAAAACCCCGCCCGACGGCGGGGTTTTCTTTATTCGGGAACGCTCCTATCTGACCCCAAGCGCTGCACTCAACAGCGGCTTCTATTATACTGATACCGATTTCAGCGTGGTCCGGTGTACGCTTGACTCTGTCGCGGGTAACCCGCTCCGGTGAGCCCCGAACCTTATCCCGCCTAGACCGGCCCAAGGCGGCCAACTTAGGTAACTATGTTAGTTGATATCTTCGGCTTTTCAGCTGAGTTACTTCGTGCCGCCGGCGAAGAGGGTTATCACGACCCGATCACCCATTCAGCGCCGGTGTTGAAATGACTTACTCGGAGGGCACGCCTCATTACGTGCGCGGAACGTTTCAGCAGAGCTGCGGTTTCTGTGGCTGTGTGTTCGACGTTGGCGTACCGGGACAGCTGGGTCGCGAAGCGCCGGAACTGTACTCGTGCCCGGAATGCTCCAAACATTTTCTTGTAAGGGCGTCTGGCGTTCCCACAGTTCACCTTATCTCTAAACGAACCGACGGTGGGACCGACTTGTGCCCAAACGATAAAGGCTTGGCGAACCGGTCGGGTGTACGTCAGTCGTTCGGACGGAACGCCAGATATCCTGTCCCCCCAAAGAGCACCAACTCGCGGCAATGAGCGTTACTATCAAATCCTAGACTTAGGGGAATTAGGGTCAGGTCTATTGAATCGTGAATGTACCCTGCCAGGATGGCAAGACCCCTTCGCATTGAGTATCCCGGTGCGACCTATCATGTCACGAGTCGCGGCAACGCTCGCCAGACCATTTATAAAGACGATGCCGATCGCCATGCTTTCCTGATGACCTTGGAGGCCGTGGGTGGGCGCTTTAACTGGCGCTGCCATGCCTATTGCCTGATGGGCAATCATTTCTCCTTGCCATAGCCACGCCACCGAAAGCCTAAAGGGCACCCTTTTTGGCTCGTTGAATCGGGAATACACTCAGCTAGACTGATATTAAGTGTAATCAAGCTTCGTAGGGGGCATTGTGAGCGAGAAACCGTTGCCAGCTGAGCGTCGTTTTGGGCCACGCCGAGTGACCGATGTCAAGATATTCGCCCAGGATGGTGTCGAGTTACGAAACTGTACGCTGCGGGATATCGGCCTTCAGGGCGCATTCATTGAAACCAAGAATTTCTTTTTGGCCGAAGGTGCTGATGTGGAGTTAGTGGTGCAATTTCGCCGTGAAGGAAAGCACCTGCACTGCCGTTTGCCCGCCAAGGTCGTACGCACGGCGCCCAATGGCGCCGCGCTCCAGTTCGCCGAGCTCGATCAACACGTCCAGGAGGCCCTGGTCGACTTGGTCTATGCGGATCAGAGCGGTGATCGCTAGGCAGGGCAGATACGAACCTGCAACGGTTATTGCGGTTATGCAAAGTCAAGCACTGTCCCTACTAACTGCTATGTAGTTAGCCCGTGGCGTCCGTCGAAAACCCCGGTTATACTGCCTAGGCGCGCGTCGGTCGGCGGACTCGCCTTCATCGCTGGCTCGTTAATGCTAATTTGAAGCGTGGTCTGCAGCGATTCCGGCGAGCACCCTCAAGAGGAGACTTGGCCATGGGCGATCGAACCGTTCTGCAGCCTCGTCAGTTCAGCGATGCAGAGTGGCAGGTTCGATGTGATCTTGCCGCTTGTTACCGTGCGTTCGTGAGATACGGGTGGACGGATCTCATCTACACCCACATCTCGGCACGCCATCCTGCGCGTGCGGACTGGTACTTCATCAACCCCTACGGACTGTTGTTTGACGAGGTCACGGCGTCGAACTTGATTGTCGTGGACCTCGAGGGTGAACAGATCTGCGGAGATTATCCGTACAACGCGGCAGGCCACGCTATTCATAGCGCCGTGCTAAGAGCGCGCACCGATGTCAACTGGGTCCTGCACACTCATACGCGAGCCGGTATGGCGGTCTCGTGCATGCGCTCCGGTCTAATCCCCGTGACTCAACAGGCAATGTTTCTGCACGGCCAGGTCGCCTATCACCCTTGGGACGTGCAGACCGCGGGCCCAGAGGAGTGCCAACGACTTGTCGTCGATCTCGGCGATAAAAATGCGATGATTCTGCAGAATCACGGTCTGCTCACTTGCGCGGCCACCATCGGTGAAGCGTTCACGAAGCTATATATCCTCGAGACCGCCTGCAAGGTACAGGTGGATCTCATGCGCAGCCAGGTGGAACTGGTGATCCCCGACGACGAGATCATCGAGCGCACCGCCGCACACGGCGCCACGTCGCTGACCGGGGAGCGTGAGTGGGAAGCCATACGCCGCTCGATCGAGCGTACTGACCCCTCCTATCGCGATTAACCCCAACTCAAAAAGAAAAAAAGAACAGAAGGCCAATAATTCAAAAACAATTCCTAGCGGCTCACGACTTACGGTTAACGGCTCACGGACGTGGGATTGACTATACTTTGAGGCTAGTAATAGGTATTGGCTGAGAAGTGTAGTAATTCCAAGTGCTTTTCTTTCCCTACAAGGCGCAGATCAAGCTGACGAAGGTTCCCGTCGTCACGATCCTGATTTCGCTTTTATGTATCGCGGTCTTTATTGAGCAGTCTCGAAACGAGCGAGCCCTTTTTGAGCAGACCGCCGAATACTGTACGGCTGAAGTGGCGGGCCAGATAGAGTTGATTGCTGATCGTTATCTTAGCGATCTTCAATCCTGGCCTTGCGAGTATATTCTGCTCGATGTTTATGCACGTCCTCGACCCAGCGAGTATCTTAACGAGCTTATCCATGAGATCGATTCACCCTACGATGAAGTGTTCCAGGAACACTATGACGGGTTCAGCGATGTAGCGCTGACGTATGTCACCGCCACTCTCTGGCAGGAACGGCCGTCGTGGAACATTAGACGCATGCTCACCGGTAGCATCGCCCACGGCAGCTGGGAACACCTAATCTTTAACCTCATCTTCTTTTTTGCCTTCGCCGCGACCGTAGAGCTATTGATGGGTCCAGTCTTGTTTCTGGGCGCGTGTGTGGGTTTGGCTATCGGCATCGGTTGTATCGACACGCTGGTGCACCTTGGCGCACAGGAGGTGACGGCGACGCTCGGGTTGTCCGGCGTGGTCATGGGTATGCTCGGACTTTTTGCCTTCTTTGTGCCACGAGTCAAAATACGGTTTTTCTATTGGTTCTTGATTTTCGTAGGAACCGTCGGCGTTCCCGCTTGGGTGGTGGCCGCCTGGTACATTGGTTGGGACATGTATTACCAGATTACGCAAACAGGAGGGATGACGAACTTGGTCGCGCATCTCGCTGGCGCAGCTTTGGGATTCGGTATTGGGTTTGTGGTCTTTCGTGAGAAAAGACATTGGGCTCGCGAATTGGTGATCGAGGAAATGGATTCAACCAAGGAAGTCACGTTCGGACAAAAACTGAGTGCTGTGACGAGCCTACCGGGGTTGATAGTGCTGGTTGTTTTTGGCCTGGTCATTTTCGTGACCTTGATGGTGATGTTTGTGACAAGTTTTTGGGTTCAACTCCTCCTTGCTGCCCCTATCGGGGTGGCGGTATGGAAGCTCTACGGCATGCGCGACGGTGCCGGATCAGATGCGGGACGCTACAAGAAGGGCATGGGAGCGATCGACCTGGGTGAACACAAGAAAGCGGTTGAGTACCTACAACCGCTGGCAGAGAAAGGACACCCGCGCGCCCAATTCGCCCTTGGCAACATCTATGGGGCACACTGGGGCGCGATGAAAAATGAGACCAAAGCGATGTATTGGTACGAACAGGCGTCGAAGCGCAATCACGCTGAAGCGCAATACATGCTCGGCATGCGCTATGCTGACGGTCGCGGCGTGCCGACGGACCCGGCCAAGGCAATCGAGTTATATCGTAAAGCGGCTTCACAAGGTTTCGCCGACGCCGCCTTCAGCCTAGGTTTCGTCTACGAGACCGGCAAAGGCATCGAACGTGATCAGATTGAGGCAGCGAGGTGGTATGAACAAGCCGGTCGCCTATTTCTCAAAGCAGGCAGGCTAGAAGACACCGAGATGGCAATCGCTTCCCTCGACGGCCTCATCCCCGAACACCCGCTCGGCGCACAGTTGCGAAGGCTGGTGCAGACTCAATCACGCGTCGTTGCGAAACCGCAAAGCGGATAACGATTCCACTCTTCTACCAGCCCACAGGTGACCTCCATGGAAGGCCGCTCTCGCACGTCCTCGACCGCTGTTCCCGACGCGCCTCTAACTCCTCTATCCATAGAGTCGTGTGCTTCGCGGCACCTGCACGTCTCGGCAACTGCTCCGACAACTCGATCGCTGCTCCCGGCGCGACTCTAACTCGTATGTCCCTATAGTCGTGCTCCTTGCGTTGTTCTAACTTCCAGCATCCCTGCCGGTCGCCTGCGTTGCTCTCGGTTGCTGCTCCTGGCGCAACTCTACCTTCTCCGTCCCTGGAGTCGTACCTTCCTACTTCCCTGTAGGTCGCAGGTGCAATGGAGGAAATGCAAAGGGATTGTTGGGAACAATCCTTGCGTTTTGAAGTAGACGTCCTACCGCTCGCGGCTTACAGTTAACGGCTCACGAACGTCGGGTCAGACTCGATTTGACGGACAGCAATTAGACCCGGCCAAAGCAATAGCCAGGATTTCGCGAATGTTCGGCATAAAACACTATCTGCTACTATCCAAAGTTTTCCTCTGCTTCGTGACAATAAGCAGACGTATGCCGAGGTAACATGGCGCCACGAAAAGCAAATCGGAGTTTCGGGATTGTTGGTGGGCTAGGGCCGCTTGCCGGTGCTGACATCTTCTTCAAGCTCGTAAAGGCCACACCCGCCCGCAGCGACAAGGAACATTTCGAGGTTGTCTTCGAGCAACGGCCATTCGACAATGGCAACGCCGTTGTCGACGAGCACTTCAATCCGAGCGCGAGGAAACTGCATGTTTTCAACGTTATAAAGGGTCTGGAGCAGAGAGGCGTTAGCGCCGTCATATTGACATGCTTCATTAGCCATTCCTTTATCGACGAGTTGCAGCCGGAAATTGACCTCCCGATTGTTAACCTCATGGAGGCCTTGCGGGCACACATCGATCGGGAATTTTCCGATGTCCAAAGAATGGGTGTCTTGACCTCCAGCTACCTCATTAAGGAGCGTTTGTTCGAGAGATACTTCGATGATGCTTACGACCTGATTTACCCAACCTCGGCGGTGCAAAAAGATTGTCTCATGGAGGCCATTTATGGGCCGCAAGGCATTAAAGCCGGGCATTTACGGGGCAGGCCCATCGAACTCATTGGCCGCGCCTGTCAGGACCTGATTGAACAAGGTGCCGAGGTGATCGTGCCTGGGCTCACGGAAATACCCATCGTTATCGATAGCCTTTCCAGTGAGCAAGCCGTCACGATAGTCGATTCCAATCAGGTCTACGCGGAGTATGCCGTCAGGTACCAAGGGAATGTGGGCCCGAAAAGCTACAAGATCGGCATCGTCGGTGGTGTTGGTCCCTCCGCTACCGTGGACCTTATGAACAAGATAATCGCCCTTACCCCGGCCAAGCGAGATCAGGATCACATCCGACTCATCGTCGAGCACAATCCGGAGATTCCCGATCGTACTGAGAACCTGGTTAGCGAGGGGGCGGATCCCACCATCTCGTTGTATTCCGCGTGCAAGAAACTAGAGGCGAACGATGCGGATCTGATCGCCATCCCCTGTAATACGGCCCATGCCTACGTCGAGCGCATCCAGCGCCACCTCATGATTCCTATCGTCAACATGGTATTCGAAGCGATCGAATACAGTAAACGTCATTACCCTGACTGTAGAACCATCGGCCTGCTTGCGACGACTGGCACCGTGAAGAGCCGTATATACCATGAGCTTATGCAAGGGACGGGCCTCCACCTTATCGAGCCTGACAATGACTTTCAGGAGAAGGTCATGGACGCCATCTACGGAGATGAGGGCGTGAAGGCAGGTTTTGTGGAAGGCGAGTGCCGCGAGGCACTGCTGGCGGCGCTGGCGCATTTGGTCGAGAAAGGCGCCGAGATCGTGATACTAGGCTGTACCGAGCTGCCCCTGATTCTTCCGCAAGTGGAGGATTTTCCGGTGGCCGGCAGGAGCATCGTCATCTTGGACCCGACCGAAATACTGGCTCGTAAGTGCGTCGAGCTGCGGGGTCAGATGGGTTTCCCCACGACTGTCCTTGACCAGGTGTTTTAGCAAAGCAGGCCTCGGCCTCCATCTTTCGATCTTAATAACATGCCCTTCACCCCCTTTCACCTAGGCGCTGGCGCGACGTTTAAGGCGCTGAGTCCGAAATACTGCAGCTTTACGATGTTTGGTTTCATGCAAGTCATTATCGATACGGAGCCACTCTACTATACGGTGCAAGGCCTGTAGCCTATTCATCGCTTCTTTCACACCTATCTCGGGGCCACCTTAGTTGCTGTGTTGCGCATATTCTTCGGGAAGCCGGTTTGCGAAGCCGTATTACGGGTGTGGAACTGGCGACTTAGTCCCAGTCAGCGCCAATGGCTACACATTGAGCCCAAGATTTCTTGGCCGGCTGCCGCGATCGAGCCGCTAAACCTCGAGGCCGTTTACGAGAACGCACTGGCCGAAGCACTCAAAGGCATGGCCGTCGCTGGTTATGGTCTCTCCTGGCTACCCCAGAGCCTGATTAGCCGGGCATTGGCGACGGGCGAGCTCGTGCCGGCAGGCGGTTCATTTTGGCATGTGCCGCTGACGATCCGGCTCTACCGGTGCGACAGCGAAATGACCCCGCAGGTGAAGCGCGTCTGGACTGCGGCCAGCGATGTCGCCCGAAACGGTCGGGTGAAAGATGGCGCTACGCAAGACGGAGCCTCCGATCTCAGTCGGGCACCCTGACTCGATCTGCGTTTAGCCACTGCCCCTCTTTTTGCCCGTATGCAAATACGCTATAGCGCCATGCGCTATTCGAATTGCCCGTGTGGCGTAAGCGTTATATGGTGTATTCGCAAGTTATCCCACTCACCCTAACAATAATGATGCGGATAATAATAATGATTTGGAGAAAGAAGTGATCGACGCCTTGGTACGAGCGCCTCGTATCCGCTTTGCTCATCTACCGACGCCGTTGGAGCCCCTAGAGCGCCTCAGTTCGTATCTCGGCGGCCCCAAGGTGTGGATCAAGCGCGACGACTGCACTGGGCTCGCCACGGGAGGAAACAAAGCGCGCAAGCTCGAGTTTCTAATGGGTGATGCCCTGCAAAAAGACGCCGATACCATCATCACCCAAGGCGCGGTGCAATCCAATCATGCCCGTCAGACGGCCGCCATCGCCGCCCGACAAGGGCTGAAGTGCACGCTGCTGTTGGAGAATCGTGTTCAGATTTCCGAGCAAGATTACAGGGCTTCGGGAAACGTACTCCTTGATCAGCTTTTCGACGCTAACATCCTGGATTACTCGGGAGGGACCGATATGGCCGCCGCCATGCAAGTCGTTGCCGACGAGATTCGCGCCGCCGGGGGCAGCCCATATGTAATCCCTGGCGGCGGTTCCAACTCCATCGGCGCACTGGGCTACGCCAATGCGGCAGCGGAACTGCTGGAGCAGGCCGACAAGACGGAATTGGAGATCGATTGTATAGTGCATGCGACAGGTAGTGCCGGCACGCAGGCGGGTCTTCTAGCCGGCCTGCATGCGATCGAGCGCCCGGTGCCGGTGCTCGGGATCGGTGTGCGAAAGCCGCGCGCTGAGCAAGAGCAAATCGTGTATGATCTGGCGCGCAAGACCGTGACCCGCCTCGGGGTTAAGAGGGAGCTGTCGCGAGATAGCGTGCGGGTGAACTGCGACTATGTCGGTGATGGATATGGCCTGCCCGCGGACGGCACGCTGGAAGCGATCAGACTGCTCGCTCGTCTCGAAGGCATTCTGCTCGATCCCGTGTATTCCGGAAAGGGCATGGCCGGACTTATCGGCGAGGTCAGCAAAGGCCGATTCTCGAGAACAGGCAACGTCGTGTTCATTCACACCGGCGGCGAGGTTGCGCTGTTCGGCTACGGATGGGCCTTTTCGAGCGGAACCGAGCAACATATACAATCGCGTCAAACGCGATAAGATGCAAGGCAATTGACAGGACAGCAACGGTCACGGGATTTGATTGGCTTTGCCTGGTTTTAATGTCGTCATCAGCATCTAGTTGTTATATTTGGATGTCTGAGAAACACCACAACCCGAAAGGAGGAGAGTAATGTTTAAGAAAATCGCAATGAGCATAGCCACCGTCGCCCTTCTCGCGGCCGCAATACCGGCCAGCGCCCAGGGAGACTCGTTCGTGCTGAAGCGCATCAAGGAACGCGGCACCATCAACATGGGGCACCGGGAGGCCTCAGTGCCCTTTGCCTATATCAAAGACGGCAACGTGCAGGGCTACTCGATTGACCTCTGCGACAAGTTCGTTGAAAAGATCAAGGCTACCCTCAAGATGCCGAACCTCAAGGTCAAGCACGTGCCGGTAACGTCGCAAACCCGGCTGGCACTGATCGCCAACGGCACCATCGACATGGAATGCGGCTCCACCACCAACAACCTGACCCGCCAGAAGCAAGTCGATTACCTGCCGGTCACCTTCATCACGGGCACCAAGCTCGCGAGCAAGAAGGGTTCCGGCATCACCGAAATCGAGGACATGCAAGGCAAGATCATCGCCCTGTCGCAAGGGACTACTAATGAAAAAGCGGTCAAGCGAATAATGAAAGCGCAAGGCATCAAGATCAAGATCGTCAACGTGAAGGATCACCCGCAGGCCTGGTTGGCGCTGACTAGTGGTCGTGTGGATGCCTATGCGACCGACGACGTGCTGCTCTACGGGCTCATCAGCAAGTCCAAGAATCCGGATCAGTGGCAGGTGACCGGGCGGTTTCTGTCCTATGATCCGTATGGCCTCATGGTGCCCCGGAACGATTCCACCTATCGGCGCATTGGCACTGTGTTGCTGGCCGACCTGATGCGTTCGGGTGAGATGCTCGAGATCTACAACAAGTGGTTCAATCCGGGCCCGACCAAGATCAACATGCCCATAAGCGATACGCTCAATACGGCATTCGTGATCCAAGCGTTGCCGCACTAAGTGGGTGATCGGTGGGATGCCTACAGGCATCCCACCGATCCGATGTCGCGCAGCATCCTAACAGCGGCAGTTGCCGAATAGGGGGCATTCGGTGGCAAGGGGGCAGAAAAAGAAGATGGCGATGATGCGGGGCGTTTTACGAGTTGGTCTTGGCGTAGTAGTACTTCTAGGGTTGACGGGATGTGCCGGCGACTTCAGGTACAACTGGCAGTGGTCGATCCTCGCCTGCACGTCCGAAAACGTTGATGCGGGGTGTATCGGACCCTATTTCTATTGGATCCTCCAGGGGCTCGGGTGGACCATCGCTGTCGCCTCCGCGGCCTGGGTGATCGCGTTTTCCCTGGGCTCGGTCATCGGCATCCTGCGCACCCTCGACAAATCCATCTTGGTGGTCGTCCCCTTCGTCAAGTCGCCAATCTACTTCAAAACACGCTGGATCGGGACAAGTAAAGGAATCATCACGGTTGATGTAGGCTGGTTCTTGCACGGATTCGCCAACGTCTATGTCACCATATTCCGCAACGTACCGCTCCTGGTGCAGCTGTTCCTCTGGTACTTCGTTTTTCCCGAGCTTCTTTCCGACGAGGCCGGGATGTGGGTAAAGCGGGGCCTCTGGTTACCGGAGTTTTGGACAGCGGTGGTCTGTATGGGCCTCTACACGGCCTCGCGGGTGGCTGAGCAGGTCCGCGCCGGCATCAACTCGATTAGCCAGGGGCAGCAATACGCGGCCATGGCCATCGGCCTCACGCCGGTCCAGGTCTACCGCTACGTGCTGTTGCCGGTGTCTTTCCGGATCATCATTCCGCCGCTGACCAGTGATTTTCTGGGCGTCTTCAAGAACTCGTCGCTGGCCTTGACCATCGGCGTGCTTGAGCTGACGGCCATGACCCGCCAGATCGAAGAATACAGCTATGCGGGCTTCGAGGCCTTCACCGCGGCGACCGTTTGCTACATCGGGGTGACCGCCATCGTCATGTGGGCCATGCGCATCGTCGAGGCCCGGATCCGCATTCCGGGCATGATCTCATTAGAGGCTAAGTGACATGGAAAGCGGATTCGACTTTCACATCGTCTTCCACTCGATTCCTTTCCTGGCCAAGGGCATGGTGCTGACGCTGGTGCTGACGGTTTTAGGCATTGGCGGCGGGCTCGTGTTCGGCACCCTGCTGGCGCTGATGCGCCTCTCCAATGTTGCAGTGCCTGTGCCCTACCTGAGGAAATATCTCAACCTCTCATTCCTAGCCGCGACCTACGTCAACTTCTTCCGCTCAATGCCCCTGATCCTGGTGATCTTCTGGTTCTACTTTCTGGTGCCACTCGTGGTCGGGCAGGAGGTGGGCGCCTTCCAGTCGGTCCTTACCGCCTTCATCATGTTCGAGGCGGCCTACTACTGCGAGATTATGCGCGCCGGCATCCAGAGCGTGAGGATGGGACAGGCCTCTGCCGGTCAAGCGCTGGGCCTGACCTACGCGCAGAACATGCGCTATGTGGTGCTGCCCCAGGCCTTCCGCAACATGATCCCGATCCTCATGAGCCAGGCCATCGTACTGTTCCAGGACACCGCGCTGGTCTACGTGGTGGGGTTGAGCGACTTCCTGTATAGCGCCGACATCATCGCCAACTCGGAGAACCGACTGATGGAGATGTACGTCACAGTTGCCATCGTCTACTTCGCGGTGTGTTCATGGGGACAGTTTCAAGTTGGCAAACTTCAGAAGAGATTCGCTCATGAATGAAACCAAAGGCACAACTAGTACCGACGGCGTCGGTATGATTAAAATGGACCACGTCGGCAAGTGGTATGGCGACTTCCAGGTTCTCTCCAATTGCACGACCTCGGTCGATAAGGGGCAAGTGGTGGTCGTCTGCGGCCCCTCAGGATCGGGCAAGAGCACCTTGATCAAGGTGGTCAATGGCCTCGAGCCGTTTCAGGAGGGCACCGTTACCTTTGACGGCGTCTCGGTCGGCGATCGGAACACAAACCTGCCGAAGCTGCGCTCACAGATCGGCATGGTGTTCCAGAACTTCGAGCTGTTCCCGCACCTCTCGATCATCGAGAACATCAAGCTGGCGCAACTGAAGGTGCTGGGCCGCGAAGACGACGAAGCGAGGAATCGTAGTATGCAGTTACTCGAGCGGGTCGGCCTCTCAGACCAGCGGGACAAGTTCCCGGCGCAGCTCTCGGGCGGCCAGCAGCAGCGGGTCGCCATCGCTCGCGGGCTGGCTATGGACCCCATTGCTATGCTCTTCGACGAGCCCACATCGGCGCTGGACCCGGAGATGATCAACGAGGTCCTCGACGTGATGACCGGGCTGGCCAAGGAGGGCATGACCATGATGGTCGTCACCCACGAGATGGGTTTTGCCAAGCGGGTGGCCGATCGAGTGATCTTCATGGACGAGGGCCGAATCGTGGAGGACACGACCAAGGACGAATTTTTCGGCGCCCCGCGCGGCGAGCGCGCGCAGCTTTTTCTTTCAAGAATTCTGACGCACTGAGTGGCGTAGGCGGCATCGATTTATTCGCCGCGCACTACTCACTCGTGAGGCTGGCGCCCTGTCGCCGATTAAGACGCTCATGACCGCGCCCAGGACCACCTTGCCGTCGTTGTATAGTCAGTGTCCCAGGTCGCTGACCGATTGGATCCGATCCTACGAGGAACGGGACAATCGCCGCTACCCGCGATGATCGAGGGCATGCAGACGCTTGAAGCTGCCGGCGCTGGCTACGTGGCGATGCCCTGCATCACTGCTCACCACTGGTACGAGGAGTTATGCGGGGCAACAAAGATGCCGATCCTCCACATCGCAGACGCCACCTGTCCTTGACGGGATGGATACCGCACTTGCCGCACGCTGCGTCGCTAGCCTGGACGCACTAGCGAGGGCCTGCGGCTTCTTGGGGCCTCAAAGGGTCGCCCCCGGAATCCGCGATCAAATGATCCCCTTTTCCCGATAGGGCGCATTGTTAATCACCCGTTGGTAGCCAAGCCGCGATAGGTCCATGGCCGCGAACCGACCATCGAGCACTAGCTCGGCGATAGCGAGACCCATGGCAGGGGCGTGCATGATGCCGTGGCCGGAGAAGCCGCAGGCGACATAAAAGTTCTCGCAGCCGCGGATCCAGCGCCCCAGGATCATGTTGCCGTCCATTCTATTTTGCGCGTAGTGGCCCGCCCACGTGCGCTCACAACGGATTGCCTCGAACTTCGGCACACGGATACTAAGCAGGGGCCACACAACTCTGTCGAAGTAGTCGCCGAAGTAGTCCTCAAAACGACCGTCTGCATTTTCGAACATGAAACCCGCCGGAATGTCGAAGCTCGGACATCCACCAACATAGCCTTGCCCTTCTGGCCGTAAGAAAAGGCCTGATTGGTCTTTGACCAACGGTAGGGACTCAATCTTCCCGCGGCAGCGCCAATAATGCTGCAACCGGCACATAGGCTCCACCGGTAGTGCCATCCCCACCATCTGCGCGATCTCCCCGGCCCAGGCCCCTGCAGCGTTGATGAAAACATCAGCCCGTAGCGTGTCCCCCGTTTTTAGCCAAGCCACCGTTACCTTTCGGTTGTCGATCTGCAACTCGCGCACTCGATCCTTTACGTAGTGAACACCCAGGCTCTCGGCCTTACGCCGGAAACCCCTCAACGCGCTTTCTGGATCAAACCAGCCGTCGTCCGGAGAATAGACGGCGAGTGCAACGTCCGCGGTACCTATAGAGGGAAACTGTTGGGCGAGCGCAGCCCGGTCCAATAGATACGCCCGAACGCCCTCCGACTTTTGCAATCGGTAGTTTGTTCTGAGTTGCTCAGCGTCGCCCTCGCCTACAACAAACAGGTAGCCCTGTGTCTTAAAGTCTATCTCGGCTGGGTTGCCCTCAACCGCCATAATCTTGGCAAAGTCGCGATAGAACGTAAGCGAATATTTCGACATCCAGATGTTTTCCGGCAGGCTGAAGAGCTGCCGCACGCCACCGGCACCTCGAGGTGTGGCCGCGTGCTCGTAGGTGGGATCGGGCTCGACCACGGTGACGGAGGCGCTTCGTTCAGTGCGTGCGAGGGAATAGGCGATCGCGGAACCGACAATGCCACCACCGATGATGGCAATGTCAGTCTTCATGCCGCCATCTCAAAACGTTTACAGTCACGCTACATGATCGCGTTTTTCGTTGGCCGCGAGGGAACTTGAGCCAGTGAAATCTACGTCCTTGGGAAAACCCGCTTGCGCCCTCCGAATCGCTGTCTCTAGTCGACCGACGATCTCATCAATCTGCGCGTCGGTGATAATAAGGGGCGGACAGAGTCGAATAAAATTCTTGACGCAAATGCACACCATATTCTCCAACATCATATTGTAACGAATGCGCTCAGCCATCTCAGGATCCGGCGTTTTATCCGCTTTGCCCTTCACCACATCCAGCATCTGGTAAAGTCCCTTACCGCGCACGTCGCCGATGACATCGAAACGGTCGCGGAGTTCTTCGAGGCGTTTGCGAAGGAACACACCTAACTTATCTGCACGTTCGGCAAGCTTATCGCGCATTACGATCTGTAGCTGCTTAAGCGCTACCGCCGCTGCCAGTGGATCGCCGGAATAGGTCCCTGCCCAGGGCACGCCGGTCTTACCCACCGCCCTTTCTGCGATTTCGGGCGTTGTAATAGTGCCGCAGATTGCCATGCCGGCGCTCATTCCCTTAGCGAAAGTCACAATATCTGGCATTACATCGTAATGCTCGAAGCCCCACATCTTGCCCGTGCGTGCCGGCGCAAGCTGGGCCTCGTCGAGCACCAACAGTGCACCCCAGCGTTGGGCCAGCGCTCCTAACCTTGGTAGCCATTCCGCCGGCGGCACGATCATGCCGCCCGCCACCAACATGGTCTCTGCCAGGATAGCGGCGATATCTTGGCTGGTAACGCCTTCGATTAACTGTTCGCTCGCTTCGATACAAGCGATATCACAATCGGGATACTCAAGATTAATCGGGCAGCGGTAGCAGAAAGGAGGAAGCACAACGCTGGCGCGTGCCGGTATCATCAAGGGCCCAAGGTTGCGTTTTCGCGCCCCCCCACTGTAGTGACTGATTCCGCCGCCAGGCTACCCCCATGCAGGCCTCGAATAACCGACACAATGTCGTACTTCCCGGTGACACCGTGCGCCACGCGCATAGCGACCTCGTTGGCCTCAGACCCAGTAACGGTGAAGTTGATGACCTTCAAATCGCCGGGCAACGTACTTCCGAGAAGTTCAGCGAATTCGATGAGCCAAGGGTTCGAGTACCACGACGATTGATGAACGAATGAGGTGGCCTGTTGCTTTAGGGTCTCAGTCAGCTCCGGGTGACCGTGGCCGAGAATCATGCACATCATGCCCGAGGTAAGATCGTAATATTCGTTACCGTCCACATCGGTGAGCATGACTCCCTTTCCGCCCTTAAAGATCACGCGTGGCTCGTAGCGCCACCCGAGTAAGTGCTTGGCATCGCGTGCCATCAGATCGTGGTGAGCGTTGGAGAATTCGAAGGTTTTTTCCACAGCGTTTTTCTTCTGTGCCGCACTTGATTCCGGGAATCGCGTCGCGATGGACTCTATCATGGTAGCGCGGCGTTGGCCCCGACTTCAGCTCGGCCTGCTCGGGCCATATGTGATAGCCTGGCGTCGCATGCTCGATACGTCGATGCCTCTTCCCGCGTTCCACCCTTACTGGTGGGAAGCGGCCCCCCTGGTCGAGTTGCCCAAGCAGCCCGTTCCTGAGCGCGCCGACACCGTTGTGGTGGGCGCAGGATTTGCTGGCTTGAGTGCGGCCCTGACCCTGGCG
>SMUX01356071.1_pt1 | contig 21185 bp, 19 predicted proteins | sample 2456431 | NCBI WGS metagenome assembly SMUX01 (sample SAMN11095930, study PRJNA526329) | marine sediment metagenome | biome: Marine sediment; feature: Surficial sediment; material: Deep marine sediment; isolation source: Hadal surficial sediment | place: Pacific Ocean | collected 2014-11 | depth... | reverse complement strand
GCTGTCGGCGGCGCGTTGCCGCGCAATCGGCCAGGCGCTAAAAGGAGCCGCGGGCGGGGCAGGCTAAGAGCCTGGCCAGAAAACACCGATAATAACGGCGGCCAGCAGCAAACGGTAAATGACAAAGGGCAGCATCCCGTGGCGGTTGAGCAGCGACAGGAACCAGCGGATCGTCAGGTAAGCGCTGCAAAAAGCGACCACGACCCCAATTGCCAGCCCGGGCCAGTTGACCGCCGCGGACTGTGTCAGCAGCGCGCGCAGTTCCAGTGCGGCCGCCAAGGTGATCACCGGAATCGACAGCAGGAACGAAAAACGGGCAGCTGCCTCCCGGGTCATGCCCAGCGCCAGACCGGCGGTAATCGTAATCCCCGACCTCGAGGTACCCGGAATCAGGGCCAGCGCCTGGGCCAGGCCAATCAACATGATTTCCCGGAATCCGATGCTGTACTCATCCCGGCGAGGCTTGCACGTGACGTCGGCCAGCAACAAAAGCAGACCGAAACCCGCGGTTGCTCCCGCAATGATCATCGGGTCGCGCAACTCGTCGGCATAAGTGGCGACGGCAATGCCGGCAACTCCTACAGGAATGGTCCCGAGCAAAACACCCCAGGCCAAACGGCCTTCAGCCGTTGACTCGCGACCGCTAAAGGTCGCCAGCCAGGCGCGCGTCATGCGCTTCAGTTCGTCATGGAAATACCAGATCACCGCGCACAGGGTCCCCAGATGAACGGCAACATCGAAGGCAAGACCCTGGTCGAACCAGCCCAGCAACCGGGGCATCAGGATCAGGTGGGCCGAACTCGAGATGGGCAGGAATTCAGTCAGCCCCTGGACCAGGGCCAGCCAAAAGCTGTGCAGTAAATCCATCCCTTGAATTACCTCTTGCCGGCCTGGTTCACAGGCGGTCGCTGAAATCGCGCATCGCGAACCCGAGCAGGGCGATATCCAGCCCGCGGGTAAACGCGATCGCCTTGAAAACTTCGCCCATTTCCCCGGGCAGGGTAAGGGTTTTTACCTGCCGCGCCAATTCCAGCCGATCTTTCCGGTCGCCGGCAACCGACTGCGCCACCAGTTGGTCCAGACCCAGCGACAACAACCAGTGCGCCTGGGTCGTAAAGCCGGCCAGTTCCAGCCCGTTGTCGCCAGCGGCTTCGGCCACCGCGGAAAACTCGACCCAGGCGGTGATATCCTGCAACCCCGGCCAGAAAAATACCTCGGCATGCGCACGATGGCGGTAGTGGCACATCAGCGTTCCGCCAGCACGATCCGGGTGGTAGTAGTCGGCACGGTTGAGGCCATAATCGGTAAACAACAGCATCCCCTCGGCCAGGCATGCCGCGATCGACGCCACCCACGGGCCCAGCGCCGGGCAGAACTCAGAGGAATAGGCGGGTGAATAATTCGCGACCGGCAGACCCAGGCGAGAGCTCAACTGGCTGGCCAGATTCGCCGGCATCTCCCGCGAGCGCAAGCAAAAGAGCTCGTCTTCCAGCCCGACCATGACCTGTTGCAGCCGACCGTCCGCAATCACAAAGCGCTCGAACGGCAAGGCATCGAGCACTTCATTGGCGATGATGCAGCCATGTACCGGGGTGGCGGGAAAATCCGCCAGCCACTCGATGTTTGGAAAATACCCGGGCATATCCGCTGCCAGCCTGGCCTGCTGACGATCGCGCAGGTCGGCGCTGACTTCCAGGATAAGGTATCGATCCGGCAGGCAATCCAGGGCTGACAGTTCGGCCAGGATATCGGCAGCCATTGCGCCACTGCCAGCACCCAGCTCGAGTATGGTTCGCTGCTCGCTGCCGCGGATCGCGGCGAGCACCTGGGCGCACTGCCGGGCCGCGCAACGTGAAAACAGCGGAGAAATCTCCGGCGCGGTGACAAAATCCCCACCCTCGCCAAATTTTCTGCTGCCCGCGCTGTAATAACCCAGGCCGGGTTCATACAACGCGAGCTCCATATAGCGGGCAAAACTCAGCTCGCCGACGGCCCTGATTTCCTTGCGCAGCACAGCGCACAGGGCGTGGCTGACGGCCTGTGCGTCGGCTGCTGGAACCGGCAATCTCGCAGCACTCATAACGCGATCCTTTAGCGGTGGGACGGGCCAGCCTTGCTGTCGTAGCCTGCAAACGGCCGGGAGTTGTATTGTAATCATCCACGCAACCGTTCCGCAGTGATACCTTTGCACCTTTAGCCGGGCCGAGACGAATGAAAAAGAACACCCCAGCCGGACTGGAGAATAAAACGGTACTGGTTACCGGCGGCGCCAGGCGAATCGGCGCAGCTATAGTTCGCGAATGCCATCGCGCGGGCGCTCGCGTGCTGGTCCATTACCGCAATTCCGAGGAACGGGCGCAGCAACTGAGCAAAGAACTGAACGCCGTCCGCGCAGACTCCGCCGTCGCAGTTCGAGCCGATCTGCAGGATCCGCTGGCCCCGGCAGGCTTGGCGGAAAAGGTCAGGGAAAACGGCGGACGGCTGGATGTCCTGGTCAACAACGCAGCCGAATTTTTCGCTACGCCATTCGACTCGGTCAGCCAGGACGACTGGGATCGCCTGGTCGGCAGCAATCTCCGCGCGCCGCTTTTCCTCAGCCAGGCGCTCCTTCCGTTGCTAAAAGAATCCGGCGGCCTGATCCTCAACATTCTGGATATTCATGCCGACAAACCGCTGGCAGGATATTCAGTCTACTGTGTCGCCAAGGCTGGCCTGTCGATGCTGACCCGCTCGCTGGCCGTGGAACTGGCCCCTGAAGTCAGGGTCAATGGCATAGCACCCGGCGCCATTCTGTGGCCTGAGCAAGGCCTCAGCACCGAGCAGAAAGATGCGGTGCTGGCGCAGACGCCGCTGGGCAGAACCGGCGACGCCTGCGATATTGCCGGTCTCGCGGTTTTCCTGGCGACCCGGGCCGGCTATATCACCGGTCAGGTCATTGCCGTGGATGGCGGCCGCAGCCTCACTTCCTGAACGGCAAACCTCACAACACCATCGCAACCTTGTGCAGCGGATGACTGGCGGCATCGAAGCGTTGCCACAATTCGGCAAAGCTCAGTTTGCCAGCCGGATGCAGCATGTCCGGCCGCAGATCAGCCATGGGCTTTAAAATATAAGATCGTCGCAGAATTTCCGGCCGGGGAAGTTCCAGACCGGCAACGCTGAACATGGCATCCCCATAGAGCAGCAAATCGAGATCCAGCGTTCTCGGGGCATAGCGGGGCAGGCTGCGGTCCCGCAGGCAGCGATTTTCGATCATGCGCAGGTCGGCTGCCAGATCCAGCGGTTCCCGGACAGTGGAAAAGGCAGCCACCAGGTTAAAAAAATCGTCGCCATCGAATCCTACCGCCGAGTTTCGATAGACCGGTGACAATTCCAGGGGGCCGAATCGCTCACGCAACATGCGGATGCCGGCGCCAAGAAATCGCTGTGGTTCGATATTGCTGCCTACGCCGATAAAAGCCTCAGCCACCGGCATTTTCTCCACGCTCGATAATAATACCGACACCGGCCGCGCCCCGGACCGCCCCTTGCTTGTTGATGGCGACGCGGACCCAGGGCACGGAAAACTCATCGGTCACGATCTTCGCGATCTCCTCGGCCAGCGTTTCCACCAGTTGAAACTCCGCGGCTTCGACGAAGGCGATAATGCGCTTGGCAACCTTCTTGTAGTCCAGCGCATCGCCAATTTCGTCAGTCGCCGCCGCCTTGCGTACATCGCTGGCCATTTCCAGGTCGATACCGATGGTTTGCCTGATGCGACGCTCCCAATCGAATATCCCGATCGTGGTCTGGACCCTCAGGTCATGCAGAAAAACTTTGTCCACTGTGGCATCTCCGTGCTGTTTTCTTCATGGTGGCGAGAGCTGGTCCAGCGGCCAGCGTGCCCGCACGCATATCCCACCTGTATCCGACTCCCCGGCTTGCATCCGCAGGAACCCCGCATAGGCGATCATCGACCCGTTGTCCGTGCAAAATTCGGGTCTCGGGTAATGCACGCGCCCGCCGAGTTCACCGATCGCGGCAGTCAGCGTTTCGCGCAGCTTCCTGTTGGCGCCCACGCCGCCGGCAACCACCAGGGTCTCGCGGCCTGTCTGCTGCATCGCGCGCAGGGATTTGCCGACCAGCGTATCGATGACTGCGTCTTCGAACGCACGGGCCAGATCGGCCCGTGAGGCAGCGCTCTGATCGGACTTTTTCCAGGCCAGCATGACCGCTGTCTTCAGACCGGAAAAACTGAAATCCAGCCCCGGACGGTCCATCATCGGCCGCGGTAATGCGAAGCGGCCGGAACGGCCTTCGCCAGCCAGTTTCGCCAACGCGGGACCGCCGGGGTAAGGAAGCCCGAGCAGTTTGGCGGTCTTGTCAAATGCCTCGCCGGCCGCATCGTCGAGGGTCTCCCCCAGCACCTTGTAGACGCCCAGGCCCTGGACATCGACCAATAGCGTATGCCCACCGGACACCAATAACGAGACGAAAGGAAATCGCGGGGGTTCCGCCTCCAGCATGGCCGCGAGCAGGTGGCCTTCCATATGATGCAAGCCCAGCGCCGGCACCTGCCATCCGTAAGCCAGGCTCTTCGCGACCGCCGCGCCGACCATCAGCGCCCCAACCAGACCCGGCCCGGCAGTATAGGCAATGCCATCTATCCGGCCGCCCGCCTGCGCGGTCACCTCGCGCAGCATCGGCGTCAATTTTCTCACATGGTCACGGGATGCCAGCTCCGGCACCACGCCGCCATACCGGGCGTGCAGACCGGCCTGAGAATAGACGGCATTTGCGACCAGCCCGTGGTCGCCATCGTAAACCGCTACGCCGGTTTCATCGCAGGAGGTTTCTATGCCCAGTACACGCATCGGGATTTCCTGGAAAAGGGCCTTTTCGAGTGATGGAAACTTTGCAATTCTACACGGCCACGTTTAGAATTCCGCGTCTTGCATCCGGGCCAGGCCCGGATTTTTTGACCCGGCAATCCGGACTAGAGTAAAGGTTGTGATTTAGATGCCCAGCGTTCGAGTTAAAGAGAACGAGTATTTTGACGCCGCGTTGCGCCGTTTCAAGCGTGCCTGCGAGAAAGCCGGTATTCTCACCGAGCTCCGCCGGCGCGAGTATTATGAGAAGCCGACCCAGGAACGCAAGCGCAAGAAAGCCGCGGCGATCAAGCGCCACATGAAGCGCCTGTCCAGAGACAACTCCCGCCGCACACGTCTTTACTGAGCTCCATGCCATCACGGTCGGATATCGAGCACGATATGAAGACCGCCCTCAAGGGTGGCGAAAAAGAACGCCTGATGACCATCCGCATGTTGCTGGCGGCAATCCAGCAAAAAGAAGTGGACGAGCGCATCGAACTGGACGATGTGCAGATTATCGGCGTGACCGAGAAACTGATCAAACAGCGCCGCGAGTCGGCCGATCTGTACCGCAAGGCGGAACGCGAAGAACTGGCGGCCAAGGAAGAATCGGAAATTCTGATCCTCAAAGCGTATTTGCCGGAGCCGCTCGGCGATGTGGAACTCGCTGCCTTGATCGATGATGTCATTCGGGAAACGGGAGCGAGCAGCATCAAGGACATGGGGCAGGTAATGGGGCGAATCAAAGCCCGGGCCCAGGGTCGCGCAGACATGGCAAAAGTCAGCCCGCAGGTCCGCGCGCGTCTCGGCTGAACCGAAACAGCAATTTACGGCGTCGTTAGCTATATTCAGCATGGAGTCGCCGGACCGGGAGGTCACGGCGGCGGCAGTTTTTTCCATTCGGGATTCAGATGGCAGGCCGCATTCCAAAACAATTCATTGATGAACTGATCGGTCGGACCGATATCGTCGACCTGATCGGTACCCGTATCCAGCTAAAAAAGGCGGGTCGTGAATACAAGGCTTGCTGTCCCTTTCACGATGAGAAAACACCGTCTTTTACCGTGAGCCAGGCCAAGCAGTTTTACCACTGCTTTGGCTGCAACGCGCATGGCACCGCGCTGGGCTTCCTCATGGAATACGATCGGCTGGAATTTGTCGAGGCGGTGGAAACGCTGGCGGCCAGCATGGGCATGGAAGTGCCGCGTGAAAGCGGTTCGGCGGCGCCACGCCAGGACCAGGACCTGTACCCGCTGCTTGCCGACGCGGAGAAATTTTTTTGCGGGCGTTTGAAGGAAAACGATCGCGCGATCGCCTATCTGAAAAAAAGAGGCCTCAGCGGCGAAACCGCAGCCCGCTTCGGCATCGGGTACGCCGCGGACGCCTGGGACGAATTGCTCAAGGAGCTGGGGACCGACAGCCAGGCACGGAAGCGGATGGTGCTGGCCGGCCTGGTGATCGAAAAAGACCACCAAAAGTACTACGACCGTTTCCGCGACCGCATCATGTTCCCCATACGTGACAGTCGCGGTCGTTGCATAGGATTTGGCGGGCGCGTGCTGGACAAAGGCGAGCCCAAGTACCTGAATTCGCCCGAAACCAGCCTTTTCCACAAGGGAAGCGAGTTGTATGGTCTGTACGAAGCACGCCAGCAAAACCGGGAATTGGCCAGAGTGATTGTGGTCGAAGGCTATATGGATGTCGTCGGCCTGGCTCAGCACGGGATTACGAATGCGGTGGCGACGCTGGGCACCGCGACGACCACCGCACATCTGAGGCGCCTGTTCCAGGCGTCGGAGGAAGTCGTTTTCTGTTTCGATGGCGACAAGGCCGGCCGGGCCGCAGCCTGGCGGGCACTGGAAAATGCCCTGCCGCTGACCGGCGGTGGCCACCAGCTCAGCTTCCTTTTTCTGCCCGACGGGCAGGACCCGGACTCACTGGTTCGCGAAAGCGGCGCCGAGGCTTTTGCAAGCCATATGGCTCGGTCGGAAACGCTGTCGGAATACCTGATACGGCACCTGAGTGAGCAGGTGGATATGAGCAAACTGGATGGCAAGGCTCGATTCGCCGAGCTTGCCAGGCCATTGCTCCGGAAAATACCGCCCGGTGCGTTCAGGGAATTGCTCGCCCGCGAGATCGCGGAGCTATCCGGGGCCGGAAATCGCCTGGCCAGGCAGTTGGCGGAAGACGGGGACAGACCGAAAAGAGCTCCCCGGCGCAGCCGCAGCAGCGGCCGGGGCGACCTGGTCCGCCAGGCCGTGACAACCCTGCTTCGTTATCCCAAGGTGGCAGCTCATGCGGGCGATACCGGCTGGTTGCTGGAGATGGAGGGCGAAGGATGCCGGATTCTGGGCCTGCTGCTCGAGGACGCGTTGAAAAGCCCCAATATCACGACCGCGATGTTGCTGGAAAGACACCGGGATGATGATCAGTCTGCGGCCCTGATGAAGCTCGCCGCATCGGAATCACTGGTGGATGAAGAACAGGCGATCGCCGAATTTCGCGACACGCTGAGTATCCTGAGTCGGCAATCCGCTGCCGCGAGGCTCGACACGTTGCTGACCTGTGCCCGCGAAAAGGAGCTCAGCGCAGATGAAAAAGAGGAGTTGAAGGATTTACTGGCCAAACGGCAATCGGCGGAGGTCGCGGCCGACAGATGACCTGGTCAACCGGACCATCTTTAGCGGCTGGAATCGGGGTTTGGGAGCCAGGACTTTCAACGCTTGTGCTATACTGGTGGATTAGCTTTGCGTGCGCAACCCGGCCACCACCGGAGAGCCCAGAATGACGACGAGGGTAAAAAACTTGACCAAAAAAAGCGCAGCCCGGGAAGCGGTTGCCCCGCCCACCGATGACCGCCAGTCGAAGTTGAAGGCGCTGATCGCCCGCGGCAAGGAGCAGGGCTACCTGACCTACGGCGAAGTCAACGATCATTTGCCGAATGACATCGTCGATCCCGAGCATATCGAAGATATTGTCAACATGATCAACGATATGGGTATCACCGTGTACGAGAAGGTGCCGGATGCCGAAACTTTGCTGATGTCGAACAACGCGGTTTCGGCCGACGAGGACGACGCCGCTGAAGCGGCCGCCGCTCTCGCCACGGTGGACAGCGAATTTGGCCGGACTACGGATCCCGTCCGCATGTATATGCGTGAGATGGGGACCGTCGAGTTGCTGACGCGAGAAGGCGAAATCCGCATCGCCAAGAGAATCGAGGAAGGTCTGAACCAGGTTCGCGGTGCACTGGCGATGTTCCCGGATACGTACCGGATGCTGCTGGGTGTTTACGACAATATTACCGCCGGCAGCGGCCGCCTGCAGGATATGCTCACCGGGTTCATCGACCCGAATGCCTCGAACGAACCCGCGACGGCAGCTGAGTTGCAAGCCGAAGCCAAAAGAAAAGAAGAAATGAAACTGCGGGGCGAAGAGGAAGAACCCGTTGACACCGGCCCGGACCCCGATGAGGTCAAGGCGCGGATGAAAAAAATCAGGAAATTTTTTACCCGATCCCTGAAATACATCGACAAATATGGCCCGGAAGATTCCCGCACGATGGCGGTTCGGCGAGACCTCGCCGCGGACATGATGGAGCTGAAACTTGCGCCGAAGTTTTTTGACGCGCTGGTCTGGAACCTGCGCGGCCACATCGCGAACATTCGCGCGCAGGAACGCCAGGTTATGCATTATTGCGTCGCGGAAGCCGGGATGCCGCGCAAAGATTTCATCGCCAGTTTCCCAAGCAATGAGACCAACCTGCGGTGGGTGGAAAAACATATACGCGCAAAACGCAAACACTCATCCGGTCTGTCCAGGCTCAAAGACGATATTCTGCGGGCGCAGAAAAAACTGATCGCACTGGAAATCAGGACCTACCTGGAAATTTCGCAAATCAAGGAAATTAACCGCCAGATGTCGATCGGTGAGGCCAAGGCACGCCGTGCGAAGAAAGAAATGGTCGAGGCCAATCTGCGTCTGGTGATTTCCATTGCCAAGAAATACACCAACCGCGGGTTGCAGTTTCTTGACCTGATCCAGGAAGGCAACATCGGGCTGATGAAGGCGGTGGACAAATTCGAATACCGGCGTGGTTACAAGTTCTCGACCTATGCAACCTGGTGGATTCGGCAGGCGATTACCCGTTCGATCGCCGACCAGGCCCGTACGATCCGCATTCCGGTGCACATGATCGAAACCATCAACAAGCTCAACCGCATTTCCCGCCAGATGCTCCAGGAAATCGGCCGCGAACCCACTCCTGAAGAGCTTGCGATCCGTATGGAAATGCCCGAGGATAAAGTGCGCAAGGTCATGAAAATTGCCAAGGAACCTATCTCCATGGAAACGCCCATCGGGGATGATGAAGACTCTCACCTGGGCGATTTCATCGAAGATGCAACCGTGGATTCTCCGGTGGACTCGGCGACCACCGAAGGGCTCCGTGAGGCAACTTACGATATCCTCGGTGGCCTGACGCCGAGGGAAGCCAAAGTCCTGCGCATGCGGTTCGGCATAGACATGAACACGGATCACACACTCGAAGAAGTCGGCAAGCAGTTTGACGTCACGCGGGAACGCATACGTCAGATAGAAGCGAAGGCCTTGCGCAAACTACGTCACCCGACGCGCTCGGAACGTCTGCGCAGTTTTCTTGCCGAAGACTAGTGGCTTTCTCGGAACTTCGTGGAAAATGTCATCCCGCCAGGGCCTGTAGCTCAGTTGGTTAGAGCAGAAGACTCATAATCTTTTGGTCGTAGGTTCGAGTCCTACCGGGCCCACCATCTTTTCCAAATTCTCCCCCGCCGGTGATTTCTAGGCCAAAGCCGCCGTCGCCGCACCAGAGTACCGGATCGCTTCGCCTCGGAAAAATAGCGCCGGTCAGCTGAATCGAGGCCAAACCAATCAGTTTTTCGGGCAAAAATCCGTATTTTGTTAACTGGGTCAAGATTTTGTGGGTCGGCGAAAGGTATTTTCCATATTCCGGCAGGGTCTCAGACGGAAGCCCTGCTGCTGCGCTGATTTTCTCCTCGCCGGGAACCAGGCGCAGACGACCATCCGTACGGGATAAAGCACGAAGTGGAAAAAGCAGGCAAACAACCGGAAATCAAGATTCTGCTGCTATCCGACGACCAGGAATTTTTAGGCCAGGTCACGGACGCGGTGGAAAACCGCTATGCGCTGTTCCACGCAAAGGATCTGAAACAAGCCCTCGGATTTGATCACCTGAGCCAGGTCGCTCTTTTGATTGCCGACTCCGAGGTGCTGGGTGGCGAGCCTGCATCCATACTCGAACGCTTGAACCGCCGGGCGCCAGGCATGATCCAGGTGGTTGCCGGCACCGGCAATGACAGGGCCGTGCTGAAACAGTTGATGGATGACGGCAAATTATTCCGGGTACTCACCAAACCATGTCAGCCGGGACAGACCAGGCTTTATATCGAGGCCGCCATCAAGCAGGCGATGCAAATGCGCGGCGTCGACCACAGCGTGGAGAAACCGCCGGTGCGCTCCTGGAAAAAACCCGCATTGATCATCGGCAGTGCGGCGGCCGTACTCGTATCGGTCGCTTTCGTCATCCCCTGGGGTGGCGATGAAACTGCGGGGCCCGACGATTACCGTGCATCGGGCCAGGGCGCGCTGATTGAGCAGCATATGGATATGGCCAGGTCAGCGATGCAGGAAAAGCGATATTTTGAGCCGAAAAATAACAACGCGATTTATTATTATTACCAGATTCTGACCCTGGATCCGAACAACATCGGCGCCCAGCGCGGGATTGTGGCTGCAGCCGACGAAGTGCTCGCGCAAACCGAACAGGATCTGCTTCGGAACAGGCCCGCCAGAGCAGCGAAGGCGCTGGTCATGATCAGAAATGTGCTGCCCGATCACCCCCGCCTGGCTTTTTTTGACTCCCTGGTGGGCGCCACCTCACCTGAGCAGCGCATGAGCAATGCGCGCAGAGCGATCGACGCCGGCCAGTACGAGCAAGCATTCGGTCTTTTGGCCGAAGTATCCGCCGGCGATTCGGCAACACCCCCGGCCATGGAAAAGGCCGTACTTGGAGGCGTCCTGGAACACGCCCGGGCCGCGATATCGAGTGGTGAAATTGGCCGGGCGCTGGACCTGATCGACCGCGTCAAGGTGATCAATTCCCTTTACGGCGGGATTGCCGAAATCGAAGACCAGCTTGGCCGGAAGTATTCGACGCTGATGAGCGAAGCTCGTACTGAAACCGATGACGGCAATCTCGGTACTGCCGAGCGCCTTCTGCGGCAGGCCGAAACGATACCAGTTGCCAGCGTATCCTCTATCAGGCTGGCACGCGCTCGTATTTCGAAGGCACGGCAGGCGATGGGCGAAGAAGCTGCCGCGCTGGCCGCGCAGGAAAGGCGTGAGGAGCAAATAGCTGATCGGGTAACCGCTCTCAATCAGGAATTTAGAGCCAGCATCGCGGACAACCGTCTGCTTGCGCCGCGACAAGGCAACGCTCTCTTTTTTCTGAATGAAATGCAAAAACTGAATCTAGACAGCGAGAAATATGGCGCTGCATCATTGGCACTGACCAACAAACTTCTGGAACAGATGTGGCAAGACCTCGCGGCGCGGGAGTATGCCGCCGCCGAGTCATTCCTCAAGCAAGCGGAACAAATCGGTGGCGAAAGCGAAGAGCTGACCGCTGCACGCGCCGGCCTGGAACAGGATTGGGCCGCTCACCAGGGCAGCACTGTAATCCCGGCGACGCAGATGAAAATGACGAATTTCGTGGAGCCGGACTTTCCGAAACGCGCTTTGCGCCGGAACATAGAGGGCTGGGTAGACATCGAGTTCACGGTCACGGCAACTGGTGAAGTCAGCGAAATCGAAATCGTCGATGCGGAAAAAAGCGGCTACTTCGAAAAAGCCACGCGGCAAGCAGTCGCCCAGTGGCGCTTCGAACCACAGGTATTTCGCGGCGAGCCTCACGGGCAGCGAGTGCGGGCACGCCTGCGTTTCAATTTGTAATCTTTCTTCACGGCGCCACCACCGAAAATGCTGGCGTAGATACCTGGCCCCTTCTCCAGGTCAGCAATGACCCGGTTGCCAACACTTTCCGGCCAGGAGCTTTCCTCACGTCAGCAACGCTTCGGATATACTGCGGGCCATGTTCGACTGGCTCTCCTTTTTCACACCGTATCTGCCATGGCTGGCGTTGGCATCCTTTCTCAGCCTGATCCTGGTCGTCGTGCTGCTGCCAGCGATCGTCCTCCAGTTGCCGGAGGACTATTTCGTCCGCGAAAAACGCCAGCCTGTCGGTCGCAAAAAGGGCCACCCGGTGTTGATGGGTATGGTCAACTTGGTCAAAAACTTTCTGGGTCTGTTGTTTATCCTTGCGGGAATCTTGATGACGGTATTGCCGGGACAGGGGTTACTGACCGTCCTGATCGGCATGATGCTGGTGAATTTCCCGGGCAAGTACCGTCTGGAGCAAGCCCTGATCAGGCAGGAAATGATTGCACGAACCCTGAACGGCCTGCGCAGGAAAGCCCACAAGAAACCATTTGCATTGCCTCCCGCCCCATGACCATCCGGTTTTTGCGCCACCGGTAGCCGCTATCTATCCCTCGGGCGGTTTCGGGTAGCTCGCGGCAAGAAGCCTGAAACATGTCGCCGCGGATGAAGGCGACCCATAGCGGTCGACCAGGGCGACGATCAACGCGTTCAGTTCCTGGGCGAACGCTTGTTGTTCCTGCGGGTTGTCGAACGCGATTTCCGAGTCCAGGGTCAGCATCGGCGGTTTTTCCCCATTTTTGCCGGCTGTCGATGACAAAACCCCGGCTTCTCGAATTGCCCTGACGCACCATTCGACCAACCCGCCGCCGGAGTGTCTATCCTGCAAGGCCGCCGCATTCGGGTCGGTCCGAACCACGATGATCCGCCGGGCAACCGTCTGGAGTTTCCTCGCGACACAGTTGCCCCGCCGGCTCTCGCCCGCACTTGCCAGCAACCCTGCGCCTTCGAGCTGCCTGACGTGGTAGCCAAGTTTCTGCCGGGGCATACCCAGCGCCAGGGCCAGCTCGGCCGTCGTCCGGGGCCGATCCATTCCTCGCAGGATTTCCGCCTTCAGCGGGTCCGCCAGCAACGCCATCGTCCGCGGATCTGAAACAACCATTAATTCCTGTCTCATTGATGGTTACCTTGGTCCATACACTCAATTTCATTATTGACCGACAATTATATTTGTCAAGACAAAGATTTTTGTCAAAGAAGTAACAACCACCGTTTCATGCTGCTGGTTAAACGCATTGCGGACGACCACCCGCCTCTGCGCGACAAAGGCTATTGTCCTTTCGGGGTTTCCAGCAAAGAAAGAGATATAGGCCTGAACGGGTTCTCCGACGCCCGCTACAACTCGCTTCAGTAGACCCTGAATCCACCATAGCGTTTTCGGCTGCGGTGATCGAACCACAGAAAGCCGGCAAAGAAACCGACCAGCAGCATCAGCCCGGCGGCCAGAAAAGCCCAGCGCACCGGTACGCTGCTCCGAAAACTGACCATACGTTCGTTGAAAGTGTTGTTTTCGGTCTCCAGCTCGGTTGCCTTCGCCAATGCGGCGGCCCCTGCCGTGGTTGCCGTGGCCAGTTCGCTCTCGAGGTCGGCAATAGTCTGGCGGACATCCGAGGTTTGCGCCAAAACCTGTTCCAGGCGTGCATTGCTTGCCGCGTTCGATGCTTCCAGCTCGATAACCCGCGCCGCGGCCGGTTTGCGGCTGACCAGGTATCCCGCCTTGACCCAGCCTTCTTCACCATCGCCGGTCAGAACTCTTGCGTAGAAACGGTTGCGTTCCAGTACTTCAAGCTCAGTGCCGCTGACCAGCGTCCGAAACGGCGTATCGCTGGTATCTTCCGCATGATGCAGGCCCAGTTGCAGTTCATCGGTGACATATTCGGCCTGTGCCTGCAAAGCCATCATCCACAGCAGGCTCGCTACGACTGTAATTCCGCCCACTTTCATCATAGGTTTATTTCCATAGAAGGAATGCCAGCCAAAAACCGATTCCCGCGCCGATTACAATCCCTGCACAACTCTAGCAATCTGTATCCGTACATTCTTGCCGTGCCAGGCCCGCTCATTGTACGGCTTGCGTACGCACTTGCCAGCAATAATCACCATTGCTTGTGAACGTTCGCATATCTTAGCCGGCGGTGAACACTTCGCGCTCATTTCCAGTGGACCTTATTCAAAAGCCTGGCTGTGCCGGTTACCATGGGCCATGCAGACCGTGAATCGATATGGCATCGCAGCTTTGTACGCAGCGCTCATCGTCTTGGGCGGTTGCGCAACTTCGCCGCTTGGCCGCACACAACTCGTTTTTTTTCCGGATTCGGAAATGAACCGGATGGGCGTGCTGGCTTTTCAGGACATCCGGGCCAGGACTCCGCTCGAAGAAGATCCCGTTATCCGAAGCTATGTGCAGTGCGTCGCTGCTGCAATGCTGCAACGACCGGGTGGAAACGCCGGTGTTTCGACCTGGGAGGTGAGAGTTTTCAGGCAAGACCAGACGAACGCCTTTGCCCTGCCCGGGAGGAAAATTGGCGTATACACGGGCATGCTGAAAGTGACTGAAAACCAGGACCAGCTGGCCGCGGTCATCGGTCACGAAATCGCCCATGTCCAGGCGCGCCACGCCAATGAACGCGTCTCTACAGGCTACCTCGCGCAAAGCGGCAGCCAGCTGATTGCCGCGATGGCCGGCGGCTCGGCCCAGACCCGGAGCAATGTCATGGCCATGCTTGGCGTAGGCACACAAGTCGGAATTTTGTTGCCGTTTGGCCGCGCCCAGGAAAGCGAGGCAGACCTGATTGGCCTGGACCTGATGGCGAAGGCCGGGTTTGACCCGTGGCAAAGCATCCGGCTTTGGCAAAACATGGGCGCCAACACCGGCAGCAAACCACCGGAGTTCCTCTCGACCCACCCGGCCAGCGAGACCCGTATCCGGCAACTTCGGCAAAGGATGCCTGAAGCTATCAAGCTGTATGAACAGGCCAGGGCGGCCGGACACCGCCCGGCGTGTGATTAGCCCGTACGCCGCCGGAAAACAGGCCGTCCCCTTGACATAAAGCCCAAATGACGCCAAAAAATCGGATAATTCGCCGGGACTTGTGGTCGAATATATTTAATGATAGCCGGAAGAGTTTCTGCGACCCGAATTTTGCAGCGATTGAGACTTTGGCGGTTTACTGGTTCACCTGCGTCAAGCGAGTGTTCACCTTATATCTGGATTCTGGCATACGATGATCAAACTTCGACTGGCCGCCCTGTGCGGCGCCATACTGCTGATCGCGGCGAACAGTTTCGCCGCCGGCCGTACTGCCGATGAGGGCAGCTTCCGGGTTTTACACCACGAACCGGTAATCTCGCAGGGGCTGCGGGAACCGGCCGCGCTGGCAGGTCGATCCATCCGCTTCCAGGCGCTTGGGCGCGATTTTAATCTGCGCCTGCAAGACAACAACAGGCTGTTGGCCGGCCTTCCGGAAAACCGGCGCCGGGAAATCCTGCAGGGCATGGAAATCCTTCGCGGCCAGCTGGACCAGGTACCCGGTTCCTGGGTGCGATTGACGCGCATTGCCGGCGAAATACGCGGGCTGATCTGGGATGGGCAGGAAATGTTTGCGATCGGGCCAGGGTACGAAGTGGCCTTGTCCAGCCCCACGCCTGCGGTCATCCAGACTTACGGGCCCGTCATATTCCGCTGGGCCGACACGGAAAATCTTTACCGCGATATCGTGCGCGCGCACCCGCGCCTGGAAGAATCGAACGCCGAGCGGCAACTGGGCTTTGTCACCGACGAAATCAGGGAAAAAACCATGCTCCATGGTGGCGTCGACCACTTTCGGCTGGATATCGCCGCACTGGGCGACTTCGAGTACGCCAGCGTGCTCGGCAGCATTGCAGAGAGCGGTCTTATCGACCGGGTCAACGGCGTCGATGGCATATTCGACAGCCAGCTTGGCATACAGATCAACCTGGCGGAATTGCGCCTGTTCGATGTCGCCGCGGACGACCCGTTTGGCACGACCTTTGCTGCCACCAGCGACCCCTCGCAACTGATTGACGATGTCTCGGATTACAAGTTTGGCGAACCATTACTGCGACCGCTGGGCATCGTTCATTTGTTTACCGGCGTGAACCTCGATGACTCCACCATCGGCATCGCCTTTCGACCGGGCGTTTGTAATGACAGGTTCGGCGTATCGCTGACCCAGGCGATCAACGGGCCCAACCCCAATTACCTGGTGACCGCCCACGAGATCGGCCACAATTTCAACGCCCCCCACGACGGCGATACCAATGCGGCCTGCGGCGGCACCCCCGATACCGGCTTCCTGATGGCACCCACGTTCAGCGCCAGTGACGTCTTTTCCGCCTGTAGCATCCAGGAAATCCAGGCGGAAATGGCGCGCGTGTCGTGCCTGACCCTGCTGGGTCCGGCTGACATGGCGGTTACGATCGCCAACACCAATGTCAGCGCGCTGGCCGGGCCGGCATTCGATTATGCGATCCAGATCGAAAATATCGGGCAAACCGCGGCCAGCAACGTGGTGGTTACGCTGACAGTGGACCCGGCGCTGGCCATCAGCAATATTCGCATGCCGGGGTTCACCTGCCCGCCGGCCAACCCGCTCGTCTGCCAGGCATTGCAACTGAACACGGGTGGCTCGGCGACCCTGACCGTCGCCATCACCGGCACGACACCGGGTTTGTTTAATGTCAGCGCCGTGGCGACCTCGGACAACGACACCAACCCCGGCAACGACATGCAAAGCGGCACGATCGATATTCTGCCGGCTGCGAATCTTGCGGTGTCTGCCACGACGGCGGACGCGTTCATGCGCACCGCCGAAAGCACCACTGTCACCATTTCGGTGGTGAATAACGGCCCCCAGCCTGCTGCCACCACCCAGCTGCTCATCGACCTCGGTGCCTTGCTGACGGTAACGCCGGGACAACTCGACCCGGCATGTATGACCCCCGATGATCGAATGCTGACTTGCCTTTTGGGCATACTCGCATCGGGTGCGCAACAAAGCATAGTCCAGCCGGTCGTTGCGGCAGCCTCGATCGGTGCTGCAACGGTCACCGCGACGATCAGCAGCAATCTCGCAGATCCGGACCTCGGCGACAACAACGCTAATGCAACCGTCCAGGTGGCCAGCCGGCTCGTGGATCTGCAGGCAACCATCGGCACCTTGCCGACCGGTGTGGAGCGCGGGCAAAGCAGCAGTTTTTCGGTAACCATGGAAAATCTCGGCCCCGACGCGGCCACGCAACCGGAGGTCGAAATCATCGCCGGCGGCTTCGGATTGGCGTTCACATCGGTGACTGCCGATACCGGTAGCTGTACCTTTATACAGCGGCTGGCAACTTGTACCGCAACCAGCCTGGTCGGCACTCAAACCGTTTCGGTCTCTTTCGACGCGCTGAGCAGCGGTGTTTTCACGATATCGGCCACGGCCCGCACATTGGTTGCGGGAGATGCCGATACCGATCCTGCGAACGATTCGGCGAGCCAGGACATCACTTTACTGAACTCGGCCACCAATACCGGTGGCGGCGGTGGCGGTTCGCCGGGCCTCTGGCTGCTCGGCTTGCTGTTTTTCCTGGCCGCGTTCAGAAGTCGCCAGGCAATGCAAAACTTGCCCGCAAAAAGGCATAATAAGACCTTCGACGATTAGCGGTACCCGGATATGAAGCCAGGCCCCCTACTGACGATATCTGCCATCTTACTGGTTTTTGCAGGCATGACAGCAACAGCGGACTCACCCATAGCGATAGCAATTCACGGCGGCGCCGGGACCATATCCCGTTCCACGGTTACTGTGGAACAGGAGCAGGCGATTCGCGAAAAACTCCTTGAGGCCGTCACTGCCGCTTACCAGGTTTTGAAAAATGACGGCGACAGCATGGATGCCGTAATTTCCGCGATAAAGATCCTGGAAGATTCGCCGCACTTTAACGCCGGTAAAGGATCGGTCTTTAGCTGGGACGGAAAAAACGAAATGGATGCGGCGTTGATGGACGGGGCGTCGCTGGATGCCGGCGCCATTGCCGGGGTTGCCAACATCGCCAATCCGATAGTCCTGGCGCGGCTGGTCATGCAAAACTCCGAACACGTTTTTCTTTCCGGCGCTGGCGCGGTGGAATTTGCCATCGAGCAAGGAATGGAAAAAGTGCCCGATCAATACTTTTTTACCGAGCGCCGCTGGCAGCAATTGCAGGATCTAAAGGACGACCCGGAATTGGCGGCCGCCGAGCCAAAATACCGCATCGGCACGGTCGGTGCGGTCGCGCTGGATCGCAGAGGAAACCTGGCCGCAGGCACATCGACCGGTGGCACCACGGGAAAACGATATGGCCGTATCGGCGACAGCCCGATCATCGGTTCGGGAACCTATGCGAATAACCGGAGTGTCGCCGTTTCGGCTACCGGCACCGGCGAGTTTTTTATCCGCGGAACGGTGGCTCATGACATCAGCGCACTGGTCGAATACAAAGGCATGACCGTAGATGACGCTGCCCGAGAGGTCATATTCGAAAAACTTGTTGCGCTGAAAGGCGATGGCGGCGTCATCGCGATAGACCGGCATGGGAATATCAGCATGCCGTTCAATACCGTGGGCATGTACCGGGCATCGATCGACACCACCGGGAAGGTAAATATCTTGCTGTACGACGAAACGGTGGAGGCCGATTAGGCCGGTTTTTTCGTTTACAGGTGCCGCGCCAGCGCGTTGAGCAAGCGCTCCACGTCTTCGTCGTCATTGTAAAGATAGGATGCGATTCGCAACCGGTTGCCGCGCTGGCTGAGGTAAACGCCATCGGCGCGCAGTTTCCCGAGCAAATCGGCGGGCGGGCCGCCGGCCAGGCGTATTCCCAGCAAGTGCGGCGCGTGCGGTTCGGGCACTTCCAGGCCGAGCCGGTCAGCCCCCGCGGCGATTTTTACGCTGGTCAGCGACACGGTCCTGGCGATATTGTCTACTCCCCATTCGAGTATCTGCCGCAATGTCTCGATAACGGCCGGCCATTGCTGGAACTGGCCCCGACCGCCCGCATCGAACCGCCGTGCTCCGGTTTGATAATCGTCACGATAATTCACCAGGCCGGCGAAGTTCTCGCTGCCGGCCCGGTTTATCCATGCTTCCTCCAGGGGTCTGGCGTCGTGCCACCTGGGAGCTGCATAAACAAAACCCGACCCATAGGGACACAACAACCATTTGTAGGCCGCGCAAAAAATAAAATCGGGATCGAGCTCCGCAATATCCACTCGCATGACGCCCAGCGACTGGGTCAGGTCCAGGACCAGCTTCGCACCCATCGCATGGCATCGCTGCGCTATCGGGGCCAGGTCGATCAAGGAGCCGTCCGTCCAGTGTACATTTGGCAACGCGACCAGGGCGGCGGGTTCATCCAGAGATTCCAGGACGGATTCGGACCAGCTGCGGCCTTCCGTCTTTTGCACGAAATCGATGACCAGGTCTCGCTCACGGGCAAGCGAGAGCCAGGAATAAACATTCGAGGGAAACTGCTCCGCCAGCATGACGATGCGCTGACCGGGTTCTGGCAGCAGATTTTTTCCGACGATTGCTACCCCATAACTGACCGACGGAACCAAGGCAATATTTTCGGCCGCACAACCCACGATATCGGCAAACAGGCTCCGCGCTTCCTCCGGGCCATCGAAAAAATCGTCAGCCGAAATATTCCATGGGCTTTGCTTGATTTTCGCGCCGGCAGAGGCGGCTTGGCTTGCACTGTTCAATTGCGGCGACAGATAGGCACAGTTGAAATACGCCAGTTCCCTGGGGATGGAAAACAAATGCCGCTGGCTGGGAATGATGGTTTCTGACATATTCGGCAGGTTATTTGCTGACGACAAAAGAAACAAGCAGGTGAATTATGCGGGCTAAACTGACCAGACACATATGCCTTTGGTCCGGGCCGCGCAACGTTTCGACCGCCTTGATGTACAGTTTCGGGCAGCGGGATGACACGCGGATCGTAGACGAGCCCCTGTATGGTCACTACCTGCGGGTAACTGGCGCAAATCACCCCGGCCGTGAAGAAGTGTTGTCGTCCATGGATACCGATGGGGATCGGGTCATGAAAAAACTCATCGAGCGCCCGCATGAGCGGCCAATCCTGTTTATGAAGCAAATGGCACACCACCTCGTCGACCTGGACTTTTCTTTTCTCGAGCAGACCATCAATGTCTTGTTGATCCGTGACCCGGTCGAGATGTTGCCGTCGCTGACCATCCAGTTACCGGCGGCCGGTCTCGCCGATACCGGATTGGCAACCCAATGCGAGTTGCTGGAACGCCTCGACAAATTCGGCCAACAAGCGATCATTCTCGATTCGCGGGAGCTGCTGACAAACCCTCGTGCGGTTCTCGCCAAGCTTTGCAAAAAACTTGCCATACCGATTGCTGAAGACATGCTGAGCTGGCCACGGGGCGCAAGAAAGGAAGATGGCGTATGGGCCCGCCACTGGTATCATCGTGTCCACCAGTCGACCGGTTTTTCGCCATACCGGCCGAAAACCGAACCGTTCCCGCCCCACCTGGAACCATTGCTGGAACAGTGCCGGCCTTATTACCAGAATATGTATGAGTACGCCCTGAGAGCGGACCGGCCCAGCGGAGACCGTCGATGAAAAAGCCAGCGAGTCCCGACCCGCGCAACCTCGATATCCAGGTCTGGGTAGGCGACGGCCTGGTGCATCGCGACCAGGCCCGGGTCTCGGTTTTTGACAGCGTGGTTCAGGGCGGCGACGCGGTCTGGGAAGGCCTGCGCGTATACCAGGGGCATATCGGCGCATTCGATGCCCATCTAGACCGGCTTTTCGCATCCGCCCGGGCCATGGCGTTTGACCAGGTCCCCGACCGTGATTGGATAACGGCGGCCGTATTTGCAACGCTCGAGGCCAATGGGATGACCGACGGAGTTCACATCCGTCTGACCCTGACGCGCGGCAGCAAGATCACTTCGGGCATGAACCCGCGTTTGAACCAGTCCGGGTCATGTCTGATCGTCCTCGCCGAATGGAAGCCACCGGTATATCCGGAGCCCGTGACCCTGGTAACCTCGGCAATCCGGCGAAACAGCCCGCAATTCGTAGATTCGAAGATTCACCACAACAACCTGATCAACAATATTCTCGCCGTTATACAGGCCAATGTCGCAGGCGCCGATGCCGCCCTGATGCTGGATGACCACGGATTCGTTGCGGAAACCAACGACACCAACATATTCATGGTTCGCAAAGCCAGGTTGTTTACGCCGTTAGCGGACG
>SMUX01310006.1_pt1 | contig 21292 bp, 19 predicted proteins | sample 2456431 | NCBI WGS metagenome assembly SMUX01 (sample SAMN11095930, study PRJNA526329) | marine sediment metagenome | biome: Marine sediment; feature: Surficial sediment; material: Deep marine sediment; isolation source: Hadal surficial sediment | place: Pacific Ocean | collected 2014-11 | depth... | reverse complement strand
GTACTGAGTGGGGAAGGATAAGGGTCGAGGATAGAGAATAGAGGATCGAAGATAGCAACATGAATGAGGAAGATTATCTGCAGATCGACGCAGATAGTTTTTCGGCCTGGAGGCCGAAACATGCCCGAAGGGCATGAGGACTATTATCTGCGTCAATCGGCGTGAATCTGCGGTTAAAAATTCTTTGCACCATCGTCTTGGTACGAAAAACCTCATTGAATTCGTTCTGTTGAAGTTTTGACAGGGCCTAAGAGCCTCGATGGGCCATCTTGCCAAGAGTCAGAAATCTTGGTAAGAGAATGTATGGATGTCTTGAAGCAGATAACCACTAAAACCCAGGCCGTCGTCTGGGTTTTTTTATCCTTGCTCGGAGGTAAGCCATGTTGAAACAGGAAATTCTACCCCAGGGCTTGACCTTTGACGACGTCCTCTTAATCCCCGCTGAATCCTCGATCCTCCCAAGGGAAATTGACGTTTCTACCATCCTCACCGAGCGGATCAAATTGAACGTCCCACTCCTGAGTGCAGCCATGGATACGGTGACGGAGTCACGCACAGCCATCGCCATGGCTCAGGAGGGCGGAATCGGAATCATTCACCGTAATATGTCCATTGCCGCCGAGACCGTGGAGGTGGAAAAAGTAAAAAAATTCGAGAGCGGAATGATCACGGATCCCATCACCGTAGAACCGGATCAAAAGATCGCCGAGGCCCAGGAGATCATGGGGAAGTTTCGTATCTCCGGCCTGCCGGTGACCCAGAATGGAAAGCTGGTGGGGATCATCACCCATCGGGACCTGCGCTTTGAAAAGAGGCTCGATCGCCCTGTCTCGGAAGTGATGACGAAGGAGAATCTGGTCACCACCAAGCTCGGGGTGAATTTCGAGGAGGCCAAGGAGATCTTACACCGTCACCGGATCGAGAAACTCCTCGTGGTGGACGACCGTTTTCAGTTAAAAGGACTCATTACCGTCAAAGATATCGAGAAGAAAACCCAGTATCCTTTTGCCTGCAAGGACGACAGGGGAAGGTTGCGGGTAGGGGCTGCCGTGGGCGTAGGGCCGGATTGTGAAGCCAGGGTAGACGCCTTGGTCAGGGCAGGAGTCGACCTAGTTGCCGTGGATACGGCTCATGGTCACTCGAAAAACGTCCTGGACATGGTCGCGCGCCTTCGACGTCACTATCCCGACCTCGACATTGCCGGAGGAAACGTGGCTACGGAGGAAGGGACCACTGCGCTGATCGAGGCAGGGGTAAACACCGTCAAGGTAGGAGTGGGTCCTGGCTCCATTTGCACGACCCGCGTCATTTCAGGGATCGGGGTACCCCAGCTCACGGCCATAGCCAACTGCGTCAAAGTGGCCGAGAGGCACAATATTCCTGTGATCTCTGATGGAGGCATTAAGTTCTCAGGTGACATCACCAAGGCACTTGCCACGGGGGCTCATACCGTCATGATCGGCGGTTTGTTTGCCGGGACCGAAGAGAGTCCGGGCGAGACGATCCTCTACCAAGGTAGAACCTATAAACTCTACCGTGGCATGGGTTCCGTAGGCGCCATGAAGGATGGAAGCAAGGACCGCTACGGTCAGGAAGATGTTGAAGAAGAAATGAAGTTGGTCCCTGAAGGGATTGAAGGGCAGATCCCCTACAAGGGCTCTCTTTCCTTTAATGTCCATCAGCTGGTCGGGGGATTGCGGTCAGGGATGGGTTACCTTGGCTCTCGGACGATTCAGGAATTGCGCACCAAGGCCCGCTTCATCCAGATCACTTCGGCCGGGCTGAGGGAAGGCCATGTCCATGATGTCTTTATCACGAAAGAGGCACCTAATTATAGGTCCGAATGATCCTCATTCTTGATTTTGGGTCCCAATATACACAGCTCATTGCCCGCTGCGTCCGCGAGAGTAACGTTTACTGCGAAATCCACCCCTTCAACATTCCCCTAGAAAAAATACGTCAGCTCCGACCTAAGGGGATTATCCTTTCGGGTAGTCCTGCCAGTGTCTACCAGGAAAACGCCCCCCAAGTGCAGGGAGAGCTGTTCGATTTTCCCGTTCCCTTCTTGGGTATTTGTTATGGTATGGGACTCATTAATCGAGCCGGGGGGGGCGAAGTGGCACGCGCCGATCAGCGCGAATATGGCCTCGCTGACCTTTTCATTAAAGACAATTCGGATCTGTTTCACGGGTTCACACAAGACAAGGGGGTCCGTGTCTGGATGAGTCACGGGGACCACATGACGTCCCTCCCCGAAGGCTGGAATGTGCTCGCGCAAAGTACCAACTCCCCCATTGCTGCCTTCTCCAACCCCGAGCGGCGTCTCTTTGGGGTCCAGTTTCACCCTGAGGTGACCCACACACCACGGGGCAAGGAAACTCTGAATAATTTTCTCTTCCTTATCTGCAAGTGTGAACCCACATGGACCATGGCTCACTTTATCGAGACCTCCATTGAGACCATCAGCAAGCGTGTGGGGGGAAACCGCGTGCTCTGTGCCCTGAGCGGCGGGGTGGACTCCTCAGTGGCAGCGACCCTCGTGCACCGGGCCATCGGGGACCGACTGATTTGTATCTTCGTCAACAATGGGCTCCTGCGCCAGAGGGAGGCAGAGGAGGTTTGTCAATTGGGAGGGCGTTTCGGAGAGTGCTTCCGCTATGTGGATGCGAGTGCACGTTTTGTCTCGGCCCTTCAAGGGGTAGAAGATCCAGAAGAGAAACGAAGGAGGATCGGCCACCTCTTTATCGAGGTCTTCGAAGAGGAGGCCAATAGGCTCGGTGAAATTCCTTACCTCACCCAGGGGACCCTCTATCCCGATGTAATCGAGTCGGTCTCATCCGTTGGCCCCTCGGCCACCATCAAGACCCACCACAACGTGGGTGGACTCCCTGAGAAAATGAAACTTCAAATCATTGAACCCCTCCGGGAGCTTTTCAAAGACGAGGTGCGCCGATTGGGGCAAGAGTTGGGTCTTCCCACGGAGATGATCAAGCGCCAGCCCTTCCCAGGTCCTGGTCTCGCCGTTCGCATTGTGGGAGAAGTAACGGAGGAGCGGCTGCAAGTCCTGCGCGAGGCAGATGCCATCGTAATGCATGAGATTCGGGTCGCCGGTTTTCACGATAAGGTATGGCAGTCCTTTGCCGTTCTGCTTCCGACCCGTACCGTTGGTGTCATGGGGGACGAGCGAACCTACGAGAACGTCGTCGCACTGAGGGTGGTGAATAGCCAGGATGGAATGACGGCCGATTGGGTTCCGCTACCCTCGGAATTGCTCGGAAGAATTTCTAATCGCATCATCAACGAGGTACGCGGAGTGGGTCGGGTTGTCTACGATATCTCTTCCAAGCCCCCTGCAACCATTGAATGGGAATAAAAAAAATAGGAAAAAATTGTGCAGCCCCTTCTTTTGTGCTAGGTTAATTCGCGGAAAAAAGAGCCCATGGAGCATTCCAATTTCGTCCACCTTCACTGCCACACCCAATACAGCCTCCTAGACGGTGCCAATAAGATTGAGCCCCTCTTCGAACGGGTACGACAGCTAAAACAACCAGCCCTGGCCATGACCGATCACGGAAACATGTTCGGGGCGGTGGAGTTTTACTCTGAGGCCCTGCGCCGCGGTATCAAACCCATTCTCGGCTGTGAAATTTACGTGGCACCCACCACCCGTTTTGAGCGCAAAGGTGTGGATAAAGGAATTAAGGAATACAACCATCACCTGGTCCTGCTGGCCATGAATAGGGATGGTTACCGAAACCTTTGTAAACTTGTGACCGCTGGCTTTACCGAGGGTTTTTACTACAAGCCAAGGGTGGATAAGGATCTGCTCAAAGAACACAACGAGGGTTTGATTGCGCTCAGCTCTTGTCTCCGGGGAGAGGTGGCTTCCTCCTTATCCGTCGAGGACATCGGCAAGGCCAAGTCCGCTGCCGAGAATTATGCCTCCATCTTTAAGGACCGCTTCTATCTCGAAATTCAAGACAACAAGATTCCAGTGCAGGAAAAGGTCAACCGGCTCATCGTTGACCTTGGCAAAGATCTGTCCCTTCCCGTGGTGGCAACCAATGACTGCCATTACGTGGAAAGGAAAGATGCAGCCGCCCATGACGTCCTCCTCTGCATTCAGACCGGCCGGACCGTCAACGATGAGAACCGCATGAAAATGTCCACGGACGAGCTCTTTCTCAAGTCGGCGGATCAGATGAGAGAGGGAATGGCCTACTGTCCCGAGGCTGTGGACCACACCTTGGAGATCGCTCAAAGGTGTAATCTAGAACTGGAATTGGGTCGATACCATTTCCCCCGCTTTGATCCGCCCTCCGGCAAAAACCTCGACGAACACCTCGACGAGCTTGCCCGCAAGGGATTGGAGCAGAGGCTGGAGAGTCTTTATCCTTCCGCAACCGAACCCGTGGATCCTGAATCCAGAAAGGTCTATGACGAACGGCTCGACCACGAACTCGACGTGATCAAACACATGCAGTACTCGGGCTACTTCCTTATTGTGGCCGATTTTATCAACTACGCGAAGGACCATGGAATCCCCGTTGGACCAGGCCGGGGCTCGGCTGCAGGAAGCCTCGTGGCCTACGCCCTGAAGATCACGGATCTCAACCCCATCCAGCACAGTCTTCTGTTTGAACGATTCCTGAATCCCGAGCGCCGATCCATGCCGGATATAGACGTGGATTTTTGCATCCGCGGTAGGGACAAGGTCATTCAGTACGTCAAGGATAAATACGGAGCAGACAAAGTAGCCCAGATCGCCACCTTCGGGACCCTGAAGGCAAAGGCCGCCATTAGAGACGTGGGGCGAGCCCTGGGGTTCTCCTTCGCTGAAACAGACACCATCGCAAAACTGGTCCCTGCCCCAAAGCAGGGGTTTGACTATTCGCTGGCCGAAGCCATCAAGATGGAACCTCGCCTCCAGGGTTTGATGAAGTCTGATCCTCGGGTGAAAACACTACTGGACCATGCCCTCAGCCTGGAGGGGCTCACGCGCCATTCATCCACCCATGCCGCAGGCGTGGTCATTGCCAACCGCCCCCTGGACAATTACCTGCCCCTCTACCTGGATAAAGAGGGTGGGATTGTCACTCAATTCGATATGGACAGCGTGGGTAAGATCGGTCTCATCAAGTTCGATTTTCTTGGGCTAAAGACGCTCACCCTCATCCATGACTGTCTGGATCTTATCCGTACGAGCCGAGGCGATGACATCGATTTGGACCATCTCCCACTGGACGATGGGAAGACCTACAGCCTCCTTTGCTCAGGAAATACCACAGGGATCTTCCAGCTCGAGAGTACCGGCATCCGGGAAATGACGGTGAAGATAAAACCCAACTGCTTTGAGGACCTGGTGGCTATCCTTGCCCTCTATCGCCCCGGTCCTCTGGACAGCGGCATGGCGGGGGAGTATATCAAGCGCAAGCAGGGAAAACAGAAGATCCGCTACCCTCACCCGTCCCTACAGCCAATCCTGAAAGATACCCACGGGGTCATCATCTATCAGGAACAAGTCATGCAAATCGCCCAAAGCCTCGCCTGCTATACCATGGGAGAGGCGGACATCCTGCGTATCGCCATGGGTAAAAAGGACTCGGAGGAGATGGCAGGTCAGCGGGAGCGATTCATCCAAGGGGCTCAAAAGAATCATATTAAACCGAAGACGGCGGCCCTAATATTTGACCAGATGGAGACCTTTGCACGTTACGGTTTTAACAAGTCCCATTCGGCGGCGTACGCCCTGATTTCATACCAGACGGCCTATTTGAAATCCCACTATCCAGTGGAATTCCTGGCAACCCTGATGACCTCGGAGATGGGCGACACGGACAAGGTCATTAAAAACCTGGCGGAGTGCCGGGACCAGGGGATCAAGGTGTTTCCTCCAGAGGTGAATGAAAGCCGGGCTCATTTTACCACGGTGGGGGATCAGATTCGTTTTGGCCTGTCAGCCGTCAAAAACGTGGGCGATAAGGCCGTGGAGGCCATAATCAACAGCAGAGAACAAGATGGGAGATTCAAATCCATTTACGATTTCTGCCGCCGTGTGGATCTGCGTACAGCCAACCGAAGGGTGGTGGAAAGCCTCATCAAGTGCGGGGCCTTCGATTCCACTGGTTTCACACGGGCACAACAGATGGCAGCCCTCGATGAGGCCATACGGGAGGGGCAAAGCCATCAGAAAGGTCTCGAGGCCGGTCAATATGATATCTTTGCAGCCCTTGCAGGGACCGAGCAGAACCAGGAGAATAAGATAGAACAACATCCAGAAGTGGAGGAATGGTCGACGAACCAGGTGTTGGCATTTGAAAAAGAGTCCCTCGGGTTTTACATCACCGGCCACCCCCTGGATAAATACGAGCAGGCCATCAAGAAGCTCACAACGGGAACTGCGGCAAGTCTAAGGGAGACTCCGCCCAATGGGGAGGTCAAGGCGGCCGGGGTCGTGACGGCCCTCAGGCTCAGGAACACCAAGAAGGGGGAGCGTTACGCAGGCTTCAATCTTGAAGACAAGACAGGTTTTATCGAAGTGATTGTTTGGCCTGATGTCTACCGCCGCTCGATGGAGACCATCGCCTCGGATGATGCCATTTTAGTCAAAGGAAAACTCGACGTAGGGGAGGAACGAATCCAACTCATTGCGAACGCTGTGACCCCCATGGCTGAGGTTTACAATCGCAGTCGTTCCATTCCTCCACCGGAAGTGAGATTCAAGAAGAAGCCCATGGACACCACAGAGCTCCATTTCTATGCCCGTGACCCAGAAGTGACAGCCCTGGAGTTAAATCGGCTGCACGATATCTTTCGACAGCACCGTGGTGCTTGCACGGTCTTTCTCCATCTCTCCAATTCCAATAGGAGCGAGACAGTCATCGAACTCCCAGAACACTTGAGGATCGATCCCTCCGAGGAGCTCCTAGAGACGGTGGACCGTTCCTTTGGTAGACGCATCACCTACAGCCCCCTAGCCCATTGAAACAGGCAAGTCTTAAACATTTCGATTCAAAAGAACGGGCACTCTTGGTGGGAGTGGATCTGTTTTCCTCCAACCTCGAGGTTCCTTTGGAGGACAGCCTAACTGAATTGGAACAACTGACGGTGAGTGCCGGCGCCCAGGTGATAGGGAGATTGACTCAACGCCTGAAAAAATTTAGCTCCTCCACCTTAATCGGCCGAGGCAAGGTAGAGGAGATCCAAGAACATATTCGCAATGCAAAGCCTGATCTAGTGATCTTCGACGAAAATCTCAGCCCAGCTCAACAGCGCAACCTAGAAGTTGCCTTCCAAATCCGTGTCATTGATAGGAGTCAATTGATTCTCGACATTTTCGCCCAAAGGGCACGTAGCAAAGAGGGCAAGCTCCAGGTGGAGTTGGCCCAATTAGAATACCTCCTCCCCCGCCTGACGCGCCAATGGACTCACCTGTCACGATTGGCCGGCGGTATCGGAACTCGCGGTCCCGGTGAAACCCAACTGGAGGTGGATCGGAGAAGGGTGCGGGAACGGATTGGATCGTTGAGAAGGCGCCTAACCTCGGTGAAACGAACCCGTGACTTGCAGCGACAGGAGCGATTGGAAGTTCCCTACGCTACCGTCGCACTGGTTGGCTATACCAACTCAGGGAAATCCACCCTGATGAATGCCCTCACCCGGGCCGGGGTAATCGTAGAGGACAAGTTGTTTGTCACCCTGGATCCCACCACTCGAAGCCTTCGGCTCCCCAACGGGGATAAGGTGATGGTCGTCGACACGGTCGGGTTTAGCCACAAAATTCCCCACTCACTCATCGAGGCCTTTAAAAGCACGCTCGAGGAGGTCACCCATGCGGATTTACTCCTCCATGTGGTGGACATGACCAGTCCCCTCCATGAAAAACAGATCCAGGTGGTTGAGGCAGTGCTCAGGGACATTGGAGCAGGGGAAATTCCCTACTTCATGGTACCCAATAAGATTGACATCGTCTCCAATAGCGGGCCGCAGCGGGTTGGGATCAATGGGGGCTATGGGACCTGTCCCATCTCTGCATTGACCGGCACGGGGATCGATCGCCTGTTGGAATCCGTGGGAAAAATCCTGGATCAGGGGAAGGAACGAGCCGAGTTTGTCCTTTCCCCCTCTCAAGGATCCCTCCTCTCCCTATTACGCCAGCGGGGTCGGATCCTGGAGGAAAAGTATGAAGGCGGATCCATCTATGTGACTGCACTCCTCTCTTCCAAATTAAGGGGTCAGATGAGAAAGTGGTTAAGGGAAAATGGCATTGAGGCTTCAAGGTGAGAAACATCCAGCATGCTTAATCTCCCCAACTTTCTCACCTTAATTCGCATTGCAACCATACCGCCTTTCCTGGTCTTGCTGTTTTCTCGCTATTACACATGGGCCTTAATCGTGTTCGCCTTCGGGGGTATCACGGACGCCTTGGACGGCCCGGTGGCGCGCTTGACCAAACAACGGACTCGATTAGGCGCCTACCTTGATCCCCTGGCGGATAAACTTTTGATCATCAGTTCGCTCGTGGTCCTTAGCCACATCGGCGTGGCGCCTGCCTGGTTCACCATCTTGGTGCTTAGCCGCGATCTGATTGTTACGCTTGGTTACGTAACGATTTATTTCTGGGTTCAGGAAAGGATGGAAATTCACCCTAGCATTATGGGAAAGTCGAATACTTTTCTCCTGCTCTTAACGGTCACGGCAATTTTACTCTCTCTGTACGACCCGGACATCATCCCGAAATCCCCTTTAGGTGTTGGTTCCATCAGAATTGCGATGCTTGAATTTCTGTTCCTGTTGACCGCCCTCACCACTGTTGTTTCTGGCTTGCAGTATGTTTATCGTGGATTCGTTTGGTTCCAAGATCGGGTCCAAACTCCTACTCAAACCAGTTGACACCATAAGGAGAAATTGGTAGTAAAATCATAGAGTTGCAGCAAAAGGGGTTTCAATAATCCATTGCTTCACTGGCCCGATAGGCACGTAGCTCAGTGGGAGAGCGCTTCCTTGACACGGAAGAGGTCGGCGGTTCAATCCCGCCCGTGCCTACCAGTCGTCGAGTTGTTACCAGACTGATATAAGAAAATTCGGCCATTGATATGAAATCTATTGTTGTCAAATTACCTGGCGAAAAGACCATGGAGATCTCCCCCAACCAGAAAATCCACGATCTTATTTCGACTCTGGGTATAGACGGCAGGGTTATCGCCGCAAAGTTGGACGGTGTGCCCGTGGATCTGGACCGCAGTCTGACCAAGGACTGTACCTTGGATTGGATTTTACTGGATAGCCCTGAAGGCCTTGATATCCTTCGCCACTCCACCGCCCACCTCATGGCCCAAGCGGTACAGAGCCTCTATCCCGAAACCCATGTGACCATCGGCCCTACCATCGAGGATGGGTTCTATTACGATTTCAAGCGGGACAAACCCTTTACCCCGGAAGAGATTGAGACAATCGAGGAACGCATGCGAGAGCTTTCCAAGTCCAATCTCAAAGTGGTGCGGGAAGAGACTCCAAAAAAAGAGGCCGTCCAAATGTTTCGTAAGATGGGTGAGGACTACAAGGTGGACATTCTGAATGAGATCCCCGATGAAAAGGTTTCTCTTTATCGTCAGGGAGACTGGGTGGATCTCTGCCGTGGACCTCATGTCCCCTTCACAGGAATCATCCAGGCCTTCAAGTTAACCAGCGTGGCAGGTGCTTACTGGAGAGGGGACGAAAACAATGAAATGCTCCAACGCATCTATGGGACCTCCTTCCCCACAAAGGAGTCCTTGCGCGAGCACCTTCGTCTTCTCGAGGAAGCCAAGAAAAGAGACCACCGCCGTTTGGGCCGTGAATTGGACCTATTCAGCTTCCACCCCATTGCCCCCGCCAGTCCCTTTTTTCATCCCAAGGGGACTGTGGTGTACAACGAACTCATTTCGTATATACGCAAGCTCTATTCACGCTACGGATATCAAGAGGTCCTGACTCCCCAGATCTTCGACGTCGAGTTATGGCACCGTTCAGGCCACTACAATCACTTTAAGGAGAACATGTATTTTACCCAAATTGACAAGCGGGAGTTTGGGGTCAAGCCAATGAACTGCCCCGCGCATACTTACATCTACGCCGCAAAAAAGCGATCCTACCGCGATCTTCCGTTGCGCCTTGCGGATTTCGGACGCCTGCACCGCTACGAGAAATCCGGTGTGACCGCTGGCCTCACACGGGTTCGAACCTTTTCCCAGGACGATGCCCACATCTTCTGTGCCCCAGAACAAATCGAGGAGGAGATGACCAGTCTCCTAAAGATGATCCATGAGGTCTACGAGACCTTTCAATTTAACACAACGCAAGTTAAACTATCGACTCGCCCGGACCCCTTCATGGGAAGCCTTGAGACCTGGGAAAGAGCAGAAAAATCCCTGGCCGATGCGCTGCGGAAACATGGAATCGAATACCAGGTGATTGAGGGGGAAGGGGCCTTCTATGGTCCCAAGATCGATTTTGTCGTGATGGATGCCATGAAACGCGGATGGCAGCTGGCGACCATCCAGCTGGACTTCGCCATGCCGGAGCGTTTCGACCTCTCCTATGTGTCGTCCTCTGGAGCCGAGGCCAGGCCCGTAATGATCCACCGGGCTATCTTGGGATCCATTGAACGTTTCATGGGGATTTTGATAGAACACACAGGCGGGGCCTTTCCTTTGTGGTTGGCACCGGTTCAACTAAAGATTATGATTGTAACGGACCGGCAAAAGGGCTATGCGCAAGAGGTCTTTCAAAAAATAAAGACGGCAGGATGGCGGGTGGAATTAGACGATCGAAACGAAAAACTTGGCTTTAAGATCCGTGAGGCCCAGGTTGCAAAGATACCCTATGCGGTGGTAATTGGAGATAGGGAAATGAACGATCAGACCGTATCACCTCGTGCCAGGGGGGGGAAGAACCTTAAAACCATGGCCGTCGATGAGTTCTTGCATCATCTCCAACAAGAGGTTTCTGCTGTAGGGCGGACAGAAGTGCAACAAAAAGGAGGTGCCCTATAGCGAGAGAAGCAAGAATCAACCATCTGATTCGCGCCAATGAGGTCCGAGTCATTGGACCCGAGGGTGACCAGCTGGGGATCATGTCACTTAGAGACGCCCTTGAGGCGGTGGAGCGCGAGGGTCTGGATCTGGTTGAGGTGGCCCCCGAGGCAAAGCCACCGGTGTGCCGTATCATGGACTACGGGAAGTTCCGCTATCTCCAAAGGAAGAAGGCGCACGGGACAAAAAAGAAGCAGACCTTCGTAATCGTAAAAGAAGTCAAGATGAGGGCGCATACTGACCCCCATGATATTTCTTACAAGGTCCGCAATATCCGACGATTTATCGAAAGGGGCCAGCGAGTCAGAGTCTCCATCTTCTTTCGTGGTCGAGAGATTACCCACCCAGACCTTGGCCGGCAAACGCTGAACGGAATATTGAGTCAGGTAGAAGACATTGCCAAGGTGGATGTCACCCCCCGTATGGAAGGAAGAAGCATGGCGATGCTTCTTACCCCGAAATAGAGATTGAATCGGAGGAAAGTGTGCCCAAGATCAAAACCCGCAGAGGAGCAGCAAAGAGGTTCAAAGTAACGGCCAGTGGAAAGATCAAAAGGAGCCGGGGCTTTAAAAGTCACCTGCTTTCTAGTAAAGGTAAAAAACGTAAGCGGAACCTTCGGCATTCCACCACTGTATCGGCATCCGAGACCAGAAACATTCGCAGGCTTATACCTTATAAGTAAATAAAATTTATCTTCAAAAGTGAGTTAACTATGCCACGAGTTAAGACAGGACAAACAGCCAGACAGCGAAGAAAGAAAATCTTAAAGCTGGCAAAGGGATATGTGGGGGCACGCGGCAAATTGTACCGCACTGCCCGAGAGACAGTAGAACGCGGACTCGTATTCGCTTACAGGGATCGACGGGTCAAGAAGCGAACATTCCGGGGTCTTTGGATCACCCGCATCAATGCGGGTGCTAGACTCAGCGGGCTCTCATACAGCCGGCTCATCAAAGGGCTGAAATCGGCCCATGTGGAACTGGACAGAAAGATTCTAGCCGATCTGGCTGTCTCAGACCTGCCTGCCTTTAATCAATTAGCTGAGCTCGCAAAGACCCACCTCGCAGCTTAGCTGTTCTAATCACCTCTCGCTCCATGCAGGAATCCTTGGAAGCCTTCCGAGAAGAGATGACGGATCGCATCAAGCGCTCCGTCACTGAACAGGACATCGAACAGCTAAGGGTCGAATATCTGGGCAGAAAGGGAAAGCTCACCCTGAAGCTGCGTAGCTTGAAGGACGTACCGGCTGAGGAGAGACCTCAACTAGGAGTCCAACTGAACCGGCTCAGGGGTCAAATTGAAGAGGAACTAGATACCTGGCTCAGGGATTTCAAGGTGCGGAAAAATGAACGGATCCTCAGAGATGAGCGTACCGATATCACCCTCCCGGGAAGCCGGTTGGAGAGAGGACGATTGCATCCCATCACCCTGGTGCTGGATGAGATGATCGATATCTTTGCGAGCATGGGATTTGCCATTGCCCGAGGCCCTGACATAGAGGACGACTATCATAATTTTGAGGCCCTCAACATTCCAAAGGACCACCCTGCCAGGGACATGCAGGACACCTTTTTTGTCTCCGCAGGGCTTTTGCTGAGAACCCACACCTCACCGGTTCAAATACGTGTCATGGAGAACCGAAAACCCCCTCTCCAGATCATCGTCCCCGGGACAGTCTATCGACACGATGACGATGCGACCCATTCTCCCATCTTTCACCAGGTGGAGGGTTTCATGGTCGACCATCACATTACCTTCGGGGACCTCAAGGGTGTCCTAGAATACTTTCTACGCCAGATTTTCCAGGAAGACACCCCGGTGCGATTTCGCCCGAGCTTTTTCCCCTTTACAGAGCCAAGCGCAGAGGTGGACATCGGCTGCTTGTTCTGCAAAGGGCAGGGACGTTCTTCTAATGGACAGGGTTGTCGCGTATGTAAAGGGACTGGATGGTTAGAAATCTTAGGCTCCGGGATGATTGATCCTCAGGTCTTTCGATTTGTCGGCTACGATCTCGACAAGGTCTCTGGGTTTGCCTTTGGGATGGGGGTGGAACGAATCGCCATGCTGAAATTCGGGATCGAGGATATCCGTCTATTTTATCAAAACGACCTTCGTTTCTTGAGACAGTTTCGTTAGCCCTATTTGGCAGCGCCTCCCGGAGGGCCGGGATGACGTTCAAACTATGAAGCTCACCTACAACTGGTTGAAGGAATTTGTGGATATACCCTCCGGTCGTACCCATGAGGAAGGGCCGCACAGGATCGCCCGAGAACTAACCATGGCCGGCCTCGAGGTGGAATCTTTGCAACCTACCGCTCAAGGCCAAGAGATCGTTGTCGCTCGCGTCACTGATGTTCGGCCCCACCCAAAGGCGGATCGCCTCTCTCTATGCATGGTCGATGCTGGTGGGGAAACCCTTCAGGTGGTCTGCGGAGCTCCCAATGTTCGAGCGGGGATCAAGGCTCCCCTGGCCAAGGTTGGCTCGATGCTGCCATCCGGGCTCAACATTAAGACAGCAACCATCCGGGGAGAATCCTCCCACGGGATGCTTTGCTCTGAAATTGAGCTAGGTCTGTCTAAAAACCACGAGGGTATCCTGATCCTCCCCGAAGACGCCCCGCTCGGGCAAGCGCTGTTTCCCTATCTGGGTATGGACGATTGGATCCTAGAGGTGGGCGTTACCCCAAACCGGGGGGACTGCCTTGGAATCCTCGGAATAGCCCGAGAGATCAGCACCCTGACAGGCGCAAAGCTGAAGGTGCCTCCCTCAAGCCCACATACCAAGGACACAAGCCTGACTCGACTGGTGCAAGTGCGGATAGAGAATCCTAAACTCTGCCCACGATATTCCGCCAGGATGGTCACCGACCTCGAAATGAGTCCCTCTCCGGCCTGGATGCGGTTTCGGCTCGAGGCCTGTGGGGTTAGGTCTATCAATAACGTGGTGGATGTCACCAACTACGTCATGCTGGAAACCGGGCAACCCCTTCATGCCTTTGATGTGAACCGATTGAACTCCAAGCGGATTGAAGCACGGCCTGCAAAACAGACCAAGAAATTCACCACCTTGGACGGGGTCGAGCGCGAGTTGTCCGCAGATGATCTGCTCATTTGCGACGGGGAGGTCCCAGTGGCCCTGGCAGGTGTCATGGGTGGGTCCAACTCGGAGGTCAGTCAAGATACTCGCTCTGTACTATTGGAAAGTGCCAATTTTGCCCCCCTCACCATTCGCCGCACAGCAAAGCGCTTGGGACTGCGCAGCGAGGCCTCCCACCGATTTGAGAGAGGGGTGGATCCTGAAGGGACCCTTTATGCCTTGAATCGTGCGGTTTATCTGTTGGAAAAAATTAGCGGTGGCCGAGCTGTCCCAGGGGTTGTGGATCGTTACCCCCGCAAGTTCAAGGCCTCCCCGATCGTTATACGGGATAAAAAGGTAAAAGAGCTGCTTGGCATTGCTATAAACCGTAAGCAATTAGAGCAAACGCTCAAATCCTTGGGGGTTACGATTCAACGGCGTTCGCAGAGCTCCCTTACGGTCCTAACTCCCTCCTACCGCTTCGACCTTAGCCGGGAGGCTGATTTAATTGAAGAACTGGCCCGGCTCCACGGCTATGAGAAGATACCATCAACGCTGCCATTGGTGAGACCTCAGGGCGGGCTGATGGACCCACATCTGCGCTGGAGTCGACGACTACGCTCCTATTTAACAGGGGAGGGGCTGACGGAGGTCATTAATGCCCCCTTCACCTCTAACGAAATGAACCAGAGTTTCCACGGCCTGTGGAGCGATCAGGGAAAACCGGTCACCATTCTCAACCCCCTGAGACAGGAGAGTTCCGAAATGCGGTTGAGCCTGATCCCTGGACTATTAGAAAACCTGCGCCTGCAAATCGATCAGAGGGCAACGATCTTTTCGGCCTTTGAACTAAGTAAGGTTTTTCACCTGACCCCCAAGGGTGCTAATGAAGAGAAAACGGTTTTAGCTGGCCTGCTCTTTGGTTCCAGGGGGCAGAGGGGACTGCGCACAGGAGACTTTCCCTTTTCTTTTCTATATGTTAAGGGGTTGCTGGAGGGAGTCCTCGAGGCCACCGGAACGGAGGACGATGCCGCTTGGACAAACGAGGACATGCCGCCATTCCTCCATCCTGGGAAGGCAGCCACCTTAAAACAAAACGGGCGAAAGATGAGCTACTTAGGGGAGATCCATCCTGACCTCTCGGCCAAATTGGGCCTCCCTCCCTTCCTCATTTTTGAACTTGACTTCGAAAGTTTGGTTCAGTATGCTCGCCTTGATTTTACGGTCCGCGCCCTGCCCAGATTTCCGTCTGTTGAGCGGGACTTAGCCATTATTGTTGATGAAAAGTTTCCCGCGCAGCAAATCATAAATTGGATAAAAGGCTTTGGTAACTTACTGATAGAGGATGTGCAAATCTTTGACCAATACCGTGGCTCGCAAATTCCAAAAGGCAAAAAAAGCTTAGCGTACACGGTCTCATACCGTGCGAAGGACAGAACCTTGACTGACGAGGAAGTCAATACTAACCACCAAGGCTTAATCTCTAAGATGTGTCAGGTATTTGGTGCCACCTTGAGGGAGTAGTGAAGGAAAAAGTATAAGGGGAGTCGAATAATGACCAAGGCAGATATCATAGCCCGAATTTACGAGAAAGTGGGTTTTTCTAAAAAAGAGGCTACGGACGTTGTGGAGGCCACCTTTGAGATCATTAAAGGTCATCTAGAAAAAGGCGAAAAGGTTAAGATTTCCGGATTCGGAAACTTCGACATTAACACTAAGAGCCCAAGAAAAGGAAGGAATCCACAGACCGGGGACGAGATTACCATCAAGGGCCGTAAGGTCCTTACCTTCAAGCCTAGCCAAATCCTGAAGAAGACTATCAATACCCCCGCGGCCTAATTTGACGCTATGCCACTTCGACTCCCTGACAAGATTTACTTCAAGATTGGAGAAGTCAGCAACATCATTGGGGTTAAACCCTACGTGCTACGTTACTGGGAATCCGAGTTTGAGCTACTCAAACCTGGCAAGGCCCCATCGCGTCATCGTTTATATAAAAAAAAGGATGTGGACCTCTTAATGCAGATCAAGGAGTTGCTCTATTCTGAGGGGTACACTATTGAAGGTGCCAGAAAAAAGCTGAAGGAAGCCAAAAAAGAAGACCGGCGGCAACTCCGCCTACCCCTCCTGGACCCTGCCTATAAGAATACGCTGCTCAAGATTAGGAAGGATCTTAAATCCCTCCACAAGAAGCTTTCCTAGTTCCTTCCCGCTAGCAGGCTGCTGAAAAAGACTCATATGCCACCAGCCTGCTGTAAGCAGGCGTTTAGGATAGTTGCGCTCGATCGCTGCGGGAATCATTCCCGCTCCAAGCGGGGTCGCTCCAACGCACCGCCTAAGTACGCCTCCGCTCGTCGATTTTGCGCGCGCCGCTCGGCTGAGCTGGCGCCGAAGCCTCGCCTCTGAGATCTTTTTGACCAGCCTGCAAACCGCTTTTTTCAACAACCTGCTTGTGCCTGATTTCGCGGCGACCCTCTTTGAGGGTAAGCAGTTGACCCGTCATCTCCATTCCAGTCTCTGCTGCAATGAAATAGTGTAGGACACACACAATTGACGCAACTCCTAAGGAATGTTACATAAACTTCTGGTGGAGATATTTGTCGGGGCGTAGCGCAGCCTGGTAGCGCACACGCTTGGGGTGCGTGTGGTCACCGGTTCAAATCCGGTCGCCCCGACCAATCTTCCAACGCCCGGGCCGCTTCAACTTATGACTTCCCGTCTCATCAAAAACATCGGTGCTATCGTTACTGGAGACCTCGAGAAGCCTCTTCGGATTGGTTGAAAAGATCGGGCCTGGCCTGGGCGCCAGGACGAGGGCAATGAGGAGTTCCAGCGAGTCGTCACTGCTTCCATTTCGGATTGCCGTCCTGACCCTACTCGGATTGACTTCCAGACGAGCCCTAGATATCTTCGCCTAAATCCAAAATAAGGAGCAAATAAGATGTCTATAGATAAAGAATCTGCTGAAAAAGTCTTGACACACTTGGATAAAGATGAACTGGCCCAGCTCGCGTGTGATCTGGTCAACATTCCAAGTCCCACGGGAGAGGAGAAGGGCGTCGCCGAATTCATCTTGGATTGGTTCAAGGCTAATGGGTTGCGATCGGTCCGTCAGCAAGTAGAAGTAGACCGCCCTAATGCCGTAGGCATCTTGAAAGGTGACGGGACGGGATTGAGCTTGGGATTCAACGGGCATATGGATACGAGCTTCACGGGTACGGACGAGGACCTACGCATGGTCGCCAACGTTGAGCCTGAATCCGAGCTAAAAGGGTCCATAAAGGATGGCAAGGTTCGCGGCCTGGGAATTTCAAACATGAAAGGCGGAGTTGCAGCCTTCATGATGGCAGGCAAGGCGCTCAAAAAGAGCGGCATCAAACTTAAAGGCGACTTGATTCTTGCGGCGGTGGTGGGAGAAATATCTCGTACGCCAATCGGGTCCTGGCAGACCAAACAGTATCGCGGTGAGGGGGCAGGGACAAGACACCTTCTGACTCACGGAATGCATTCTGATTATGCCGTCGTAGCGGATGGATCGGATCTCAATCTTGTCTGGACTCAGACGGGAGTGGTCCAAATGATGATTACTACCTTCGGCAAGGCCGAGGCTGCATGGGGGACCAATCGATCCACCCACCCACCAGAAAAACTCAACGCGATAGTCAAGATGACTAAAATTATAGAGGCTATAGAGCAATGGGGAGAGCGTTTTGAGGAACAATACATCTATAATTCCCCCACCGGGCCTATCCTTCCAAAGGTAAACATCGGCGCTATCGAGGGTGGAGCCCCTTACAGACCTAACTACTTTCCAGGTGTTTGCAATCTCTATGTGGATATCCGGATTCCACCCCGCGTAAGGCCTGTGACCGTTCAATATGAAATCGAAAGAGCGCTCAAACCCCTAGGCATAGAATTCGAAATGATAGCCTACAAATCGCTCCTCGGACACGAAGGAAAAGAGGTGAAACCTTTAGTCCAGTCGCTCGAAGAAATCTATAAGTATCTTTTTGGAGAAAAATTAAAGCCAGAGGCCCCTGACAGGGCAAGCATTTGGACCGACACTAACGTCTACAACGAGGTAGGCATCCCTACCGTCAAAATCGGACCACGCGGAAAAAGGATTGGCCCGAGGGGAGAGGAACTGGAGATCGACCAGATGCTTAAAGCCGCAAAGATCTATGCCCTAGTGGCCTTGGACATCTGCAACCGCGCGCGGCCCTAATCAGGACAATAATGAAAGAACCTTACTTAATACTAGAGTTCTCTTGCGGGCAAGGGGGGACACCTATTCCCTGATAAAGACCCTCGGCGGATAGAAGATAAAGGCACCTGGCAGGCTAAACTGAGGAATGATCCGCTTGGCTTGGGATAGAACTGAAGCAAAAGTATTGGTCGAACGCTTCTTTACCTTCGGCGAGTCCCGTCACAATCCGCCCCACGGGGGTACTCCACATAAACAGTTGTGCTTGTCTAGATAGTCTTTCAATGCGGTGATCAACCTGCCGAGTTATGGAAGGTCGCGCGATGAATCCGTGCCTCGCTAATCTCGGGGTACCATCGCTCGACCCAATGATCACGCTTCTGAGGCAGAGTCCTAACCCCACCATGTGTGCCATCAATTGACCCCAATCCCAGGGAATGTTACAAAGCTGTAAGCTATAAACATCTCTCAACTATTTCCCCTCTCTTCATCCAGCGTGAAATTTTTTCGCCATAATCCGCCGAATGCCCAGAAGGCCAGAGAAAGGATGGTCCGAGAGCACCTGATGGACCGGGGCATCAAGGACCCGCGGGTGTTACAGGCAATGACCAAGATTCCGCGGCACCGCTTTGTGGAGAGCGCGCTAGCGGATCGCGCCTACGATGACGAACCTCTCCCCATTGGAGAGCGACAAACCATCTCCCAACCCTACATGGTGGCATTTATGTCGGAGGCCTTGGGGCTCACCGGGAGAGAACGGGTCCTCGAAATCGGCACAGGATCGGGATACCAGACAGCGGTCCTGGCAGAGCTCTGCCTTAACGTGTTCTCCGTTGAAAAGTTTGGTCCCCTTGCCGAAAAGGCGAGGGTACTTTTGGATGAGCTCAATTATTACAATGTCGCGCTTCATGTGGGGGATGGAACACTGGGCTGGTCCGAACATGCACCTTTTGATGCCATCATTGTAACCGCTGGTTCTCCTGAATTGCCTCGACCCCTGATAGCGCAATTGTCCATTCGCGGAAGGATCGTCCTTCCCATTGGGAATGAACGATCTCAAATGCTCAAACGTTTCCAACGAACGGCTTCAGGATTGCAGGAAGAGGGCCTGGGGGATTGTCGATTCGTCAAACTATTGGGGAGATACGGTTGGCCCGATTAACCCCGATCCGAATTTTTACCACCCCATCCCCAACCAGCCCACAGAGGCGAATGCACGCGACGCTCTAACCCCTGATGGCAGCGGATGAACGCCGATTTACGACATTCTTGCGCTCGATCTCTCTTCGGATCGCGGTTAAAATCCGGGGTTAACTGTTTTGTCCTTCTCCTCCTCTTCTTATTCTTCGCTGACGCTTGTGCCCCTCGAGCTCCCCGTACTACACCCAAGCCACCCAAACCAAGACCCCAAGGGATTTACCATGTGGTCAAGGCGAAGGAGAACCTCTTCCGAATCGGCAAGGCCTACGATGTCGACTACCATAGACTTGCCCGCATCAACAGGATCGCCGACCCGACCCAGATCCGCATCGGCCAGAGGATCTTCATCCCTGGGGCCACACGACAACTCCCGGTAAAAATCATTACCCCCTCAAAGGTCACATTGAAGCGTCCCCTCAAACCCAAGCCGCAGGGCAAGGGAAGAAACGGCTTCGTCTGGCCCATTAGAGGAAAAGTGACCTCAAAGTTCGGCCCTAGGGGGAAGAGTTTCCACGACGGGGTGGATATTTCAGCTCCCAAGGGGACTCCAATCCGGGCCATTCAAAAAGGCACGGTCCTTTTCAGCGACAAATTGCGCGGATACGGGAACATCGTGATCATTCGCCATCCGGGTCGATATGTATCGGTCTACGCACACAACCGGAAGAACCTTGCGCGTAAGGGTCAGAGAGTGGCGCAGTGGCAGGTCATCGGGGAGGTGGGCAGTACCGGAAGGGTCACCGGACCGCACCTTCATCTCGAGATCCGTAGGAACAATGTGGCGAGGGATCCGCTTTATTACTTGCCCTAGTTGTGATAGCTGAGTTCATATGGATAAGGCGATAGAAGACATCCGCCAGATCATCCGTGACATACCCGATTTCCCCAAACCCGGAGTCGTGTTTAAGGACATCACTCCCCTGCTGAGCAGTGCCCCTCTGTTCAAGCGGACCATCGATCTCATGGCCGAACGCTACCAGGGGCGAGGAGTGGATACGATTTTAGGTATCGAGTCGCGTGGCTTCATTATTGGTGCCGCTCTAGCCTATACCATGGGGGCTGGCTTCTGTATTGTACGCAAGCCAGGGAAACTCCCCTATGAGACCCATTCGGCCAGTTATGAGCTGGAATACGGTTCCGATGCGCTGGAAATCCATCGAGACGGGCTTCGGCCCGGCTCTCGGGTCCTCATCGTGGATGACCTCCTTGCCACTGGAGGCACAGCCGCTGCCGCAGCGACGTTGGTGACACAGTTCTCTGCAGAGGTGATCGAGTTTGCCTTTGTGATCGAACTCGCCTTTCTCGGAGGGCGGGAGCGGCTCATTCCTCGGCGTGTTTTTTCCATCATCCAGTACGATACGGAGTAACATGAGGCTAAGGACCACTGACCAGAGAAATCGTGACTTCAAGTACCGACCCCCAGGCCCTTCCTTGACTATGGCCGGTAATGCTTTATACGTGAAAGATATTAACCCCGATCCGACATTAATCGGTCCGAGCAATCATCGCCAGCAGGCATCAGATGGCTCTTCAGAGCTGTCTGTGCCATGGTTCGATAACTCACCTGAAGTGTAGTTACGGACGAGCGACCCAAATGTCTGTGACCATTACAATGTCAGGTTTAGGACAGCACGTGGCTAGTTATTTTTGTCGGATCGGGGTTAAATTAGGGTGAGCGTAGGCAGATGAAACGAGTAGTAAAAATGAGCCTCTGGGAGAGGGCGTATTTGCCGGAGGTTT
>SMUX01163688.1_pt1 | contig 21332 bp, 15 predicted proteins | sample 2456431 | NCBI WGS metagenome assembly SMUX01 (sample SAMN11095930, study PRJNA526329) | marine sediment metagenome | biome: Marine sediment; feature: Surficial sediment; material: Deep marine sediment; isolation source: Hadal surficial sediment | place: Pacific Ocean | collected 2014-11 | depth... | reverse complement strand
GCACCCTGGCAGTGATCAACCACCCACTCGTTGGCCGAAGGTACGGATTCGCCCGGGGCATCGACGTCTTTGACGAGACGTTGCGGTCGTGGCAGGCCAAGACATCCCAGGAGCTCACCGAGGTGGCCCTGCGGCGTTTTGCCGAGCATCCCGACCGGAAGACCTTCCTGTGGGTCCACTACTTCGATCCCCATTTCCCGTACCTCCATCATCCTGAGTTCTCGTTCGATGAGGGCTACAGCGGCCGGTTCCGCGAAAAAATCCCCATGAAGGTCATCAACAAGCATTCAGAGCTCGACCCACCACTACAGCCCTCCGAACTCGACCATGTCATCAACCTCTACGATGAAGAGATCGCATTCACGGACCGATGGATCGGAGATCTGGTTCGTGAGATCCGCGAGGCCGCCGCCGGCCGCCCGGTGGTCTTCGTGGTTGCGTCCGATCACGGTGACTACTTCCTTGAGCGAGGCCGGTTCGGACACGACCTCGACGTCTACCGCGAGCTGATCCACGTACCGCTGGTGATTTCGGGTGCAATCGATCCGAGCCTGCACGGCAGGCGCGTTGCTGCACCCGTCGAGAACGCCAGCATCCCGGCGACTCTCATGACGCTGGCTGGGATCTCGTCTCACCCCTTCCGTGGCCCGGACCTGCTGGCGGTGGCCCGGGGAGCACGAGGTCCAAGGTACGCCATCAGCGAAGGGAGCCATCCCAGGGGCAACGATCAGCGCAAGCGTGCGGTCATCTCCGAAAGCTGGAAGCTCATCCACAACCTCGACTCGGATAGTTACGAGCTCTACGATCTGAGTGCTGACCGCAACGAGAGGCACGACCTTGCGAGCCGACCCGACTTGCAGGCGATCAAGACCGAACTCGTGTCCGTGCTGGACGCCCTCGCGCTGCCAGACAGGGACGCGATTCCCAAGGTGGACCTGACAAAGGAGGCTCTCGAGCGGCTCATAGCCCTAGGTTATCTGGGCGATTCGAAATAGAGCTGAAGTTTACCCCAGCCATCGGATGCCAAGCTCGTCCATGGACGAGCTACTCAGACCCGGTGGTACGACTGCTCCATCAGCGCTTGGCACCATCGAGCTGCTCGAGTGTGCCCTGGGCAGGGTCGTTATAGATCGGGTTCGTCCCTGTACCTACCTGTGTCACCTCCACATCCAGGTCCACTGAGTCGAGGGGAAGGGTTCGCAGTGTGCCCCCGATGCGTTGAACCAGATCAAGGCGTAGCCGGTACTTTCCCTGGCGGACCGGTGGAGTGACGAACGGATACGCCCATGTTGCGGTCCGTGCCGGGATATCCACACCTAGCGCAGCCGTCTCGGTCTTGACGACTCTATCTCCCTCATCCAGAAACTTGTAGCGAAGCTCCACCAGACCCTCGGTCTGGTAGTCAAACCCTGGCCAGTCCACGGCGCTCGAATTGGTCACCCTGAGCTCCACGGAGCGACCCGATCGCCCCATCCCTCGATAGTGGAAGCGTCCCGGCAGCCTCGCCTCAATACGTCCCGCGTTAGCGGACAGCTTCAGAGGCAGCCTGGGGAGACCCTTCAGGGTCTGGGCTCGGACCTCGGTAGAGGCCAGCTTGCCCATCCACATTCCGGTCTCTGAATGCCTGGGAATCTCGAAGATCCAGGTCTGATTATCCTCATAGGCTCGACGCAGGTCGCCACGCGCAAGCACGTTCCGCCAGGCCATGGCCTCCGACCCCAGAAGCTTGTCGAGATGAACCACGATCCAGCGCACATCAGTTAGCCGGCTGAAGGTCCCAATCGCATCCTCCTCTGGTAATCGTTGCGCCGTGCGCCGGAGAAACTTGAAACTCGGTGGCAGATATGCGGTAAACCCGTTCAGGATCGGCCACCAGTGCAGCGTGCTCGCCAGCATGTATCGGGTATCTTGCTGGACGTACGCGGAGGCATCGAGCTTCCATGGCACCTCGACCACGGGGCCATAGGGAAGCGCCCGAAGCGCTTCGTAGGTCGAGATGATGCGCTCCCGATCCTTCCAGGCCTCCTGAGCCGGAAGCTGGTGCCATGGCAGATTAATCAGCAGCAGGAGTGCAACCAGGATACGGACCATGAGCTGCAACGGAATCCCTACGCGTGTAATCTTTCGCTCGCCAACCCCCCGCTCCAGATACGCCATCCCGAGGCTCGCGAGCACCGGAAAGGCCAGCCCCATGACGATCGTCCAGCGGTGTGGTGCTCTCAGGCTCGAGAAGCCAGGAACAAACTGAGACGCCCAGTAACTCGGGAGCTTAACCGCGACGCCACCGATCAAAATCTCCGGCCCGAGCATCATGACGACCGCTCCCAACGAGCAGACCCAGAATGCAATCGCCGCAATCCCCATCCGAAGGCTCTTCCCTTCGCTGCTGCTTCGGGTGAGGGAGAAGATCAGCGCGATCAGTGCGAGTACACCGACCACCAGTGGAATGGAGTAGCTGTACACGACCGTGGGTCCCTGAGTCCAACCTGCTTCGAAGCTCGGGGCAATGAGGCGCCAAATCGCAGCCATGGCCTCGGCCCCTCCGGCTGTCTCGGGCTCCGGCGTCGCGAACAGCTCACCACTCGCCCTGCGCTGCAGATAAGGAACCGATACCAGGACAAGAAGCAAATAAGGGCCAACAGCCGCGAGGGCCAGTCTACGGATCGGCCTGTGTTTCAGTCTGGTCTGAATCGCCACCAGAACGACCACCACGGCCAGACTGAAGGTGAGCATGTACGCGAGATAGTACGAGGAAAGAAGCTGCAGAGACAGCACCACCGACAGGACTATCGCATCCCAACGCTGTGCCTCTCCGAGCAGGATCCGAAGCGTCAAGAGCCAGATCAAGGGAAACCAGTGTGCACCCAAAAGCTGAAGATGCGTCAGCTCGGCAATTCGCCACGGCATGAGCAGCGCCATTGCTCCAGCCAGGGCTGCTCCCCAGACTGAGCCCGTGAGCCAGCGGACGAGGGCAAACGTCGTCGCGACCAGAATCACGGACGATAACACCAATGTCAGCTGGTATAAAAGGACCGCGTTAGTCGTGACCAGCCGGAGCGGAAGGGTCAGCACAGCCAACCCGATCATGTGTTCAGACCCAGCAAGGATATTCCGGGCTGGATAGAGCACATTGGCATTGAAGAGTTCAAGAGGCTGCGCCAGCAGGCCATGCTGAACCCACGCCAGGATCCATACGTTGAGCCGAGTATCCGGAAGCTCGTACGACCCGAGGCCCCGGCCGTGGAGGGATACGAGATCCACAAAGCAGTGATCTAAGCACCGGAGGAGCGGAGCAAACATGTACGCAACCAAAACAAGCAACATGCAGCTTGCTAAGATCAAAGCGGCGTGCGACGACTTCATCTGAGGTGACTTCCTCGCTCCCTAGACGACCCGGCAAGGTTGGCATGGTAATACGTGACGGGGTCTAGCGGCAGCGGGGGGCAGGGGAACAATCGCCAGAACTCCCGTCCTGCGTCATAATCCCAGCTGTAATGCGGATTCTTCAGGAAATGCATGTGCTCCAGTCGAATCAGTATGTAGACGGCAGCAAGAGCTTGAGCGGTGAAGAACGGAAACTAGCCTACCAGCCGAACGTTCGCGCTTGGTTCGTACAGATGGGCTACAAAGTTCTTATCGAACACGCTGCTAACCCCGCCGCAAGACGAGCCCGCTAGGTGGGAACCCTCCGCATCTTGAGAGCAGTCCTCGTGGGGGTCCTCCTGTGGGCCGGGTCGGGGTGCGGGCAAAGCTCGCTTGAAGAGCCCAGACCCGACATCGTGTTTCTGTTGGTTGACGCGCTACGCAAAGATCACCTGGGCTGCTACGGCTATGAGCGCGACACGACCCCCGTGATCGATGGTTTGGCGAACGACGGTCTGCTATTTGAGAACACGATCGCACAAGCATCCTGGACGGTTCCATCGCTGGCAAGCGTGTTCACATCCAAGTACCCGCAGTTTCCCAGTGCTCCCGAATCTCGGGATGGGACAACCGCACGCCCGCGCCTTGGGGGGGGTCCGCTCATTGAGAAGGCACTCACGCTGGCAGAAATCCTGGAGGTAGCCGGCTACCGCACCATCAGTGTCTCGACCAATCCCTACAGCTCGGATCAATTCCAACTGATGCAGGGCTTCCAAACGAGACTGCTGGAACTCAAGGCGTCGGCCGGCTGGGTGATCGATCAAGCCATCGAGCAGACCGAAGCGCACCTTGCCGCGGGAGGGACGGATAGGCAGGCCCCCCTCTTTCTGTACCTTCATTTCATGGATATTCACTCTCCCCTTCGTCCGCCGGCGCCGTACGACACGCTCTTTCCCGCTCAGGATCCGCCCTCTGCCGAGCGGCGGCATGACGGAGAGCCAGCGGTCGAGCGCGAGCTGAGCGCGTCCTTGAGTCGCACGATCGCTCTCTACGATGGGGCTCTCCGTTTTGTTGACGCGCAGATCGGGCGCTTCATGAAGCACCTGATGCGCATCGGCATGTACGATAATTTGCTCCTCGTCATCGTCGCGGATCACGGCGAGGCTTTGGGTGACCACTCGCTCCTCGAGCGGCAGCTGGGGCTTCAGGGCTTTAGTAGTACCTACGGCGTCGGACATGGGCACACGCTTTTTCCCGAGCTTACCGAGGTGCCGTTGATATTCCATGGAAGGGGGATACCCCGCGGTCGCGTGCCTCAACAGGTGAGAAACATCGACATCACGCCAACCCTGCTAGCGGTGGCAGGGGTTGCCCACGAGGAGTTTCATCCGGCGGGAATCGACTTGATCGGCGGCTGGAAGCACGGTGCACTGGAGAATCTGCTGGCCCTTAGTGAGACCGTATCGCCTGCGGGCGCCCAGAAATCCCTTCAGAGCCTCGAGTACCAATACCTTCGGCTCCCCGATCGCGAGCTACTGTTCGACAAGACGACCCGCACCCTTGTCGACGTCTCGAGGGATCACCCTGAGCTTCTGGACCGGTTCCGCCGCGAAACCGAAGCGATAGTACTCAGCCCAATCCTCGAGGAGCGCTTTACGGTCGCTCCCGATGCCGGCCTGCGGGAGGCGCTACGCGCTCTCGGGTACACCGAATAACCCTCGGACTTCCACAACCCTCTAGCCTCTTCTCAGCGTTGCGTGGCCTCGATCGCGTGGGGGCCGCTGCTCGTCCTGCTGGATCGTCGCGCTGGAGCGTGAGGAAGCGGGACCTGCGGTCAGGGGTCCGCGCCGGTTCTGAGCCGCCCGTACACGTCGTTCACGGTGTGACAACCGAGCAGATAGAGCCCCGGGAACAGAAGCGAGAGAGCGCGAACCTCATCCATCATCCCGAACACATAGAAGAGCGGGAAGACAAAGACAGCGGGCAGCAGGAGCAACCTCTTGAGCTCGGCGGGCTTTCGCCTCCATTCCCAGAGCACGAGGAACGCGACGAGGAAGAGCGAGATCAGGTTGGCTCCCCGCGGCACGGGAATGAGAGGAGCGTACGGCGTGATAAACTGCACGTACGACGCGGGGCGGAGCCAGAACAGCACGTTCAGCGGGAAGAAGAAGAGCCCCTGGGCTCCCTGGCTACCCAGAAAGGCCATGCGCAGCAGCCACACGATGGCCGCACCGATCCCGAGCTGAGCGGCAGCATGGAGCAGCAGCTGTCGTCGAGGCAGGCGCTCCCACATGAGCGCCACAAAAAAGGTAACCAGAAGTGCGTTCGACTCCTTGTTCAGAATTGCGATCACGAACAGCGGGTAGAACCATAGCGGCCTCCACTTCACAAGCGACAGCAGACACAGCAGCATGAGCAAGAGCTCGGGGAAGTCGTAGAAGTATCCGCCCAGGTGAAAGGTGAGAGGGAGAAAGAGAGCAGCGACGGCGGGTGCCAGGTCTGCGAAGAGCGGCGTGACGTCACAGACCCGGTGGGTGAGCACCCGGGCCGCGAACAGAGCCGCCAGAAGCGTCAAGAAAAGATAGAAGTAAGCGACGTGCCAGTGCTTGCTCTTTTCAAGGCTCCAGCCCTCGCCGGGCCTCCGGTACTGCAGCAGGGGGGATTCCTCGAGCAGCCAGCGCCGGCGCTCCTCGGACAGGTGCTTGGGTATGAGCCGGGCGGCCCTCTTGATGACCTCGCCGGACAGCACGCGGTAGACGTAGGGCCGTTCCGCGGTGTGGTCGAGCATGCGCTCGAAGCCGAAGGGCGAGGCCTCACCGCGAAAGCCCCAGGTGCTCATGAACGCATTCAGCGCAAAGGCCGAGACGGACACGTAGATCAGGCTGAGCATGCCCCAGCGAAAGACTCGCGCCAGGAGATCCTTCGAGATCCAGCGGCGCGTGAGAAAGTAGACGCCCGCGACCAGCACCAGCGCGACTACAAACTCCAGCACGTACTGTCCGAGCAGCGGGAAGTAATTCTCTTGCAGATCCATCAGGGACGACCTTTTCTCAAGCCGCTCACGGAAGTCCGGCCGGCACGGATGATAGCCGGTGGATCGGGCAAATACGGAGTTAACCTAATGAGCACTAATCTAGAGTCCGAAAATTCTGTTCGGATGGATTTGAGAGAAGCGAGTCGGAAGCGACCGCGTCCCATCGGCCAAGCGCGGCGTGCACAAGGGCAAACAGGTAGCAACCCAGGGCAAGAAGCGTTACGACGGCGAATCCGAACTGGATCGCGATCGCAACGCCCAGTACGGACGCAACGACCGAGGTAACTCCGTTTACAGCCCAGGCGTACGGAATGCTCGTTGGATGCAATCTGCGGAAACGCTTCAGACCAATCGGCATTGCCATGCCGAGAGCCATCCCAACGGGCCCCAGGATTGCGACCGATATCACCACCCTCAGAGCGAAGGGCAGGTTAATAAGAGCCCTCAGAACGGGCTGCAGCCCGAATGTGAAACCAGCGATGAGCAAGCAGCCCACGGCGAGGGCCATCAGGAGCGTGCGCCGCTCATCTCCGAGTCGCTCCGAAAGGAACGATCCAACTCCGGTCGAAATCAGCAAGCCGAACAGCACGACGGAAAGCGCGTATGTGGGGAAGCCAAGAAACAGGACGAAGCGCTGGATCAGGACGATCTCTAGGAGGAGAAAGCCAAGGCCGATCGCTCCGAAGTAGCTAAGCGCGAATAAACCTGGACGCTCCACACGGCGAGCCAATGTGAGCGGAATCGCAAACGCGATTCCAGACAGCACGATCAGAATCCCGAGCGTAAGCAGCAGAATCGAGAATGGGTCCGCCGAGTACGCGTATCCCTCGGAGCGACTCCCCACCCCGGTCAGGCGCTGCATCGCAAAGAAAAACGGGCGATCGTCGGTCGGCGGGCAGATATTCAATGGATAGCTCTCACAGAACCTACGGTAGTCGGAGGCTTCGGAGAGCTCCTTCCAGGCCCCTACGTAGGGACCGCCGGGCGCGAACGCAATACCATCACCACGCTCAGTCGCCAGTCGTCGGATCTGCTCGATCTCTGTATCCTCGAACGGCTCCAGGCGAGCCAGTACCGTCCCGAAAGGGGGTCCGAGGATGTCGCGGCCCAGCACAACGACCACGTGGCGCTCTGGATGCTCGATCCCCCGCCGCTCCAGAGCTGCAAGCGTAAGCACCGTGACACGGATCGCCTCATCCCCTACGAGCTTGAGCAGGCGAGATACGTTGAGAATGCCACGGGGTTTTAGATGTGCAAAGTACTCTTCAAAGGCCTCGAGCGTGTACAGGTTGTTCTCGGCTAGAACAAAGCCCTGGGCCGCGTTTGCACTGAGCGTATCGGTGAACCCGATGTGGATCTGATCGTAAAGAGTGTCACGGGCGGCAAGCACAGAGCGACCATCTCCAATCGTTGTCCGTACGCCCGGATATGAGTAGGGAGATCGAGAAAGATGGCCAAGATCTACGTCAACTACCCTTTGGATCCCCTCGTTGAGCTCGATCACATCTACAGGCAATTGATCCGATACGAGCGCGGTCCAGATGTCGCGACCACCGCCACCGCCAATGATGAGCGCCTTCCCAGGACCCGTGATCGCATAACCAATGCTCTGCGTCGCTGTCCCGATCTCCTCCCAGCTCGGGAGAGCGTCGTCCTTCAGAACCGGTACGGGGGCATAGACACGATCGTAGAAGAGGAGCGCGTACTGCGACCCCGGGAGCTCGTAACCGATCACGCGGGAGAGTGGAGTCCACCGCTCGTTCACGATGAACGCATCTTCGGGGACCTGGTAGTTCGGCGGCAGGTATAGGACCGAGGTAGCAACCGACAACCCGATGCCTACCAGTCCCGTTACGGCGAGCACGACTGACGCTGTACGCTGCCGTCGGTGTGGCCCTGCGAACAGCCCAGCGGCAACCGCTGCAGCTACGCCCAATCCCACGAAGAGAGTCGGTGCATCGATTATCCAAAGAAACGGCACGACGAGGAGTGCGCCAGCACCTGCACCAATCAGATCGAACGCATAGACCAGCCCGATCCATCGTGCATACCGGTCGATCGCCACGGTAACAAGAACTCCCGCCACGAAGGAGGGAAGCGCAGCAAGCGTGCAGGCCGCCGCCAGATTCAGAACGAAGCCAACACTCATCGCCTCACTGTACGAGAATGCGGACTCACCGTACGTGAAGTCGAGTCGAACCAACAAGAATGGAAGTATGATTAGGAGAAGCGCGAACAGACCACACCAGTGCGCGAGAATCGCTTCGAGTGGATCCCGGCGAAACCAGGCCGGTCGTACGTAGACGAGGAGCGCCCCACCCCCGGTGCCAAGAAGTGCAAGAGAGATCGCAAGGAAGCTGAAGTGATAGGCGAGCACCGCGGAGAGGAACCGCGTCAAGACCACCTGGAACGCGAGCGTGCAGGCCGTCGCGATCCCGAGCGCAACCAGGATGGACAGTCCTGGTCGCCCGACTGCGGAAGTATCCACTATGCTCCTCCCCGGCGCCCAACAGAACCTTCCGGTAATGTAGAGGGTTGGCGTTGAAGGATTTATCTTTGCAAAGGATGGTATAACTGCTCAATAAGATCTTGCTATCCTACGCCGTCGAATGGGTGCTCTGAGCAATGAGCGGCTGATGCTCACTGCGGTCTTCGCGCTGGCCGCAGGTCTCCGGTTGGCGTGGGTCCTGGCATTGGACTTCGATCCGACGACCACCGGCTTTCACTACGACATGACCTGGTACCAGCTGGCCGGACATCAGGTCGCGGCCGGCAACGGGCTCACGCGGTACGACGGTACGGCCACGGCCGTATGGCCTCCCGGATATCCCATGCTTCTGGGTGGAATTTACCGTCTGACGGGTGGCAGTTTTCTCGCGGCCCAGCTCGCAAACGCCCTCCTGGGTGGACTCGCAGCCGTGTTCACCCTGCTGCTGGGAGCAAGGCTGTTCGGGAGCGGAGTCGGCGTGGTGGCCGGCGTGCTGTTCGCCGCGTTCCCCGACGACATCTTCTTCAGCCCGGTGATTCTGAGCGAGGTATTTTTCGGGACCGTCCTCACGGGTGTAGTGCTTTCGTTCGCTATCCTGCACTCGCGGGAGGGCCGCCCGAGGCTCGGATACTGGTTCGCATTCGGGATGCTGGTAGGGGCAGCGACCCTGATTCGCGGAATCACTCTCGCATTCCTGCTGGTGCCCCTCGCCATGTGGTGGGTCTCGTCTCGCTCGCTGCGAGTGACTGCCATCAAGACCGCCGTGGCGGGCCTCGGGCTGATGTGCGTACTCGCACCCTGGACGCTGCGCAACTACATGAAGCTCGGCTATCCGGTTCTCGTCGCGACCTCGATCGGCAGGACTCTCGGGCACGCCCACTCCGAAACGGGCGGCCCCACCCTTCAGGCACTCCAGCGGCGGGTGAAGTTCGGGCGCCAGTTCGAACACCTCCCCCAGCCGCAGCGGGAGATCGAGACGATGCGGGCCTGGCAACGAATGACGACCCGCTACATGTGGGAGCATCCGTGGGAAGAGCTGCGCCTCATCCCGACTCGGTTCTACCATCTCTACAAACACGGGCACGAGGGCTTCCTATTGGGTAGGGACAAGCGCGAATCGGTAGAGCCCGCCTTCAGGCCACGGACCGACCGCGCGATCCGCATCGGAGCCGACGTCTACTACTTCGGGGTGGTGACGCTGGCGTTCATCGGGCTCCTGCGGATGCTGGCCGATCGTACGCGCCTGCTGATGCCCCTCACCGTCCTCTATTTCACCGCGCTCCACTCCGTCCTCTTTCCCGGGAACCCGCGCTACCACTCAGCCGTGATTCCCTTTCTGTGTATCGCTGCCGCGTCCGTACTCGTGGCGCTCCGGGACCGACTTCGTCCCGCATGAAGTGATACTCGCCCAAGAGAAGCAGGAAAAGCAGCAGCTTGGGACGCCGCACCCACAAACTCGCCATCGGACCGCGAGCTCCATGACGGCTGGCTCGGTGCAGCCTACCGTAGAAGGAGCACGTGGAATCGCCGGTTGGTCCGAATGGTCTCCCAGCCGGCCGCATTGGCCATCCGCACCGAATTTACATTGTCTACGGGGATCGTGGCGTAGTCGGGAATCCGTTCAGAACGCGTAAAGGCGGCAGTCTGACGCAGGCTCTCCTGACCCAGGCCGAGATTGTAGGTCTCCGGAAGACTCCATATGCCCGTCACCACTCTGCGTGGGAAAAACCATCGTAGCAGGAGATAACCGACCAGGCGCTCTTCGACGAAGATGCCGAAGGGCAGGTAGGAGCGGCGGCGGAGCGCCCGGGCCGCCGAGTCGCGGTCGATCGCATGGGGAGGCAGGTAGCGCGAATCGAACTTCGAGAGCAAGACCGCAAACGCGCTTTCGTCATTGGGCGTCAAGAAGCGGATGCGCGCTTCACGCACCGTCCGTGTGCGGATGCGGTTGTCAAGGAGGGCGGCACGGCTCCGGACGCCACGAAAGCAGACCGCGGCAAGGAGCTCATTACTCCAGTCGTAAAGCCGGAACAGCCAGTGATTGCGTTCGTTCAGCTTGTAGATGAGCTCCTCGCCGCGGTCGCGAAGCCGGGCAAGCAAGCTAGGAGGTCGGACGACAGATGGCGTAGTCACTCGCTCGTCCTCCCCTTCAGCTCGCCGAGATAGGACCGCGCAAGCTCGTGCAGCGGTACCGCCTCACCCGCCGCAGCCAGGGTCTCGATTGCATGGGAGACGAATCGTTGGCGACCGCTCAGTGATACTGCGAGCCCAGGCGTCCGCTCGAAGGCACGGCCGAGCGAGGTATGCTCGAAGTCTGCGAGCTCGATCAGGTGAAACACAGCGTGGAGTACGGGTCGGCGTCTTCCGTATGCGCGCGTCAGGAACGAAAAGAACCCCGTCCCGAAGCGCCGCAGAAGAGTGGAGTAGAATGGTAGCCGCAGAATCGGTATCACGGAGAACGGGATCTCGAGCACTTGTGGAGCCTGCCCATCTCCCTCCTTCCTCCGCCGATGGACCCGTCTCAAGCTCGGCGAGTAGGGGATTGCCGGCGCGAGCGCCGTTGCCAAGTGCCCAAGCTGGTAGTTGGCGTTTCGGAGGAAAAGCTTTCCGTAGAGCATGAAGACCCACATCAGAGGCGTTGGGAACACGGACGAATCGTAGAGATAGCCGCGCTCAGCCAGAAGACCGAGCGTCTCGGAATCGACGTCGCAGGACGGTGTTCGGAACCCGACAGGGCGCTTCCCGAGAATGTCGGAGATTGCGGCGTCGGCCTGGTCAATCTCGATCTCCTTCTCGGTCCGCGATAGCTTGCGGAAGTTGTAGGGATGAGTGTAGGAGTGATTGCCGACCTCATGACCGCGGTCTGAAATCTCCCGCACCAGCTTGCGATGAGCTGCAGGAGCACCGTCCCGACCAATCATGAAGAAAGTCGCGCGGATCCCAAAGCGGTCGAAGAGATCCAGGTAGCGAGGAATCGCGTCGAGATAGAATGACCTCGCCGTGCTGCCGCTCTCCGGATCAACCAAGCTCTGATAGTCCTGGTAGTTGTCGAGGTCGACCGTGATGCAGATCTTCATGGCTTAGCGAGTAACGGGTCGAGCCAGCCCCACGACATGCGCGCCGTGGCGCGCCAGAAACGGGCGCTGATAGTAGGGCCAGCGGCGGGCTTCGGCTCGAGCAAGAGCCGCGAACGCGCGCGTCAGCTTGCTCTCTACAAAAAGCCGAGTCTGTGCATTCACGCAGAGCAGACCCAGGCCCCAGTAGCGCTCGAGCTCCAGACCAGTCTCATTTAGCCGCCGCCGGATCTCACTCAGCGAGTAGGTGCGTGAGATGATCACCTCCTTTGGCCGTAGGCGCGCATTCAGCCAGCGATAGATGTTTCCCAGACTCCCATAAAGAGACTCACTCGGCACATACGTAAAGACCAACCGCCCGCCCGGCTTGAGTGTCCGCCGCATCTCGGCTAACGCCCGTGTCAGGTTCGGCAGGTGATCGAAGAGCTCCATACAGAGAACAACATCGAACTCTTCGGCTGCAAAGGCTGAGAGATCCTCCGCTTCGCCCAGTCGCGCCTCGAAGCGACTTTCCATGCCTTGTACCCGTGCCGTTTCCCGGGCCGCTTCGATCATCTCGGGGTTCACATCGAGGCCAATCACCTGACAACCCCGGTTCGCAAGGTGGAGCCCGAAGCGGCCGCGTCCCGTTCCCACATCGAGGACTCGCCAGCTCGGATCCACGCTTAGGCAGTCCTCCAGGATCCTCACCTCGCCGTCGTAATGGAAGCTCATCGGACCGCTGTCCGGCGACCACCATTGCGCCACTGTGTCCGAACTGGCGAAGTAGTCGACGACGCGGTGTGGATCCAGTTCTGCCATGTTTCAGCCCACGCCGAGGCGCTGCCTCAGCATCAGGCGAAGTGTATCCCCGATGGTCCGCATCACCACCATTTTGCTGACGCCCGACTTAAGGTCATAGCGAAGTATCAGAGGGACCTCACTCATGATCGCACCCAGGCGTCTTAGCTTCAGCAGAATGTCGACCATGCAGGAGAAACCGCTCTGCGCGATAAATCCCTCCCCGTAGGTCACGAAAGCCTGTCTCAAGACGCCTGCCCGGTAGGCCCGGTAACCAGAGGTGAAATCCCTTACGTTCGGCGTAGGGAACAAGATGCGGAACCCGACGTTGGCCACTCTGCTGAGTAACCTTCGATAACGCGGCACACCTTTGATCCGTGCTCCGGATCTGTAGCGTGATGCGATCACGACATCGTTTCCTTCGCGAATTCCCCGCACCATCCGCGCGATCAGGGCCGGCGTGTGCGTGTTATCGGAGTCCATGGTGACGATGATATCGCGATCAGCCGCATCTTCGATGGCGTGAAGGAGTCCGGTCCGTATGGACTCGCCGAGTCCTCGGTTTTCCTCGTGTTCGATCAGCGTGAGCGGCATCGTCTCGCGCATCTCTTCCACGACCTTCGCGGTGGCGTCGGTGCTGCCATCGTTGATCACTACGACCCGGTACTCAATCCGGTTCTCGGCCATCGCCTCGCAGATCGCCTGCAAGAGAGGCGGAAGCGTGGATTCCTCGTTGAATGCGGGAAGTGTGATCACCACCATGTCGGCTTCGGTTCCGGCGATTGCCTACGCTATTGTACCTCGAACGGCGAGTGCGGAGAAGATGAGCGTAGGTACGGTTGGTTGGGCCAGGCTCTGCCTATTGCTGGGCGTACTGGGAAGCCAGGCCTGTGGACCGTCACTACCTCCGAGCGTCGTACTGATTACCCTCGACACAACGCGTGCCGATCACCTAGGGTGCTACGGCTATGCGAGGGCCACAAGTCCGAGCCTCGACCTCTTTGCCGAGGCGGCGGTGCTCTACGAGAACGCGTATGCGACCTCGTCGTGGACGCTGCCCTCCCATGCGTCGCTGTTTACGGGGCTCCTGCCGATGCAGCACGGCGCACAGAGCGTACCCGAGGGCCCGAACCGGAGTTTGGGCTACGGGGTGCGTCCCCTGCCAGAATCGGCCACCACTCTGGCCGAGCTCCTCGGCGACGCGGGCTATCGAACCGCCGCGGTGGTGGGAGGACCCGCCTTGCGCCGCGAGCTGGGCGTGGCCCAGGGATTCGAGAGCTACAAAGACGAGCTCCCGCAACTCACTGGAAAGCGCGCGCAGCAGGTTACCAAGGAGGCAACCGCGCTCGTAAAGAGCTTCGGTCCAGAGCCGTACTTCCTGTTTGTGAACTTCTTCGACCCTCATGCCCCTTACCGGCCTCCCCCGCCGTTTGATGGAGGTCTGCCGCCCAGCGCCAACAATGGCTTGGGCAAGGCGCTGGTCGAGCAACTCATAGCGGGCGTATCGCCGCGACTCACTAGCGAACTCGAGCCGAGCCTGCGAGCAGCGCTTTCGACACTGGTCGCCGGGTACGACGCCGAGATAACCTACATGGATCACCATCTGGGACGGTTGCTCCAGGCGATCTCCGCGGCCCCCCGGGGCGATCGGACGCTGATCATCATCACCGGCGATCACGGAGAGAGTTTCGGCGAGCACTATTTCGTGAGCCACGGAGCGCATCTCTACGAACACAACGTACGCGTTCCGCTCTTGATCCGCTATCCGGACCGAGGCCCAGAGCGTGTCTCGCGACCTGTTCAGAACCATCGCGTATTTGCCACGATTCTCGCAGCCGTCGAGCTGACTATGCCAGGGGACATCACGCTCCACGATCTATCGGAGACTGACGGCACCATTGTCATTCAGGTACAGAGAAGCGACTCCAATATCCGTCTTTTCGGGCCCTTCTTCGACCGGGACCTATGGGCGATTCTCGATCCGCCTTACAAGCTGATCAAATCCACCACTGGAAAGCTCGAAGTCTTCGATCTGAAAGCCGACCCGTCCGAGCTTCGGAATCTGACCGCGAGTGAGCCTGACCTCACTGCGAATCTGTTGACACGACTGGAGACGATCACCCTGGGGCAGCCTCCACTCTTCGATGAGAAGAGCCGCGCGGTGCTTCGATCGGAGACAGAGGACGCACTTCGGGCTCTTGGGTACATCGACTGAGCGTACACCCAGCCTCTAAGTCTAAGCGCTTTTGAACAGGTGCCCGCTTCCTCCCTTGTAAACCTACTGCTTCGTCTCGTAAACCAGGATTGAATAGCCTGGCTGTGCCACAGGCTCGTGCTCGAGCAGCCAGTCGTAGCATCCGTCAGGAGGCCGTTTGAAGGGATTTCCCGGAGAGTAAAGGCCCTGGATGATGCTGGCGCTGATCGCCACGAGGCCAGTCACAGGCTTGCATCCCTTCAACATTGTCGACCGCAAGCCATAACGTTCCGGGTCCTCGACCCCGAAATAGGCGAGCCGCACAGGTGGGTTGCCGCGAGCCTCGAGGTACCGCGCGAGCGTACCGAGATCTTGCCCCCAGTCGAGGTTCGATTCCACCAGATGGCGATAAGCTCGCTTCGGGCCACCGCTGAGCTCGTTGAAGTAGGCCAGGTAGTGCGGGTGAATCCAGAGGCTTGCCCCAGCCAGCCAGACACTGCCGATCAACACTAAAGCCCGTCTCCAGTGCGCCTCGCATGGAACGAGGCGGATAGCGACGAAGAGATTCACAAGGGGCAGGATAGGCAGCAGGTAGCGAAGCCCGAGAGGAACCTTCAACCATACGCACGCGACCAGCAGATACACCAGGATCGGGGTCCCAAGAAAGATCCCGAGGCGCCCCGGACTTCGACGCCAACTCGAGATGGAGAACACCAGCAGGAGGAGGAATCCCAGCGGTGTCTTCAGTAAATATGCTGCTGGCAGGAAGTACCACCAACCCTGCTGCGAGTACTCGCCGAAGAAGAAGACCGTCCGGCCTTGGGCATTGGCCGCAAAATCGAATAGCAGCGAATGCACATAGGCTGGCAACGTCAGACTCGCGTGGGGTCCGCTGATTCCCTCGCTCAGCGCGAAGGATCCGCCATAACCGAGCCACACGACAAAGACCGCCAGCGAGAGCAGCCCTAGGAAATGCCCCACCGCCCAACCGAGTCGCACGGGCCAAGCCGCGGGGCCGTGGATCGACGGCTCCCTGACAAGTGGCTGCCACTGAGACGCGATTCCGGCGAGCAGGATCCCGAGGATCGGCAGGAGCAAGAGTGCACTCAGCTTCGCCATCAGCGCCAGACCAAGTGACAGGCCACATAACCCGAAGCGGAAGCCCGTCGGTTCTCGCCACCAGCGCCAGAACGCGTAGAGCGTTTGTAGAAAAAAGACGGTAACTGTTATGTCGGAGTGCGCGAGCGACCCGTTCGCCAGGAGCGTCGGACTAAATGTATAGAAGAATGCCGCGAGGAGGCCGGCATGCGTACCGGCGACCTCACGAGCCCACAAGAAAAGCAACACCGCTCCCCAGCATGCAAGAATGATGAATGGCGTGCGGGAAAGAACCCGCACGAGCTCAGGAGCAGGGTCGGAACCGTGCATGAGCTGGCCGCCGAGCCTCGGAGTCGCCTCGAGTTGACCGAGATCGAGCGCGAGCAGCGGCAGCCCCGCCAGGTGAAAGGTCAGGGGAGGGTGGAAGCGCAAGGAACGGGCGAAGTGATAGTCGCCGGACTCCCAGAGATAAAGGGCAGTACCAACGTAATGCGGTTCGTCAACGGTGAAGGACTTCTCACTGGCGGTATGCAGGAGCCGCGCTGCGAAGACAGTCAGCAGCGCTGCTAGCACGAGATACACAGCACCCGGTTTTCGCGTCCACGACGGGATCATCGTGGTGCAGCATATACGAGGCCCGGGGTTATTTCGGCAGCGTCCAGCCGTTCGCCGTCATACATTCCACCTGGCGCTTGAACTGGGCCAGCGGATGCTTGACGTCCTCGTTGTCTAGCTGCTTCCTGCAGGCGGCCTGATCCTCCGCCAGGTTACGACTAGGGCCACGGCCTTGGGGCCAGTCCCAGCGAAGACCGCGTCGCGCTTCAGCTTTGGGCTCCCGCATGGTTGCAGGCTCCACACCCTCGTCCTGCTTCGAGCCATCACACCCGAACAGTCCCAGAGCAAGAATGAGAATGACTCGTTTCCTCATCACGCGCGTAGAGGTCCCTGTTCCGGAAGTTCCGGCCCGATTCTAGCATCTATCCAGAATGACGGCCCTTTGGAGTGGGATGGAGCATACACCAGCTCACACGGCCGGACTGAGCGTTCGATATAGTTTCCCACAACATGAGGATGACGAGCAGTCAGAGAGCAGCTCTAGTTCTAGCGCTGTTGCTTGCGGCCCCAGAGCTAGCTCGCGCGGTCGGCCCCTCAGCGCCTGTTGACGGCTGGACCCCACTCCACATCGCAGCGTACAGAGGACAGTTGGAGCAGGTCCAGCGCCTGCTGATTGAGGGTGTCGAGGTGGATGCGACAACGGTCGGCGGATGGACACCGCTCTACCTCGCCGTTCAAGAAGGTCACGCCGCCCTGGCGAAGCTGCTCCTGGCCAGAGGTGCCAAATTGGATGCCGTGTTCCAGGAGGGTTGGGTCCCGTTGCACGTAGCCTCTCGGGCGGGACGGGCCAATCTGACGGAGCTATTGCTGGCCAACGGCGCCACCGTAGATGCCAGGAATACCGAAGGCCTGACCCCCCTCCACGTCGCCAGCAGGAAAGGTCACATCGAAGTCGCCGAGGCCCTTCTAGCCAAGGGCGCCGAGGTCGATGCGAGGGATGAGATTGGAGCGACCCCACTCTACCTGGCGGCGCAAGAGGGTCTCGCGGCGATGGCCGGGTTGCTGCTGGCTCGAGGAGCCAACGTCAACGCCAGCCGCCAGGGCGGTGCGACACCCCTGCTCAGGGCAACGCCTGGAGGTCAGCAGACGCCCCTGTATGCCGCGGCAAATGAGAACCATCCGGAAGTCGCTGAACTGCTGCTAGCCCACGGTGCCGATCTCGGGGTGCGGGCCAAAGAGGGTGCCACGCTCCTGCACGTCATCGCCCTTCCCGGCCACACTCCCATGGCGAAGCTGCTTCTGGAACACGGCGCTGACGTCACTGCGACGAACGATGCGGGCGCCACGCCACTGCACGTTGCGGCATATGTGGGCCATGTCACCTTCGTCGAGGTGCTGCTGGCTCATGCCGCCGATATTCACGTCAAGCAAGAGGACGGCTGGACGCCTTTGCACTTCGCGGCCATGCAAGGGCACGTGATGCTGGCAGAGCGGCTTCTGGCCAGTGGCGCCGATATTGGCGCCAAGAACAAACAAGGCTGGACGCCGTTGGAAGCCGCTATCCGTAAAGGGCGATCAGAGGTCGCGGAATTACTGGAAGCGGCCGATCCTAATGCGTAGGTTGCTGACTCTGCCGCTCGGAGGCACGTGCCAGGGCAAACAGGCGATTCTCCAGTCCGCGCACGCGGGCGACCGCAAACAGCCCGCGCAGCACGAGGCGCATGGGCGGCGCCAGGGTGAGCCTGCGCAGGTCCGTCTCCTCGCGCTCGAGCTGGACGAGCTCGAGGCACGCCTGCGTGAGGGCCTGAGCCAGGGTCTTGGGTGAAAAATAGAGGAAGTGCTGCTCGATGTAGAACTTCTCGAGCGGCACTTTGAGGCGGCCGGCCGTCAGGCGGTAGAGTGTTCCCGCTATGGGATCCAGGATGTTCCGCTCGTTGGGTGTGGAGAGGCCGCATATGGCGCCCGGAGCCAGTGAGCGCTGGATCGCTCGTAAGAGCCTGACGGGGTCCCGCGCGTGCTCGATGATGTCCCAGCCCGTGATGGCATCAAACTGGCGATCCTCCGCTGCGAACGCTGAGAACTCCCCTACCCAGACATCCAGGCCGAAGTGGTCCCGCGCATGGCTGGTCGCCTCGGCAGATTCGTCGATTCCGAAGGGCTCCCAGCCACGGCGGCGGGCGACGGCCAGGAAGAGGCCGGTCCCACACCCGATGTCGAGAAGTCGACCTGGCGAGCGGTGTCTTTCTATTCTGTCGAGCCAGGTCTCATATAGCTGGACCAGCGGGTTCGAGGGCGAGTCCTCGTAGGTGAAAGCGTAGTAGCTCTTGAGCTCCGGCACCGATCCCGCACCGCTCGTATAGAGCTGCGAGAACATCTCACGGATCTTCTCGGGGCTGGGCAGGGGCCACAGGAAGACTTGCTGACAGCTTCGGCATGCGAGGACCGAAAAGTCCGTGAGGCGGTACCGTCGTTTCGGATCGGTGGCCCCACACACCGGACAGATTGCTTGGGTCAGCTCAGACAAGGGGGGCGAGTCTGCCACCACACCCGAGGCAAGATCAAGCAGGCCCCCCTGGAACGCTCCGGCGCAGTGCGGGAACGACGATGCGCGGCACCGCCCAACCGGCCATCAACGGCTTCTCCCCTACGGGCCCTTCACACGCGGTGGAGAACTCGAGCAGAACGCTGCGCCCTGCGTAGCCATCCAGGGAAACATCGATCGGGAACCAGCCGCGGTCCGCGAAGACCACGGTAGGATCGAGTGTACGGGAAAAGAGGACCTCCCGGTCCCCGTCGGCCTCGACCTCGAGCGTGAAGCGCACCCAGGACTTGGGGACTTCGAACCAGTAGCGAGGGTTGACGGTCACCGCCGAGCGCAGATGAGCCCCCGGCACCACCTCGAGTGGGACGGAGAGAACGGTGCGGCCCTGTCCGGCCGTTGGCCGCAGTGCCAATACCGGGCGGAAGGGCCAGCGATCCGGCACAAGATACTGGGAACGCTCCCATGGCGGCACTGCGCGAGATGGGCTGCCCTCCTCCTCGAGCCGGAGAAATCCCCGGGATGCATCCGTTCCCAGGAGTGGTTGTCCGTCAGGCGCCCCGGTCGTTCGCCGCAGGCTTGCGAGCTTATAGCCCCAGGCATCATAGGTGTAGATTCGATCGATCTCGAAGTGCTCGACCAAATAGGAGAATAGCTCCGGTGCATACTCCTCAAAGGGTGGAAAGCTGATAAACTGTGTGAAATTGTAGATGACGATCGACGTTTTCTTCGCCTCCATGGCGTCGCTGATGCGGCGGTCCCGATCGGACAGCTCGGGGAAGGGCCACACTATATAGCTCGACCGGTGCGGACCGCGTCGGTCCGACAGAAAGTTCACGATCGGGAAGTACGGCATCACCGCGACCGTCTCATCCGGGGTCGAGTTGGCCCGGACGTAGTCCACCACCCCACGCAGCATCCTTGATTCGCTCGGCGTCACGTAGATGCCCGCGCGTTTGTCCGACAAATGCTCGGAGTGAATCGTTCGCAAGCGCCACGCCAGGCGACTGGTGTAGCCGATCGCGAGGCCTGCAGGCAGGACAAGCACTGCCGCAAGCACCCAGCCAAGCGTACGCCGGCCTCGCAGCAGGGTCTGCGCGTACACGGTCCCGAGGCAGAGTAGAGGCCAATAAAGAACCGCGAGGTGAAGGTAGTCCTGCGGCTTGTTGAGCGATATTAAGACGATGAGGGCCGCGGCGAACGAAAACAGCACCAGTTCTCGCAGGAAGCGCTGGCGCCCTTGCGCCTCGGCAAGGCCCGAGCGCCCTCGCCAGAGGTGGAGTGCGCCGCTGAGAAGCAGCAGATACGGTCCGTAGAAGAAGACTTTGAGAACCGTGTCGTACACTGCGGTGTCCGTGTAGACGAAGAACTTCCGGAACGCCTCCAAGTCCACCGTAAAAATGATCCCGGGCAGGTAGGTCAAGACGCCCAACTCGCTACGTAACAGGGGATCCTGGACAAAGAGCGGAAGAAGAGGCGGGAATGATGAGTACTCGAATGTCGCCATCCCCACGAGGTGATTCAAGACCGTGAACTGGATCAAATCGCTGAGCAAGCCTTGTCGCAAGAAGTGCATGCCCGTTGCAGCCCCCACCAGGGCAGCTGGAAGCAGGAGCCAGACGTAAAGAGCCAGGAGCGGCCGCCGCTCCTGGCTGGGATGGGAGCACGCATAAACGGCCAACGTCACACTCAACGCGAGAAGAGCGGCCGCTCCATAGTCCTGCTTGCACAATATCCCCAGACCAACTAGAAGACCGCTCCAGCCCAGCATGCGTCGGTTGCCCGTCTCGAAGAAACGAAGCATCAGCATTATGGACCCGAACAAGACGAGTAGCGCAGTGGTCGAGTAGCTATAGAAGTGCCAGTGAGGGAAGGCCCAAATCCTGTACAGCAAAAGCAGCCCCACCCCGATGGCCGCGTAGAGCGGCGTGACGAGATGCCTAAGGTACGCGAAGAGGAGCGTCACAAAGAGGGTGAACTGAACTACAACAATCCAGCGGGAGAGCAGAATGGAGGGCTCGAAGAACTTGAAGATCAGAGCCAGGAAATAGAACGCTCCAGGCAGAGGATACAGAGTCGCGTCGCGGTAGAGTTCGCCCCCCTTCGCCACGATGTCGGCGAACTGCAACATATGGCCTTCATCCATTGCGCTGAACCAGCGGTCGAAGAAGACCAGCTGGAACAGGAAGCTCACGAGCGCGACGAGG
>SMUX01125145.1_pt1 | contig 21377 bp, 21 predicted proteins | sample 2456431 | NCBI WGS metagenome assembly SMUX01 (sample SAMN11095930, study PRJNA526329) | marine sediment metagenome | biome: Marine sediment; feature: Surficial sediment; material: Deep marine sediment; isolation source: Hadal surficial sediment | place: Pacific Ocean | collected 2014-11 | depth... | reverse complement strand
GAGCTGCGCTACCCGGCTATGCCGGTGGTGGTGAAAACCCCTGCTCATCCGGCGGTGGTGTCTCCCCCGGGCCCGGGGGAGACACCACCGCCGGATGAGCAGGGGTTTTCACCACCACCGGCATAGCCGGGTAGCGCAGCTCCGTGCGGTCGCCGCTCAAAGTTCTCGCCAACGCCCGGGCAGCGTGCATGATGGGCATGATGAAGGGCAGAACCAGGCCTTCAATCTGCATGCAATCGCCGAGCGCATAGATGAACGGGTTGCTGGTGCGCAACAGTCGGTTCACCACGATACCGGCATCGGTTTCGAGCCCGGCGGCCTCGGCCAGCGCGGTGCGCGGGCGCAGGCCCACCGCCGACAATACCGCATCGGCGCTGAGGGTACGGCCGTCGTCGAGGCTCACCCGCAGGATTTCGCCGTCGCGGGCTACACCTTCACAGGCCGCGCCAAAGTGCCATGTGACGCCACGTTCCGCCAGGGCGTCGCTGACCGCTTGGCCCGCTTCCCGGGGTACGAGCCTGCCCAGCGCGTAGTCGAACAGCTCCACGACTTCCACCTCGTAGCCGGCATTGGCCAGGTCATTGGCGAACTCGCAACCGATCAAGCCGGCGCCCAGCACGACTACCCGGCGGCGACCGGCGATGGCGGTGCGAAAACGTGCGTAGTCGTCGAGATCGTTGACCGACATGGGGGCATCGGCGTCACCAGCAAGCTCGAGGCGCACGGGATCGGCGCCCAGGGCCAGCACCAGCCGACTGTAGGACAGGGTTTCACCGTTCAGGTGCAGCCGCTTGGCCAGCAGGTCGATGGCGTCCACGCGGGTGCGGGTGCGAATCCGGGCGTCGAGATTCGCCGCCATCTTGGCGGCGTCTGCGGTGGGTAGATCCAGGGGTTGCTGCTCGCGCCCCAGGGCGTTGGAGATCATGGGCTTGGAATAGAAGTGACCGTCGTCGTCAGTGATCAGCTCCAGGGGCGACTCGGTGTCGAGCTTGCGCAGCTCCCGGGCGGTGGTGTAGCCGGCGAGTCCGGTGCCGATGATGACGATAGGGGGGGCGGATCGGTCAGACACTTTGCGCCCGCGCCTCGACGGCATCTGAATCGTGGCCTGGAGCTGGATGATGCACTGCGCCGGAGCAACGGCCGGCCCGGATTTCTCCCACGGTCGCCTCGATCCAGGTCTCCGCCAATCGATTGATGTCGGCGGCGCTGCGCCCGCTGCTCTCGATGATGGGGCCGATGGCAAGCTGGATAGTGCCGGGTCGCTTGATGAACCCGTTGCGTGGCCAGAAATCCCCGGCATTGTGGGCCACCGGCAGCACCGGCTGGCCGGTCTTCGCCGCCAGCAGGGCGCCACCCTGCCGGTAGCGGCGCCGTTCGCCGGGCGCCACCCGCGTCCCTTCGGGAAAGATCACCACCCAGCAGCCGTCGTTCAGGCGCGCACGGCCCTGGGTGAGGATCTGAGCGAGCGCCGCACGGTTGGATCGGCGATCGATGGGGATGGGCCGCAGGGTCGCGAGCCCCCATCCGAAAAACGGGATCCACAGCAGCTCGCGCTTGATCACCCACACTTGCGGGGTGAAATAGCGGTGCAGCGCCAGGGTTTCCCAAGCCGACTCGTGCTTGCAGAAAATGATGGTGGGTTGCTGGGGGATGTTCTCGACGCCGACGACGCTGTAGCGCAGCCGGCAGGTCTTCTCCAGCCACCACAGGTTGCAGTGCGTCCAGCGTGACACCAGGGCGTAACGCAGGCGATAGGGCAGAGCCAGGCCAACAATGGCCGCGATGGCGAACGGTACCGTCAGCAGGGCCTGACCGGCCACGTGCAGCAGGGATCGCGCCACCAGCTCCCCGGTGACGGGCGGCGCGTTCGATACGATTCTTTCCATCAGGTGGTGCAGTTTACCGCAGAAAGTTGTTTGGGCATCTTCAGAGTGTCGTCGCGTGGGCTGAGCGCAGCGACGCCCAATCGACGTTTCTGCGTTTTTCTGCCTCCAGGAAGGAGGGAGGGATCTACCCGTCGAATACTCCGCGGGTCTCGAACACGCTGGCGGCGAAGCGTTTGCCGGCGTGGCGGATGGTGCGCTTGAGGACGAAGTCGAACAGCAGGGGATTGTGGGGGCGGATGGCGCGAAGGGTGTCGGCTTCGGCGTCGCTGATATAGCCGTGCTCGACCATGGTGGTCATGGAGAACAACGGGAACACGCCGGGTAGAGGATAGTCGGAGCCATTGACCAGGCGGGCGTGCCAGTCGTCGCGTTCCAGCACGGTATCCAGGGCCGGGCCGATACGGTTCAGCTGGGTCATGGCGGAGACGTCGCCGAATAGCAGCTTTTCGTAGCGCGGCTCCTCCACGAGGCGCGCAAAGAGCGCGAAGTTCGCAACCGGGGCAGCGCCGGGGCCGGCATCCAAATCCTCTCCGTTCCCCAAGGAGGCGCAGTGGGCAACGATGACACGCACGCCGTGGTCGAGTGCGCGGCGCAGGCGCAGCGGGTTGCCGAGCTCTTGCGCACCCGGCACGTGCACGGCGCGTTCCAGACCCCCATGGCTGAGCAAAGGAAGGTCGAGGTGCGCGAGGGCTTCGTAGAAGGCGTCGCAGCGCGGTGACGCCGGATCGATGTTCATGGACGGAGGCAGCCACTTGACGGCCCTGGCGCCGCCGCGAACCGCGTCCTCCAGGGCACTCAGCGCATCTTCCCGGTAAGGGTGAATGGAAGCGATCCACTCGAGTTTGCCCGGATGTCGGTGCGCCACGTCTCTCGCATAGCTGTTGGGCACGTGGAAGCCGCTGCCCTCGGTGAGGCGACGCCCGTCTGCGTCATAGGCGTAGTCGAATGCCAGCAGCATGAGTCGCGGGCCCGGCGCGAGGCCCGCCAGGTTCGCCAGCAGGCGGCCGACGTAGTCGTTGTCGACTTGCGAGGACTCGTCCACGCACGCGGCGTTCAAGAAGAACCGGTACTGCGAGTAGAGGATCGGGTGACTCAGCTCGCGCATGTCGGGATTCACCCAGGCACCGCCGCCGCTGTCGCCGATGCCCAGCAGATGAACGTGGCAATCCCAGAACCGGTCCGCGGCGATACCTTCCCACGCGGCGGCAATGAGATCGTTGCCGGCGAGCTCCTCCGGCAGCGACGCGCCGAGGCAAGGATTGGTGAAGCCGTCTTCCGGCCAGTAGTAGCAACCAGACCCGCTCAACGCGCCCAGAGACGCAAGGAAGATGCGTCGTTTCACACCTGCAGCCGCGAGATGTCCGCCGTTTCCAGGAACAGATTGCTGATGCTCTGCAGAAGCGCCAGGCGATTCTTTCGCAGCCGCTCGTCGTCGTCCATGACTTTGACGTTGTCGAAGAAATCGTCGACGCTGTCGCGAAGCCCGGCAAGACTGGTCATGGCCGCGGTGTAGTCGCGCTGTTTCAGGAGATCGCGCACCCGCGGGCGGAGGCCCAGGGCTTTCGCGGCCAGGTTCCACTCGGCATCGGCGGCGAAGAGGGTGTCGTCTACTTTTGCCGGCACGGTGTCCCCGGCCTGTTTGAGGATGTTTTGGATGCGCTTGTTGGCAGCCGCCAGGCTCGCGGCCTCCGGCAGCTTGCGAAAGGCGTCCACCGCGTGCACGCGTTTCGCGAAGTCGAAGGGCTCGGTAGGCTCGCGTGCCTGCACCGCCTGGAGCACATCCACCGGCACGCCCTGATCGACGAAGTAGGCTTTCAGGCGCTCGAGGGCGAACGCCATGACCTCATCCACGACACCCGCCGAATCCGAGAACTGCTCGTATCCTTCGACCGTGGACTTGAGCAACTTGTACAGATCAAGAGATAGCTCACCTTCGATCATGATGCGCAGGGCGCCCAAGGCCGCACGCCTGAGCGCAAAGGGATCCTTGTCGCCGGTGGGCGCCTGGCCGACGAGAAAAATACCTATCAGGGTATCCAGCCGGTCGGCCACCGAAAGCGCGCGCCCGGTGGGTGACGACGGGATGCGATCACCGGCAAATCGTGGCAGGTAGCTTTCGCCGATCGCATTGGCGACGCGTTGGTCCTCGCCGCCGGCCAGTGCGTACTCCCGCCCCATGTCACCCTGCAGCTCGGGAAATTCGCCGACCATGTCGGTGAGGAGATCGCACTTGAACAAGACGCCGGCGCGGCGCGCGAGCTTCACTTCTTGGGGGTTCTGTCCCATGGCAATGGCGACGATACCGGCGAGACGCGACACGCGTTCAGACTTGTCGTAAAGCGACCCGAGTTTTTCCTGGAAAACCACATCCTTGAGGGAACCGCGGCGTTCCTCGAGGGATTTCTTCTGGTCGGCCTCGAAGAAAAAGGCCGCGTCCGCAAGGCGTGGGCGGATAACACGCTCGTTTCCGTGGCGCACGGTATCGGGGTTGCTGCTCTCGATGTTGCTGATGGCAATGAAATGCGGCATCAGCGCGCCGTCCTCACCCATTACCGGGAAGTAGCGCTGGTGGCCCTGCATGGTGGCGGTCAGCACGCAGTCGGGGAGCGATAGGAACAGCACGTCGAAGCTTCCCGTGACTGCCATCGGCCACTCCACCAGTGCGGTGTTCTCCTCCAGGAGCGCCTCGTCGATCACCGCTTTACCGCCGAAGACCTCTGCTGCTTCCTCGACCTGTGTCCGGATCATTTCCTTGCGCGCGGCGAATTCCGTCACCACGTGGGCGCCACTGTAGAGGGCGCCGGCGTATTCCGACGGCTCAGCCAGCGCCACGGCTTGCGGGTGGTGGAAGCGGTGACCGTAGGTATTGCCGCCGCTGAGCACACCCATGATGTTGGCTTCGACCGCTTCCTTTCCGTAGAGCAGCGTGATCCAGCGCACCGGGCGGACGAACTCGACATCGAGATTCGACCAGCGCATGCGCCGCGCGATGGGAACGCGCGCCAGGGCTTCCTCGACGATTGTCGGCAACAGCGACAACGTGGATTCGCCGACCTGGGTGGATCGGAACAACAGCCATCGCCCGTCGGCGTTCTCGAGATGTTCCAGGTGGCCCACGTCGACGCCGCAGGAACGGGCGAACCCTTCTGCCGCCTTGGTGGGTTTTCCATCGGCGTCGAAAGCCGCGTCCATGGCCGGGCCGCGACGCTCGATATCACGGTCCGGTTGATTTGCGGGCACCTGGGAAACCAGCACCGCCAACCGTCTCGGGGTCGCGTGCACGCTGTATTCGTGCTTGCCCAGGAACTTCGCTTCCAGGCGCTCGGAGACCGCTGCGCCGAAGGCTTCGGAGAGAGCGCGTAGTGATTTGGGTGGCAGCTCCTCGGTGCCTATCTCCACCAGCAGATCGGCGCTGTCAGACATCGGCTGACTCCTCGGCTTCATGGAGCAGGGGAAAGCCGAGGGCGCGGCGCTTGTCGAAGTAGCATTGTGCGACTCCCCGCGACATGGCGCGCACCCGCAGGATGTAACGCTGACGCTCGGTGACCGACAACGCATGACGCGAATCCAGCAAATTGAAGGTGTGGGAGGCTTTGAGCACCATGTCGTAGGCGGGGCGCGGCAGCTCGCGTTCCACGAGCTCGCTACACTGACGCTCGAAAGCATCGAACTGGGTGATGAGCACGCTGGTGTCAGCGTACTCGAAATTGTACGCGGACATTTCGGTTTCGTTTTGACGAAAAATGTCACCGTAGCTGATCTTTCCGCGCGGACCATCGGTCCACAGGAGATCGAATATGCTGTCGACGCCCTGCAGGTACATGGCGATGCGTTCGACGCCGTAGGCTATCTCCGCGGTTACCGGCCGGCACTCGAGCCCGCCTACCTGCTGGAAATAAGTGAATTGCGTGATTTCCATGCCGTTCAGCCACACTTCCCAACCGAGTCCCCAGGCGCCCAGGGTAGGTGATTCCCAGTTGTCCTCGACGAAGCGAATGTCATGCTCCAGGGGATCGACGCCGAGCCACACCAGCGAGTCGATGTACAGGTCCTGGATATTCAGCGGCGAAGGCTTGATGGCGACTTGATACTGGTAGTAGTGCTGCAGGCGATTGGGGTTTTCGCCGTAACGCCCGTCGGCGGGCCGTCGCGATGGCTGCACATGGGCGGCGCTCCATGGCTCAGGGCCGATGGCGCGCAGAAAGGTGTCCGGGTGGAAGGTGCCCGCGCCCATCTCCATATCATAAGGCTGCAGCAGCACGCAGCCCTGTCTGGCCCAGTAATCGTCGAGAGCCAGAAGCAGTCCCTGGAACGTACTGACGTCGCGTTCCGGATTGGACTTTTCAGCGGGAGGCAATGGATCGTCTCTGCAAGGGTGGGGAAACGGGAAAGTATAGTCTGCATTGGCCGACGGCGCGGCAGCGCCCGGCCGTGGCCGTCATTGCACTTCTATCAGAGTGGCGTTCACCGTACGCAACACCTTACCGTCGCGGACTCGTGAATATTTCAGATCCAGGCCCTCTGGAATGCGCCGGCGCGCGTAGGTCTGCATCTCGTAACCGCCATCCTCGAGAACATGCAGTGCGAAAACCGTAAGCGTGTCTTCATCGAGGCGGGCCCATACGTATGGGTCGCCTTTCATGGGATCCAGGGGCACGGCATTGCCGAAGAAGTCCTTGCGTTCACCGGAACGGTAGATGTTGCCACGGCGGGTGGGGAGAAAATCGATGGAATACTCTTTGCGCTTCAATTTGCCGTTGGCTTTCCTGGTCACGGAGATCCAGCTGACCGTGAAGCCATTCTCGTGAGGCGAAATCTTGACCTGCAGGTCACGCTTGCGCAGCTCGCCATCGAAATCCATGACGGTGTCGCCTTCGTACTCACCGAAGAAGGCCTCGACTCCGAGGTCGGCGGCAGCGGCCGTTGCCGCCAGGGCCATCGTGGCGCAAAGCACGAGCGCACAAAGCAGAAGCTTATTCATGGCGTTCAAGGCATTCATGGCCGTTCCTCCAGCGGGCAGACACAGTATCGAACACATGGGCCCACGGCTCAATTGGACCGCGGGCAGGGCCGGAGATTCGACAGCCAGGCTGGTGGTATGGCGCCCCGGGACTGGGACCAGGCGGGCCGGGAAGCGCCCTGCCGCGGGCAGGGGGGCAGGATAGGGACCGTGTTTGGTCGCTCCACAGCCGGGGGTTGCTCATGATTGGACTGTTGTTGTCGGTGCTCACCCTGTTCGGCGCGGCCGTCGTCTGGTGGCTACGCCACCGCCTGGCCGACTCTGGCCGCGCCCGGCCGGTAAGCATTGCGCTCGAGCATGGTCAGGATCTGCTGCCAGAGAGCGATGAAGGCGGGAACGGTCTGGCCGCCTTCTACGCCTATCAGATGGCTGCCGGCAAAATCGATCGCCGCCGATGAACGCGACAATGCAGTGCACTGAACGGTCGTAGCCGCTATTCTTGCCGCTTGGATTTCTCGTCTGGCCCCGATTTTGACCATCGGGCTTCGACCCATGCAGCACCCGCAGGAATACGACGTCATCGTCATCGGTGGCGGACATGCCGGCACCGAGGCGGCTCTTGCCTCGGCGCGCACCGGCGCGACCACCCTGTTGCTGACCCAGAGCATCGAGACCCTCGGGCAGATGAGCTGTAACCCCGCCATCGGCGGTATCGGCAAGGGGCACCTGGTGAGGGAAATCGATGCGCTGGGCGGCATCATGGCGGTGGCGGCGGACCATTGCGGGATCCAGTTTCGTACCTTGAATGCCCGCAAAGGGCCGGCGGTCCGCGCGACCCGCGCGCAGATCGATCGCAGTCTCTATCGCGCGTACATTCGTCGCGCCCTGGAGTCTCAACCCGGGTTGGCGCTGTTCCAGCAGGCGGTGGACGATTTGCTGGTGGAAGGCGATCGCGTGATCGGGGCCCGTACCCAGATGGGCCTCGAATTCCTGGCATCCTCGGTGGTGCTGGCCGTCGGGACTTTTCTTGGCGGCCGCATTCACATCGGCCTCGAGAACTACGAGGGTGGCCGGGCCGGTGATCCGCCGGCGAATGCCCTGGCGCGCCGGCTTCGCGAATACCCCTTTCGGGTCGACCGGCTGAAGACCGGCACGCCGCCGCGTATCGATGCCCGCAGCATCGACTTCACGGTGCTGGAATGTCAGCCCGGGGATACACCGGTTCCGGTGTTCTCCTATCTTGGCCAGGCGGACCAGCATCCGCGCCAGGTTCCCTGCCACATTACCCACACCAATCCGCGCAGCCACGCCATCATCCGCGCGGCGCTGGATCGTTCGCCCATGTACCGCGGTGTCATCAAGGGTGTAGGCCCGCGTTACTGCCCGTCGGTAGAAGACAAGGTGGTGCGCTTTGCCGAGCGCGAGTCCCATCAGATTTTTGTCGAGCCCGAAGGCCTGGATATCCGGGAGATTTATCCCAACGGCATCTCCACCAGTCTGCCTTTTGACGTGCAATATGCGATGGTGCGTTCCATCCGCGGTTTCGAGAACGCGCACATCACGCGCCCCGGTTACGCTATCGAGTACGACTACTTCGACCCAAGAGATCTCAAGCCGAGTCTCGAGACACGCTTCGTGGCAGGGCTTTTCTTCGCCGGACAGATCAACGGTACCACCGGCTACGAGGAAGCGGCCGCCCAGGGCTTGATCGCCGGCGTGAACGCGGCGCGTCATGCCGGCAATCTGGAACCGTGGTGGCCGCGCCGCGACCAGGCCTACATCGGCGTGCTCATCGATGATCTGGTGACCCGCGGCACCAGTGAGCCCTATCGTATGTTCACCAGTCGCGCGGAGTATCGCCTGTTGCTGCGCGAGGACAACGCGGATCTGCGCCTCAGCGGCAAAGGCAGGGAGCTGGGTCTGGTGGATGACGCCCGCTGGCAGGCCTTCGAGGACAAGCGCAGCGCCATCGAACGCGAGCAGCAGCGGCTGCGGGAAATTCTGGTACGCCCACAGGCGGCAAACGCAGATGCCATAGAGCGGCTGCTCGGCACGCGCCTCAACCGCGAGTGCAGGGCGTTGGATCTGTTGCGGCGCCCGGAGGTGAGTTATCGGGCCTTGATGACCTTGCCCGGCCTCGGGCCGGGGACGCCCGATGACAGGGTCGCTGAGCAGATCGAGATTCAGGCGCGCTACCACGGCTACATCCAGCGGCAGAACGCCGAGGTGGCGAAAAGCGTCACCCTCCAGGAGACGCCCCTGCCCGACGATGTGAACTATGAGGAAGTGCGCGGTTTGTCGGCGGAAGTCCTTGAGAAGCTGACCAACCAGCGCCCGCTCACCGTGGGCCAGGCGTCGCGCATCGACGGCATGACACCGGCGGCCATCTCGCTGTTGCTGGTGCATTTGAAGAAACGGAGTTTGGGACGGCGCGCGGATGAGCCTCTTGGCAAGGGTACGCGGCGGCGCGCCTGACATCGACGCGGCGGTGCTTCGTCGACGCCTGGACGCGGGTCTCGCCGCCATGGCCGTGGATCTCGACGCCCAGGCCCGCGACCGGCTCATCGCCTACCTTCGGCTGCTCGAGCGTTGGAATCGCGCCTACAATCTGACCGCGGTGCGCGATCCTGTGGAGATGATTCCCCGGCACCTGCTGGACAGCCTGGCCGTGATGCCGTACTTGCGCGGCGGGCGATGCCTGGACGTGGGCAGCGGGGCGGGGCTGCCCGGTCTGGTGCTGGCGGTGGCGCGCCCGTGCGTCTCCTGGGTGTTGCTGGACAGCAACGCAAAAAAATGCCGATTCCTGAACCACGCAACCATGGAGCTGGATCTGGACAACGTCCAAGTGGAGCGCAACCGGGTAGAGGAATTTCACCCCGGCCCGTGCTTTTCCACTATCATAAGCCGCGCGCTTTCCAATCTTGCCGATTTCGTTGCCGGGGCCAGGCATCTGCTCGCGCCCGGGGGATGTTGGCTTGCCATGAAGGGGCGCAATCCGGAACGTGAGCTGCCGGCTCTGAGTCAATCGGGTGAGCACACAGAGGTGGTGCCGGTACGCATTCCCGAACTCGAGGACGAGCAGCGCCACCTGGTCATCGTGACACCTGCGGGCCCCCGATGGGCGAGTGAGGACTTAGCCTGAAAAATCCAGGCTAGTGAGGGCCGATGGGCAAGATTATCGCGGTGGCCAACCAAAAGGGTGGCGTCGGCAAGACGACCACCGCCATCAATCTGGGTGCCTCCCTGGCGGCCGCCAAACGGCGTGTTCTGCTCGTGGATCTGGATCCCCAGGGCAACGCCACCATGGGCAGCGGCGTGGACAAACGCAGTCTGGAGCGCTCCAGCTACGAAGTGCTGATGGGCGAGGCCAGTGTCGCCGAGGTGGTGGTGGCCGTGGAGCACAGCAGCTACTCGCTGCTGCCGGCCAATTCCGATCTGACCGGAGCCGAGGTTGCGCTGCTCGAAGAAATCGGCCGCGAGATGCGCCTTCGCCAAGCGCTCAAACCGGTCAGAGAATCTTATGATTACCTGATCATCGATTGCCCGCCGTCCCTCAATATGCTGACGGTGAATGCGCTGGTGGCGGCGGATTCCATCATGATTCCCATGCAGTGCGAGTACTACGCACTGGAGGGGCTGTCGGCGCTGCTGGAAACCGTGGAGAAGATCCGATCGCTCCTGAACCCGGGTCTGCGCGTGGAGGGCCTGCTGCGCACCATGTACGATCCGCGCAATAATCTCTCCACCCAGGTTTCCCAGCAGCTGGTCAAGCACTTCGGCACCAAGGTCTACAGCACCGTCATCCCACGCAACGTGCGCTTGGCCGAGGCGCCCAGTCACGGGCTGCCGGCGCTGCTCTATGATCGGAACTCCAGTGGCGCGCTGGCGTATCTGGCGCTGGCCGGCGAGATTCTGCGCCGGGAGGGCGCGCATCTGAAAGCCGCCAAAGCCTGATGTTCGGTGAGCGGCGTGCAAGAAGGACGGGAACAGTGTTGATGCATCATCCGGTACAGGCATTTCCCCGGGTCGGCCGCGGGTGGGGTTACCGGTATGTCTACTAAGCGTCGCGGGTTGGGCCGGGGACTCGACGCGTTGCTCGGCGCCGGCGCCGGCGCCCACGTGGCGGCGGTGGTGGCGGACCACCAGCTGCGGGAGCTTCCCCTGGATCTCATCGAGCCTGGCCGTTTTCAACCGCGCATGCACATGGCGCCGGAAGCCATGGAAGAGCTGACCCAATCCATCCGCGCCCGCGGGATCGTACAGCCCATCGTCGTACGGCCGGCGGAAGACGGCGTGCATTTCGAAATCATCGCCGGTGAACGCCGCTGGCGCGCCGCCCAAGCCGCGGGCCTGGCGCAGATTCCCGCCATCGTGCGCGAGGTCGCCGATGATGCGGCGCTCGCCATCGCGCTCATCGAGAACATTCAACGGGAGGACCTCAACGCCCTGGAAGAGGCCACCGCCGTGGGGCGCCTGATCGAGGAGTTCAGTCTTACCCACCAGGAGGCCGCTGACGCTATCGGGCGTTCCCGGGTCGGGGTGAGCAATCTGCTGCGGTTGCTGGATCTCGGCGATGAAGCGCGCGGATTGTTGGAGCGTGGCGAGCTGGATATGGGCCATGCGCGCGCCTTGCTGGCCCTCGAGGATGAGGCCCAGGGCCAGGCCGCACGGCAGGTGGTGGCAAGAGCACTCAACGCCCGGCAGACCGAGGAGCTGGTGCGGCGCATGAAGGCGCCATCGAGCGCGAAGCCGGCGTCCGGGAAAAGCGATGACCCCGACGTGCGCCGCCTGGTGGAGAAGCTCGGGGAGCAGCTGGGTGCGCGGGTGCAGATTCTCCAGGGCGGTGGTGGCAAGGGTCGGCTGGTGATTCACTACGCGAGCCTCGACGAGCTCGACGGAATACTCGAACGCATCAAGTAATCAACCGGCGACCCGCCCGCTACCATTGATCGGTGACCGGCGCCGACCGTATACTCATCCGTCTTTCCAGCGACCGCGGGGTGAATAAGCCCCGGGTCATCCGTCGAGGCGGGTCCGATTCCAGAACGCGTGGAAAACCGCGGGGGATCGGGGGCGAGTCCAGGGCAGGGATTGTTCCTGACAATCCCCTGCATTCCCGCCATTGCAACATGGATGTGCAGGTGCCGCGAAGCACAGGGATGTGCGAGAGCGGCCATCCATGGCGGTCAGATGGGCGAGCTAGGGCGAAGCACGGATGCCCGAGCCGCCCAACGGGAGGCAGGCCTGGCGGCAAGGGGTGGACAGCACAGCGAACCATGGGAGTCCTCTGGTCCAGCTTCTCCGGGCGGAGACTTTTGCGATGCTGGCGGTCGCGGGCGTCGCGCTGGGATATGGAGTAGAGGCCGCCTATTCGGCGCTGCTCGGGGGGATGATTTCGCTGGTCCCGGATTACTACTTCGCGCGCCGCGTATTTCGCCGGTACACCGACAGGTCGCCGGTAGAAGCGGCGGCGATGATGCTGCGGGCGGAGGTCGTGAAGATCACGCTGGCGGTACTGATGTTCGTCGCGATCTTCGCTTTCGTAGTGGCGTTGAACGTGCTGGCCCTCATTGCGGGCTATGTGTTGGTGAAGGCGGCCGGAGTGGTCGTTTCGGTACAGGTCAGTTAGTGACTGAGACAAGGCCCCTCGGGCAGAGATAGAGCATGGCGTCGGAAAACCCCACTTCCACCGAATACATCCAGCATCACCTGCAGAATCTCACCCTGGGTATTCACCCGGACGGCACCATCGGCATCGCCCATGGCGCCGCGGAAGCGCGCGAAATGGGATTCTGGGCCATTCACCTGGACACCATGTTCTGGTCCATCGCGCTGGGCGTGCTGTTTCTGTTTTTCTTTTACAGGGCAGCTTCGAAGGCAACCAGTGGCGTGCCGGGGAAGTGGCAGAACTTCGTCGAGATGGTCATCGAGTTCATCGACAACAATGTTCGTAGCACCTTCACGGCTAAGAACGACCTGGTCGCACCCATCGCACTCACCCTGTTCGTCTGGATTCTGTTGATGAACTTCATGGACCTGGTGCCGGTGGACTGGATTCCCCAGTTGGCAACCCTGATCGGCATTCCCTACATGAAGGTCGTTCCCACGACCGACCCGAACGCCACCTTCGGAATGTCGATCGCGGTGTTCGTGCTGGTGATCTACTACAGCATCAAGGAAAAAGGATTCGGCGGCTTCTTCGCTGAGCTTGCTTTCCAGCCCTTCCCGAAATGGTTATTCCCCGTGAACCTGCTGTTGGAAAGCGTGAGCCTGCTCGCGAAGCCCCTGTCCCTGGGGCTGCGATTGTTCGGCAACCTGTATGCCGGCGAGATGATTTTTATCCTCATCGCCATGATCTATGGTGGCGGCCTGGTGTGGGGACTTGTAGGCGGGGTGCTGCAGTGGGCCTGGGCGGTATTTCATGTTCTTATCGTGCTGTTGCAGGCGTTCATATTCATGATCCTGACCGTGGTGTACCTTGATATGGCACACAAGACCCATTAAATACTCATTAGCAACCCAGACTGAATTCCGAACAGGAGATTCGTGATGACGCAGGAAATCGCACTTTTGTACATCGCCGCCAGCATCATGCTCGGCGTCGGCGCCACGGGAGCCGCCATCGGTATTGCCGTTCTCGGCGCCCGCTTTCTCGAAGGTATTGCGCGCCAGCCCGAGATGCTGGGAATGCTGCGCACGCAGTTCTTCATCGTAATGGGTTTGGTGGATGCTCTGCCCATTATCGCCATCGCCATGGGCTTGTATGTTTTGTTCGCCGTCGTCGGCGGCTAGACATTTAAGGGGCGAGAGGATCAGGGGCGACCCATGAATATCAACCTGACACTGTTCGGGCAGACCGTCACGTTCATCGTATTCGTGTGGTTCTGCTTGAAGTTCATCTGGCCGCACATCATGAAGGCGATGGACGATCGCAAGACCCGGATCGCCGATGGACTTGCGGCCGGCGAACGTGGACGGCACGAGCAGGAGCTTGCCGAGCAGCGCGCGGTCGAGGTTATCCGCGAGGCCAAGGACCAGGCAAAGGAGATTCTCGCTCTGGCACACAAGCGCGGTGACGAGATCGTCGACGATGCGAAAGGCGATGGCCGTGCCGAAGGTGAGCGCATGCTGCGAGCGGCGGAAGCCGAAATGGAGCAACAGATGAATCAAGCGCGTGAGCAACTGCGTGCCGATGTCGTGAAGCTTGCGCTTCAGGGCGCGCAGCAGGTTCTCGGGCGTGACGTCGACGAAAAAGCGCACGCCGAGCAGCTGAATCGTCTGGCAGAGCAGCTCTAGCCTGGAGTATTCATGAACGCACGAAGCGAGGACGTGGACGACTGCATGGCAACGATTGCTCCTGCAATCCTATTGCATTCCCGCCATCCATGGCGGTCAGATGCAGGAGTTAGGGCAGCGCCGGGAGCGGCTGCCGAGATGCCCGTAGCTGCAAGGCGCGCGACGGAAAACGTGCGAAGGCGTACCCGTGGGTACGTCGAGTGCGTTTTCCAAGCGCAACGCAGCATATATGGGCAGATCCACGGCCGCAGTCGTGGGTTCATGAATATTCCAGGCTAAGGACGACGGTCGATGGAAGACGTAAGCGCACTCGCCCGTCCGTACGGATTGGCTGCATTCAAGCAGGCTCGGGAAGAGGACAAGATTGAGGAGTGGAGCAACATGCTCCAGCTCCTGGTTCGGATTTTACAGGACCCGACCATGCGGGGATTGATTGCCAATCCCAAGGTCAACGATCAGCAACTGGCCGAGCTCACCATCGATGTCGCTGGCGACGGCCTTTCGAAGACCGGTGGGAATCTCGTGCGCATAATGGCGGAGAATGAACGCCTGGAGGAAATGGCGAGCGTTGCGGCGGTCTTCGAAGAAGAACGTGACAGAACCGAGGGGCGCAGTCACGTGGAGGTGACGAGCGCCTTCGAGCTCACCGACACGCAAAGGAAAAACATCGCCGATTCCATGAGCAAACGCCTCGGCACCGAGATCGACATCTCGGTAACCGTAGACAAATCTCTCATCGGTGGCGTGGTGATCCGCGCCGGCGATACGGTAATCGATGCTTCCCTGCGCGGCCGGCTGAATCAGCTCGGCCAATCACTCGCGTGATGGGGGGAATGGTGATGGAAACGGGGACAGGAAATGAGGGCAGGCAGAAAGTGGGGACAGATCTATTTTCCCTTCGGACGGAGCCCGTCCGAAGGGAAAATAGATCTGTCCCCACTTTCTGCCTGCCCTCATTTCCTGTCCCCGTTTCCATCACCATTTCCACGAATTCTCTAATTAGGGGCTAGGATATGGCACTTACTGCGGCGGAAATCAGCGATCTCATCAAAGAGCGTATTGCCAACTTCGACGTTGGCGTCGAGGCGCGCACGGAAGGCACGGTGGTCACGCTCACCGATGGCATCGCACGAATCCACGGGCTCAGCGATGTAATGCAGGGCGAAATGATCGAGTTCCCCGGCAACACATTTGGACTGGCGCTCAACCTCGAGCGCGATTCCGTGGGCGCGGTCATACTTGGTGACTACCAGCATATTTCCGAGGGCGACACCGTCAAGTGCACGGGACGCATTCTCGAAGTGCCCGTCGGCCGTGGACTGCTGGGGCGCGTGGTGGATTCGCTGGGCGAGCCTATCGATGGTAAAGGTCCCATCGAAGCCGCGGCGACCTCTCCCATTGAAAAGGTGGCGCCGGGCGTCATCGAGCGCCAGTCTGTCAACCAGCCGGTGCAGACCGGTCTCAAGGCCATCGATGCCATGGTTCCCATCGGCCGTGGACAGCGCGAGCTCATTATCGGCGACCGGCAAACCGGCAAGACGGCGCTCGCCATTGACACCAGCATCAATCAGAAGGATTCGGGGATCGCATGCATCTACGTGGCCATCGGACAGAAGGCCTCGTCCATCGCCGGCGTGGTGCGCAAGCTCGAAGAGCATGACGCCATGAAGCACACCATCGTGGTGGCCGCCAACGCTGCCGAGTCCGCCGCCATGCAGTACATCGCGCCCTACGCCGGTTGCACCATGGGCGAGTATTTCCGCGATCTCGGCGAAGACGCCCTCATTATCTATGATGACCTCACGAAACAGGCGTGGGCGTACCGGGAGGTCTCGCTACTGCTGCGCAGACCCCCGGGACGCGAAGCCTACCCGGGCGACGTTTTCTACCTGCACTCCCGGTTGCTGGAGCGTTCCTCGCGGATCAACACGGACGAGGTCGAGCGCATAACCGACGGTAAGGTCAAGGGAAAGACCGGCTCGTTGACGGCGCTGCCCATTATCGAGACCCAGGCCGGCGACGTCTCGGCCTTCATCCCCACGAATGTGATTTCCATCACCGACGGCCAGATCTTCCTGGAAACGGATTTGTTCAACGCCAACATCCGCCCGGCCATCAATGCGGGCCTGTCGGTGTCGCGGGTGGGTGGTGCCGCGCAGACGGAAATCGTCAAGAAACTCGGCGGCGGTGTGCGTCTGGCGCTCGCCCAGTATCGCGAGCTGGCGGCATTCGCCCAGTTCGCCTCGGATCTGGACGAGATCACCCGCAAGCAGCTGGAGCGTGGCCAGCGGGTCATGGAGACCATGAAGCAGAAGCAGTATTCGCCCATGAGTGTCGCGCAGTTGGCCGTTTCGCTGTTTGCCGTCGATCGCGGCTATATGGATGATGTCGAGCTCGACAAGGTCGGTGACTTCGAGGAGGCGCTGCAATCCTACATGAGCGCGAGTCACGCGGACTTGCTGCAGAGCATCGAGGACAACCCGGTGTTCAATGACGAGGTCGAGTCCAAGCTCAAGGCTGCCGCCGACGACTTCAAGGCGAATCACGCCTGGTAACGGCAGGGAACTGATCGAATGGCCGGCGAAAAGGAAATACGCACTCAGATCCGCAGTATCGAGAATACGCAGAAGATCACGCGCGCCATGGAAATGGTCGCCGGTAGCAAGATGCGCAAAGCCCAGGAGCGCATGCAGCATGCACGGCCCTACGCAGAGAAAATGCGCCATGTGATTTCTCATGTTGCAGCCGCGAATTCCGAGTACAAGCATCCGTTTCTGATAACCCGAGAAGCGAAACGCGTAGGAATGATAGTCGTCTCCACCGACAGGGGACTGTGCGGTGGCCTCAACACCAACGAGTTCAGACGTGTTGTTGAAAGGTTGGATGAGTGGCGCGAGCAGGGTATCGAGACGGATTTCTGCGTCATCGGTAACAAGGCCGCGATGTTCTTGAAACGCTTCGGGGTCAATATCCTTGCGCAGGCAACCCATCTCGGCGACAGGCCGGCCATCGAGGATCTGATCGGCACCGTCAAAGTGATGCTGGACGCCTACAACGAGGGGCGAATCGACCGTCTCTATCTGGTCTACAACCAGTTCGTCAATTCCATGACTCAAAAGCCGGTCGTTGAGCAGTTGCTGCCGCGCGAGCCCTCCGAAGAGAAGGAGGTCAAGCATTATTGGGATTACCTTTACGAGCCGGACGCCAAGAATGTGCTCGACAATCTGCTGACGCGCTATATCGAGTCGCTGATTTACCAGGGCGTGGTCGAGAACGTCGCCTGCGAGCAGGCGGCACGCATGGTGGCCATGAAGTCGGCGACGGACAATGCCGGCGATCTGATCGACGAATTGAAGCTCGTGTACAACAAGGCACGGCAAACGTCCATCACTCAAGAGCTTTCGGAAATTGTCGCCGGCGCGGCGGCTGTTTGAGCCGGCAGCACCAGGACACAGTCAATTAAATGAGGACATCAAGATGAGTTCCGGAAAGATCGCCGCGATCATCGGTGCCGTGGTCGACGTGGAGTTTCCCCGCGGCGCCGTGCCCAAGGTGTATGACGCGCTCAAGGTCGACAATGGCCTGACTCTCGAGGTGCAGCAGCAGATCGGCGACGGGGTCGTGCGCACCATCGCCATGGGCTCCACCGACGGCTTGACCCGCGGCGTCGGTGTCACTGATACCCGGGAGCCGATCCTTGCGCCGGTGGGCGAGAAAACTCTGGGGCGCATTATGGACGTGCTGGGAAAGCCCGTGGATGGCAAGGGTCCCATCGGTGCCGAGGAAACGTGGCCCATTCACCGCAAGCCACCGGATTTCACCGACCAGTCCACCGACGTGGAGGCCCTCGAGACCGGCATCAAGGTCATCGACCTCATTTGTCCGTTCAACAAGGGCGGCAAAATCGGCTTGTTCGGCGGTGCCGGCGTCGGCAAGACCGTGACGCTCATGGAGCTCATTCGTAACATCGCCATCGAGCACAGCGGCTACTCGGTGTTCGCCGGCGTCGGCGAGCGTACCCGCGAAGGCAATGACTTCTACCACGAGATGCGCGAGTCGAACGTGCTCGACAAGGTGGCGCTGGTGTACGGGCAGATGAACGAGCCGCCCGGCAACCGTCTGCGGGTAGGCCTTACGGGTCTCACCATGGCCGAGTACTTCCGCGACGAAGGCCGCGACGTGCTCATGTTCATCGACAACATCTACCGTTACACGCTGGCCGGTGTCGAATGCTCGGCACTGCTCGGGCGCATGCCTTCGGCGGTGGGTTACCAGCCGACACTCGCCTCGGAGATGGGTGCATTGCAGGAACGCATCACCTCCACCAAGACCGGTTCCATCACCTCGATCCAGGCCGTCTACGTGCCGGCTGACGATCTCACCGATCCGTCGCCCGCCACCACCTTCGCGCATCTGGATGCGACGCTGGTGTTGTCCCGGCAGATTGCGGAGCTCGGCATTTATCCGGCCGTGGATCCTCTGGACTCCACAAGCCGTCAGCTGGACCCGCTGGTGGTCGGTCAGGATCACTACGATACCGCGCGCGCCGTGCAGGGTGTCCTGCAACGCTACAAGGAGCTCAAGGACATCATCGCCATCCTCGGCATGGACGAGCTTTCCGACGACGACAAGCTGGCGGTGTCCCGGGCACGCAAGATCCAGCGTTTTCTTTCCCAGCCGTTCTTCGTCGCCGAGGTGTTCACCGGCAGCGCGGGAAAGTATGTGTCGCTCAAGGACACCATCGAGGGCTTCAAGGCCATTGTCGGCGGCGAGATGGACGAATACCCCGAGCAGGCGTTTTATATGGTTGGCGGAATCGACGAGGTCGCCGAGAAGGCGAAGACCGTCTGAACCGGGGTTCGGTTAGCGCAGGCACATTGGAAGCAGTCACATGGCAATGACCATTCACGTGGATATCGTCAGTGCCGAGGCGGAGATCTTCTCCGGACTCGCGGAAATGGTTTTTGCGCCCGCTGTAATGGGCGAAGTGGGGATCTTACCGGGGCACGCGCCGCTGTTGACCTCACTCAAGCCCGGCGAGGTGCGGGTACGCCTTCCCGGCGGGGAAGAGCAGTCCTTCTACGTCTCCAGCGGCATCCTCGAGGTCCAGCCCCACGTGGTCACCGTGCTGTCCGATACGGCGCAACGTGCCGGCGATCTGGACGAAGCGGCGGCCCTGGAGGCCCAGGAACGCGCCGAGCGCATGCTCGCCGATCGTCAGGCGGACTTCGACGAGGCCCAGGCCCGGGCCGAGCTCGCCCAGGCCGCCGCCCAGCTGCAGGCAATCCGGCGCCTGCGCAAAGGCCGCTAGTCCTCTTGTAGGAGCGAGCCTGCTGCTAAATGGGTGCTAAATGGCGAATGTATCCGTTTAGGCTGGTTGCCTGCGGGGACGTGGGGACGGATTTGAAATCTGTCCCCTGTCCCCTGCTAAGCTAGCTACACGTCGCCCCAACGAAGCGAGATCCAGCGGCCCGCACCATGACTCCTCTGCACGTCGTCATCCTGGCCGCAGGCCAGGGGAAGCGGATGAAGTCCCGTCTGCCCAAGGTCTTGCATCGCCTGGCGGGGCGCACTCTGCTCGAGCACGCGGTAGCAGCGGCCCGCGAACTGGGCCCGGCAGCAATTCACACGGTCTATGGACACGGCGCTCAGCAGGTGCGGGACGCGCATCCAGACCTTGGCGTGCAATGGGTGGAGCAACGCGAGCAGCGCGGCACGGGTCACGCCGTCGAGCAGGCGTTACCCGGGATCCCCGACGATGCCACCGTGCTGGTGTTGGTTGCCGACGTGCCGTTGATCGATGCCGGCACTTTGCGGGATACGGTGGCTGCGGCTGGCGAGGACTCGCTCGCACTGATCACCGTGCAGGTCGAGGACCCGCGCGGCTATGGACGCATCCTGCGCGCCTCCGACGGGCGCGTGGTTGGCATCGTCGAGGACAGGGACGCCAGTGACAGCGAGCGCAGCATAAAGGAAATCAACACCGGAATTCTAGCGGCCGGTGCCGCCAGTCTGCGTCGTTGGCTGCGCCGCATCGACGAGAGCAATGCCCAGGGCGAGCGTTACCTCACCGACGTCATCGCGCTCGCGGTGGCTGAGGGCGTTGGCGTGAACAGCATCAGTCCCGGTGCCATGGAAGAGGTGCTCGGCGTCAATGACCGCAGCCAGCTGGCGAAGCTCGAACGCCATTATCAACGCAAGCAGGCGGAGCGGCTGATGCGCGCCGGTGTCACCATCGTGGATCCAGCGCGCCTGGACATACGCGGCGAGGTGGACATCGGGCGTGACGTGTCCCTGGACGTGAACGTCATCCTCGAAGGCAAGGTGATTATCGCCGAAGGCGTCAGAGTCGGTCCGAACTGCATGATCAAGAATGCCGAAATCGGACCGGACAGCGAAATTCACGCCAACACCGTCATCGACCAGGCCATTGTCGGCGCGCGCTGCCGGATCGGACCCTATGCGAGGCTTCGCCCGGGTACGACGCTGGCCGAGGACGTGCACATCGGCAATTTCGTCGAGGTCAAGAACACCCGCGTGGGCCGGGGGTCCAAAGCCAATCATCTCACCTATCTGGGGGACTCCCGGGTGGGGAAGGACGTGAACGTTGGCGCGGGCACCATCACCTGTAACTACGATGGCGCCGAGAAGCACACCACCGTTATCGAAGACGGCGTGTTCGTGGGCTCCGGAGTGGAGCTGGTGGCGCCGATCACCGTGCACGCCGGTGCCACCATCGGAGCCGGAGCGACCGTGACCAAGGACGTGGCGTCGGGCGTGCTGTCGGTCAGTCGTGGCCGCCAGACCACCATCAAGAATTGGACCAGGCCCACGAAGAAAAAGAAGGGGTGAGAGAAACCGACGTTTCTGAAAAGCCCCGCCTGTTCGGATAGACTGGTCGTCTTACAGAATTCATAGAGACCAACAGCCATGTGCGGAATCGTCGGGGCCGTATCGGAACGTAACGTCGTACCAATACTCGTCGAGGGACTTAGAAGACTGGAATACCGGGGCTACGACTCGGCGGGCCTTGTGGTCATCAATGGCTCGGATACCCTCACTCGGGTACGCACACCCGGAAAGGTCGCTGCCCTCGATGCGCTGTTGGAGAACGAGTCGGTGCAGGGCTCGATCGGCATCGCCCATACGCGTTGGGCGACCCACGGCGTGCCCAACGAAGCCAATGCCCACCCCCACGTGTGCCGCGACGAAGTCGCCGTGGTGCACAATGGCAT
>SMUX01389544.1_pt1 | contig 21444 bp, 22 predicted proteins | sample 2456431 | NCBI WGS metagenome assembly SMUX01 (sample SAMN11095930, study PRJNA526329) | marine sediment metagenome | biome: Marine sediment; feature: Surficial sediment; material: Deep marine sediment; isolation source: Hadal surficial sediment | place: Pacific Ocean | collected 2014-11 | depth... | reverse complement strand
GGTGACGGCGAGCTGAACGGACAGGGTCGGGTGGGGGTCTGACAGACGTCTACGAAAAAGCACTGAAGTCACAACGACACAATCAAGAGGAAGAACCGATGCAAAAACCTACGCAATTCAATCGCAAGCCACTTTACGCGGCCATCGCCGGCGGTGTGTTCGCCATCTCCGCGTCCAGCGTGGTGATCGCGGCGGACGCCGTCAATCCTGCTGCTCAAGCCAATCCGCTGATTCTGGCAGCGGGCTGTAACCCGTGTAATCCCTGTGCGGCAAAGAAGAATCCGTGCAATCCCTGCAATCCGTGTGCGGCCAAGAATCCGTGCAATCCCTGCAATCCGTGCGCGGCCAAGAACCCGTGCAATCCCTGCAATCCGTGTGCAGCCAAGAACCCGTGCAATCCGTGCGCGCCCAAGAATCCTTGCAAGACCACTTGAGCCTCCATCGGGATTTCGATTGACGAGGCCGGACTTCGCCCTGCGAGGTCCGGCCTTGCCATTTTTGTCAGGAGTTAACCCGCCCTCAGGATGACGCGTCGGCCGCGATGCGCGCGAATAGGACGTCCAGCTCTTTCGCCATCTGGTCGAGCTTCGCGCTCCCGTAAGGCGCGAACACGCTGCTCGGTTCACGATAGGTGAGTGTCGCCGTCCCGTCCGCGTTCTCCGTGATGTAAAAGCGCAAGGGCGCCTCGATGCCGGCGGGCACGCTCGCGTCGAGCATCCGCACGGCAAACTTTGGGTGAAACACCATCACCACCATGTTGCCGGGGATGGTGACGCCGATTTTCCTGGCGCCGAGGGTGGCGCTGGCTTTGGCAACTACCCCCATTTTGTTCTTCGCTACCGCCTCTGGCAGCTTTTTCACCATCGCTTGATAGGAATGCCCGGTCTTGATGACGTGGGTGCCGGGAAAGGGCGTCGCGTCGTGGGCCGCGGCGCCGAGGGAAATCAGAATGGTGAGGATGCTTGCGCCAATCGCTAGCCAGGGGCGGGTCGAATGATCCATGGACTGCGTTCTCCTTAAGCTGAAGTGATACGTTAACATGATCCGACAGGAGCGAGCTTCATGGGGACAAGCTCGCGCACAGGTACTGGAGACTGTCGAAGGGATGGGAAAAATTCACGCGGCCTACGACTACGTGATCATCGGGTCCGGCTCGGCCGGGGGGGTGCTCGCGAATCGCCTTTCCGAGGATGCGCAAACGCGGGTGCTGGTGCTGGAGGCGGGCCCCCGGGATCGCAGCATCTACATCCACATGCCGGCGGCCTTTGCCTGGCCGCTGAAGGACGACAAGTACAATTGGTACTACCAGAGCGAGCCTGAGCCGCACATGGACGGGCGCCGATTGTACTGCCCGCGGGGAAGGGTGCTCGGGGGATCGTCGTCCATCAATGGCATGGCCTACGTGCGCGGCCATGCTCTCGATTACGATCGCTGGGCCGGCAATGCGCTTCCGGAGTGGTCCTACGCCCACGTGCTGCCCTACTTCAAGCGTGCCGAGTCCCGGGCCAGGGGTGGCGATGTCTACCGGGGCGCCGACGGGCCACTGCACGTGTCCACCGGCGCCTGCAGAAACCCCCTCTACGAAGCTTTTATCGAAGCCGGTGTCCAGGCGGGTTATCCATTCACCAGGGACATGAACGGCTACCAGCAGGAAGGCTTCGGCGCCATGGACATGACGACCCGTAAGGGCAGGCGCTGGAGCACCGCCCAGGCGTATCTGAAGCCCGCCCTGGGGCGCGCCAATCTGTCACTGGCGGTGCGGGCTCTCGCGACCCGCATCCTGTTCGAAGGCCATCGGGCGGTCGGCGTCGAATACGCCCGCCGCGGCCGCCTGTACACGGTACGCGCCGAGCGCGAGGTGTTGCTGTGCGGCGGCGCCATCAATTCTCCGCAGCTGCTGATGCTCTCCGGCGTCGGTGGCGGCGACGCATTGGGCAAGCTCGGTATCGAGGTGCGCGCCCACCTGCCCGGCGTCGGGCGCAATCTGCAGGATCACCTGGAGGTCACCGTCCAGCATGCCTGCACCCAACCGATCTCGCTCTACGGCGCCACCCGGCCGTGGAATCAGCTGCGCATCGGCCTGCAATGGTTGTTGTTCGGCGAAGGGCTGGGCGCCACCAATCACTTCGAGTCCGGGGCCTTCATCCGCCGCCACGCGGGCGTGCGCCATCCGGACCTGCAGTACCACTTCTTGCCCATGGCGGTCAGTTACGACGGGCGCGCGGCCGCCGAGGGCCATGGTTACCAGGCCCACGTGGGTCCCATGCGGCCCACCGCGCGGGGCCGCGTGGCCCTGCGGGGCGCCGATCCGCGCCTGGCGCCGTCGATACTGTTCAATTACATGGGCACCGAAGGCGATCGCCAGGAAATGCGCGATGCGGTGCGGCTGACTCGGGAGATCCTCGCCCAGCCGGCCTTCGATCGCTTTCGCGGACCGGAGCTTGCGCCGGGGCCCGAGGTGCGCAGCGACAACCACATCGATGCCTTCGTGAGAGCCAAGGGCGAGAGCGCCTACCATCCATCCTGCACCTGCGCCATGGGGTCCGGTGAGCTGGCGGTGGTGGATGGCGAGACCCGGGTCCACGGGCTGGCGGGGCTGCGGGTGGTGGACGCTTCCATCATGCCGAGCATCGTCAGCGGCAATCTGAACGCCCCCACCATCATGGTGGCGGAGAAGGCCGCGGACATGATCAAGGGTGTCGCGCCGCTGGCGCCGGAATACGTGCCGGTGTACGCGCCGAAGGAGCGAGAAAAGCCTCAAATCCCGCAGGAGTGAATTAAATGGGGACAGATCTATTTTCCCCGTTGGACGGACTCCGTCCAACGGGGAAAATAGATCTGTCCCCATTTAATTCACTCCTGCGGGATTTGCAGGCGACGGCGTGCTTGCAATAGTCCTACGCATTGGATAGCGTCGATCGGGTATCTGGTTTTACGGGAATCAACACCATGAGCGCAGCGGCGGACAAATTTTTGAGCCAAACGGCGAAGGTCGATCCGGAATCGGTGCAGCCCTTTCCTAATTCCAGCAAAGTCTACGAGCAGGGCTCGCGGCCCGACATTCGGGTTCCCATGCGCGAGATCCGCCTCGCCGACACCCTCAGCAGCGCCGGTGTGGAGCACAACCCGCCCATCTATGTCTACGACACCTCCGGTCCGTACACCGACCCGGCGGTGCCGATCGACCTGCGCACGGGCCTGCCGGCCATGAGGGCCGCCTGGATCGCCGAGCGCGGCGACACCGTGGCCCTGGACGGACTGAGCTCCGAGTACGGCCGCGCCCGGCTCACCGACGCCAAGCTCGAGAAGCTCCGCTTCACTCATATGCGCAAGCCGCTGCGTGCCGCCGCCGGCGCCAATGTGTCGCAGATGCACTACGCGCGCCGTGGCGTGGTCACGCCGGAGATGGAATTCATCGCCATTCGCGAGAACATGCGGCGCGAGGAACACCGCACGCCGGAGCTGCGCAAGCGCCATCCGGGCATGTCCTTCGGCGCCAGTCTGCCCGAGGACGTGACGCCGGAGTTCGTGCGTGACGAGGTCGCGTGCGGGCGTGCCGTCATCCCCTGCAACATCAATCACCCCGAGACCGAGCCGATGATCATCGGGCGCAACTTCCTGGTGAAGATCAACGCCAACATCGGCAATTCGGCGGTCACCTCGAGCATCGAGGAAGAGGTGGAGAAGATGACCTGGGCGACCCGCTGGGGCGCCGATACGGTGATGGATCTCTCCACCGGCAAGCACATTCATGAGACCCGCGAGTGGATAGTCAGGAACAGCCCCGTGCCCATCGGCACCGTGCCCATCTATCAGGCACTGGAGAAAGTCGACGGCAAGGCCGAGGAGCTCACCTGGGAGATGTTCCGCGACACTCTCGTCGAGCAGGCGGAGCAGGGCGTCGACTACTTTACCATCCACGCCGGTGTGCGCCTGCAGCACGTGCCGCTCACGGCCGAGCGTCTCACCGGCATCGTTTCCCGGGGCGGTTCGATCATGGCCAAGTGGTGTCTCTCACACCACCGGGAGAGCTTCCTCTACGAGCACTTCGAAGACATGTGCGAGCTCATGAAGCAGTACGACGTGTCATTTTCCCTGGGCGACGGGCTGCGCCCGGGCTGTATTGCCGATGCCAACGACGAGGCGCAGTTTCGCGAGCTCGAGACCTTGGGCGAGCTCACCAAGATCGCCTGGAAGCACGACGTGCAGGTCATCATCGAAGGTCCCGGGCATATCCCCATGCAGTTGATCAAGGGGAACTTCGACAAGGAGGTCGCGGACTGCTTCGAGGCGCCGTTCTACACCCTGGGGCCGCTCACCACCGACATCGCGCCGGGATACGATCACATCACCTCCGGCATCGGTGCCGCTATGATCGGTTGGTATGGCACGGCGATGCTCTGCTATGTGACGCCCAAGGAGCATCTCGGGCTGCCGAACCGGGACGACGTCAAGGAAGGCATCATCACTTACAAGATCGCCGCCCACGCAGCGGATCTCGCCAAGGGTCACCCGAGCGCACAGATCCGCGATAACGCGCTCTCGAAGGCGCGCTTCGAGTTTCGTTGGGAAGATCAATTCAACCTGTCGCTGGACCCGGATACCGCCCGGCTCTTCCATGACGAGACTCTGCCGAAGGAAGGCCACAAGGTGGCACACTTCTGCTCCATGTGCGGGCCGCACTTCTGCTCCATGAAGATCACCCAGGATGTGCGCGACTATGCGCGCAAGCAGGGTATAGCGAACGTCCAGGTAGCGCTGGAGAAGGGCATGCAGGAAAAGGCCGAGGAGTTCAAGGCAAAGGGCGCGGAGGTCTACCAGAAGGCCTGAGGGTGGAGACCGTCGACTTCATCCGCATGGCGGAGGGCAGCCGCGAGGAGTACGCGCTCATCGCGCGCCGCGAGGAAGGCCGGGATGCCGGGCTCGCCGACACGATTCTCGCGATGCTTATTGATCTCGGTGGCAACACTTTCGGTTACAAGGTCGATCGGTTGACGCACTCCCTGCAGTCGGCGACGCTCGCGCTGCGCGACGATGCCGACGAAGAGCAAGTCGTGTGCGCCCTGCTGCACGACATCGGCGACAACTACGCGCCCCACAATCACGGGCAGCTCGCCGCCGCCATGCTGCGCCCGTACGTGAGCGACGAGAACCATTGGGTCATCGCCCATCACGGTATCTTTCAGGGTTACTACTACTTCCACCACTATGACCGCGATCGGCACAGGCGGGACCGATTCAAGGACAATCCCTACTACGAAGCTTGCGTGCGATTCTGCGAACGCTGGGATCAGTGTGCCTTCGATCCGGACTACGACACACTGCCGTTGGCAACATTCGAGCCCATGGTGCGGCGGCTGTTCACCGAGCCGCGACAGAAATTCGTCTGAAAGACTACTGCAGTTGTCGCTTGCCTACGGGCTCGATCGGCGCGAGCTGCAGAAAGTAACCTGCCTGGGAGACCCCCTCCATGATCTCTTTCGCATCGGCGCGGGCAAGGCGGCGCCCCTCGTCGAGCTCGAGCTCCATGACCAGCTCCAGGGTTCCCAGCGCATCCATCAGCTCCTGCGGCACACGCTGAAAGTCGCCCTCTCCGGGAACGTACAGATAGGTCTCGGCACGCCGCGTGCCTTTGTAAATCCAAACCGTCAGGCGCCTGATTGTCGTCACCTACAATCAATCACTTACCTATTGGGAAGTGTCCCAATAGCCCAATAGCCACGGTCAGTTCAGCTCGAAGCCGACCTTCGCCAGCGCTTCCGAGATCTTCGCTCCCTGGGCGTCGTCGAAATCGAGCAGCGGCGGGCGCACGCGGCGCCAGTCGGGGTCGTTGCGGTGGCGGGCGAGCAGGTATTTCTGGGCGGGTATCACGGGGTAGGCTTCGATGACGGTGCGAACGGCGAGCAGGCGCTCGTTGCGCGTGTCCAACTCCGCGGAGTTTTCGCTCCAGGCGTCCCAGACCGCGCGAGCGCCGGCGGCGTTGACGTTGGCGGTGGCGGTGATGCACCCGGCACCGCCGTGCGCCAGGCCCTGGAGCAGAAAGCGCTCCGAGCCCGGGAAAATGGACATCTCCGGAAAGCGTTCGATCAGATCCGCGGTATTCGACCAGTCGCCGGAGCTGTCTTTGAGGCCGGCGATGATGCCCGGATAGTCGGCCAGCAGCAGTTCGATGAGCCCCGTCGTGATCGGCACGCCGGAGAGCTTCGGGAAGTGATAGAACAGCACCCGCAGGGCGTCGTCGTCGACCCGGTCGATGACCTCGGCGTAGCTTCGGTAGAGCCCGGCGTCGCTGACGCCTTTGTAATAGAAGGGCGGCAGCATGAGCACTTTGTGGCAGCCATTGTCGACGGCGTGCCGGGTCAGGCGCACGGAATCCGGGAGCGCGCAGCAACCGGTGCCGACCATGATCCGCCGGGGGTCGATGCCGGCTTCCAGGGCCGACTCCAGCAGCCCCATGCGTTCTTCCAGGGAGAAGGAGTTGGCCTCGCTGGTGGTGCCGAAGAGCGCAAGACCGTGGCAACCCTGATCCAGCAGCCAGCGGGCGTGGGCCAGAAAACGCCCGACGTCGATGGAGAAATCGTCGTGCATGGGCACCAGCACCGGTGACCAGACGCCGTGAATGGGGCGGTTCCTGGCGCTGATTTGCGGGGAATCGTCGGTTTTTCGTTTTGCTTGGGTCATTGGCTTCATCCAGGGGGTGGGGTCAGGCCGTGAGCTTGTCGGGGTTGGTGGCGGATTGCTGGAAATAGTGCTCCAGGTACTCGGCGAAGCTCAGCTCGTCGGACGCTTCCATGTCGCGTTGCGCCGCGAACGATCGGCTCACCTCGGCCTCGAACTTCTCTCGCCGTGTGTCGCTGAGGCGCGCGCTGGCGAAGAAATCCCGGTGCTCCCGTGACAGGCGCATGGCGTACTGGAAGAATGACTCATCGCGGGCCGCCATTTCCGCCAGCATGCGCGCGGAAGGCAGGCGCTCGGGATCGGCGACGCCTTCGCGTTGGCGTTCCAGCGCCTGGGAGTAGGGCCCATCGGAATTCCCGCCGTCCAGCAGCGTGCAGATCCCTCTCATCCCGGCGCAGATTTCCTCCGCCCACTCGCGCAGCCCCACATCCCGCCCGCGGCGCCTGAGCGCGAGACCCGGTTGGCGGCCGCGGGTGGCCACCGCCTCCTGGTTGTGGGCGATGTTGAGCCGGTCCCGTTCGCTGATGGGATCGCTCTCGCGCAGCACGCAGAAAACCAGAAAGGCCTCCAGAAAACGCATTTGCTCTTCGTTGAAGCCGCTGGGCTCGACGGCGATGACATCCAGGGCGCGCACTTCGACGTATTCGACGCCGCGCTCTGCCAGCGCCACGGTGGGTTTTTCGCCGGAGTGCGCGACACGCTTCGGTCTGATGAAGCTGTAGTACTCGTTCTCAATCTGAAGAATGTTTGCGTTGAGTTGCCGGTATTCCCCATCCACCTCCACACCGATGGCCTGGTACTTCGGACTGGGTGTCTCGATGGCGCGGGTCAGACTCTCGATATAGGCATCGACGCCATCGTAGGAAATGCACAAGCTTGCCTGGCTGTTGTTCTTGTAACCGATGTCGCTCATGCGCAGGGTGGTCGCATGGGGTTGGTACCAGCTGCCGCCGTCGAGATCCTGAAAACCTCCGGGATGCTGCCCGAGAAAGCTCTTGCACACCACCGGCGAGCTTCCGAACAGATAGGGGACCAACCAACCCTGGCGCTGGAAGTTGCGGATGAGCGCGAAATAGCTGTCGGAAACGAAACGCTGCAATGGGTCCTTGTTGCCCAGCAGCGTCTGCAGAATGGGCCACAGCTCCTGGGGAAAGGAGTAGTTGAAGTGCACGCCGGCGATGGCCTGCATCAATCGTCCGTAACGATGACTGAGACCACGGCGGTACACGTTCTTCATGGTGCCGACGTTGGATCTGCCGTACTCGGCCAGCGGCACGCTGGCGTCACCGGCGACCTTGCACGGCATGCTGGTGGCCCACAGCAATTCGTCATCGTCGAGATTGGCGTACACGAAGCGGTGGATGTCGTTCATGCAGCTCATCGCGTCGTGCATGTCGGCGTAGGGCGGCGTGATGAATTCCAGCAGCGCCTCGGAGAAGTCGGTGGTGATGTAGCGGTGGGTGAGGGCGGAGCCGAGAGCCATGGGGTGGGGTGTTTGCACGATATCGCCCTCGCCGGTGACGCGCAGGCTTTCCTTCTCGATACCGATGAGGCTGCCCCGGGTGAATATGTCCGGGTTTCCCTCCAGAAGTTTTTGCAGCCGTTCCTCGGCTACCTTGTATTTACTCATGCTTACTCATGGGTCCGTCGCCTGGCGCGCATGGAGGAGCGGATTCTGCGGCATTTCGTTGCGGAATTCATCCGCCATTCGATCACGCGTGGGATCACCGGCGCTTGCTGAACAACGGCACCCGGCGGTGCTTGAATACCGGTATGAGAGCCACCCCGGCGGCGAATCCACCCAGGTGGGCGGCAAAGGCCACGCCGCCACCTCCTGCGGGTGTCAGGGCCGTCATCACCACCTGAAAGACGAAATAAAAGCCGAGCACGGCGGCAGCCGGCAGATAGTGGGTCTTGATGATGAATCCCAGAGGAATCATCACCAGCACCCGCGCCCGGGGAAACAGCAGCAGGTAGGCGCCGAGCACGCCGGATATGGCGCCGCTGGCACCGATCATGGGGATCTGTGAGGCCACGTTGGGCAACGCCTGGGCGAGCAGCGCGGCAACGCCGCAGAGCAGATAAAAGACGATGAAGCGCGAACGTCCCATGCTGTCCTCGACGTTGTCGGCGAAGATCCACATGTAGAGCATGTTGCCGATGAGATGCATCCAACCGCCGTGCATGAACATGGAGGTGAACACGGTAGCCAGCGGCGGCACCATGGCGATGTCCGCCGGTAAGCGGGCGTCACCGAATATCACCGCGGGAATGGCACCCAGGGCAAACACCGCTTCCTGACCGGCGCGGCCGCCGAGGCTCAGCTGCCAGAGAAACACCAGCACACAGGCGCCGATTATCGCGAAAGTGACAAAGGGGACGCGCGAGGTGGCGATATGGTCTCTGAGTGGAATCATCTGAGGACGGTGCGATGCTTGGTCGATCTACTGCAGGAGCGAGCTTGGAGGGGACAGATTTGAACTCTGTCCTCTTGTTCGCGCGCAGGCTCGCTCCTACAAGGGATAGCAAGCTGGACGGAAAGCATCATGCGGCGCGGTTGTCGGCGAGCGTTGCCTCCAGCTCGCGGCGCACGATGACCGCCTGGGAGGAGGCGTCCACCTCCACGTCGCTCCAGCGCAGGCACTGGTTGGCGGCCACCGGGCGATTGAGGGTCACGCCACTGGCGAGACCGATGGGCAGGCCGCCGATCTCCACCGAGTCCCTGGCCGGCATGAGCTTTCCCCAGATGGTGTAGCCACCCTCGCCGTCGAGCTGCTCGCCGGCGGCGAGATCGCGCTTGGCGGTGGCGACCACGTCGGCGTCGAAGGCCAGCGGTGCGCCGGTGGCCTCGCCGCGCAGGGCCGCGCAGGCAACACTCACGCCGAGCTCCAGGCCGATCAGGTGGCTGGGGCGGTAGAGAGAGGCGTAGCGCCCGCTCTGGTCGGTGCTGACGCCGTACTGGGCGAAGCAGGCGGCCGCGTAGTCCGTCGGCGCCTCGAAGGTGACGTAGACGCCCCAGCGCAGATCGTTCTCCACCGGGCTGCCATCGCGCGTGAGCGAAGAGATCACCTCCACCATGCCTGAGCCTTCCAGGAGGCCGCCGTCACTCTTCGGTTTGAGCCTCTGTGCCAGCTCGTGGGTGCCGCAGGGTGGAAAGGATAACCCCGCCGACGGCGCCCGCAGCCCGGTGGCGTTGGCCACCGCGGCCATCTCGATGGCGGATTTGGTGCCGTCGAGAAAAGAATTGAACATCTTCGCGTTCATGCCCGCATCCCGAGCCTGCTGCGGAGTGAGTCCGTAGTAGTCCCACACCGTATCCGGCGTCGAACGGTGGTACTCGGGCAGGTACTTGGTGCCTTTGCCGGCGCACACCACGTGAAAACCGGCGGTGCGCGCCCAGTCCACCTGCTCGGCGATGAGCGCCGGCTGGTCGCCGTAGGCGAGGCTGTAGACGGTGCCGGCGTCGCGGGCGCGCGCGGCCAGTAGAGGTCCTGCGAGCACGTCGGCTTCCACGTTGACCATGATCATGTGAAGCCCGTTGGCGCTCGCGGCAAGGGCGTGGCGCACACCCGCCGCCGGATCGCCGGTGGCGTCGATCACGACTTCCAGCGCGCCGCTTTCGATGATCGCCATGGCGTCGTCGCCAATGCAGGTGGTGCCGGTCTTGCGCGCTTCATCGATGCTCGTTGCCGCGAAGCGATCCCCGTGCCAGCCGGTGGCCGTGAGTGACTGCCGGGCGCGGGCCACGTCGAGATCGCACACCGCCACGATGTGCAGTCCGGGGGTCGTGCCCACCTGGGTGAAGAACATGCTGGCGAACTTTCCAGCGCCGATGACGCCGACGCGGATGGGATTGCCCTCAGCCGCGCGCTCGCGCAGCATTTTGTGAAGATTCATGGTGGATTTCCGGTGGCAGGTGGCTCTCGAATGGTTCGCGATGTCGTGGGTTGGGCGGAGCGCAGGGAGATTAATAGGGACAGATCTATTTATCTCTATGCCGCAGCGCGGCATAGAGATAAATAGATCTGTCCCTATTAATCTCCGTTCCCATTAATCCCCTTGCGATCCGCCCAACCTACGATACTACGATTCGTCTCTTTCCAGCAGTGCATGCAGGCGTGCGCGCTCGTCTTCGCTGAGGGGCGTGGCGCGTTCTGCAGCCCGGCGGCGCAGGCTCATGAGCAGCAGCACGAGAGCGCCGAGGGCGAGCACGAACGGGCCGCCCCACAGCAGCACGGTCTTGGCTTTCAACGGCGGGCGGTAGAGGACGAAGTCGCCGTAACGCGCCACCATGAAATCGATGACGTCCTGGCTGCTCTTGCCCTCCAGGATCATGCGGTGCACTTCCCGGCGCAGATCCCGCGCCAGCTCCGCATTCGAGTCCGCAAGGTTCTGGTTCTGACACACCAGGCAGCGCAGCTCGTAGATAAGCTGCTTGTAGCGCTCGAGCTGCTCGTCATCGTCGAATTCATACTGCCCGTAGACGACAGCATCCGCGTTGGCGGCGAGCGCCAACATCACGCTGATGGCGATGGCGCGCAGCAGGTTCACGCGCCGCCGCTCTGGAGGCGCTCGATGACGGGGACGAACTCGCTTTCCCAGATCTCCCTGTCGATGGCGCCGATGTGCTTGTGCACGATGAAGCCGCGTTGGTCGATCAGAAAAGTCTCGGGCAATCCGTAGACGCCCAGATCGATGCCGACACGGCCGTCGCCGTCGAATGCGCTGGCCGTGTAAGGATCACCCAGGCGCTGCAGCCACTGCAGGGCCTCGGGGCGTTGATCCTTGTAGTTGAGGCCGTAGATGGGAATGTTCCCCTCGCCGGCGATGGCCAGCAGCACCGGGTGCTCGCGCTGGCATTCCACGCACCAGGTGGCCCAGGCGTTGAGGAGACTCAGCTTGCCGGTGAGATCGGTGTTGGACAGGGACTGCTGCGGGTCACGAAGCCGTGCCAGGGTGAATTCAGGCAGCCGCTTGCCCACCAGCGGTGATGGCACCTCGCGCGGATTGAGACCCAGGCCGACGCCCAGCAACAGCACCAGCGCGATGAACACACCGAGCGGCAACAGATAACGCATCATCCGCCGGACGCCTCGGCGCCGAGGCCTGAGCCGGGCTGCAGCTCGGGAAGTGCGCGCGGTACTTTTCGTTTGCGCCGGTAGCGGCGGTCGCTGGCGGCCAGCAGTCCACCCAGGGCCATGAAGGCAGGCCCCAGCCAGATCCAGCGTATGAGGGGTTTGTAGTAGAGACGCACGGCCCAGCTGCCGTCACCGAGGTCGTCGCCCAGGGCCACGTAAAGATCCCGCGTGAAGCCGACGTCGATGGCGGCCTCGGTCATGGGCTGGGATTGGATCGGGTAAAGACGCTTCTCGGGAAACAGGATCGTTACCTGCCTGTCGCCCCGGAACACGCGTATCTCGGCGCGCTCGGCGCGATAGTTCGGGCCGTCATGGGTGCCCACGCCGGCGAACTCGAAGCGGTAGCCGGCGAGCTCTTCGGAATCACCCGGTGCCAGGCGCACGTCGCGCTCGTTGCTGAAGGTGGTGGTGACGGCGACGCCGATGATGAATATGCCGACACCCATGTGGGCGAGACTCATGCCGACGAAACTGCGTGGCAGGGCGCGCAGCCCCTGCCAGAGGCCGTCCTTGTTGCTGCGCACGCGCATCAGCAGTCCCTGGGCGGTGGTCGCGAGGGTCCAGAAAGCCGTCGCCAGGGCCGCCAGCAACAGCGCCGAGTAGCCCGCCGTCAGCAGCACGATGGCGAGGGCGACGATCAGGCTCACGATGAAGGCAATGCGCAGCAGCGGCACCAAGCGCCGCGCGCTGTCGCCCTTCCAGCGGGTCAGGGGACCGATGCCGAGCACCAACACCAGCGGCAGCATGAGCGGTGCAAACACGGTCTCGAAGTACGGCGGTCCCACGGAGATCTTGCCGAGCCCCAGGGCGTCGATGATGAGCGGATACATGGTGCCCAGCAGCACCGTGGCGCAGGCAACCACCAGCAGCACGTTATTGATGAGTAGCAGTGTCTCCCGGGACATGAGCCGGAAGCTGCCGCCGCCGCTGATAGCGTTGGCACGCCAGGCGTAGAGCGCCAGGGCGCCGCCGATCACCAGGGCCAGAAAGGCGAGGATGAATACCCCGCGCCCCGGGTCGGTGGCGAACGCGTGCACCGACACCAGCACCCCGGAGCGCACCAGGAAAGTGCCCAGCAGGCTGAGGGAGAAGCCGAATATGGCCAGCAGCACGGTCCAGGCTTTGAAGGCGCCGCGCTGCTCGGTCACCGCCAGGGAGTGCATCAACGCCGTCGCCACCAGCCAGGGCATGAAGGAAGCGTTCTCCACCGGATCCCAGAACCACCAGCCGCCCCAGCCCAGCTCGTTGTAGGCCCACCAGCTGCCCAGGGCGACGCCGGCGGTGAGGAACGCCCACGCCACCGTGGTCCAGGGCCGCGTCCAACGGGTCCAGGCGGCGTCCAGGCGGCCGCCCAGCAGTGCCGCCACGGCGAAGGCGAAGGGCACCGCCAGGCCCACGTAACCCATGTAGAGCATCGGCGGGTGGATCACCATGCCCGGGTCCTGCAGCAGCGGGTTGAGATCCCGCCCGTTCAGCGGCGCCGGCAGCAGGCGCACGAAGGGATTCGAGGTCATGAGCATGAACAGCAGGAAGCCCATGCTCACCAGGCCCATGATGGCCAGTACCCGGGCCCGGAAGATCTCGGGCAACGCGCGGCTGGCCAGGCTGACCGCCATCGACCAGCCCGCCAGGATCAGCGTCCAGAGCAGAATCGAGCCTTCGTGGGCGCCCCACACCGCCGAGATGCGGTAAAAGAGCGGCAGCTCGGCGTTGGCGTTCTGGGTCACGTAGACGACCGAGAAATCTTTGCTCACGAAGGCGTAGGTGAGACACGCATAAGCCAGCAGCACGAACAGGAACTGGGCGCGGGCCGCCGGCACGGCAATCGCCATCCATTCCGGGACGCCCCGCCAGGCGCCCAGCAGGGGCACGAAGCCCTGGATGATGGCCATGGCCAGGGCCGTGATGAGGGCGAAGTGGCCGAGCTCGGGGATCATGGCTACCGCGGCGTGTCCTGTTCGTGGGGATTGTTCATGGGGCCGGGCATGCTGCCGCCCTCGGCGGCCAGCTTGAGCGCCTCCGCGACTTCCGGCGGCATGTAGTTCTCGTCGTGCTTGGCGAGCACCTGGCGGGCGCGAAAAACGCCGTCGTCGCCGATCTTTCCGAGTGCCACGATACCCTGACCTTCGCGGAACAGATCCGGGAGGATGCCAGTGTATGTTACCTGCACGGTGGCCGCGGTATCGGTGACGTCGAAGTGCACGTCGAGGCCGTTGTCCTGGCGCGCGATGCTGCCTGCCACCACCAGGCCGCCGATGCGCACGTCGACGCTGCGGGGCGCCTCGCCGGCGGTAATCTGGGACGGGCTGTAGAAATACAGCATGTTCTCACCGATGGCGGTGAGCGCCAGCGCCGTGGCGGCGGCGACGCCGGCCAGCACCACGCCGACGAAGATCATGCGTTGGCGGCGACGCGGTCTCATGTTTGCTCCTCCATGCGTGCCTGGCGCGCCAGGCGTGTGCGCAGCTCGCGGGCGCGCAGCACCGGCACGATGGCATTGGCGGCCAGGACGAGGAAGGTCACGCCGTAGGCACTCCAGACATAAAATCCGTAACCGCCCATATGCAGGAATTCTCGCATTGCGTCCATGTTCTAGCTCAATTCCCCCGTCGGGCTGTGCTTATTGAGAGCGTTGGCGCGGCCATTATGTTCCCCGGACCAGCTCCCGGACCCAGGCGCTGGCGCGCTCGCGCTCCAGCACTTCGCTGCGCGCGCGCAGCAGCAGCACGGTGACATAGTAGAGTTTGAAAGCCAGTGCCATGATGAGCAGCGGCACCAGCATACTGAGGTGGATGGACGGCGCGTCGATCTTGGAGACCGTGGGGCCCTGGTGCAGGGTGCTCCACCATTGCACCGAGTAGTGGATGATGGGAATGTTCACCGCGCCCACCAGGGCGAGTACCGCCGCTGCGCGGCTGGCGGTGCGTTTGTCGTCGATGGCGGCGTGCAGGCCCATGACCCCGAAATACAGGAACAGCAGCACCAGCTCCGAGGTCAGGCGCGCATCCCAGACCCAGTAGGTGCCCCACATGGGTTTGCCCCACAGGGATCCGGTCACCAGCGCCAGGAAGGTGAAGCTCGCTCCCAGGGGTGCGCTGGCGGCGGCCATCACATCGGCGAGCTTGATGTGCCAGATGAGTCCCACGGCGCCCGCCGCCGCCATGACCATGTAGATGAACAGCGACATCCAGGCGCTGGGCACGTGGATGAAGATGATGCGGTAGCTCTCGCCCTGCTGATAGTCCGGCGGTGCGCCCACCAATCCGCCATACAACCCCGCGGCCATCAACAGCACGGTCATCCCGGCGAGCCAGGGCAGCAGGCGTCCGGAGATGCGGTAAAAATGACGGGGCGAACCGAGCTTGTGCAGAAAGGTCCACATGGAGGTTGCTTGTGCGTCCTCAGTCGATGCTGATGCGTAGTGCCGCCGCTGCCGCGACCGGTGCCAGGCTCAGCGCCAGCACCAGTAAGGCGCCCAGCATGTAAAGCTGGCCCGTTACCGGCAGTCCGGCGGCGGAAGCCCCGACCGCGTTGGCGCCGAAGATTAACACGGGAATATAGAGCGGCAGCACCAGCAGTGACAGCAGCGCGCCGCCACGCCGCAGTCCCACCGTGAGCGCCACGCCGATGGCCCCCACCAGGCTCAATACCGGCGTACCCAGGGCCAGGGTCAGCCACAGGGTTGCGCGGGCGTTGTCGGGCACCGCCATGAGCACCGCCAGCAGGGGCGTGGCGATGAGCAGTGGCAACCCGGTCACCAGCCAGTGAGCCGCGACTTTGGCGAGCACCAGCAAGGTGCTCGGATAGGGGCTCAGCATGAGCAGTTCCAGGGATCCATCGTCGAAGTCGGAGCGAAACAGGTTGTCCAGGGACAGCAGGGTCGCCAGCAGCGCGGCGATCCAGAGCACCCCCGCCGCCATGGTCGCCAGGGTTTCGGGATCGGAAGTTACGCCCAGGGGGAACAGAGTCGCGACGATGACGTAGAAGAGCAGCGGGTTGACGAGCTCGCCGCGGTTACGCACCGCTAGCAGCAGATCCCGCCGCAGCAGGCTCAGGAATGCGTGACCGGGGCCTTGCTTGCTCACGATCCGAGCTCGATGCTGGCGCTGCGATCGGCATCGAGGTTGGTGGCCTGATGGCTGGTCAGCACCGCGCAGCCACCGCCGTCCAGGTGTGCTTCGATGAGCGCGCGCACGGTGTCGATGCCGGATCGGTCCAGGGCGGTGAAGGGTTCGTCCAGCAACCACAGGCGCGCACCGCCCAGGGTCAGGCGGGCGAGGCCGACACGCCGGCGCTGGCCCGCCGACAGGGTGCGGCAGGGAACGTCCATGAATTGGCCGAGGGCCAGACGCGCGAGTGCGGCCTCCAGCGCCCCTTGGTCGGCGCCGCTGCCCAGCGCCATGGCGATGGCCAGATTTTCCCGGGGCGAGAGCGCGAGCTTGACGCCGTCGCTGTGCCCTATATAGCGCAGCTCGCGCAGATAGTCCGGGTCGTGGGAACGCAGCACCCGCCCGCGCCAGCGAATGGTGCCGTTCTCCGGGAGGGTCAGGCCGCAGAGAATGCGCAGCAACGTGGTCTTGCCGCAACCGTTCGGCCCCCGCACCTGTAACGCCTGGCCGGCGTTTACCCGCAGACTCAGATCCCGAAACAGCAGACGATCACCACGCAAGCAGGTGAGGCCGGTGGCCGCCAGCAGGGACTCTGGGGCGGGCCCTTGCGCGGGCGCTTCGTGGGCGTGCGTCAATATCGGATGGTTCTTTTGAGGTGGGCGCCGGCAAGCGCAAGAAAGCTACCCGATGGGATGGCAACACGCAACCGCGCAGGAGCGAGCCCCCCAGCCGGGCGACCCGGGCGCGGCCTAGCACACGGAGGTGCAGGTGCCGCGAAGCACAGGGAAGTGCGAGAGCGGCCTAGCACACGGAGGTGCAGGTGCCGCGAAGCACAGGGCAAGGATTGCTCCTGCAATCCTTTTGCATTCCCGCCATCCATGGCGGTCAGAAGTGCGAGAGCGGCCTTGACGGGTTGCCCGGGCACGGTATGGTGCGGTGGCATGAGCGAGGACGCACCGTTGTGCCTGCACCGTGGCAGCATTCGTCCGGAGTGGATCGACTACAACGGCCACATGAACGTGGCCTACTACGTGCTGGTGTTCGACCAGGGTACCGACGCCTTGCTTGATTATCTGGGCATGGACAGCGCGTACCGCGCGCGCACCGGCCACTCGACCTACGTGCTGGAATCACACATTACTTATGAGCGCGAGCTGAAAGAAGGCGATGCCTATCGCGTCACCAGCCAGTTGTTGGATTTCGATGGCAAACGCCTGCATTACTTCGAGCACCTGTACCGGGAGCCCGATGGCACCCTGGCTGCGACCACCGAGATCATGCTCATGCACATGGACATGGCGACGGTGCGTTCGACGCCGATGCCGGAATCGGTGCGCGACAGGGTCGCGTCGCTGATGGAAGCCCACGTGCACTTGCCGCGTCCAAGCCAGGCGGGCCGGATCATCGCTATTGGCGCGGGGAAACCGTCCTAGCATCGGCGCGGGCGGGAACCAATGACGAATCCCAGGCAAAAAAAATCGCTCGGGGCGGAAAGGGGGGAGGAGGGAGTCGCCGCCGAGCGCCTGAGCTTTCAGGTACGCCTGAGTTATCAGGAACTAAGTGTCTAAAGGATAATGAAGGTTTGGGCCAGTTTCTGTGAAATCCGTCACACTTATTGGGCCAGACCGCACTTTTTTCCCACATTCGGGCGAATTAATCTCCTTGGCCCCGATCCCCATGCATGCACCGATGTTGCATTCACTCCAGCGTCGATGTTGCAATTTTTTGTAACAAGCAGTCGCCCACAAGAGGTCGCACCATGTCCGATGTCATGAAGACACTCATCGACGCACAGTCTCTGCAGGCGCGCTTGGACGATGGCGTGTTGGTGATCGTCGATGCACGTTTCAATCTGTTCCATGTGGATGAGGGCCGCTCGGCCTACGCTGATGCACACATTCCCGGCGCCGTGTATGCGCATCTGGATGACGATCTGAGCGGACCGCCCCTCACCGATGCGGGACGCCATCCACTGCCGTCGCCGGAGGCGCTGGAAGCGCTCTTTTCGCGCTTTGGTGTGGGCGCTGATTCCCAGGTCGTGGTTTACGATCAGCGTGACGGGGTGACCGCCGCGCGGCTCTGGTGGATGCTGCGCTACATGGGGCACGAGGCGGTGGCGGTGTTGGACGGCGGCTGGAAGGCCTGGACCGGCGCCGGCTACGCCACCGCCAGGGGCGAGGAAACCCGTCCTGCCAGGGAATTTCACGGTGCGCCCCGCCGGGATTGGCTGATCACCGTGGACCGGGTCGCCGCTGCACGCCGGTTGATCGATTCCCGGGATCCGCGCCGCTACCGCGGCGAGCAGGAACCCTTGGACCCGGTTGCCGGTCACATCCCCGGCGCCGTCAACCGCTTTCATGGCGAGAATCTCGACAGCGACGGCCATTTCCTCCCGGCCGGGGAGCTGGCGAGGGCTTTCAGGGATTTGCTCGCCGGCACGCCCGTGGAGCAGACCGTGTTCTACTGCGGCTCCGGTGTCACCGCCTGCCATGGCCTGCTGGCAGCCCGCCATGCGGGCCTCGGCGACGGAGGCCTGTACGTGGGCTCGTGGAGCGAATGGTGCAGCGACCCCCGCCGTCCGGTGGCCACGGGCCCCGAACCCGGCGGATGAATGAAATGGAGACAATTAAATGGGGACAGATTTATTTTCCGGTTAAATGGGGACAGATCACTTTTCCGTTACCTGCGCCGCAATCAACGGAAAAGTGATCTGTCCCCATTTAACCGGAAAATAAATCTGTCCCCATTTAATTGTCCCCATTCCATTTATTCTACTCTGTACCGGATGAAGGCTTCCTCCAGCCCCTTGCGTCTGTCCGTGGTGATCCCTGCTTACAACGAGGAAAAGCTGATTTCGGGCACGATCGGCGGTGTCCGCCGGAGTCTGGGTAGTGCGGGCCTCGGTGAGGGTGAATACGAGGTCATCGTCTGCGACAACGCTTCCAGCGACGCCACCGCGGCCCTGGCGGCCGAGGCGGGCGCCAGGGTCGTGTTCGAGCCCGAGCGCCAGATCGCCAGGGCACGCAACGTGGGCGCGGCCGGGGCACGGGCGCCGTGGCTGCTGTTTCTGGATGCCGATTCCTGGCCGGACGCGGCGCTCATGGGCGAGCTCCTGGCGGTCCTGGCCGATGATCGCGTGGTGGCCGGCGGCTGCACCATGCGCATGGATGACGTGCCGCCCACCATTGGCGTGGCGCTGGTCGCCTGGAATCTGACCTCGCGCCTGTGCCGCTGGGCGGCGGGGGCGTTTATCTTCTGCCGTAGCGATGCGTTCCGGGCCATCGGCGGTTTCGGGCTCGAATTCTACGTTGCCGAGGAGATCGATTTCAGCCGCCGCATCAAGCGCTGGGGTGCCCCGCGAGGCCTGCGCTTCCGTGTCCTGCACCGTCACCCGGTGCTCACCTCGGGCCGCAAGGGCGTCCTCTACAGCCAGCGCGAGATAGGGTCCCTGGTGCTCAGCATGCTGCGCCATCCGCGGCGGTTCTTCCGCGATCGGGACTTGCTGACCCTGTGGTACGACGGCCGGCGGTGAGCCGGTTCTGAGACCCTGGTCACAGGGGTGCCCGGCGGCTCCATAAACAATATCCACAGCTTGTCGATATATAGAGAGACGCCTGCCGAAGTCTCTGCACACGGCGCCTGTGCGTTGTTTGTAAGCTTGGCGTAGACAATGTTTACAGACGTTTGTAGCAGCTACGCTACAATTTACATTAACACCTGAGGCTAATTGTGGGCGTTCGGAGAGTGAAGCAGTGACAATCCGTGCGGGATTTCCGGCGGCAGGTGGTGCGTTCGGCCGCCGCGACGGTGTTTGCATGGCTTTTCCGGCGCTTCCCGCACCACAGGCAAGCCACCCATGAGCCAGGCGTACTCTGACACCACCACCGTGTCGGACCCGACCCGGGGGGGCATGGTTCAGGAAGGCCTGACGGAGTTCGAGTCGCGGCTCGCTTTTCGCACCAAGGTGCCTGCCGAGCGCCTGCACGAATTCCTCGACTGGCCCATCTACAAGCTGCGCCGGGAGTCAGAGCACGTTTCCCGGGTGCTGAAGCGTATCGCCGAGGCGGTGGTCAACTCCATGGAGAATCCCGCCAGCACCAATGCATTTCTGCGCGATCTGGATCTGAAGTCCATTTCCCGCGACCACGACTGGCGGGCCATATTCTCTACCATCCGCGCCCACGAGAGCGGTTACGACGGCTACAAGCGCACGGTGCTGATTCGCTACCTGCAGTATCTGAGCTTCCGCAAACGCCTGCTGGAGTACATCTATACCCGCAAGCAGGGCTTCGATGAGGTGGACTCTTACTCCGACGAGCTCACCGAGTATCCGAAGCCGCCGCCCATGTCTGCTCCGGATCCGGGTTTCGATTCCGGCGACAGTCCCCTGAGCGAGGATGGGCTGCGCCGCTTCACCGGCGATTTTCGCCGCATGCCCATGGGCGAGGCGTTGGAGATCCCCGTGTGCAAGGGTGAGAAGCTCGACATCATGCTCGCCGGGCACCTGTTTCGGCTCATCGGCGGCCATCCGCCGAGTCTCATTGATCAGAACGGTGTCACTTACTTTCTCAAGGACGGCCGCAACATGGTGGGCCGTCACCCGGAGAGCGATGTTCCCATCGATCAGAACTTCAGCGACGTTTCCCGGGCCCATGTGATCGTCGAGTGGGAGGGCGCGGATCGCATCACCGTCATCGACTTGTCGTCCAGAGGCTCCTTCATTCGCCGCAAGATTCTCGAGGCCGCCCTGACCCTGGACACGCCCGAGCATGCCTTCGACCTGCCGGGGTGGGAGAAGGACGACAAGGAAGAAGTGACCATCAACTGATAGCACGCGTAGAATCCGGTCTTTGCAAAGGAGGCCTTCGTGTTCGACGCGACCATTTTCCACAGCCGTGCCCATTTCGTCCCTGCTCGCGAAGCTTCAGTGGCTGTAGGTCGGGCTGAGCGAAGCGAAGCCCAACATTCCGGTGGACATGTTGGGCTTCGCTTCGCTCAGCCCAACCGACGCCCAACCCACACGGAGGCGGGGGCACTGTTCCCATGAGCCGCGACTACGATCTGGTCGTGATCGGCGGCGGCAGTGGTGGTATCGCCGCCGCCGTGCGCGCCCAGTCCCATGGTGCGCGGGTTGCCGTCATCGAGGATCACCGGCTGGGCGGTACCTGCGTCAACGTGGGTTGTGTGCCCAAGAAAGTGATGTGGTACGCGGCCTCGTTGGCGCACATGCTCGACGATGCTCCTGACTACGGTTTCGATCTCGAACGCCGGGGATTCGATTGGGCGGCGCTGAAGACGGCGCGTGACGACTACGTGGCCAGGCTCAACGGCATCTATGCCAGGCGGCTGTCGGACTGCGGTATCGCCGACATTCGCGGCACTGGGTGCTTCGTCGACGCGCACACGGTCGAAGTCAACGGCGAGCGTCTGAGTACCGATCGGGTGCTGATCGCCACCGGCGGCGCTCCCCTGGTGCCGCAGCTGCCGGGAGCGGAGCTCGGCATCACCTCGGACGGCTT
>SMUX01122591.1_pt1 | contig 21488 bp, 22 predicted proteins | sample 2456431 | NCBI WGS metagenome assembly SMUX01 (sample SAMN11095930, study PRJNA526329) | marine sediment metagenome | biome: Marine sediment; feature: Surficial sediment; material: Deep marine sediment; isolation source: Hadal surficial sediment | place: Pacific Ocean | collected 2014-11 | depth... | reverse complement strand
TCCGAGTAAGTTTGGTTAAGGGCAGAATTTATACATTCACGTAGATATTTTTCTGTGTTGTAAACTGGAATAATTATTGAAACTTTCAAAGCTCATCAAAATTCTTAGGTATTTCTAACATATTACCTTCTGCAAGAATTTCTAGTTTTTTTTCTAATTTTTCAAGTTCTAATATTTCATCGTTGGTTAATTTATCTAGTGAAAATGATTTTCGTGAAAGCCTAAGCAATTCTAAAAGTAATGGTGCCAATGCTTCTAAATGTATTCCAGGCATCAACTTATAATTATAAGGATTGGATTCTTGAATAATTTCTGTATCAGAAATAAAAGCTCGTGAACGTTTATAGTGCAAGAATCCAAGAAGTATCAAAAGTGGAAATATAATTGCTGATGATATTATTATATATACTGTGAAATTTGGAAAAATAAAATCTAGTGTTTGATTTCCGTCAACAATCAAATAATATGTCAAAGTAAACATATTTGCGATGGCTACAATAAATGCGAAATAATAGCCATAACCAGATACAAAATAAAATGAAGATCTAAATGGTATTGATTTTTTCATTTGAAAGCACCCTTTGGCGGATTACCAACATAACCGCCTTTGATTAACTTCTCTAATTTCTCCTCTAATTTTTTCATATTACTGATTTCATAGTCTGTTGATTTTTCTCCTTTAGCTCGTTTTATCTGTGCTTGAAGTATTGCAAGATAAGCTGGACCAAAAACCTCTGCATGATATCCCGGTAGCCATTTATAATTATAGATATATGATTGCCAAACAACAAATGATTCAGCAGAATAAGTGCCTATTCTTTTAAAATGAAGCCAGCCTGTGAGAGTCACAATTGGGATTCCTACAGCTAAACAAAAAATAATATAAATTTCAAATGTAGGAAACGCTTGTTTAAGTAGGGGCACGTTTTCGATAGCAAGATAATAAGTTGCCGTTAAAACATTAATGATTCCTATCGCTAAAGCTACGTATCTTATGTATCCTACCCTAAGGTAATAAAATGCCTTAAAACCTTTTCTTGATTTTTTCATTATTTCAATACTCTATGGTGTTAAATAATATTTGATAATGATTGTTTAGGTTTATTCATATTAACATAAACGAGTATTAAGGCACTCAACCATCACTATCCCAAACTTTCAATATATTTTATAATATTCACCATGAATTCTTCACGGTCATATTTTTTTATGTGTTCTTTTAATTGAGCTAACCGATAATCGAATTCGCCATTTAAAGCACATGTTATTTTTTCTTCTGCTTGAATATGATCATTCTCTGCATATCTCAATTCAGAAAAAGGAACAGTCTCTTTATGACCAAATATATCTGAGACAATAGGTATGCATCCTGCAGCAATACCTTCGACCGTAGTAATACCAAATGTTTCACGAGAACAATGAAAATATACTTTTGCTTTATTCAAACAATTTACTAGTAGAGGCCTTTGTATGTTTTTTAAAAGACGAGTTTTTCCTCCCAGATTATCTCGCAAAATTTTGGATTGAAGTTTTTCATAATAAAGAATATTTATCTTCGTTTTAGTATTTCCAATTATTTCGTATTGTGAATTAATCTTTTTCATTACATCTATGCCAAATTCAAAATTCTTTTCATCTGAAAATCTACCTATTGTTACCACTAAATTTTCTTTTTGAGTAGGTGAAAATTCTTTTAGATTTACTGGAGGGTAAATAACTACTGAATCTTTATTATATTTTGATCTTATCGAATCATGAATTAGTGTAGAATTACTAATTAGATAAATTCTAGAATCTTTTATATTTTCAAGAAAACGTTTTACAGTACGATAATATGATTTATAATAAAATGACCAAATTCCTCGATATTTAGTGCTAGGACTTTCTAATTCGTTGGTAAAATCACTATGACAGTAGACTATTATTTTTTGATCAGGGTTTTTGGGTAATCCTAGGCCACCTGATGCCTGAATAAGTATATCGTCATCGGTGGCTTTTGAAATTAATTTTGACTCCATTGCCCTTTGATATAATCCAAAAGCAGGTATTGATATGGGCAATGAACTTTTTATGATAACTTTTTTGGAACTAATACTAGGTTTTGAAAATGTGTATAGGGTAACTTTATGATCTGTTTTTTCTAATGCATCAATAATAGCATGTAACGTTTTTTCAGTTCCACCACCACCACCTACAAATCCATGAATTATACCAATATTCAATAAACAAGAAAAAGTTGTAAAGCTTTTAAGGTGTATGATTAAAAAATCAGTTTCTTTACACTAACGCTTGAGATGCTTCATGAAACATCTGGCTTTTTGCACAACCAGATGCAAGATCATCGCCTGCTCCACGTCTCATAAGACCTCTGTAGAGTCCGTCTTCAAGTTTAACGCCTTCTCTTTTCTCCCATTCTTCTACAGTAATAGAAAATTTCTTTTGAATTCTATCTCTATACCATTCTGGAATGACATTAAAGGCACAGAATGGAATTATTCGAAGATCAGGAGTAACATAGTGAATATCACATCTTTGTAATCTTTCAAGGTCTTCATTGTATTTGTCCTGAAAATGCATCATGCCAAGGAATAAGCCTTTGACATGCCATGAACCTATAGATTCAAATGATCTCTTCATCAGAATGCTACCAAACATTTTTGCAAGGTCTAGTCCTGCTGGTTGTTTCTTCTTATCAACAAAACTAGAAAGTTTTCTGACAACCTCAAGCATTGTAAAGTACTTGTTCTTACCAGAGCGGATTTCTTCTGCTTTATCTTCAAAGAGTTCTAGCATTCCTTGAATATCACAGAATCTAGTTAATGGAACAAACTTTTTGGTATCTGCGTCTTCAAAGATGTAAGTGCCTGCACCACATGCAAAGTGGATTGATAATTCGTACTTTGGTTTGCTAGAAAACGCTTCAATAACATTTGTCAGAGGCATACAGCTTGGAACTGGGAACCAGTCATCAATTGTTACTTGACCATTTGTCTGCTCTTCAATTCTTTGAATACAATCTGGAACTGTAATTCTGTATTTTTCACGTTCTGTTTTTCCCATTCTTCCAGTTAGTGATACTGGTTGAAAGTTTACAGCATGAACAATATCCAAATTCTTTTGTGCATATCTAATAATTCCACCAAGTTCATGGTCATTGATTGATTTTATTACGGTTGGAACAAAAACAACAGAGGTTCCTGTTTTTCTGCAACTATCAAGTGCATAAGGAATCTCCCAGTGGTTCTTTGGGTTTGTTCTTGCAGTTACGCCATCAAAGCTGAGGTAAAGGTTGTTACATCCTGCAAGTCTTACTTCACGAGCAGCTTCTGGATCCATTGCGTGTCTAATACCGTTCGTATTCATCTGAATATGATCGACGCCTTCTTCTTTCATTATTTTGATTATGTCAGCGATATCTTCTCTAAGCATTGGTTCTCCACCGGTAATTTGCATAGAATTACCTGGAATTGGTCTTTCTGCCCTCAGAGTCTTCATCATTGCCCTTACTTGTTCATGTGAAGGTTCATACATGTAAGCACCCTCAAGACCTTTCTTTACATAGAAGAAACAATACCAGCACGTAAGGTCACATCTGTTTGTAACAATCATGTTTGCAAGTCCACTATGGGATAGGTGATTAGAACAAAGTCCACAGTTATTTGGACATGAACATTTCTCAATCATAACATTTGGAGCATGGGCGCCTTTTCCATCCTGCCAATAAGTACTAAATTTCTTGTACAGTTCATAAGAACCAAAGTAAAGCTCCTCACATTCACCATGAGTTGGGCATGTTTTTGTCATGAAGACTTTACTGTCTCTCTCAAAGACCTCAGCATCCAGAATCATGTTACAGTCTGGACAGATGCTCTGAGTAAATCTTATAGTAGATTTCTTACTTAGGTTTTTAATAGATTGATTAGCAATTTGAATTAGTGCCATGCCTTCATTTGGCATTTTTCTGAAATAGTATATAACGGCTTTCACACTCCTCATCGTGTGGATTTTCGGAATGTATGCATGCTTATTTAAATAATAACGCTTAACGATTTAGATCGCATGAGCATTTCTGACAGGACTCGAAAGGCCTTAGAAAAGATTGGTTTAACCAGTTATGAAATCAAAACATTTTCTTCTTTACTAAAGGCTGGAGAACAAACTGCTTCTGATCTAAGTCAAAAATCAGGAGTTCCATATTCAAAGATTTATGAGGTTTTAGGAGTTCTTGAAGAAAAAGGTTGGATTGGTTTGGATGATTCAAGACCAACAAGATATTTTGCAAAATCTCCTTCAACATGTGTTGAAACTACCAAACAAAGAACAGAAACAGAGTTTAAAGAAAATCAACAAATTATTTTAAACGAATTAAGTCCTCTTTACGAAAAAAGTGGAGTTAGTGAAAAACCAGACATTTGGGTATTATCAGGTGCCATGAATATTGTAGCGAAAATTTTGGAGATGGTGGAAACCTGCAGAAATGAGGTATTAATTGCATTACCTGAAGCAAGTGGCGAATTAGTTAAACAAGCATTACCAAAACTTAGATTATTACACGATAGGGGAATAGGAATCACAATTTTAACCTCTGATAAAATGGATAAAAAATCATTAAAAACTATGTCAAGAGTTTCGGAAGTAAAGGTTAGAAAAGGGATGTTTGGCGGAGGGATAATTGCTGATCAACGCTATGTAGTGATAATTCTTGGACCAGAAATTGGGGGCCAAGATTCTGGAGATACTGTTGCAATCTGGGCAGATCATGCTGGTCTTGCTCGCTTTGCAAGAGAATATTTTGAATATTTATTAAAAGATGCAAGGAAGGTATGATATGGATGTATTAAACCAAGAAATACTTTTTGTAGGAACGGCAGAAGCAGAGCATGTTGAGATGTATCTAAAAGCAATTTGGCATATGAGGGAAAAAAATCAAACCGTAAAAATAAGTACAATTGCCGAAATGCTCAAAATTAGGCAACCAAGTGTTGTCCAGATGCTAAAAAAACTCAATTCACAAAACCTTGTAAACTACAACAAATCTGGAGTAACACTTTCAGAAGAAGGTGAAAGGATTGGAGCTGTTATGATGAGAAACAGTAGGCTTTTAGAAGTTTTAATGGAGAGTGCTCTGAAAATTGAAATTGATGAAGAAATGGTTTGCGGAATAGAACATCATATGAACAAACAATTTACAGATGCACTTTGTACTATGTTAAAACATCCAAGAAAATGCCCTCATGATAACGATGTTCCAAAAGGCGAGTGTTGTATAGTTCAGGAATCAAATAAGGATTAAGAAAATGGCATGTTTTTGTGGATGTAAAACTTATAAAAAAAATCCAAATGGCTTTAAAATTGCTTGTATGAGCTGTGATCATGGTCCTCAAAATCATGATGATGAATTCAGAGCTACTGCTAGAGCTAATGAATAAGAGTTAGAAAAGAAAAAATGATTTTAGTTAAGTAAATTTATTCTCCAATTATTTTTACAAGTACTCGTTTTTGACGGCGTCCATCAAATTCACCATAAAAAATTTGTTCCCAAGGTCCAAAGTCAAGTTCACTATCGGTGATAGCAACAACAACTTCTCTTCCCATGACTTGCCGTTTAAGGTGTGCATCTGCATTATCTTCTCCGATTTTATTATGATCGTATTGATCAATTGGCTCGTGAGGTGCCAGACCTTCTAACCATTTATCATAATCATTATGTAAACCACTTTCGTTGTCGTTGATGAAAACACTTGCAGTGATATGCATTGCATTTACAAGGCAAAGACCCTCGTTGACTTTGCTTTTCTTTACTAATTTTTCTATATCTAGTGTAATATTTACAAATTCTCTCCTAGTTTTTGTATTAAAGATTAGATATTCAGTTAACGACTTCACATCATACAAATTTCTTTTCAGCCATAAAAATACTAAGGGCAGGCTCAGAACTCAAGATCCATATCATCAATCATAGGGATATGTTCATCACTGCCTGCATTCCAAATTGGGATAGAATCCTAATTGAATTTTTCAAAAAGCTTGATAAGTAGCGTAAAGTCTAGTTGAGTAGATATGGTAAAAATGAATACTCCAGCATCTTTAGAAAGCTTTAGAAGATTCATAATATCTAGTACATGTAATTCATTTGCTCCAAAAAGTTATTTGGAAGATTCCGAGGTTTTTCCAGAAAGAGATGAAAGTTTGGGTTCAATCTATGTTGAAGCAGCAGATAAAGTTACCTTGAAAAAAATTAGGGAGATTACCTTTGTAAATGCACTAGATGTTTTAGGAGTCATCTATAATTCAAAGAGTGGGAACACATCTTTGAAGTGGCGTCAAATTCGAAGGAATGACGGTAAGGTTACCGGAGAAGCCTCATCAAATTCTCTTGTAAACTTGTCTGAGGCAGGTGTAATAACCCTTGATTGGGTAGAAAATTACGTACGAAAAAAGAGTAATGAGGACGATACTAAAGTCAATGAGATAGCAAACTAGTTCATTCTCTTTTTTATCATGTATATGAAAGATTTTGTATGATTTCAAAAGTTATTGATAATAATTCTGTTTCAGTTATTCCTGAAGATTCAGATGACTTGTTAACTCTCCGTAGAATCATTAAGAAAGGAGACAGAATTATTGGAGATACAACACGTGTAATAAAACAAGAAAAAGACTTTGCGAGACCGGATAAAGGTGAACGAATAAGAATTAGAATTAGTTTAGATGTTGAAAAACCATCCTTAGATAATGTCTTAGATAGATTACGAATAAGAGGAATAATAGCTGAATCATCAAATGAATCTGTTCCGCATGGGTCACACCATTCGTTCATAATAAAAATAAACGATGCAATAACTATATTCAAAAAAAAATGGACGCGAATAGAAATAAAACTAGTCCGTTTAAAAAATCAAAAATTAGGATTTTTGCTAGTTGCTATTGATACGACAGAGTGTGGTATTGGAATCTTGAAAGGAACACATTTACAAATTGTGCCAAATATTTATTCTGATTCTAGTGGAAAACGTTACAAAACAAATTTCAATATTGAGAAGTTTTTCGAGAATGTATACCTTGCAATTTCTTCTTCTATTAGAGAGAATGAAATTCTAATTATCTTTGGTCCAGGTGAAACAAAGAAAAAATTTGTAAATTTCCTAGAAAAAACTTTTTTAAAAAAACACAAAATCGAATTAGTTGAAGGGATTGATTCTGGTGGTGAGGATGGCATTTACACATTCACAAAGTCAGACGTAATGAAAGAAATAATGTCAGAGAGTAAACTGGCTACTGTATCTTCAATAATCGATGAGATAATGTTTAGAGCAAACAAAAGGAGTAGCAAATTTACCATGGGTTTTGAAGAAACGCAAAAAGCAAACCAGTTTGGTGCGATTGAATCTTTAGTGTTCTCAGACAAAATTATGCAAAGCCAAGATGAAGAAAAGATCATAGAATTCTTAAATGATGTAGATGGTAAAGGTTCCAAAGTTTTCAGCGTTGATTCTACGACAGATCTTGGTTTAAGAGTTACAGGTTTGGGTGGAATTGTTTCTTTATTGCGATTTCCAATTTATACTTAAAGTGTTGATTCAATAAGCCACTTTAAATAGGATTTGTTAATTGAAATTACATTAATTTCTGCAATTTCGGGAACATCATATGGATGAGTTGCTTGGATTTTTTCTTTTAGTTTTTTCTTATTTTTTTGGGTGGTTTTAAAAAATGCAAGATATTCGGATGTATTTTCAATTTTTCCTTTCCAGGTATAAATTGATGAAATTTTTGAAATATTAACACATGCTGCAAGTTTATTTTTGACTATTTGAATCGCAATCGTGTTTAAGGATTTCTTGTTTGGATATGTTGACACTATTATCACTGGATTCATAGTAACCGATAAATTTACGGATTAAAAAAAGTAACAGTTAGTTTGGAACTTGACTTTTTAACAGAAAATGCAATTATTTACGTCTTATTAGCTTGGGTCATAATTCTAGTAACAGCCAAGGCTCTAAAATTACAAAATCATGGATTTGAAATAAAAGTGTACAGCCTAGTTTACAAGAATCGAAGTGTTCAATCGGTTTTAACCCGAATATTATCACGAACCAGAAGAGGGATCAAAATATTTGCAGATGTAAGTGTTGTTGCAGGTTTTCTCATGATGGGATTTGCATTTTGGTTCTTATTATCCAATATTTCAAAATTTTTTGTTGAACCATCCGAGTTTGCTCAATTAACTGTACTAATTCCTGGAGTAACTTTAACTTCTGCACCAGCACTTATGTATTTCATACTTTCAGTTCCAATAGTTTTAGTAATTCATGAAGGCGCTCATGGTATTGTTGCAACATTAGAAAAAATTAAGATCAAAACTGGCGGTTTTGCAATATTTATTGCATTATTTGCTGGATTTGTAGAACCAGATGAAGAAGAATTCAACAATGCAAAGAAAATTTCAAAGTTAAGAGTTATTGGGGCTGGAGCAACATCAAATGTGCTTTTTTCATTTGTTTTGGGTGCGATATTGCTTACAAATCCTCTTTTTGGGTTAGTCCTTCCAGAACCACTACTAAGTTCATTTTACGAATTGCCAGATGGAGTAATGGTTATTTCAACAATTGAAGGATCGGGAGCAGAAAAGGCTGGTTTGCTACCAAATGACATTATTACAAAAATTAATGATGTTCAGATCATTTCGGCATTAGATTTTCAAAAAGTAGATTTGAAACCTGGAGATACAGTTTTAGTAACAATTCTACGTGATGAACAAGAATTACAATTTCCTGTTGAAATAATGCAATCTCCAGATGATCCGGAACGTGGTTTGATAGGCATAATGCGTGATAACACATTTGCATACAAACCAGTATACAATTTCATTGAATGGAATAATCCACAAGTATCTATGTTTTTATTGTGGCTATGGATGATTTCATTTTTCATTGGAGTACTCAATATGCTTCCATTACCAATTCTTGATGGGGGAAAATTTATTCACACTATTATTGATAAAAAAATTTCTGATAAGGCGGTAAATAGATTAATGTGGGGCATATACGCATTTACTTTTGCCGTATTTGGCTTAAACATCGCATTATCATATTCAAAATCTGGTTGGATTACCATATAGAATTAAATCAGATATTAAAGAATCAATTTTGTTAAAAGTGAACTAAATTTGAAATGTTATAGGTGTGATAATGAAGCAGCATATTCTAGAAAATACTCTGGAGAAAACCTGTGTTCTAAGTGTTTTTCTTCTTCTATAATACGGAAAACTGCCAAAACAATTTCAAAATTTAAGATGATTAAAAATGGAGATCTTGTTTGTGTAGCTGTTTCAGGCGGTAAGGATTCTCTTGCCTTATTACACATACTTGATAAAATGTCAAAAACTCATAATTTTCAAATTAAGGTTATTACCATAGATGAAGGTATTCCAGGTTACAGAAATGAGGCCTTGGAGATCATTAAGAGTTTTTGTTCAGAATTGAAAATAGAACACAAAATTTTTTCGTATAAGGAATTATTTGAACTTACTATTGAAGAAGCCCTACAAATACGAGAGAATGAAAAGATGTCTTCATGCTCTATTTGTGGAACTTTCAGAAGACGTGCAATGGATCATGCTGCAAAAGAAGTTGGTGCCAACGTAATTGCTACTGCTCATAATTTAGATGATACACTACAAACATTTCTAATCAATATGACATCAGGAGATACAACAAAGATTGGATGGATGGATCCAGATACTTCTGAAAAAACTTTGAGAAAAATAAAGCCATTTTGTGAAATTTACGAGTCTGAAATAGTCTTTTATGCATTTACCAATAAAATTCCCTTTCAAACTGAGCCTTGTCCCTACATGAACGAAGGAATTAGAACAGAGATTCGTGAGTTTCTTAATTCATTAGAAAATAAACATGCTGGAATTAAAAATAATTTGTATAATTCTGTACTTAGAATATCCCAGAATCTCAGAATTGCAAGCTTCAAAGAAACAAATTCTTGTGAAAATTGTGGAAATGATTGTACCGGGAAAATTTGTTCTGTTTGTAAGATTGTTTTAAAATTGAAGGCAAATCATAGCTAATGCAAATATAACATTCTTTTGTAACAAAGATTGGTAGTAGGGAGGATTGGGGTGCTAGCCGTGCCCTGTTCTGAAACCGGCTATATGCAGAGATCAGTAACTACTGGGTAAATCTCTAGAAGGGTTATTCCCGCTTGGTGTGCGGAAATGAAATCACGCCGAGGCGGGTGGTTGCAGGACTGGAATTATCCGAAGGGATAACTTCTATGACCGAACCATCGAAAGGGATGAGGTCCGGGAGGGAGCAATCCTAAGTTGGGGCATCCACGCTTCCTCGTCAACGTGGCGGATCTTGTATACCTTGAAAAGGGGTTATCAATCTAGACTAGAGCCAGTAGGGCTACTACCATATAGAATACTCAACATTGTCAATTATGAGGAGGCTGTTTCTTTTGAAATTCTTGACTATATGATTAATTCAAAAAACAAATTTCACCACAAATCTTTCTGTTATTTGATTTGTTAAGAAATTTTTGTTATTCCTAAGAAGAGAATGTTGTTGATGCATGATGATTTTTTTGAAGGCCACCTTGATTAATTTAAAATCCTTTCAAAATGCCTTTACAATTCATTAATACAAAACCTCGAATTTTGAAAATTCTCCCTTAAACTTTTCATGTCTTATTTCGACATCATTTACTAGTGCATTAGCAGGTCCCCCATGACACCATTCCACAACATGGCTTACGTCCACATCATCTCCTTCAAGTAATGTTTCAACGCCACCGTTTTTTAGATTCCTTACCCAACCAGAAATGTTATGTTTTTTTGCCTTGACCTTGAGGGCTTGTCTAAAGAAAACTCCTTGAACCTTACCTTTCACAAAAAGCCTTACTCTTTGTTTCGCCATCTAAAAAATTAATTTCACTTGTCATTAATCAATATTAGGTCAAGATTCGAAAAGATTACTTTCTTTCTTTGATCCTTGCTCTACCGGTCTTTCTAGCTGCAATGCTACCTACTTTAGCACCAGGCGGAGCGTTTCTTGAAACAGTTGAGCTTTGTCCCACATGTTGATGTCTGCCTCCACCATGCGGGTGAACATATGCAGCCTGCGCAACTCCTCGTACAATTGGGTACTTTCGTCCTTTGGATCTGAATCTTCGCCATGCTCCTCCAGCACTCATTAGAGGCCTCTCTCCAACACCACCACCAGCAAGAGTGCCAATCATCGCTCTATTTTTTTTATTTAGAGTGCTGAATTTTCTTGAGGGAAGTTTAAGAGTCACACCCTCCTCACCGTGTGAAAAAACTATTGCGTTGCCACCTGCCGACTTTACAATAGAACCCCCATCGCCAAAGGTTTTTTCAACATTACAAACGATTGTGCCATCAGGAATGTTTTGAATACTAATTATATTTCCGTTTTCAATTTCTGATTTTAAACCAAATTGTATTGTTGTACCAACTTTTGTCCCAAGAACTGCAGGAATAAATGATATAGAATTATCCTCAAATCTAACTTTAGCTAAAGGAGCATCCCTTCCTCTTTCATGTACAAGATCGATTATAGTTCCCTCATGTTGTTCTGATAATGGAAAATTAGGATATTTTGCTTGTTTGATTTTTCCAGTTCTTGCTGCTCTAAATTGCATGCCTCCACGGCCACGTCTTCTAACTAAAGGTCTTTTACCCATTTTGATCGATTTTTGTTCTTTACTGATTTTAAGCTTATGATTGAATTGTTTGTATGTTACAAAATAGAACGCCAAAGATATAAAAAATAGGTAAAGAGAGTTTTGTTATGAGTCAAAATGCTCAATCCCTCAAGGTCTTAGAAGCTTATACACGAGATGTAGGTAGAGGTGTTGCTCGAATTGATTATGATTCTATGGATACGCTTAATGCTTCAACCGGTGATGTAATTGAGATTAAAGGGAAAAGAAGAACTGTAGCAAAGTGTCTTCCACTATATCCATCAGATGAAGGAAAGGGAATCATTAGAATCGATGGACTTGGAAGAAATAACTCTGGAATTGCAATTGGAGATACAATTGCTGTAAGAAAAATCAAAGCAGCAGCTGCTGAAAAGATTGTTGTTGCACCACTAGAAGCAATTCCTCCGATCGATGAACGTTACCTAGCGGATGCATTAGAAAGTGTTCCATTGATCAAAGGAGATAATGTTATGGTTCCATATTTTGGAGGTCGTTTGACATTTCAAGTAATTGGTGTTACACCTGCTGCTGATGCAGTTCTTGTCACTCAAAAAACAGTTTTCCACATAGCTGAAAAAGGAGAAACGTTACGTGGGGTTCCACAAGTATCATACGAAGACATCGGTGGATTGACTGACGAAATTAAGAAAGTTAGAGAAATGATTGAGTTGCCATTAAGGCATCCAGAAATATTTGAAAAATTAGGAATTGAAGCACCAAAAGGAGTACTCCTATATGGTCCTCCAGGTACCGGTAAGACTCTACTTGCAAAAGCTGTTGCAAATGAAAGTAATGCTCATTTTATTAGCATATCTGGACCAGAAATTATGAGCAAATTTTATGGTGAGAGTGAAGCAAGATTAAGAGAAATTTTCAAAGAGGCAAAAGAAAAATCACCATCAATAATTTTCATCGATGAAATTGATTCTATTGCACCAAAGAGAGAAGAAGTAACTGGCGAGGTGGAACGAAGAGTTGTTTCACAAATGTTATCCTTAATGGATGGATTAGAATCTAGAGGAAAAGTTATAGTTATCTCAGCGACAAATAGACCAAACGCAATTGATCCTGCTCTTAGGAGACCTGGACGTTTTGACAGGGAAATTGAAATCAAAGTACCCGACAAAAAGGGAAGAAAAGACATTATTATGATTCATACAAGAAACATGCCTCTAACTGATGATGTGGACTTGACAAAAATATCAGGAGTTAGTCATGGATATGTTGGTGCTGATTTGGAATATTTGTGTAAAGAAGCTGCGATGAAATGTTTGCGAAGATTGCTGCCAGAGTTAAATATGGAGGATGCGAAACTGCCGCCTGAAACTCTAGACAAACTGATAGTTAACAAAGATGACTTTTCAAAAGCGCTTATTGAAGTTACACCGTCAGGTAAGAGAGAAGTTTTTATTGAAAATCCAGAGGTAAAGTGGGATGATATAGGAGGGCTTCTAGAGGTAAAACGTGAACTTCAAGAAGCTGTAGAATGGCCAATGAAATATCCAAAGCTGTATGAAGAATTAGGTCACAAAATGCCACGTGGTATTTTGTTACATGGGCCAAGTGGAACCGGTAAAACTCTTCTAGCAAAAGCTGTTGCAACCGAAAGTGAGGCAAACTTTATTTCTGTACGTGGCCCTGAATTGTTATCAAAATGGGTTGGTGAATCAGAAAGAGGAATTAGAGAAATTTTCAGAAGAGCTAGACAAGCTTCTCCAAGTGTAATATTCTTCGATGAAATTGATTCAATTGCTCCAGTTAGAGGAGCTGGTGGTGAAACTGCTGTCACTGAAAGAGTGATAAGTCAGCTTCTCACTGAATTAGATGGAATGGAAAATATGCATAATGTTGTAGTTCTTGCTGCAACCAATAGAGCAGATATGATTGACACAGCATTACTAAGACCAGGTCGATTTGATAAAATAGTCCAAGTACCTATGCCTGATAAGGATAGCAGAAAGAGTATTTTGGAGATAAAAGCAAAGGACATTCCAACTGTAACAGATCCTAAAGATCCTGGTTATGTCAATTTGGAAAAAATAGCAGAAAATACAGATGGAATGAGTGGTGCAGATGTTGCTGCTATATCTAATACTGCTGTATCTTTGGTCATTCATGAATTTCTCGACGCCCATCCAGATGTCAAAGAGGTAGAAAAAAAGGTTAGTGGAACTAAAGTAACAATGAAACATTATGAAGAATCTATAAAAAAGATTCGGGACCAAAAGGATCTCAAGACTGGTCAAAAGCTAGTTGCTTCCTACTACAGGTAGTTTTAATAAAATAGACCCACAATAGCACTAAATGTCTGAATTTAGAGGCTATGAAAAAAGGTCTCTTGCATTTCTCAAAGATAACAAGATAAAGGTTGGGGATTTTATAAAAATCAAATCAGATTTGACTTATGATGGTATATTGATGCCCAGGTATGAATACACAGATGATGAACATATTGTTCTGAAATTAAAAAGTGGGTATAATTGTGGATTAGAAATAAACAAAATAAAGAGTGTAGAGTTGATATCAAAAAAGGAATCAAAAATAGAAACTGAGCCCAAGATACAGAAAAATTCCTCCTTACCAAAAATTCTTCTATTATCGACTGGAGGTACTATTGCAAGCAAAGTAGATTATAGGACAGGAGGTGTTACGCCAGCATTAAGTGCTGCAGACCTAAATGCATACGTTCCAGAATTAGCTGAAATAACGAATGTCGATGCTGAAGTATTATTTTCGGAGTATTCTGAAAATTTGATGCCAGAGCATTGGAAAAAAATTGCTGAAAGATTGGATAGTTTAGCCAGTTCAGATTACAAGGGCATAATTATTGCCCATGGAACCGATACAATGCATTATACCTCCGCTTTTCTATCCTTTGCATTAGATGGATACCCCATACCAATAGCTTTGGTGGGTTCACAAAGATCTTCTGATAGACCTTCGTCAGATGCGGCAATGAATTTGATTGCAGCTGCAAATTTTGTTTTAAATTATAATAAAAAAGGAGTGTTCGTAGTAATGCATCACAATGAAAGTGATGATTTGATTTCTTGTCATTTAGGTACAAGAGTTAGGAAAAATCATACATCAAAAAGAGGTGCCTTTCAAACAATTGGTGGTGACCCAGCGTTTCTTGTGATGGATAAAAAAATTAAAAATAATCTACATGATGAGTTTTTTAAAAACAATGATTACCAACCACGGATAAAACTTGATACTCGTGTAGCTTTGGTAAAATACTATCCAGGTTTTGATGGGAAATTAATTGATAATCTAATAAATTCTGGATACAAAGCAATAATTTTTGAGGGTACTGGTCTTGGTCATATTGGAAAATCAATGTATGATTATGTAAAAAATGCAAAAGCAAAAGGTCTGTTCATGGGAATGACTTCACAGTGTATGGATGGTAGAATAAACATGAATGTCTATGAAAGTGGAAGAGATCTTTTAGAGTTTGGAATTACTCCTTTATCTAATATGATTCCAGAAACAGCATTAGTAAAAGCTATGTGGGCATTAGGAAATTGTGAAGACATTGAGGGAATGAAGAATTTGATGTTAGAAAATATTGCTTCAGAATTTTCTGATTAAGTTTTAAAGAGAGATAATTGATAAATCATAGATGGCAAAAGTACCAATAGAACAAATTGGTATGAAAGTAGGTTTAGAAGTTCATCAACAGTTAGCCACAAAAAAAAAATTATTTTGTAATTGTACTCCAATGGGATCTGATGAATATACCTCCAAATTCGTTCGTAAATTAAGGCTATCAAAGAGTGAATTAGGTGAATATGACCCTGCAGCGCTTTTTGAAAGAACAAAATCTAAGAGAATTGTTTACTATGCAAATCCAGAAAGTAGTTGTTTGGTAGAAAAAGATGACGAGCCTCCACATCCAATTGATAGTGATGCTAAGAAAATAGCGTTATTGATTGCAAGTACGCTCAATTCCAAAATTTTCAATGAAATTTACGCAATGAGGAAGATCGTGATTGATGGTTCTAATACGTCTGGCTTTCAAAGGACAATGCTTGTTTCTATGGGAGGGAATCTTGATGTTAATGGTGAAAAGATTGGAGTCCAATCAATTTGTCTTGAAGAAGATGCAGCAAAATTACTTAATGATAAGGACTCGATAAGAGAATTTAGTCTTGATCGTTTGGGAGTGCCGCTGATAGAAATTGCTTTGGAACCAGTAACTGCTAGTCCATCAAAAATAAAAAAAATTGCTTTAACTCTGGGTAGACTTCTTCGAACAACGAAAATGGTTGCTAGAGGATTAGGTTCAATCAGACAGGATGTTAACGTATCAATTATGGATGGTGGAGTGGTAGAAGTCAAAGGCGTCCAACAACTTGAACAACTGGAAAAAGTGATTGAATATGAAGCTAAACGTCAACATGGTTTAATACTAATTTCTGAAAAACTAAAAGAACGAAAACTAAAAAAAATATTAAAAGATGATGATGTTTTTGATATCACTCAAGCATTTAGTAATTGCAAATCAAAAGTTATTCAAAAGGCCTTGAAAGAAAATGCTACAATCAAAGCAATTAGAATCAAAAATTTTGCAAGCATGTTCAGCTATTCACCATACGAAGAGATTAGATTAGGAAAAGAGATTGGTCAACTGGTAAGATTTTTTGGAATTGGCGGAGTTTTTCATTCTGATGAGCTTCCAAATTATGGAATCGAGGATTCTAACGTTGAAGAGATAAAGAAGATTTTAGATGTTGGTCCTGAAGATGGTTTTCTAATAATTGCTGCAAATGAATCTAAAATTGATTTTGCTATAAATTCCATTATAAATCGAGTTGAAGATGCAAAAAAAGGTGTGCCAGCAGAAACTAGACAAGCTACACAAACTGGAGAGACAGTATATCTGAGGCCACGTCCAGGTGCATCTAGAATGTATCCAGAAACAGACATTCCTCCAATAATTATTTCAAGTAATGAATTAGAAATTGCAAGAAAGCAAATTCCGAAGTCATGGGACGAGTCTTTTTCCGATCTACAAAACCAATACAAGCTTAATACTCAACTAACAGAACAGATTTTTGATTCAGACTATTTAGAATTATTTGAAAAGATCTGCGAAGATAAAAATAATTCTCCGACCTTTGTTGCTTCAATACTTTGTTCAACTATTACAAATTTACAACGTCAGGGATTAAATTCACAGTTATTAAAAAATGAAGAAATTCTAAAAACATTTGAATTACTATCTGAAGGAAAAATTCAAAAAGAAACGATAGAAACCATTTTTGAAAAAATTATGTCAGATAAAGCAAAATCTGTAGATGAGGCACTTGAAAAGTTAGCTCTTGAATATATTGACGAAAATGAATTAGGAATAATTTGTGGAAAAATTGTAGATGATAATGTACAAATAATTAATGAACAAGGAATGCATTCAATTGGGACATTGATGGGCATAGCTATGAAGGAACTTCGTGGAAAGGCATCAGGTGAAACAATTAATCAAATATTAAAGAAAAACATAGAATCAAAATTACATAATAAAAATTAAAAATTAGTGGGAAAGAAAAAAGTCCTTTTTGAAATTATTGTAATTTTCGTTTACCAGTTCCTCTGCCTGTGCTGATCCACAAGCCTTTCCCGGTAGGTCTTCCAGAAGTTTCTGGAATTTCACTAAATTTTATTCTCTTGGTACCACGCCCAAATGAAATGTACCTATCTTTTGCAGCTTCTTTGGCTTTTTTCTGAACTTCTTTGTACGAGTCACCAGTCCAATTGTCACTCTCTTTTTCTGCAATTCGTCGTGATGTCCCTCTAGATCCCACTCGTACAATTTTACCCATATTTATCCTTACCTTCTTCAAACGTTTAAAGCTGTTCATTTGTGAGGAAAATTTTGAAGTTATTATTTATGCGGGAAGTGGGATTTGAACCCACGAACTCCTAAGAGATAAGGACCTGAACCTTACGCCGTTGACCAAGCTGGGCGACTCCCGCATCGTAGCATTTTGAATTCTAGAATAAGTTTGTTTATTGATTAAAATAGTAAAATACAAACAATCTAGTGTGATACTACTTAGTAATGGAATTTAGAGAAATTTATTGTTACAATTGTAAAAAGGTTCTAGGAAAATATAATATCAAGTACTATAATGATGATAAAGTTAACGATATGATAAAATCTAATTATGGTTCACATGTAAGACAAGGGCATGAAATTCGTATAAGCAAAGTATCTACAAAATCCTAATCTAATGAGTTTTTAAATTCCTCAAGAAGTTGTTTTTGATGTTTATTCAATTTTTTCGGTATGTTTACTATTAATCGTACATATTGATCACCATGTCCCCATGAATTTTGACGTGGAAGTCCTTTTCCTTTCAATTTTATTATAGTATTTGGTTGGCAACCTGGCTCAACCTTGATTTTTTCAGTACTACCCAGGGTTGGAATATTAATTTCCTTTCCTAAAACCGCATCAATCATTGAAATTTCCTGATCATAAAAAATATCTGCTCCATCACTTTTGAATTGTGAATGTGGTTTAACTCTTATTCGGACTATCAAATCACCGTTTATACCATCTGGGACATATTCACCTTCACCTAGAATGGTATAATCACCAGTATCAATACCAGCTGGAACATCAAATGAGACATGTCTGGTTCCTTTTCTTTTTCCGATTCCTTTACAATTTTTGCAAGGTTTTTCCACTACTTTTCCTTGGCCTTTACATATTGAGCATGAAACTACGGTTACAAAAGCAGTAAATCCCATTTTTCGTGATTGTCTTGTTTGGCCTTGCCCATTACAAGATGAACAGGTGATCTTTGATGTGCCGGGGGTACATCCTGAACCCTTACACGAATCACATTCAACGTCTTTCTTAACATCAACTTGTATTTTTTTTCCATGAAAAACATCCTCAAGAGTAATGGTTGTTTCATATAGTATATCTGCCCCTTTTCTTCGTTCAAATCCTCCAAAACCCCGGAATTCACCAAATCTTCCACCTTGTCCTAATAGAGTCTCAAAGATGGAATCAAATCCTGCACCCGATCTGCCAAAAAGATCACTAAAAATATCACTAAAGTTTACACTGGCTCCTCGAAAAATATCTTCAGTACTATACTTTCCATCTACACCTGCGTGACCGTATTGATCATAGATTTTTCTTTTTTTAGAATCTGATAATACTGCGTATGCTTCTGAAATTTCTTTAAAATGTTCTGCTGCATCTTTTGATTTATTTCTATCAGGATGAAATTTTAAAGCAAGTTTTCTATATTGGAATTTTATTTCATTGTCTGAGGCTGTTTTTGAAACTCCTAGAACCTCATAATAATCACGTTTTGAGCTCATGGATAATTTTTATAATTATAATTGAGGTATAAATTATCTAATCGTTCTATTTGTTATCCTGTTCTGCTTTTTCTTGTTCAGCAGTGCCTGCTTGTTCTGCTTTTTCTTGTTCAGCAGTGCCTGCTTGTTCTGCTTTTTCTTGTTCAGCAGTGCCTGCTTGTTCTGCTTTTCCTTGTTCAGCAGTGCCTGCTTGTTCTGCTTGATCAGGTGAAGGTGTTACCTTCTTGTAAAGTTCTGTAGTAATTTCATTAACGATTGTTTTTAGTGAATCGAATTTTGGTTTTAATTGTTCTACATCCTTATCTAAAACTTCTTTTAGCTCTTTTATTGCATCAGTTATTTTGATTCCTTGTTCCTGAGAAATTTTATCTTTAAGATCATGATTAACTAATTTTTCTGTAGTGTAAATGTAGTTTTCAGCTTCATTGTTTAGTTCTATTTTTTCTTTTTTCTTTTTGTCTTCGTCTGAAAATTTTTCTGCATCTTGTTTAAGTTTTTCAATATCTTCATCTGATAATTTGGTACGAGATTCAATGGTTATTTTAGCTTCTTTTTGCGTGCCCAAATCTTTGGCTGTTACATCTATGATTCCATTCGCATCAATATCAAATTTTACGTCAATTTGAGGCACACCTCGTGGTGCAGGTAGTAAATCAGTAAGATTAAAACTTCCTAGTGATACATTATCTGCCGCCATGGGTCTCTCGCCTTGAACAACATGAATTGTAACTGATGTTTGATTATCAGCAGCTGTTGTGAAAACTTTGTTTTTTGAGGTTGGAATTGTTGTGTTTCGTTCAATTAATGGTTCACGTATTCCTCCTATCGTTTCAATTCCAAGTGTTAATGGTGTAACATCTAGTAAAACAATATCACTGGTTACATCTCCACTAATAATTCCTGCTTGAATGGCAGCGCCAGAAGCTACTGCCTCCATAGGATCAACTCCTGATTCAGGTTCTTTCCCTACTACACTACCAACAAATTTTCTTACAATAGGCATTCTAGTTGGGCCACCTACCATTACAATTTTGGATATATCAGACGGAGATAGTTTAGCATCTTCAAATGCCTTTTCAATTGAAGATTTACATCTTTCAACTATAGGTTTAACCAATTCTTCCAGCTTTGCTCTTGTAAATCGTAATTCAAGATTTTGTGCACCAGTAGATTGATTATGTGAAATGAACGGTAGATTGATATCAGTTTCCATTACAGCGGATAGTTCAATCTTTGCTTTTTCAGCAGCTTCTTGAATTCTAGTCATTGCGGTTTTATCCTGTGAAAGATCAATTCCTTCTTTTTTCTTAAATTCGTCAAGAACATAATTGACTATTTCTGTGTCCATATCGGTTCCTCCAAGTTGGGTATCTCCTGAAGTACTCATAACTTCAAAAACGCCTCCACCCATTTCCATCAAGGTTACATCAAGTGTTCCTCCTCCAAAATCAAATACCATAATTTTCATATCTTCTTTTGATTTATCTAAACCAAATGCCAACGAAGCTGCTGTTGGTTCATTGATGATTCGTACAACATCGAGTCCTGCAATTATTCCAGCATCCTTAGTTGCCTGACGTTGGTTATTATCAAAATAGGCAGGAACTGTGATTACGGCCTTTTCAATTTTCTCTCCTATAAAAGCCTCCGAGTCTTTTTTTATTTTTTGTAAAATAAATGCTGAAATTTGTTGAGGTTTGTATTCTTTATCGTTAACTTTGAAAACGTAGTCAGTGCCTATTTTTCTTTTTGCATTGACTATTGTATTTTCAGGGTTGGTAACAGCTTGCCTCCTTGCGGGTTCTCCAACAATTAGTTCACCATCTTTGAATGCAACAACTGAAGGAAATGCTTTCCCTCCAATCGTTACACCTTCTGCGGAAGAAATCATAGTTGGTTTTCCACCGATCATAATGGCAGCTGCGGAGTTGCTTGTTCCAAGATCTATTCCGATAATTTTAGCTATATTATTCACCTACTTGTTCAGATTTTTGTTTATTTGATATTTCCACTAACGTTGGTCTAATAACTCTGTTTTGAGAAATATATCCTTTCCTGATTTCTTTTGTAATTGTATTTTCATCAAGTGTAGGATCATCAATGACTGAAATAGCCTCATGAAATTTAGGATCAAAGATTTCTCCTAAGGCATCTATAGGAGAAACATCGTTTTTTGAAAAAAGAGAATTCATATTTTTTAAAATTGAGTCAAGACCCTCTGTATTAATATTTTTTTTCGAAAAGACTTCTTTTGCACGAACAAAATCATCATAGATTTGAAGAAATTCAATCATTAATTGATCGATTTTAGTGTTGACTCGATTTTGTATTTCTGAATTTGTTTTTTTTTCTAGGTTTTGAAAATCAGCTAATGTGTGTTTAAGTTTTAATTCGTATTC
>SMUX01315655.1_pt1 | contig 21491 bp, 21 predicted proteins | sample 2456431 | NCBI WGS metagenome assembly SMUX01 (sample SAMN11095930, study PRJNA526329) | marine sediment metagenome | biome: Marine sediment; feature: Surficial sediment; material: Deep marine sediment; isolation source: Hadal surficial sediment | place: Pacific Ocean | collected 2014-11 | depth... | reverse complement strand
CTTGCCACGCGCGGACTTGAATTCGGTATCGATTTTACAGGCGGCATCTTGCTGGAGGTGGGTTATCCGCAGGCGGTAAATCTTGAAGCGATTCGCAATGACCTGACCGTCGAAGGATACTCGGACGCACAGGTCCTGAGATTTGGGTCGGATCAGGTTGTGCTGGTTCGTCTGCCCCCGCAGGAAGGTAACGCAGATGAAATTCGCGAGCGATTGCGTGCGACATTACAGGCCGGCGGCGAACGGATCGATCTGCGACGCGTCGAATTTGTCAGCCCGCAAGTGGGCAGCGAACTCGCGGAGCGTGGCGCGCTGGCGATGGTTGTCGCGTTGATGCTGATTTTTTTGTACGTCATGGTCCGCTTCCAATGGAAATTCTCTGCGGGAGCGGTCGCGGCATTGGCGCACGACGCGATCGTCACAGTCGGCTTCTTTTCGATTTTCGGCTTGCCGTTTGATCTTACCGTCGTTGCCGCGGTACTTGCAGTAATCGGCTACTCGCTGAACGATACGGTCGTTACATTCGACAGAATTCGTGAAAATTTCTTCGCACTGCGCGGAAGATCGGCTGAAGAAACGATGAATATTTCAGTTAATGAAATGCTCGCGCGAACTTTGATTACCGGCCTTACGACGCTGCTGGTACTCGTTGCGTTGCTGCTGCTTGGCGGGGAGTCAATTGCGCCGTTTTCGATCGCATTGATTGTCGGCATCGTTGTCGGCACCTATTCATCGATCTACACGGCGAGTGCGACAGCTCTGGCGTTGAAGGTGAGTGCACAGGACCTGATCGCACCGGTCAAAGACCCGTCGCTGGTCGATGATCTCCCGTAGAAGCACCCAAAGGGCATAAACGCGCCCTGCGCGCGACCTTGCTCGGACTGGCGTCGCTAAATGAACGTTTTTGCAGCCTTTCAGGCTGCCGCTTCGCTTCGCACCCACAAGGGCGTTAAGGCGCAAGGCGCCCTCCTACAGGGCTATTTCAATATCGCTTTGATGTCTCGTGCGCACAGTTTCGCGAGTCCACGGTAAATTCGCGGAGTTCCGGCCAGGACATGGCCTGTAGCAAGGTGGTTTTCAGCACCGTCGAGTGCACTGACAATGCCACCTGCTTCGCGGATAATTAATGTGCCAGCGGCAAGGTCCCAAGGCTGCAGCCCGGTTTCCCAAAATGCGTCCAGACGCCCGCAGGCGACGTAGCAAAGATCGAGTGCAGCGGCGCCCGGGCGGCGAACGCCTGCGGTGTTTTTTACGATTTTGCCAAGCATTGCCAGATAGGGTTCCAGTTCGGAGCCGGCCTGCCGGAACGGAAAACCCGTGCCAATCAGCGCCCGGTCGAGATCCTTGTTGCCGCTGACGCGAATCTTGTGGTCGTCGAGCACGGCGCCTTCACCACGCGATGCCGTGAATAATTCCTCGCGCATTGGGTCGTAGACAACGGCGTGCTCAAGCCGGCCCCCGATCTGCACAGCGATTGAGACTGCAAATACAGGAAAGCCATGCAAATAATTGGTCGTGCCGTCGAGCGGATCGACGATCCAGAGGTGATCGGAGTCGCCCTGCAGACCCGATTCCTCGGCCTGGATAGCATGCTCGGGATAATGCTTGTGGATGATGTCGATGATAGCTCGCTCTGCAGCGAGGTCGGCCGAACTGACGAAATCGTTATGACCTTTCTTTTCAACGGTGAGCTGGTCGCGCTTTTTAAAATTTCTTCCCAGGACGGCACCTGCGCGCCGCGCCGCCATTACCGCTACGTTCAGTAGTGCGTGCATGAAACGATTCCGTCGATGTCAAAGAACTGGGCGATCAGGGCGACAGGTCTGTCAGCCCGGGCCGCCGGGGCGGTAGAATACCGGACTTTTAGTTACCTGTCCCAACAACATGTCGATACGAATCGTGCTCGTCGGAACCACGCACCCCGGAAATATCGGAGCGGTCGCTCGTGCCATGAAGAACATGGGTATCGGCGATCTGGTGCTCGTGAAGCCTAAGGATTTCCCGCACCAAGACGCGACAGCGCGCGCTTCCGGTGCCACTGATATTCTCGACGCTGCCCGGGTCGCATCGTCACTCGCGGATGCGCTGACGGATTGTGTCTACGTTGCCGGCGCGAGCGCCCGGTCGCGAACGATCAACTGGCCCAGCATGGGGCCGCGGGACTGTGCCGAGCGCATGGTGCTGGAAAGTAAGCAGGGCAATGTAGCGGCCGTGTTCGGCCCGGAGAAGTCCGGCCTGCATAATGATGACCTCGATCTATGTCACACGTTGCTCACGATTCCGACCGACCCAGGTTTCAGCTCGCTGAACCTGGCGATGGCCGTACAGGTCCTGACGTACGAGCTACGAGTGGCCAGCATGCTGAACTGCGGTCCTGGTTTTGAAAGCGAAGCACCACCGGCCAGCGGTGAGGAAATGGAGCAGTTCTATACACACTTGAAGCAAGTCCTGACTGACATCGGATTTCTGGATCCGGAGAATCCCCGGCACTTGATGCGTCGCTTGCGTCGCTTGTTCATTCGCGCCCGGCCGGACAAAAATGAAGCCAACATCCTGCGCGGAATACTCGCGGCGATCGATCGGGTGAAGGAGTCAGGCTAGTGGTCACCAACGCTGATCCTGTCTATCTGGACTACGCGGCAACGACTCCGTTGGACCCGCGCGTAGCGGAGCGCATGCGTGCTGTGCAGAGCTCGGCCTATTTCAACCCAGCATCGAATCATTTTGCCGGCAGGCTGAGCGCGACAGTCGTCGATGAAGCTGCAGTGCAACTCGCGGCCTTACTGAACGTCGATCCGACATCGCTCCTATGGACTTCCGGGGCGACCGAATCCAATAACCTGGCGATCCTGGGTGGCGCGAAACAACGCGAGCATCGTGGCAAGCACCTGGTGACAATGCGAACTGAACACAAGGCTGTTGTGGATGTTTTTCGGGCACTCGAGAAGCAGGGATTTGAAATTGCATGGCTCGCTCCCGACGCGGACGGCCGGCTCCCGCTGGAGCGATTCGAGGCGGCGCTGCGCGACGACACCCAGCTTGCATCGATTCTGCACATCAACAACGAAACCGGGGTGGTGCAGGATATCGAGGGTCTGGGCGCGATCTGTCGCTCGCATGACGTCCTGTTTCATGTTGATGGTGCACAATCCGCTGGTAAGGTCCCGGTGGATTTGGCGCACCTGCCGGTCGATCTGATGTCGCTAACAGCACACAAATTCTATGGACCGAAAGGGGTCGGAGCTCTTTTCGTTGCCGATGGCACACCGATAGCTCCGCAGATGTTCGGCGGTGGGCAGCAGCGGCGACTGCGCCCGGGAACGTTGCCGGTCGATTTGATAGCGGGCCTCGGTGAGGCAGCGTCGGTGGCAAGTTCCTGTATTGACAAGGATTTACTCCATCTTGCCGTGCTTAGAGATCAATTATGGAAAGGGATTCGTGACGTCGAGGGTCTGCAGCGGAATGGTCAGGATCGCGGGGGCTATCCGGGCATACTCAATGTCGGCGTACAGGATGTTGAGGGTGAGAGTCTGCTGCTCGCGCTTGAACCGCTGTGTGTAGCGACCGGATCCGCCTGCAATTCCAGGAGTCAGGAGCCTTCCTCTGTGTTGCGGGCGCTCGGGCGCAGCGATTTGGAGGCGCAAAGCGCGATTCGATTCAGCCTGGGACGGCAGACGACGAGTGCAGAGATCGAGCTGGCGGTATCCGCGTACCGGAATGCCGTCAAGAAGCTTCGCGATCTCGCGCCGGAGCGTGTCCGGTGACGACCGATCCTTTCAATACTACGGTCCGGGAATACTTCGCCAATCCGAGTCATTGCGGCGAGGTTGCTGGCGGTGTGGCGGGTTATTTCGAAGACCACGGCATGCGTATTCGGCTTGCTGCGGAGGTTAGGGATGGCACAATTGCTCGCTTGCGATTTCAGGCCTGGGGCTGTCCACATGTCATCGCGGCGGCCGAGGCCGTTTGCCGCAGGTTCGAGGGTCAGCCCGTCAGTGCGCTTGAACAATTCGAAACCGGACAGATTATGGAGGATCTGGCTGTACCTGTGGAGAAAACCGGACGTATACTGGTACTGGAAGATACGGTTCGATCGCTTGGGCGAGCTATCGAGAACCTCACAACACCCTAATTACAGGATTGAAATGGCAATTTCACTAACGGATTCGGCGGCAGATCGGGTTCGGACCTACCTCGAAAAGCGCGGCAGCGGCATCGGCCTGCGCCTGGGAGTAACCCAGACCGGCTGCTCCGGCTATTCCTATGTCATTAATTATGCCGACGAGATCGACGAGGTGGATGTTGTATTCGAGGACAAGGGAATCACGGTCGTGGTCCATCCGGACGCATTGCCACTGATCGACGGCACCGAGGTCGATTTTGTCAAAAACGGCCTGAATGAAGCCTTTAGTTTCCGTAATCCCAATATTTCCGGGGAATGCGGTTGTGGCGAAAGCTTCAACGTCTGAAACCACCGTAGTAGAATTAAGGGTTTACATCTATTCGTCTGGCGAAATGCCCAGACGTCAACTACCATTATTTATTGGTCTAAGGGAAGTTCCGCATGGCAGTTGAGCAAACTCTCTCCATTATTAAACCTGATGGCGTACAGAAAAACCTGATCGGAGAAATTTACAGCCGTTTTGAGAAAGCCGGTTTGGATATTGTCGCCGCACGTATGATGCATCTGACCAAAGAGCAGGCAAGGGGATTCTATGCCGTGCACAAGGAGCGCCCTTTCTTCGACGACCTCGTAAGCTATATGATATCCGGTCCTGTCGTTGTTCAGGCGTTGCGTGGCGAAGACGCCATTGCAAAGAATCGCGAGATCATGGGCGCAACAAATCCGGCGGACGCCGAGCCAGGAACTATTCGTGCCGACCACGCCGCCAGCATCGAGGAAAACATTGTTCATGGTTCTGACGCAGCCGAGGCCGCGGCGCAGGAGATTTCATATTTCTTCGGCGATGACGGCGTTTGCCCGAGGACCAGATAATCGGAAACAGCCGGAAATTGTCGTGACTGCCAAGGCGAAAAAAGTGAACTTGCTCGGAATGTCGCAAGGCGATCTCGAGCAGTTTCTTGCTGCACGAGGCGAAAAACCGTTTCATGCCCGGCAAATCCTGCAGTGGATTTACCAGCGAGCCGTTGATAATTTCGATGAGATGACCGACCTGTCAAAATCATTGCGCGCAGAACTCAAAGAAGGGGCGGAAATCGTCGCGCCGAAAGTAGAGGAGCGATACGACTCGAAGGACGGTTGCATCAAGTGGCTTTTCTCCAGCGGCTCGGGGCAGGCCGTGGAAACCGTATTTATTCCGGAGCCTAATCGCGGCACGCTTTGCATTTCTTCTCAAGTTGGTTGCGCGCTCGATTGCTCTTTTTGTGCGACGGGTGCGCAAGGATTTAATCGCAACCTGACGAGCGCGGAAATCATCGGTCAAGTTCGCCACGCGATTCATGAATTGCCGCGGCGCAGCAATGGCGATCCCGCAGTCACCAATATTGTATTCATGGGTATGGGCGAACCGCTGGCGAATTACCGTAATCTGATTCCCGTGCTTGAGCTGCTGGTATCGGATTGGTCCTACGGTATGTCTCGCCGACGCGTCACGGTCAGCACTTCCGGAATTGTTCCGCATATCGACAAACTGGCCGACGACTGCAATGTAGCGCTGGCCGTGTCTCTGCATGCTGCCAGTGATGAATTGCGCGATCAGATCGTACCGATTAACAAGCTACATCCGATCAACTCGTTACTCGAGGCGTGCTGGAAGTACGCTGCCAAACGCTCCAATCGATTCATAACATTCGAGTACGTCATGTTGCGTGGCGTCAACGATTCGATCGCGCAGGCCAATCAATTGGCCAGCCTCCTCAAGAACAGGCCTGCGAAGGTTAATCTCATTCCCTTTAATCCGTTTCCGGGGACACGATTCAAGCGCTCCTCAGCTGCAACAATCCGGCATTTTCAGAGCCGTCTTCGGGAACGGGGCCTTATTGCGACGACGCGTAAAACGCGCGGCGAAGATATCAACGCGGCCTGTGGACAGTTAGCTGGCAAGGTGAGCGACCGTATCAAATCCCGGCTAAGCCGAAAAAACATCGGCCATAAAATCAATGGCGACAGAGACATAAGGATGTCATCAGCATGAAAACGAGCAAACTGATTATCCCGGCGGCGATGTGTCTTTTATTGTTGACGGGCTGTGTTTCAACAACGACCGGGTACATCACTGAGCCGGCTCGTAATGAGAAAGTCGCGGCTGAATTGAATTATCAGTTAGGCGCGCGTTACTACAAGAAAGGAAACTTCAGAGTCGCTCGCGACCGGTTGTTGCTGGCAACTGAACTCGATCCGCAGCTGGCGATTGCGTATACAACCTTGGCGCTGACGTACGAAGCACTCGAGAACCAGCGTCTCGCCAGAAAGGCGTACGAGATGGCCATCCGGGTCGCACCCAGAGATTTCGACGTGCAAAATACCTATGCGGTGTTTTTGTGCAGACAGAAGGAATTTTCGCAAGCGGAAAAGTACTTCGACAAGGCGGCCAGTCACCGCGAGAACGACAACGCAGAGGTGACGTTGACAAACGCCGGCGTGTGCATGATGCAGAAACCGGATATCGTGGCGGCAGAGAGTTTTTTTCGGGCAGCATTGGAGCGCAAGCCAAGATACGATGAGGCTTTGCTGCAGCTGTGCTTGCTTAAGTACCAGCAAGAAGATTTCCTTAGTGCACGTGCGTTCCTGCAACGATTCATGTCGATAAGCACGCCAACTGCGGACGTCTTGTATCTGGCTTCCAGGATTGAAGACATGCTCGAAAATGATCGTGGCCGCACCGAGTATGAAGATCAGCTGATTCGTGAATTCCCGTCGTCTCCAGAGGCGCGCGAGTTGTTGAGTTCAGGGTAATGAGTGACGAAAACGACAATCGCGACGACGAGTCTTCGCCCGAGGAGTCGCAGGGGCCGCTCGGTGGTGAGCGTCTGGCACAGGCTCGTCGCGAGCAACAACTCACTGTCCTTGATATCGCTAAGGAACTGCATCTCGACGAGTACAAGATACACGCCCTCGAGCGTAATGATTTTGATGTGCTCGGCGCACCGGTTTTCGCTAAGGGACACCTGAGAAAGTTCGCGCAGCTGGTCAAGGTCAGTGAAGCGGACATAATGGCTGACTACTATCAACTGAGTCGCTCGGCTGGTGCGCCGCCAGTCCTGTCTCCGCGCCCGAAACCGCGTCAGGTCATCTCGCCGGAACCGTATGTTGTCGGCATTATCATCGTACTTGTCGCCGCGTTGGCCTATTGGTGGTTTGGTGCTCGCGAGGATGCGCCGCAGCAGCCAGTCACAGGAGAGATCGCGTCGTTGCCACAGCAAACGCTGTCCGCTCAGGGAGCGAACGAATTTCTGAATGCAACAGCCGATGCTGTTGATGAAGAAGAGCAGCCTGTAATTTCGGAACCCGAAGCCGCCGTGGAAACGGCTGATACACCGATTGCGTCCGGCATGCGGCTCAGTATTACCTACTCAGGGGACTGTTGGACGGAGATTACGGACGCGATGGGACGCCGTCTGTTCTTCGATCTGGGCAGGTCAGGCCGCACTGTGAACCTGTTTGGCGAACCGCCGTTCAACGTGCTGTTTGGCAATGCCAGCAACGTAAGCCTTGTTGTCAATGGCACACCTTTCGACATTTCCGCCGCGGATCGACGTGGACGGACAGCCAGGTTGACGATTACGGGCTCATGAGCGCGAAACCAAGAGCTGTTCGCGGGATGAACGATATCCTGCCCGAGGTGGCGGGTACGTGGCGGTACCTGGAGTCGATTGTTCAGGAAATTGTCGAGTCCTATGGCTATGCTGAGATTCGACTGCCCCTGCTTGAATACACCGAACTGTTCAAACGCTCAATCGGCGAGGTGACAGATATTGTCGAGAAGGAAATGTATACGTTTCCTGATCGTAACGGTGAGAGTCTGACGCTGCGCCCTGAAGCGACCGCGGGCATTGTGCGAGCGGGCATGACGAACGGGCTGTTCCATAATCAAAAGCAAAAATTGTGGACGTCGGGACCGATGTTTCGCTACGAGAAACCTCAACAGGGCCGCTATCGGCAGTTTTACCAGTTTGACGTTGAGGCCGTCGGCTACGATGGGCCGGATGTTGACGCTGAGTTGATTATCATGAGCGCTCGCCTGTGGCGGCGGTTGGGAATTTCGAAAATAAAGCTCGAAATCAACTCGCTGGGCACCCCGGAGACGCGGCTTCATTACAGAGACGCGCTGGTCGAGTATTTTTCGGGAGTGAAAAATCAGCTCGATAAGGATAGTATTCGCCGCCTTGAGCAAAACCCGCTCAGAATCCTCGACAGCAAAAATCCGGAGATGCAGGCGATTGTTGATGCAGCGCCCATCATGTTGGACTACCTGGACGAGGCGTCAGCAGAGCATTTCAGTCACCTCAAGGCACTGCTGGACGCCGCCGGAGTGGCATATAGCGTGAATCCTCGTTTGGTACGTGGACTGGATTACTACTCGCGAACTGTTTTCGAATGGGCGACAGATGCATTGGGGTCGCAAGGAGCAGTCTGTTCCGGCGGTCGGTACGACGGACTGGTGGAAAAACTGGGCGGTCGGGCGACGCCGGCAGTTGGCTGGGCGATGGGAATCGAGCGCTTTGTGGCGCTGTATGAGGCATGTGGCGGAGAGGCCCGGACGAACCGTGTGGATGTCTTTATCGCGGCGCTGGGGTCAGGCACGCTGGCAAGGGCTTTTGTGCTGGCAGAAGAATTACGCGACAGCATCGCTGGAATACGGGTTGAAATGAACCTGGGCGGCGGTAGTTTCAAGTCGCAGATGAAACGCGCTGACAAGAGCGGCGCAGAGTATGCATTGTTATTGGGTGAGCAGGAGCTCGCGGACAAATGTATCGGGTTGAAACCGATGCGCAGCACTGACGAACAGAAAAGTGTTGCATTGGATGAGCTGGTGGCAACGCTGGCTGAAAAATTACGTTAAAGGCAGTTTTGTGGACGATCTACTTTCAGAGAAAGAACAAATTGAACAATTCCGTGCCTGGTGGCGGGAGTACGGAATGTACGTTATCGGTGGTGTGGTTATTGGCACCGGCATGCTGTTTGGCATCAATCAATACCAGAAAAGCAAGTTAGAGGGTCAGCTTGCCGCGTCGGCCGCTTACGAATTACTGGTAGGACACGTGTCTGACGGCGATCTCGATGACGCGGAAATAACCGCCAACGAGATTACAACGAGGTACGCCGAGACAACGTACGCGGGTCAGGCCGGTCTTGCGATGGCACGACTGTATATGGACAAGAACCGTGACCAGGACGCCGCGGATGCGCTGTTGGCGGTCGTGAACAGCGATGCCGACCGTGAATTAAAGCACGTGGCGCGACTGCGGCTGGCGCGTATCTACCTGTATCAGGATAAGGCACAGGAAGTCGTGGACTTGCTGGCGGCCGAAAACTCCAGTGCATTTGCTGCGACCTATGGCGAGGTGCTCGGCGATGCCTACACGGCGCTCGGCCAGGTTGCCGAGGCCCAGGCCGTTTATCAAAAGGTCTTGTTGGATCCGCTGGCGCAAGGCACTGTTGACCTGCAGTTGGTGCAATGGAAGGCGCTGGACCTGCCGGAGGTTGCCGTGGATTCTGAACCGGTGCCAGCACCCGCTGTCGAAGTAATCGAGCCCGAATCTGAGGAAGTTGAGTGAATAAACTGTGGCGAGTCGTCGGCCTTATTGCAGCGACCGTGCTGCTGTCGTCTTGTGGTCTCTTTGGTGACAAGGACGTAGAGCTCGAGCCTAAAAAACTGGTCAAGATTCAGAACACGCTGAAGATCAAGCGGCTTTGGAGTTCCAAGATCGGCGGTGCATCCGAGTTTTTGCTGGTCGGTTTACGGCCGGCCAGCGACGGCACCAGCATTTATGCTGCGAGCCAGGATGGCAAAGTCGTGGCCATCGATCCGGATTCCGGAAAAAAACGCTGGAAGTCTGATCTTGAGATCGAACTTTCGGCCGGGCCCGCAGCGGGCGAAGATGTGGTTGTCGTTGCATCAAAAGACGGGTTTGTCATCTTGCTGGATGCAAAGTCCGGTGCCGAGCGATGGCGCACATACATTGGTGGCGAAACTCTGGCACGGCCACTAATCAAGGACGATGCGATCGTCGTGCAGTCGATAGACAATCGCCTGCGAGCCTTGTCGATATATGATGGCAAGCAACGTTGGGAAGTTGAACAATCGATGCCGTTGCTGACAGTGCGTGGCGCGTCATCACCGTTGCTCATCGGATCGCGGGTGGTCGCTGGCTTTGATAATGGTCGTCTGCTGGCAGTCAATGCCAGCACCGGAGACATTGAATGGGAATCCATGCTGTCGCTGCCGACCGGCCGGTCGGACCTTGATCGCCTCGCGGATATCGATGGTTCGATCGCCGTCGTCGGCCAGGACATTTTTGCAGGCGGTTATCATGGACGCATTGCGTCGATCGCTGCAGAGTCAGGTCAGGTCCTCTGGTCACGCGAGATATCGACGCACGTGGGCGTTGCTGCTGACTGGAACAGTGTCTATACGGCGCGTGACGACGGCGAAGTCATCGCGCTGGCTCGAAATAATGGCGCGGACACCTGGCGCAACGACGATTTGTTACGCCGTGACCCAACATTGCCTGTGCCCTTCCACACGACCGTCGTGGTAGGCGATTTTGAGGGTTATCTGCATTTCTTTAGCAGCATCGATGGAGACCCTGTTGCACGCCTGCGGTTTGGCCGTAAAGCCATCACGAGCCAACCGCTGGTCGTCGCAAACCGGCTCTACATACAAAGCGATGACGGCACCTTAGCGGCATTCGAGGTTGTGCAGAACAGGCCCAAACGCAACGCTCCCGATATTTCTGATACCGCTGACGCGACCTGATCGGCCACGGTGAAGGTGCTCATCCATGCTTCCTGTCATCGCTCTGATCGGTCGACCCAATGTCGGCAAATCGACCCTGTTTAATCGACTGACGCGTTCCCGCGACGCGTTAGTCGCGGACTATCCTGGACTGACTCGCGACCGTAAGTACGGTTTTGGCAAGCTGGGCCCGATTCCTTACCTGGCGATTGATACCGGCGGCGTAGCCGGCGGCGAAGAGGGTGTCGACGAGGTGACCGTCGATCAGACGATTCGCGCTCTGCAGGAGGCGGACGCCGCCATTATCATGGTGGACGGACGCAGCGGGCTGACGGCAGCTGACGAACACGTCGCCGAACTCGCGCGCCGGCACGCGAAGAAAACCTGGCTGGTCGTTAACAAGGCAGAAGGCCTTGATGCTGATGTGGCCAATAGCGAATTCCACGCCCTGGGACTGGGCGAACCGATCGCTGTTTCGGCCGCACACGGCGATCGCATCGGTGCGCTCATGGACGATGTACTCAGTTCGTTCGCATCTCCCGAGGCCGGGAGTGACGATGGTGCGGACGATGATCGCGAGCTGCGTATTGCTGTTATCGGGCGTCCCAATGTTGGCAAGTCGACGTTAGTCAATCGTATGCTCGGAGAAGAACGGCTGGTCGTTTTTGCCGAGCCCGGAACGACTCGAGACAGCGTCGCCGTGCCATTTGAACGCAACGATCGTAAATACGTATTGATCGATACGGCTGGCATTCGTCGCAAGGCGCGGGTTCATGAGGTCATTGAAAAATTCAGCATCATCAAGGCGCTGCAAGCGATCGAGCAAGCAGAGGTTGTTATTGCAGTGCTCGACGCGCAGGAAGGCGTTACCGAACAGGATGTCAGTCTTCTTGGACTGGTCATGGAGCGTGGTCGTGCACTGGTCGTCGTGGCGAACAAATGGGATGGTCTTTCCGCCGAGCAACGCAGAAAGGTTCGCGATGATCTTGAACGGCGCCTGCCGTTCCTGGATTTCGCGGAACGCATAACGATTTCGGCATTGCACGGTACGGCGGTTGGCGATCTGCTACCTGCTGTTGAACGAGCATTCAAAGCGGCGATGCGAGATATGTCGACAGCGGAACTGACGCGAGAACTCGAGGCCGCTGTCATAGCACATGCGCCGCCATTGGTTCGCGGCCGGCGCATCAAACTCCGTTATGCGCACCAAGGTGGGCGTAACCCGCCAGTTATCGTCATTCACGGTAACCAGACGGACAAATTACCTGAGGCGTTTCGGCGTTACCTGATCAATCGATTCAGAAAGGCGTTCAAACTCAAAGGTACACCTGTGCGCCTGGCATTTAAGAAAGGTAAGAACCCTTTTGCGGGGCGGCGCAATACGTTGACGCCGCGGCAGGAGCGCAAGCGCAAACGCTTGATGAAAAGGGTCAAGAAATGAGTTCTGCCCGGCAGATGTTTACGTTCGACGGAAATTTCCGCATGTACCGGGCGGGCAAGCTGCAGTCACCCACATTGGCCTATGAGAGCTGGGGTGAACTGAACACGGCGAAAGACAACGCGGTTTTGATCTTCGGCGGTCTGTCCCCTTCAGCGCACGCAGCGTCGTCCGCAGGCGATTCATCGCCGGGCTGGTGGGAAGAAATGATTGGCTCGGGCCTGCCGATCGATACCGATAAGTTTTTTGTCATCTGCGTCAATTCGTTGGGCAGTTGCTTTGGGTCGACTGGAGCTGCGTCGCTCGATCCCGAAACCGGAAAACGATACCGGCTGACGTTTCCAATCCTGACGCTGGAGGATGTTGCCGAGTCTGCGTTGCTGGTTGTCGAGCATCTTGGTATCGACTGTTTGCATACGGTCGTTGGATGTTCAATGGGTGGCATGAGCGGTCTGGGGTATTGCGTGCGCCACCCGGATGCCGTGAAGCGTTTCCTCTCTATTTCATCGGCAACCCGGGCGCTGCCATTCTCTATTGCTGTGCGTTCATTGCAACGGGAAATGATTCGCTCCGACGCGAAATGGAAGCAGGGTAACTACGATCCGGATGATCCGCCGGTCACAGGGCAACGCCTGGCCCGAAAACTGGGAATGATGACCTACCGATCCGCGGAAGAGTGGGCACAACGATTCGGGCGCGAGCGCGCGACCGACATCACCGGGACCGACCATCAGTTCGTCGCGGAATTCTCGGTGGAATCGTACCTGGAGAATCATGCTGTCAAGTTCAGCAGTGCATTTGATGCGAACTGTTATCTGTATCTTTCGCACGCATCCGATCTCTTTGATCTCGCAGAACACGGTGGTTCGTTGGCGGCCGGATTCGAACGGCTAAAGCTCGAGCGCGTTCTCGTGATTGGTGTGCGCACCGACACCTTGTATCCACCGGTGCAGCAACGCGAACTGGCGGACGGGTTTTCGTCAATCTGCAGCGATACGCAGCTGATAGAACTCGATTGCATTCGCGGTCACGATTCGTTTCTTGTTGAGATGGATGCTTTTCGTCCGGTTATCCGCGAGTTTTTCGAGAGCTGCAGCGACTGAACTTCGCGTCGCGGGTTTATGCCCTATGGGTGCAGGGCCCGCTCCTACGGGTCATTGATTAGTTGAGAAATATCGCGGGATCGACGGCAGTGCCGTTTAGATAGGTCCCGAAATGCAGGTGTGGTCCCGTGACCCGGCCCGTGGCGCCCACAGTCCCGATAGTCTCGCCGATTGAGACTTGTTGTCCTTTCTCGACGGTGATTTCACTCAAGTGGCAGTACATGGTCACGAAACCCTGGCCGTGATCGATCAATACCGTGTTGCCATTGAAGAAAAAGTCTCCGATTGCCGCAACCACTCCGTCGCGAGGCGCAGACACGGGTTCGCCATTATTGCCGGATATGTCCATGCCTTTATGCGGCGAGCGTGGCTGATCATTGAAAAATCGCCGATAACCGAAACTGGCGCTTTGTGCGCCTTCGATCGGCGCCGCCAGAGAAACACCAGCAACGGGAATATTCCTGAAATGGGTCAGAGCTGCGTCGATGATCTTGCGCTCGCCCCAGATTCGGTCCAGCTGTTCCTCCGTCTGAGTAACAAAACTCTCGTTCTCTACTGACAGTCGTTGCTCCCGATAGGCGTGCTCTGATACCTGAATGTTGGAGACTTTTCCAGCTACGTTAATGCCCAGACTGCCCGGTTCTGTGTCCAGCGGGATGCCGACTACAGCAACCCAACGTTCATCGCGTCGCATGACCAGCAGAGGATTACCGTCCAGAGTCGCTTCCGGGACCGGTTCATCGCTGTTGCCCAGATCAACAATGGCGACACCGCCTGGGCGCAACGATTGTTCTGTTGCGAAGGTGAGCGATGTGAGGATCAGTAGCACGACGATCAGTGCGGCACGACTACTCATCGGCAATGACCTTCTTGACGGTTGCGATCAGTTCGCCTTGCGACAGTCGCGCGCGAATATCCTGTCCTGACTCGGTGCTACCCGCACTGGTAAGGACATTGCCGGTAACTTCGCTGGTTACTATGGCATAGCCCCGGTCCAGTGTTGCGAGTGGGCTGACAGAGTTCAGTGCCCGGCCGAGCAACGCGATTTTATGGCTCGTGTTCGCGATCGCATTGTTTGTCGAGGTGGCGAGGCGCTGCCGCAATTCTGCAAGCTGGCCGATCAATCGCTGCACGGACAGCGCGGGCGATTGTCGCATCAACGCAGCACTGGCGTCCTGCAGCTGATTTTCTTGCCGCAGAACCTGCTGTCGGATTGCTGCTGTCAGGCGGCCGGCGTGTTCGCGCAGGCTGTCGCGCTGACGTTGCAGAGTCGCTGCAGGGCTGCTATTGATGAGTCGCCGCCCGAGCCAATCCAATTCTTGTGCGCGATCCTCGAGGGCTCGCTGGCCAACCCGAGCGATACGTGACGCGAGTCCACTGATTCGATGCAACCATTCGCTTTGATTCGGAACAACAATCTCGGCAGCCCCGGAGGGTGTCGGTGCGCGTACATCGGCAACAAAATCCGCGATGGTAAAATCGATTTCGTGACCGACCGCGCTGATCGTCGGTATTTGGCAAGCCGCAATAGCACGGGCAAGCTGCTCATCGTTAAACGCCCACAGGTCTTCCAGCGAGCCACCGCCGCGGCTCAGGATCAAAACATCGCACTCGTCGCGGTTGATAGCGGTTTCGAGCGCTGCCATCAGTTCGCGAGGTGCCGCATCACCTTGCACCGCAGCCGGGTAAAGCACGACGGGGACGGCCGGGAATCGACGCCTTAGGATGCTCAGGATGTCACGGATCGCCGCACCGCTGGGTGATGTAATGACGCCAATTCGGGTGGGTAGCACGGGCAGTGCCTGCTTGCGATCCTCATCGAACAGGCCTTCGGCCGCGAGTTTCTGCTGCAGCGCATCGAAGCGGCGCTTCAAAACACCTTCACCGGCGGGTTCCATCCGCTCGATAATCAATTGGTAGTTGCCCCGGGCTTCGTAAATACTGACGCGCCCGTAGGCCAGCACGCGGTCGCCGTTCTTGAATCCAATGGCCGGCCCGTGCTGCCGTTGGCGGAACCAGGCGGCGCTTATTTGAGCCGTGTCGTCCTTTAGACTGAAATATATGTGGCCCGATCCCGGCCGTGACAGGTTTGAAATCTCGCCTTCGACCCAGAGCCGGGCGATTCCCTGTTCGATCAAACTCTTGACGCGGCGGTTGAGCTGGCTGACGGTAATTGCGGCGGTTGCAGGGTCATTCGATTGCATCATTGCAGTATATCGAACCCCCTGCCGTTTACCCGCAAATCGGAGCCGCGTACAATTGACCGTTTAACCTCATCAAATTAAAGACCACGCCATGCGAATCGCCAAGGAAGCCCTGACATTCGACGACGTCCTCCTGCAACCCGCTTATTCTGAGGTGCTGCCCCGCGAGGTCGACCTGAGCACGTCGCTAACCCATGAAATCAGGCTAAGTATCCCGCTTCTGTCAGCGGCAATGGACACCGTTACAGAGTCGGGACTGGCTATCGCACTGGCGCAGGAAGGCGGCATGGGCATTGTCCACAAAAACATGACGATTGAAATGCAGGCGAAGCAGGTGCTGACGGTCAAGAAATTTGAATCCGGCATCGTTCGCAATCCGATTACGGTATCGCCCGACATGAGCATCCGGGAAGTTATCGATCTGACTCGGGCCATGGGTATCTCGGGTGTGCCCGTTGTCGATGGCCGGAATACGGTGGGCATCGTGACGCACCGCGATTTGCGATTCGAAACTCAGCTTGATGCGCCTGTGTCGACGGTGATGACACCGAAAGAACGGTTGGTGACAGTTAAAGAGGACGCTGGCGAGGAAGAGGTTCTTTCGTTGCTGCACAAGCACCGGATCGAGAAAGTGCTGGTCGTCGACGATAATTTTGAACTTCGCGGCATGATCACGGCCAAGGATTTTCAGAAGGCTATGGACTTCCCGAACGCGTGCAAGGATGATACCGGCGCGTTGCGTGTTGGTGCTGCCGTGGGTACCGGACAAGACACCGACGATCGCGTCGATGCGCTGGTCGCTGCAGGTGTTGACGTGCTGATTGTCGATACATCTCATGGATTCTCGAAAGGCGTTCTGGAACGCGTCGCGCGGGTCAAGACCGCTCATCCCGACGTACAGGTGATCGGCGGCAACATCGTGACCGGCGATGCGGCGCTGGCCCTGGTGAAAGCCGGGGCCGACGGCGTGAAGGTCGGAATTGGCCCTGGCTCGATCTGCACAACCCGGGTCGTCGCTGGCGTCGGTGTACCGCAGATATCGGCGGTCGCTGACGTCGCCGAGGCATTGAAAAAGTCCGGTGTGCCGTTCATCGCGGATGGCGGCATTCGCTATTCGGGCGATATCTCGAAAGCATTGGCTGCCGGCGCGCATTCGGTAATGATTGGCGGATTGTTCGCCGGTACAGAGGAGTCGCCCGGCGAGGTCGAGCTGTATCAGGGGCGTTCGTACAAAGCTTACCGCGGCATGGGTTCCATTGGCGCAATGGGAGCATCGCATGGTTCGTCGGATCGCTATTTTCAGGACGCGACCGAAGAACTGGAAAAGCTCGTGCCAGAAGGCATTGAGGGTCGCGTTGCGTACAAGGGCAGTATGGTAGCGATCGTGCACCAGTTGGTCGGTGGCATTCGTGCGGCGATGGGTTACACGGGCAGCGCGAGTATCGAAGAAATGCGCACCAAGCCGCAGTTCGTTCGTATCACTGGCGCCGGCATGATCGAGAGCCATGTGCACGATGTGACCATCACCAAAGAAGCACCGAATTACCGCACCAAGAATTAAGTCACCGAATCAAGCGATTAATGCACCCAGATATTCATGCTCATCGACTGCTGATACTCGATTTCGGCAGCCAGTACACGCAATTAATTGCCCGCCGCGTTCGCGAGGTTGGCGTCTATTCCGAGATTCGCGCCTGGGACATGTCGGACGACGACATCAAGGCCTATGCCGCTGATGGCATCATTCTTTCGGGCAGCCCTGAGTCGGTCAATCTTGAGGTTCCACCGCGCGTTTCGCAGGTCGTGTTTGAACTCGGTGTGCCGGTCCTCGGTATCTGCTACGGCATGCAGACGATGGCGGCCGAACTTGGCGGAACGGTTGCTGCATCGTCGCATCGTGAATTCGGCTACGCCGAAATTACGCCCCGTGATTCCAGCCTGTTTGGTGACCTCAGTGATTCGGAAGATGAGTCTGTTCTTAAGGTCTGGATGAGCCACGGCGATCGAGTCGAATCGATACCGCCAGGCTTCAAGGCCACGGCCAGCAGCCCGAATTCGCCGCTGGCGGCGATGGAAGATACGTCGCGGCACTTCTACGGCGTGCAATTTCATCCGGAAGTAACACACACACTGCAAGGCCAGGAAATTATTCGCCGTTTCGTGCGAGATATCTGCAAGTGCCCGGGAGACTGGACCGCCGGCAATATTGTGGCCGATGCGATCGATTCAATTCGCGAGCAGGTCGGTGACAGCAAGGTTTTGCTGGGACTGTCCGGCGGTGTTGATTCATCGGTTGTCGCGGCGCTATTGCATGAGGCAATTGGCGACCAGCTGGTCTGCGTATTTGTCGATCATGGCCTGTTGCGCCATAACGAAGGCGATCAGGTCATGGAGACCTTTGCCGAACACCTGGGCGTCAACGTCATTCGCGTAAATGCCGCTGAACGTTTCTTCGCCGCACTTGAGGGTGTTTCGGACCCGGAACAAAAACGCAAAGTCATTGGGAGACAGTTCATCGAAGTTTTCGATGAAGAGGCGCACAAGCTCGACGGTATCGAATGGCTCGCGCAAGGTACAATTTATCCGGATGTGATCGAGTCGGCCGGTGCCAAGACCGGCAAGGCGCATGTCATCAAGTCGCATCACAATGTCGGCGGCCTGCCGGAGTACATGCGCATGTCGTTAGTCGAGCCGTTGCGAGAATTGTTTAAGGACGAAGTCCGCAAAATTGGTCTGGAACTGGGCCTGCCGCCAAAGATAATCATGCGTCACCCATTTCCGGGTCCGGGTCTCGGTGTGCGTGTGCTGGGTGAGGTGAAACCTGAATATGTCGAGCTGTTGCAACTGGCAGACGACATTTTCATCGACGAACTTCACAAACAGAATCTTTACGATGAGACGAGTCAGGCGTTTGCTGTTTTTCTGCCAGTCAAGTCGGTTGGTGTAATGGGCGACGTTCGCAAATATGACTACGTTGTTGCATTGCGCGCCGTCGAGACGATCGATTTTATGACAGCGCGCTGGGCACGACTCCCTTACGAATTTCTTGAGCACGTATCACTGCGAATAATCAACGAGATTGATGGTATCTCGCGCGTGACATACGATATCAGTGGTAAGCCACCGGCGACTATTGAGTGGGAATAAAACGGGTCTTCAGATGCCAGAAATTTCGTTGTTTGGTTGGATGCATACGGGAATAGCAATTCTTGCCGTGCTGACAGGTATTTACACGCTGGCAAGATACAAGGTAATCCGGATTGAGCAATTAGCCGGAAGAATCTATCTGATTTTTACAGTGCTTGCCGCAGCGTCAGCACTGGGTATTTATAAGCACGGTGGATTCGGCATTGCGCATGGGCTTGCTGTACTGACACTTCTTGCCGTACTGGTTGGCGTTATTGCTGAGAAGACTTCATTGTTCGGCAGCTTATCCCGCCCCATTCAAGCCGGGCTTTATTCGGCGACATTTCTGTTCCACATGATTCCGGCAATTACGGAAAGCTTGTTGCGTCTGCCAACGGATTCGCCCGTTGTCACTGCCTTGAACGATCCTCTGCTGCAAGGATTTCACCTGGCGTTTCTAGTAATTTACCTGGTCGGACTTCGTTTGCAAATTGTTTGGTTACGCAACGTTACTATTGAGCGGGGCTGATTGGCGAGTCTCGTATGACAACCCCCAACTGGTCGCAACAGGACATCGACAGCATGCGTGCCGCGCTCGCTGCAGCTGAGATGGCTGCCAGCGATGGTGAGATTCCGGTTGGGGCCATCGTTGTGGATAACGGTGAGATGATCGCGACAGGCCACAATTGCTCGATTAGCGGAAATGATCCGAGCGGGCACGCAGAAATTGTTGCATTACGAGCGGCTGGCAAGACACGGCAAAACTACCGGCTGCCTGGCGCAACGTTATACGTCACTCTCGAACCGTGTGTCATGTGCACAGGCGCCATCGTGCAGGCCAGGATAGGGCGCGTGGTGTTTGCTGCGTATGACAAGAAGGCGGGCGCATTGGGCAGTGTCGAAGACCTGTCTTCTTCTCGCGCACTCAATCATCGTTTCGAAATCAACGGCGGGCTGCTGGCAGACGAATCGCAACAATTGCTAAAGCGATTCTTCAGCTCCCGACGCTAGCTCGATATTCTCGTTTTCGGTAAGCCACTTCAGAATATTGTAGTAGGCACGGATATTGTTGACGTACAGCACGGGCTCCCAACCTCGCGCATAGCCGTACGGCACGCGTGAATACCATTTGCGCTGTGACAAGAGTGGTAGTGCTTCGCTGAGATCGACCCAGGCATCGGGATCGCCACCGTCCCATTCCACAATGGTGCGGGCGTCTTTGATGTGGTTAAAACCCACGTTGTATGCGGCCAGGGCCATCCAGGTGCGATCCGGTTCCGCGACGGTGTTGGCGATGCGTTCAGTCTGCCTTGCGTAAAATCGGGCGCCGCCGAAGATACTGCTTTGCGGATCGAGACGATTGTCCAGTCCAAGGTATTCGGCGGTATCCAGAGTCAACATCATGATTCCGCGAACACCGGTTGGCGAAACGGCCTGCGAGCGCCAATGAGACTCCTGATAGCCAATAGCAGCCAGGAGGCGCCAGTCTACACCCCACTCCTCGCCGGCGTCCTCAAACCATTGCCGGTAGCGGGGTAGCCTGTTTTCGAAATGGCGAATAAAGTTTCGCGTGCCGACGTAGTCGAATTTTTTTGTGTATCCGTAATAGCGATCGTGAACCTGCGCGAGCATACCAGCGCGGTCGGCTCTGATCAGAAAGTCATCAGCCCGCGCCAGCAGCGTGTCCCCAACGCCTTTCGGAAATCCCCAGGCGATAGGGTCGCCAATATCCAGATCGAGAGCGATACGCAGATCCGGATAGAAATGTCGCTGAATATTGAAGTCGGGGCTGTCGGCTATTGTAAAATCGACCTCGCCCATAACGACTTTGGTCATTAATTCGGCGACTTCGATGTCTGCGTTCTCGGTCCAGCGAAGTGACGGGTACGAGTCTCGAATGGACAACAAAAGATCGACGTGGCTGCTGCCGGCCATGACCTCGATAGAGCGGCCCAGTATGTCGTTCAGTGATCTCGGTCTGCCAGTACCGAGTTTGTAGATCAAATGGACGTCGACGGATTCGTAGGGGTGGCCGAAATTCAGGTATTCACGCCGTGAATCGGTAATCGACAGCCCGGCGGCCGCCATGTGCGCTTCGCCTGAAAGGAGTTTTGGCAACATTTCAGAAATACTCGCGACGGGATCGATAACGAGGGCAACGCCCAGTTCGTCGGCAAAGGCCTGCACGAGATCGAACTCGGGGCCAGAAGGACCGTCCGGACCGATCGTATAGGCAGTGGGGCTGTCACGGGTGACGACGCGAAGTTGACCCATTTCGAGCACGCGATCCAACAGCGGCGGTGGGCTCGAGCAGGTACCGATCAATCCGGCCAGCGTGAATATGGCAAACAAGCGCAAAGGCGGTTCTCCGTTCCGTCAGGCCGATTATGGCATCCTGCGATTCACTTTGCGTACTTGACAAGCACTGGATTGCTTCCCAATATCGCGATCCCGCGATCGGAGAGGTGTCTGAGTGGTCGACAAAATTGCCGGGAGCAATTTTGAACCGCGCAGCGACCCGAAGGGCGGCGGGCAGGACGCCCGCCGTTAAAGAGCCTGTGTACTGGCGTCCGCGGGAGGCCCGGATGAAAAGCAAGACTGATCAATGGAGAGGTGTCTGAGTGGTCGAAAGAGCCTGATTCGAAATCAGGTGTACGGTAACCCCGTACCGTGGGTTCGAATCCCACCCTCTCCGCCATTT
>SMUX01151645.1_pt1 | contig 21537 bp, 21 predicted proteins | sample 2456431 | NCBI WGS metagenome assembly SMUX01 (sample SAMN11095930, study PRJNA526329) | marine sediment metagenome | biome: Marine sediment; feature: Surficial sediment; material: Deep marine sediment; isolation source: Hadal surficial sediment | place: Pacific Ocean | collected 2014-11 | depth... | reverse complement strand
TGGTTCAATTTGGCCGGGTAATGCTCTAGGCTGCGGGGACACTCGCGAGAGGACCGCGTTCCATGGCTTCACGTGCCCTTGACCATCCCCCCCATGCGCCGGCCGATATCCGCCACGACTGGACCCGGGCCGAGGCCGAGGCGCTTTTCGCACTTCCGTTCAACGATCTTCTCTACCGCGCCCATGGCCTGCACCGGCGCTATTTCGACGCCAACGAGGTGCAGCTCTCGACCCTGCTCAACGTCAAGGACGGGGGTTGCCCGGAGGACTGCAAATACTGCGCCCAATCGGCCCGCTATGAGACCGGATTCAAAGCCAAGAAACTGATGGGGCTCAATGAGGTGGTGGCCAAGGCTACGGTTGCCAAGGCGGCGGGCGCCCAGCGCTTCTGCATGGGGGCGGCTTGGCGCGCGCCCAAGGATCATGAACTGGATAGCGTCTTGGACATGGTGGCGGCGGTCAAGGGGCTCGGCATGGAGACCTGCGTGACACTGGGCATGCTCGACGGCGACCAGGCCCGGCGCCTGGCCGCGGCGGGGCTCGATTACTACAACCACAACCTGGACACTTCGGAGGAATTCTACGGCGAGATCATCACCACCCGGACCTATCAAGACCGGCTCGATACCCTGGCCCGTGTCCGTGAGGCGGGCATCCAAGTCTGTTGCGGCGGGATCATGGGATTGGGCGAATCGGTCGCCGACAGGGCTTCCATGCTGGTGACGCTGGCCAATCTGCCCGCCCATCCCCAATCGGTGCCCATCAACTTGCTGGTGGCCATCGAAGGCACACCCTTGGCCGATAACCAGACCATCGATGGGATCGATTTCGTGCGGGTCATCGCCACGGCGCGGATCATGATGCCGGCCTCGGTGGTCCGCTTTGCCGCCGGCCGGCTGGAGATGGACGAAGCCACCCAGGCGCTGGCTTTTTTCGCCGGCGCCAATTCGGTGTTTTACGGCGAAAAGCTGCTGACCACGCCCAACCCCGCCGGGGCCGAGGATCGGGCTCTGTTCGACCGGCTCGGCCTCAAGCCCATGACGCCTCGGGCGTGAAGGCGCCGGCGACGGCGGCCGATGCGCCCGGCTGGTTCGAAGCCGGGCTCGCCCATATCTGGCTGCCCTATACCCAGATGGGGGTGGAAGAGCCGCCGCTGGCGGTGACAAGGACCGACGGCGTCCACATTCACCTCGCCGACGGGCGCGAATTGATCGACGGCATGGCGTCCTGGTGGACCGCCTGCCACGGCTACAACCATCCCCACATTGTCGCCGCCATGACCGATCAAGCCCGGGTCATGCCCCACGTCATGTTCGGCGGCCTGGTCCATGAAGGGGCGTTGCGCCTGGCCCGGCGCTTGGCGGCGATCACGCCCGGCGATCTCGACCGGGTGTTCTTTTCCGATTCCGGTTCGGTGGCGGTCGAGGTGGCCCTGAAGATGGCGCTGCAATACTGGGTCAACGCCGGCGAGGCCGGGCGCACCCGCTTCGTCTGCTTCCAAGGCGGCTATCACGGCGATACCATGGGCGCCATGGGCGTGTCCGATTCCGAGCAAGGGTTCGGCTCGACCTTCCGCGGCGCGCTGGCCGCCCAGATCACCACGGCGCTTCCCCGGGACCGGGCCGCGGGCGCGGAATTCGAGACGCTTTTGGAGGCCAGGCGCGGGGAGATCGCCGCCGTCATCATCGAGCCGTTGGTCCAGGGCGCGGGGGGCATGGTGTTCCACGATGCCGATACCCTGGCGCGGGTGGCGGCGGCGGCGAAGAAGCGGGGGATTCCCGTCATCGCCGATGAAATCTTCACCGGTTTCGGGCGGACCGGCCGAATGTTCGCCTGCCAGGCGGCCGAATTGGTGCCCGACATCATGTGCCTGTCCAAGGCCCTGACCGGTGGCGCCGTGGGGCTGGGGGCGACCATCGTCCGGCCGCACATCTTCGATGCCTTTTTGGGCGACGACCTGGCGCGCGCCTTCATGCACGGACCCACCTATATGGCCAACCCGGTGGCCTGCGCCGCCGCCAATGCCTCCCTCGACCTGTTCGACACCGAGCCCCGGCTCGATCAAGCGGCGCGCATGGAGGCCCGGCTCGAGGCGGGCCTGGCGCCTTTGCGCGCTATCGACGGGGTTGTTGACGTCAGGGCCATGGGCGCCATCGGCGTGGTCGAGCTTGACCAATTGCCGTTGCCCCTTCTCACCCGCCTGCGCCGCGGCTTCATCGACCGCGGCCTTTGGGTGCGCCCCTTCGGGCGTGTGGTCTATCTGACCCCGGCCCTGGTCATGGAGGAGGGGGATATAGACCGCCTTTGCGCCGGCATCGGCGAGGTTTTGCGGGGTATCTAGAGAACATTCCTGCCAGATGGTTCAATTTAGCCGGAAAGTGCTCTAGCCTTGCGGCGCGTAACACCGGTGGTGCATCGCACGGCAAGGCGAACACGCGGAGGCATGGTGAATAGATGAGCTTCGGTTGGGGCGGAATGGGCGGCGGCCACCACGGGTCCGGTGGGCGCACGTCCACCATGCACCGGGGACGCGGCATGAAGCTGGCGGTGCTCCGGGGATTGTATCCCTACCTCTGGCCCTACCGGCTCCAAGTGGTGGGTTTCCTGGTGGCGCTGGGGTTGGGCGCGGCGGCGGTGCTGGCGCTCGGCCTCGGCCTCAAATACCTGGTCGATGGAGGCTTCGCCCAGGCCAGCCCGGTCCTCTTGGACCGCGGCCTGATGATACTGGGCGTCATCATCGGGGTCATGGCGGTCGCCACCTATGCCCGGTTCTTCCTGATATCCTGGATCGGCGAACGGGTGGCCATGGACCTCCGCCGAAAGGTCTTCGACCATGTGGTGGGCCTATCGGTGGCCTTCTTCGAGACCACCAAGATCGGCGAGGTGCTCTCGCGCCTGACCACCGATACCACCATCTTACAATCCATGGTGGGATCCGCGGTCTCCCTCGCCATCCGCCACGCCGTGATGCTGGTGGGCGGCTTGGCGATGCTGATGTACACCTCATGGGAGCTGACCGGGCCGATCTTCCTGATCGTGCCGGTGGTGGTGGTGCCGGTGGTGATCTACGGGCGCCGGGTGCGCCGGTTGTCGCGCCTGGCCCAGGACAGGATTGCCGACACATCCGCCTTCGCCGAGGAAAGCCTCAACAACGTGCGCACGGTGCAGGCCTTCAGCCACGAGGCGCGGGACAGGGAATCGTATGCGCGTTACGCCGAGGACGCCTTTGACACCGCCATCGAGCGGACCCGTGCCCGGGCCATCCTCAACTTCGCGGTGATCGTCCTGATGTTCGGTTCGGTCGGCGTGATGATCTGGATCGGCGGCCACAAGGTGCTGGCCGGCACGGTGTCGGCCGGCGAAATGTCGGCCTTTATCTTCTACGCCCTGGTGATGGCGCGCTCGGCCCGGGGCTTGTCGGAGGTCTACGGCGACGTCCAGCGCGCCGCCGGCGCCACCGAAAGGCTGTTGGAGATCATGGCCGTTAAGCCCGACATCACCGTGGTCGATCATCCGGTTCTCCTGCCCGAGCCCGCGATCGGCACCGTGGCCTTCAAGGACGTGACCTTCTCCTACCCCTCGCGCCCCGACACCTCGGCATTGCAGGGGTTCAACCTCGACATCGCGCCGGGCGAGACCGTGGCCTTGGTGGGGCCGTCGGGGGCGGGCAAGACCACCGTGTTCCAGCTGGCCTTGCGCTTCTACGACCCCCAGGAGGGCGTGGTCAGCCTGGACGGCGTCGACCTCAAGCGCGCCGATCCGGTCAAAGCGCGCGGGCGCATCGGCCTGGTTTCCCAGGAGCCGGTGATCTTCGCCGCCAACGCCTGGGAGAACATCCGTTACGGCCGCGAGGACGCCTCCGACGACGAGGTCCGCGCCGCCGCCGAGGCCGCCGTCGCCACCGAATTCATCGATCTCATGCCCGACGGGTTCGACACCTTCCTGGGCGAACGCGGGGTCCGGTTGTCGGGCGGCCAACGCCAGCGGATCGCCATCGCCCGGGCCATCTTGCGCAACCCGGCGGTGCTTTTGCTGGACGAGGCGACCAGCGCGCTCGACGCCGAAAACGAACGCCTGGTCCAGGCCGCGTTGGAGCGCCTGATGGCGGGCCGCACCACCCTGATCATCGCCCACCGGTTGGCCACCGTGGTCAATGCCGACCGCATCGCCGTGCTCGAGGGCGGGCGAATCCTGGACACCGGGACCCACGCGGAACTGATGGAGCACTGCGAACTTTACGCCCGGCTGGCCGCCTTGCAGTTCGATCCGGACCTGACCCTTGAACACCTGATCGAGGCGCGCAACGCCGTGCATTAGGGGGGCGTTTACCCGCACCGTCGCGGCGTGGCGTCCCGGAACGCCGCCGCTAACCCATCAAACCCCATTGCCGAGAGGACGCCATGATCGATCTTTATACTTGGGGCACCACCAACGGCCGCCGGCCGATCATCATGCTGGAGGAGACCGGCACCCCCTATCGCATCATCCCCATGGACATCCATGACGGGTCGAGCCGGATGCCCGAATACCTCAAGATCAGCCCGGCGGGAAAGATCCCCTGCATGGTCGATCCCGACGGGCCCGGAAACGAGCCTTTCCACATGAATGAATCGGCGGCGATGTTGATGTATCTCGGTGAAAAGACCGGCCGGTTCAGAGGCGACGGCGCGCGCAACCGCTGGGAGGTGACGCGATGGGTTTTCTTCCATGCCACCAACGTCGCCATCACCTTCAGTGCGCTGAACCGCGCCCCTGTCTTAGAGCCTCGCTGCCGCGACTTGCTGGACGCCATGAACAATCACTTGGCCGACAACGAATACTTCGCCGGTGAATACTCCATCGCCGACATGGTGCCGATCACCCGTTTCGCCGACTTTAAGTTCGATTCCATCGACCTTGGTGAATACCCCCATGTCGTCCGCTGGAGGGACCAGCTTATCACCCGCCCGGCCATCCGCCACGCCATGGAGGTCCCTATCAAGCCCGCCCAAGCGGCCGAGTGATTCGCCGCCCGGGCCTTGTTGGCGGCATGGGGGCGGCCTTCGACAGCCTGTCGGAGGGCTTGAGGGAGACGCTACGCGGCCTCAGCGCGGTCCACGCCAAGGCCCAGTCCTGGCACGCCGACACGCGGGCCGATCGGGCCGTCAGCTCGGCCGAGCTCGCTAAGCACGACGAGGAGTTCAAGGAGCGCCAATGCGCCCATCCGGCGGTCACGCGCCACCCCGAGACCGGGCGCGAGATCCTCTTCGTTAACCCCACCTACACGTCTCATTTCGTGGGCTGGACGTATGCCGAAAGCCGGCCGCTGCTGGACCACCTGTTCGCCCACGCGACCAGCCCCGAGAACTCCTGCCGCTTTAACTGGGAGGAGGGCTCCATGGTCTTCTGGGACAACCGCTCGGCGCTGCATTACGCGCTCAACGACTATCACGGCCAGCGCCGCATCATGCACCGCGCGACGGTCTACGCCGCGGGCTAGGGCGCGGGGACGAGGGGGGAGGCGTTCACCCACCGGGGTTGCTGCCCCTGCTCTTGTCCCGTGGCGCGGGATGAGTCTATGTTTATTGAACCCAACCAAACATGGAGGCCGCCGTGTTCACCGGAATCATCATGCCCATTCTGACCCCATTTACCGAGACCGGAGAGGTGGACGAGGACGCCCTGCTCACCCTCGCCGACGGGCTGATCGATGCCGGCGTGCACAATCTGTTCGTCATGGGCTCGGCCGGGCAGGGGCCGGTCATGGAGCTGGACGAGCGCCGGCGCACCGCCGAAATCCTCATCAAGCACGTGGCTGGGCGGGTGCCGCTGATCATCCATATCGGCACGCCGTATCTCAAGACCACCGTGGAGCTGGCCCAGCACGCCCACCAGGCGGGCGCCGATGGGCTCGCCGCGGTGCCCCCCTATTATTACAGCGACCACCCCGAGGCCGAGGTGGACGCGCACCTGATCGGGGCGGCGGCGGCCACGCCGCTCCCCTTCGTGGTCTACAACAACGAACGCTATACCGGCATCAACATCACGGCGCCGTGGCTCAAGCGCCTGGCCGGTGAGATCCCGAACCTGGCCGGCATCAAGCTCTCGTTCGTCAGCCAGGGGGTGATCTTTTCCTATCTGGAGATGTTGCCGGACCGGGTCGCCGTCTACACCGCCAACACGCTGGAAGTGCTGCCCACGGCGCCGTTCGGCGTCAAGGGCTGCATCCACCCGCCGTCCATCCTGTTCCCCGAGCTGGCTGTGGCCCTCTGGGACGCGGTCCAGGCCAAGGACTACACCCGCGCCTTCGAGCTCCAGGGCCGGGTCAAGAAAGCCTCGGCGGGGCTGGGGCGACTGGAGCGCACCCACGGCCGCTTCGTGACCGGCGAGGGGCTGCGCATCCGGGGCTATGACGTGAAATGCTACCCGCGCTGGGCCGAGGGCACGCCGCTCGATGACGACGTGCGGGCCGAGATTCGCGCGCTGCTGGAGGCGGCGACCCCGGAGGAAGCCACGGCCAGGGTGGCCTAGGCCTAATCAGCCGCCGCCATGGCCTCGGCGAGGACGCTCTTGTAGACCCGGTCGATGGCGAGGCTGTCGCGGGCGCCGCGCAGCACCGCCTCCTCGTCTCCTTGGGTGTGCACGTGATTTTCCGCCACCTTGAACAGAAGGTGGGCGTGCTCGATCTCCGCCTCCATGTGTTCGGCATTGGAGTGCTGTTCCTTGAACGGGATGCCCAGTTCGTCCCGCATCTTGACGGCGATGCGGGCGGCGTTGCCGCCGCCCTCGACGATGGCGTCCGAGTTGGCGATCTCCAGCATGCAGGAAGACGCCAGCGCCTCCAGCCAGGGGCGGTTGGTGGCGATATGGAGCCATGCGTGGCAGCAGGTCGCCACCCCGCCGAGCGGCGGTGTTTTCTCGAAGTCGCCGGGTTTCAGCCCCACGGACTCACCCTCCTGGACGCCCAGCGCGTAATGGTTGGCGAGCCCGCGTCCGCTATCGCCCACCAGCTCGTCCTGTTCGTGCTCCCAGATCAGCGCCTTCACGTCGAACGGCACGCTCCCCTGCACGTGGCCCCAGCAGTCGCGCCGGTTGAGGACGAAATGGGCGCGCTGGAGGATGTAGATGGCGGCGCCCCCGGTGGTGAGCGGAACATCGTAGAACCGGGTGTATTCCGGGGACACGATCTGCTCGTTGGCCATGCGGAAGAGGGTCTTGGAAAGCTTTTCGTGCCTGTCGATGACGGTTGCCATGTCCTGTTCTTCTCCTCTCGCCTGGTGCTCATGGGATTGGCGGGCTGGATTCAGCCCGGCGCCGAATTATACCAGCGCCTTCCCGGCGGCTTCCGGCATCGGGCGCGCCACGGGCCGCCCTTAACCGTCCTCGCCGCCGTGCACCAGGCGCGGCTTGGCGGGGGCTTCGGGGGGGCCGAGCGCATCGGCGGACTCGTCGCCTTCCACTTCGATCTGCTCGATCCTGTCCACCCGCGAGGTGATCTTGCGGGCCGAGGTCTGGATTTCGCCGATATCCTTTTCGGCGAGGTTGAAATGCTTGCGCAGGTTCTCCACACGGCTGTCCAGCCGGCCGACGTCCTGGCCGAGGATCGCCACCTCCTTCTGGATGACGTGGGCTTGTTCGCGCATGCGGACGTCCTTGAGGACCGCGCGCACGGTGTGGAGCATCGCCATGCAGGTGGACGGAGAGACGATCCAGACACGCTTTGCGTAGCTCTGCTCGATGGCATTACGGAAATTGGCGTGCAATTCGGCGAAGACGGCCTCGGAAGGCAGGAACATCAGCGCCTGTTCCGCGGTCTCGCCGGGGACGATGTAGCGCTCGGCGATATCATTGATGTGGCCGATGACATCGGCGGCGAAGGCGCGCTGGGCGGCCTTCTTATGGGCCTCGTCCTTGGCGCCTTGCAGCGCGTTGTAGCTTTCCAGCGGGAATTTGGCGTCGATGACGATGGACCCCGGCGGGTTGGGCAGCTCGAGCAAGCAATCCGCCCGCCGGCCGTTGGAGAGCGTCGCCTGGAATTTATAGGCGCTTGGCGGCAGCACCTTTGAGACCAGATCGTTAAGCTGAATCTCGCCGAACGCCCCGCGCGCCTGCTTATTGGCGAGGATATCCTGGAGCCCCACCATCTGGGTCGACAATTCCGAGATGTGCTTCTGGGCCCGATCGATGACGGCGAGCCGATTCCGGATCTGGGTCATGGATTCGTTGGTGCGGTCGGCGGATTTGAGGAGACCGTCGGAGACGTTCTTGCTCACCTCCTTGAGGCGCGCCTCCAGAAGCTCCCGCATGGCGCTTTCCGCCGTACGGGTGGCGGCGATGATTTCATCGAGGCGGCCCGCCGCGCGTTCGCCCCGGAGCACCAGGGCGAGCACCAGCGCGGCCAAAAGCCCGACGGCGACAAGTACGACGATGAGGCCCAGTTCCATCGCCCGACCCTAACACAGCCCGGCCGCGCCCACCATGACCTCGCCCCAGGCTCGACTTGACGGCGCCCCCGGTGCGGCCTACCAAAGGGGCCGCTACTTGGGTTGGAGACAGACAGTGGCAAAGCTTTCCGTCATCACCGCGCCCGATCCGCGCCTCAAGATCACCGCGGAGCCCGTCGCCGCCGTCGACCATGGGGTGCGCGCGCTTATGGACGACCTGCTGGAGACCATGTACGCGGCGCCCGGCATCGGCCTGGCCGCGCCCCAAGTGGGGGATTCCCGGCGGGTGTTGGTGTTGGACATCGCGCACCGGGAGGAGGCGCCAAGCCCGCTCCGGGTCGCCAACCCGGAGATCCTCTGGGCGTCGCAAGAGACCAGTGTGGACGAAGAGGGCTGCCTTTCGCTGCCCGATCACTATGGCGACGTTAAGCGCCCGGCCAAGGTGCGGGTAAGGTTCCTCGATTACCACAACGCGACCGTCGAGATCATGGCCGCCGGCGCGCTCGCCAAATGCCTCCAGCACGAGATGGACCATCTCGATGGCATACTGTTCGTCGATCATCTGAGCCTGCTCAGGCGCAACATCATCCTGCGCAAGTTGAAGAAGGCCAAGAAGCTGGGCCCGCAGCCCGCCATGGCGCGGCCCTGAGCCGGCGCCGCGCGCCGCCGCCGCCGCTGGAAGAAGAGGGACAGGCCGTTGCGCGTCATCTTCATGGGCACTCCTGAGTTCGCGGTCCGCGCGCTGGCCCGGATCCTGGACAGCCCCCATGAGGTCATCGCCGTCTATACCACCCCGCCCCGGCCCGCCGGACGCGGCCAGGAGCCGCGTCAATCCCCGGTCCACCGGCGCGCGCTCGACAACCTTATCCCGGTTTATACGCCGGGGGGCCTCAAGGGTTCCGAGACCCAGGCGGAATTCGCCGGCCTCGGCGCCGACATCGCCGTGGTCGCGGCCTATGGGCTGATCCTGCCCAAACCCATTCTCGACGCGCCCAGGCTCGGGGGCATCAACATCCATGCTTCGTTGTTGCCCCGCTGGCGCGGGGCCGCGCCCATCCAGCGTGCCATCCTAGCCGGCGATACCAAGACCGGCATCACCATCATGCAGATGGACCAAGGGCTCGATACCGGCGCCATCCTCGCCGCCGAGGAGATCGACATCGGCCCCGCCACCACCTGCGCCGAGCTGCACGACCGCCTCGCAGTGCTGGGCGGGCGCATGGTGGTCTATGTCCTGAACGGGCTGGCGACGGGCGTCATCAAGCCCGCCCCCCAGCCCGATCAAGGCGTCCTCACCGCCGCCAAGCTCACCCGGGCCGAGGGGCGCATGGACTGGCGGCGGCCGGCGCAAGAGTTGGAACGCCAGATTCGGGCCTTTTCCCCCTGGCCCGGCGCCTGGTTCGAGCACGACGGCACCCGCATCAAGGTGATCGAGGCCCGGGTGATGGCGGAAGCCACCGGTGCGGAACCGGGCGAGGTGCTGGACCACCGGCTGACCATCGCCTGCGGCGGCGGTTCGCTCCGCATCCTGACGCTGCAGCGCGAGGGCAAGACGACCCAGGGGGCGGCGGAATTCCTGCGCGGCTTCAACCTCTCGGCGGGCACTCTCCTGCCGCTCCCCGAAGGCGAATGCGGGGACACCGATGGGGGCGGGGGCACGTGAGCCGCTGGCGGATCACGGTAGAGTACGACGGCGGTCCCTTCGTCGGTTGGCAGCGCCAGGACAACGGCCCGTCGGTGCAGGAGGCCATAGAGCAGGCGATCACCGGGTTTTGTGGCGAGGAGGTCCAGGTGACGGGCGCCGGGCGCACCGATTCCGGGGTCCATGCGCTGGCCCAGGTGGCCCATTTCGACCTCGCCCGGGAGGCGAGCGCCGACACCGTGCGCGATGCCATCAATTTTCATCTCAAGCCCCGGCCCGTGGCGGTGCTCGATGCCCTCCCCGTGGCGGCCGATTTCCACGCCCGGTTTTCGGCCATCGAGCGCGCCTACCGCTACCGCATCGTCAATCGCCGCGTGCCGCTCACCTTCGAGGCGGGGCGTGCCTGGCAGGTGGCGGTGCCGTTGGACGCGGTTGCCATGGGCGAAGCGGCAGAGGCCCTGGTGGGCCGGCACGATTTCACCTCCTTCCGCGCGGCCCAGTGCCAGGCCGACAGCCCGGTCAAGACCTTGGATGAGATCACCGTGGCCAGGGACGCAGATCTCATCACCTTCGACGTTCGCGCGCGCTCCTTCCTGCATAATCAGGTGCGGATCATGGTCGGCACCCTGCGCCAGGTGGGTGAGGGCAAATGGAGTAAGGGCGATGTCGCCCGCGCCCTCGGGGCCCACGACCGGGCAGCGGCCGGGCCGACGGCGCCGCCCTGCGGGCTTTACCTGGCCGCCGTGCGGTATTGACCTAGGCCCGCGCCCGGCATCGATTGTGCCATGGTTGTGATTTCCACCAACCAAATGGAATAGGAGCCTTCCCCCAAAGCCCCCCGAACAGCCCGGTGACGTCAGTCGTCTTTGCGGAGTTCGGTCCTTGCCATGTGTTCCATCCACCGGACGATTTCGATGCTCTTCTTGCCATCGGTATCGCCCATCCAGGTCTGTGCGGCCTGATTGAGTTGAAATGCCGTGCCGCAAAGCGGAACCGGTGTTTCGGTTCGCCGCGCAAGCTCCATGGCAATACCGAAATCCTTGAATTTCAGATTCCAGGCAAACCCGCCGCCAAATTTTCGGCTGATGACCTGTTGTTTCATGTTTCTCTTCATGGCGGAGTTCATACCGGTCGATTCATTGATCACGTCGACCATCACCTCGGGGTCCAGCCCGAACCGCTTGCCGATCAGCAGGACCTCGGTGGCGGCCATGGTGTTTAATCCGCTCAGCATATTGTTGAGAGTCTTGAGGGCGTGCCCGGAACCGACCTTTCCAGTCCGAAAAATATGACTGGCCATCGACTCGAGGACAGGCATTGAGCGGTCGACGAGCGCATGGTCCCCTCCGATCATCAGGGTGAGCGTACCGGCCTCGGCACCCTCGATGCCACCTGATACCGGCGAGTCGATCATTCCAATCCCCCGCTTCTTCAGCTCTTCGGCAAGTTCGACGGTGAGCCACGGCTGCGAAGAACTCATGTCGATCAGAACATCTCCCGGACTGAAGCCTTCGGCGATGCCGTCTGGTCCGAGTGCGGACGCAGCTACATCCGGACCGGCGGGCAGCATCGTTATAACCACATCGGAGGCCTCGGCGACCGATTTCGCGGAATCCCCAATGACGATTCCATTGTGGGCACGCGCGAGCGCGGCTGATGCCTCCGCTTTTAGGTCAAAAATGTGAACGGGAAGGCCCGTGGCCGCGATGCGCGGAGCCATACGGCTTCCCATCATGCCAATTCCGATGAAGCCGACCGTCCGTACCGTCATGTCTCTTCCCTCCGAACATCCTTGTATCTCGCGCCGATCGGGCGGCCGCGCCCTCGACCTTGGGCAACCCGCCTCCCTAATGCAGTTTCATATGATCCGGATACTCGGACCAGTCGGGCATCATAAGCCACAGACGGAGCATAAAGCGCTTGCGGGCGATCTCATCGAAATCCTCGAACCGGGTACGGCCATGCATCACCGTGCGGTTGTTGAGAAACTGCAAATCACCTGGCTCCAACATCATTCGGTAAAGGAGATCGCTTCGCGCAGCGGTTATCTTGAACATCTCGAAGGCTTCCAACGCCGTCGCGTCTTTCTCGATGTCATCATGGGCAAGGGATCGGCCGATTGGAGAAGCATTGAAGTTGCAAATCAATCGCTCCCCATCTCTTCCGTACACAGGGATGCGGTAAGGGGTCGTGGGAGCCCCGCCCATGGAGGCCGCTTCCGCGTGTCGATAGTGGTAACCGCGATAGAGCGCCGGAAGCAGGTCGGGTCGCTCGGCAAGAATTGCATTGTGGACCGCGAGGCTGCTTGTGACCAGGCTGGTGCCGCCGGATTTGGCCCGGCGCAGGCACAACAGGCCAACCACATCGACGGGATCGGTGTGGAGGTTCAAGGGTCGGGGTGACCGATAGCTGCGGCGTGTGTCGCCGGTATGCGACATATCCATGACGTCGCCGATCATGTCGCCGCGATAGCTTTGTGAAACAGCTGTGCCCAGATGCGTGCCGATGCCCCAGAGAATGAGGACAAGATCGTCGCGGTCGTAACGGTCGACCGGGAGACCGCGGACCAGGCAAAGACCCGGCCCGTTGGCCAGCAACTGCTTGATCGCCAATAATTCGACGGTGATCGACGGCAGTGGAAAATCGTCAGTGGTGATTTCCTCGAGTGCAAGATTGCGCTGTTTTACCCCAATGAGAGCCGTGGCAATGTCATCCAGGGCGTTGGCATCAAGCCGAACAACCCAGTCATCGCGCGCGGCTATTTCATCGGCCGACCACACCCAGGGCTCCGCCACGGGTTTGAACTTGGTGGTGCACTTCATCAGGTGCTCCGTTGCCGTCAGGGCGCGAGGCCTAAAGTAACCGTTAGAGCACTTCCGCCCCACGGTACGGTAGGCCGCCCGCCCCACGGCTACGCTATGCCGACCGGCCCCCATTGAGGGGCCCTGTTGCTATGTTAGTCCAATAGGTCTTCGAGGGAAGGGCGATCAACCCAATGTCCGCCTCTGATATACGGTTTTCGTTTTGACAAGGACCTTAATCGCCGACTTCATCAACGGTATCGACCCCGGCCCGCGCCCGACCGCCTAGCGGATCAGGTTCAACGCCCAGAGGCTGATGATGAACCCCATCAACAGGTTGAGCCCGACCAGGAACGCCGCCTGGGGGCCGGTCACCTCCAGCGCCGCCTTGGCCACGAACCAGTGATAGACCAGGACCACCATCATCAGGACCAGGCGGAACATGGCGCCCATGCCGCCTACCTCCGCCGCGCCGAGAGCGGCGGCCGGCAGCAGGACCACCAGCTCCAGGACGCGCGCCCAGTTGAGCGCCGGGATATAGCGCAGGACATGGTCCTCAAAGCCCATCTTCGGCGCCAGTCCCAGCACCGCCAGGGGAAAGGCCGCCCAGTCGAGTACGAAGGCGAGCAGAAAAACCAGCACGATGGCGGCCACCGGCGTGTCGATGTCCTGGTTGGCGAGGTCCAGGCCGAGGAACAAAGTGGCGAGCGGTAGGGCGACCAGGGCGGCGTAAAAGGAACGAATCGCACCATTGGCGGAGGCATCGAAATAGCCGAGTCCGGCCCTGTCCCCGCGGGCCAGGCGCCAGGCGCCGGTGAGACCCATCGACAATTCATGGACGGTGATCACGTCCCCTCCCTCGACCTGATCGCGGCGGCCGGTTAAGCGGATCAGGCGCCGGCGAAATAGGCGTCGAGCACGCCGGTGTAAATATCGGCCAGCGCCTCGATATCGGCCACCGCCTGGCTTTCGTCGGCCTTGTGCATGGTCTGGCCCACCAGGCCGAATTCGGCGCAGGTGCAGGCCTTGTGGATATAGCGCGCGTCGGAGGTGCCGCCGGTGGTGGAGAGCTCGGGCCGCCGCCCGGTCACCTTTTCGGCGGCGTCGGCGATGATTTCGGCCAGGCGGTCGGGTTCGCACAGGAAGGCCTCGCCATTGTCCTGGGCGCGGAATTGGTAGTCGCCGCCAATCCCATCGAAGATTTCCGTCAGGCGCGTTTTCAGGCTGGCCTGGCTATGGCGGTCGTTGAAGCGGATGTTGAAGGTGGCCCGCGCCTCCGCCGGGATCACGTTGGTCGCCGGATTGCCCACGTCGATGGTGGAAATGGCCACCGAGGAGGGCTGGAAATGATCGGTGCCTTCGTCCAGCGGCTCCTCGACGACGGCGGCCAGCATCGCCATCAGCCGGTCGATGGGGTTGTCGGCGAGGTCCGGGTAGGCGGTATGGCCCTGGGTGCCGTAAACGGTGAGGTATCCCACCAGGGAGCCCCGGCGACCGACCTTGACCATTTCCCCCAGTTGGGTGGGGTTGGTGGGTTCCCCCACCAGGCAATGGGTCAAGCTCTCGCCGTTGTCCTTCAGCCAGTCCATCATCTTGCGGGTGCCGTTGATGCCGACGCCCTCTTCATCGCCGGTGATGAGCAAGCTGATAGAGCCGCCGAAATCATTGCCGTGCTGATCGAGAAAACGCGCCACGGCGGCGACGAAGGCGGCGATGGCGGCCTTCATGTCCGAGGCGCCCCGGCCATAGAGAACGCCATCGATGACCTCGGCGCCGAACGGATCCACACTCCAGCCTTTAGGCGCGCCCACCGGGACCACGTCGGTATGGCCGGCGAAGCAGAAATTGGGTTGATCGGTGCCTAGCCGGGCATAGAGATTGTCGACGTCGTCTGCGCCCGGTTCTGAAAACGGCAGCCGCGTGCACTTAAAGCCGAGGCTTTCCAGCGCCGTTTGCAACACGTCCAGCGCCCCTTCATCGGCGGGGGTCACCGAGGCGCAGTGGATCAGCCGCCGGGCGAGATCCAGGGGTTGGGCAAGACCGTCGGCCATGATGGTCAGTCCCGGAGCAGGTCGTTGATGGAGGTCTTGGAGCGGGTTTGTGCGTCCACCTGCTTGACGATCACCGCGCAGTAAAGCGCCGGGCCCGGCGCGCCGTCGGCCAGCGGCTTGCCCGGAAGCGTGCCCGGCACGACCACCGAATAGGCCGGCACGCGGCCGGTGATGATCTCGCCGGTGTCCCGGTTGACGATCTTGGTGGACGCGCCGAGGAACACGCCCATGGACAAGACCGCGCCCTCCTCGACGATGACGCCTTCGGCCACTTCCGATCTGGCGCCGATGAAACAATTGTCCTCGATGATGACCGGCCCCGCCTGCAGCGGTTCCAGCACGCCGCCGATGCCGATGCCGCCCGACAGGTGGCAATTGGCGCCGATCTGGGCGCACGAGCCCACCGTCGCCCAGGTGTCGACCATGGTGCCGCTGCCCACATAGGCGCCGAGGTTGACGAAGCTCGGCATCAGCACCGCGCCGGGCGCGATATAGGCCGAGCGCCTGACCACGCAGGTCGGGACCGCGCGGAAGCCGGCGGCGCGGAATTCATCATCGCCCCAACCGGCGAATTTGGACGGGATCTTGTCGAACCACGGGCTCTCGCCGCGCACCGGGTCGGTCGGTCCGCCCCGGATCGGGGCCATGTCATAAAGCCTGAAGGACAGCAGCACCGCCTTCTTGGCCCATTGGTGGGTGGTCCACTCACCGTCGATCTTTTCGGCGACCCGCAGTTTGCCGGTGTCGAGAAGATCGAGGGTGTGCTCGACGGCGTCGCGCCCTTCGCCGGTGGTCTTAGGACCGATGCTCTCGCGGTCGTCCCAGGCGCCGTCGATGGCGCGTTCCAGGTCTTGGTAAGCCATAACCTTTGGGTTCTTCGCCTTGTTGTTCCGCCCATTGGCTGCCTTGGCCCGGCGGCAGGCGCAAAGATGGTCGAGAGCCGGGCCGTAGTCAACCTCGCGGCCGGGCCGCGGGCTCGGCTCTAACCGCCGCCGCCGGCCCCTCGTCAAGCCGGGACAGCGCCGCCGGGCGCTGTCCCCGGCGCCTGCCCTGAAACCCGATTAGCGCCCATCGAATAGATTCAATTGGGCCGGAAAGTGCTCCAGCCACCCGGCGAGGTCGTCGGTGACGTGGTGAACGTGATCAAGGTGCCCATGGTTGACGACACCTTCCTCGCCCGGGGTCACCAGCACCGTGGTCATCCCCAACGCCGCCGCCGGCTTGAGGTTGGCCACCGAATCCTCGAACAAGACCGAACGCCCAGGCGCGATGCGGTGGCAGGCGAGGAACCGGTCATAGGTTTCGGGCTCGGGTTTCGGAAGGTAGCCGGCATCTTGGATATCGAAGATGGCCGCGAAATGCCGGGCCACGCCCAAACGCTGGATCACCCGTTCGGCGTGCTCCCGATTGGCGTTGGTGAAGATGACCTTGATCCCGGGAAGGCCGGCCAGTGCGGCGTCGAGCGCCTGGTCGGGCGCGATCACCGTGAGGTCGATATCGTGGACGAATTCGAGATAGGCGGATGGGTCCACCTGGTGGTCATTCATAAGGCCCCGCAGCGTCGTGCCGTAGGTGTGGAAATACTTTTTTTGCAGGCGCCGCGCGTCCTCGGTGGCAAGACCGAGGAGCCCGGCGATGTAGTCCCCCATGCGCCGGTCGATCTGAAGAAAGAGCTGGCATTGGGCCGAATACAGGGTGTTATCGAGGTCGAACACCCAGTGTTCGACCCGCGCCATGCCTGCGCTCTCTGACCTGCCCGCCGGTGATGGGTTCGCCTCCGCCATGGCTGCCAGTGTAGCCGAATTCAAGGATGCCGCGCGCGGCCCGCCCGCAAAGCCCGAAATTCGCTTATTTCCGGGCTTGTTCGGTGGGAATGTAACCCTTCATTAAGGGCTCCCGCCCTATTTTTCCCCAGGGGAGCGGTCCCGCAGTCCCCGGGGCGGATCAAGGGTGCCAAGGCGGTCATCTGGAACATGGGTGAGACCATCGTCAAACAAGAGACTGGGGATCCCCTGGGCGCCTTGCGCCAGGAACCGTCCGGGGTGGGCTGACATGGCCTCCAATCTCTTCGGGAACCGCCCAACCGACGGTGGGTCTTCGGCCGGCGAGCAAGATTTGCCGGCCCTCGATGCCAATCTCCGCGATGCGCTCACGGAATCGCGCCAGCGTTATAAGGACCTGGTCGAGATCTCCAGCGATTTTGCCTGGGAGGTCGGTCCCGAGGGAAGTTTTGTATTCGTGTCGTCCGCCGGGGCCTTGGGATGGAATGCCGATGACCTTCTGGGACATCCCCCCGAAGACTTCATCCATGGACATTCGGGCGTGGAACCCGACGCCATCACCAACCCCTTTGTTGCCCGTCATCCCATCCAGGACGGCGAGGTTTGGTTCAAGTTGGCGGACGGGTCCGAAGCCTGCCTCGCCATCAGCGTCCGGCCGATCATCGGCCAGGCGGGCGAATGGCTTGGCGCGCGGGGCATCTGTCGGGACGTCACCGAGGACCGGGAACGCGATGCGGCGCTGGCCCGTGCCCATGTGCGGGAACGGCTGCTGGGGTACATCATCCGTACCATTCGCGACGAGGTCGATCCCCTGGGCATGATGAACGCCGCGGTCAGGGCGATCTCCCGGGCGTTGACGGCGGAATACGCGGAGATCCACCGGATCGATGACGGACGGCTGTCCGAGGCCGCCCGTTTCGGGAACCGGCCCACCGAAGGGTGGGGCCGCGGTCTCCTGGGCGGGGCGATGGACGCGCCGGGAACGGTGGTTGCCGAGATTGGCGGAGGCTTCGGGTTGGCCTTGGCGACCCAGTACGGCGGCACCGCCAACGGGGCTCTCGTGCTGTGGCGCGCCACCGCCGTCGGTTCCTGGACCGATGACGAGCAGGCGCTCGCCGTAAGCTCTGCCGAGCATCTGGGAATTGCCATCGAACAGGTCGTTCAGCATGAAAAACTCACCCGATGGTCACGCACCGACGGCCTGACCGGCCTTCTCAACCGGCGCAGCTTCGTCGCCGATCTGGTGCGCCGTCACGGTCGCGTGGCGCGGGGCAGCGCGCCCGGTACGCTGATCTATTGCGACCTCGACAACTTCAAGCAAGTCAACGATACCCACGGACATGAACGCGGCGACGCGGCACTTTGCGAGCTGGCCCGCCTGCTGGAAGGCAGCACCCGGGGCGGCGATCTGGTGGCCCGCTTGGGCGGCGACGAATTCGCCTTGTGGCTGGAATCCATCGATGCCCAAAGTGCCGCGTCAAAGGCCCGGGAACTGCTTGGCCGCGCCCAGGTCCTGATTCCGTATTCCGGTGGCCCCGATGCGCCCCTGGGGATGTCCCTTGGCGTCGCGGTCCTGGATTCCGGCAGTGCGGAGAGCCTGGAAGAACTCATGGCGCGCGCCGATTTGGCAATGTATGCGTCGAAGAAAAACGGCAAGGGGATTTTCACCATGGCGCCGCCGGCCGATTCCCCCGGTTCCCCCGAGGTACCCGGCCCATGACGTCTTCTCCCTCCATGGGCGGGCGTCCTGAAGCCGCGGGCGGGCCCCTCGGCTACCTGGAATCCCGCGAACTGGCACGGCATCCCGACGTTGCCGAGCGCCGGCGGCTCGCGGCGCGCACCGACGTGCGCCCGGAAATTCTCTATTACCTGGCCGAGGACCCGTCTGCCCTCGTGCGGCGTGAAATCGCCGTCAACGAGGCGACGCCCGCCCATGCAGACGTTTTGCTTGCACGCGACGGCGACGAGGTGGTGCGCTGCGAGCTAGCACGGAAGATTGCCCGTCTGGCCCCCCATCTCAGCGCAAATGCCCGTGAGCAGATCTGGGCGGTGACCGTGGAAGCGCTTGAAATCCTCGCCCAGGATCAGCTTGCCAGGGTGCGCCAGGCGCTGGCCGAGGCTCTGAAGGACGTGGCCGAGGTGCCGAACCACATCATCCAGCGTCTGGCCCGCGACGTGGAGCAAGCGGTCTGCGCCCCGGTTCTCGAATTCTCACCGCTGCTGACCGACGACGACCTGCTCGAGATCATCGAATCCAGCGGCGTCAGCGGTGCCGTATCGGCCATTTCCAGGCGGGCCGACGTGTCCGGCGCCGTCTCCGATGCCCTCGCCCACACCCTAGACGGGGACGCGGTCGCCCAGCTTCTTGCCAATCCCTCCGCCCAGATCAGGGAGGAGACGCTGGATTGGATCGTCGAGTGTTCACGGGAGGTCGGAACCTGGCAGATGCCCCTGGCGAAACGCCCTAAACTGCCCCGGCGTGCCGTCCGCAGGCTCGCGGAATTCGTGGCCAATGCGGTTCTGGCCATGCTTCACCGCCGTGACGACCTCGATGCCGACACCGCCGACCTCATCGACAAGGCGGTGCGCGAGCGCATGGCAGATCAGCCGCCGCCGTTGGACGACGCGGACCAAGGTGGCGCCGATCGCACGTCCGGCCCGGAGACCGCCGCGGAAATCGTCCAAAGGCTCCATGCCAGCGGCAAACTCGACGACGAGCGCCTCGATATGGAACTCCTCAGCGGCAACCGTGCCTTTATCACCCACGCCCTGTCCCTGATGGCGGGGATACCCCCGGCCTTGGTCACGCGCATCGCCGATGCCCGCAGCGCCAAGGCGATTACCGCGATGGCTTGGAAGGCGGGTCTCAAGATGCGCTTCGCCATCAAACTCCAGGCGCGCTTCGGCAACGTGCCGCCACGGGAAATTCTCCAGGCCAAGGACGGGGTCGACTATCCCCTCTCCGAAGACGATATGACCTGGCAGCTCGATTTCTACGCGGGGTAGGAGGTAGACCGCGTCCTAATCCGCGCGGATCAGGGTGCCGACGCCGGCGTCGGTGAAGATTTCCAGAAGAAGCGCGTGGGGGATGGTGCCGTCGATGATGACGGCGGCGTCGACGCCTCCGCCCACGGCATGCATGCAGGTTTCCACCTTGGGGATCATACCGCCGTTGACGACGCCGTCGGCGATCAGCTGGCGCGTCTGCGACACGGTTAGCTCGGGGATCACATTGCCCGACGCATCCATGACGCCGGGCACGTCGGTCAAAAGCAGGAACCGCGTCGCGCCGACGGCGGTGGCGATGGCGCCCGCCGCGGTGTCGGCGTTGATGTTGTAGGTTTCGCCCTTGGGGCCGATGCCGATGGGCGCGATCACCGGGATGATGTCGGATTCCCCGAAACTCTCGAGCACATGGGGGCGGATCAGGGTCGGCTCGCCGACGAATCCGAGGTCGAGAATCTTTTCGATGTTGGAATCCGTTTGGCGGTGCGTGCGGCGCATTTTCTTCGCTTGAATCAGATTGGCGTCCTTGCCCGACAGGCCCACCGCGTTGCCGCCGGCAGCGTTGATGGTGGTGACGATTTGCTTGTTGATGGACCCCGACAACACCATCTCGACGATTTCCACGGTGTCCCGGTCGGTCACCCGCAGCCCGTCGATGAAAGAGCTCTTGATCTTGAGCCGCTCCAGCATTTTGCCGATCTGCGGGCCGCCGCCGTGGACCACCACCGGGTTGATCCCCACCTGCTTGATCAGCACCACGTCGCGGGCGAAACACTGGGCAAGGTCTTCATCGCCCATGGCGTGGCCGCCGTATTTGATGACGAAGGTCTCCTCCGAATAGCGGCGCATGTAGGGAAGGGCCTCGGACAGGGTCCGTGCCTTTTCCAGCCAGCTGGGGTGAGGTTGATGCTTTTTCTGGGCCATGGCGCGCGAACTTTAGTGCACTATCCGGCCAAATGGAACCGTTGGCCCCGGCAACGCCCTAACCCGGTTGCCGGGGCGCCGCCAAGCCGGCGACCAGCGCGCGGAGCTCGGCAATCCCGGCGCCGGTCCGGGCCGAGGTCACGACGATGTCCGGGTGCGCCGCGGGATGCTTGGCGATCTCGGCCGAGATATCGCCCGCCAGCGCCGCCAGTTCCCGTGCTTCCATCTTGTCGGCCTTGGTCAGCACCAGAAGGTAGCTGACCGCCGCTTGGTCCAGCGCCGCCATCACCTTGCGGTCGCCGGCGCCGATGCCGCGCCGCGCATCGATCAACAGCAATACCCGGCGCAAGCAGGGGCGGCCCTCGAGATAGAGCATCACCAGCCGCGTCCAGGCCCGGGCACGTACCTTGGAAGCCCGGGCATAGCCGTAGCCCGGCAGGTCGGCCAGCACCAGCCGCCCGCCGAGATCGAAGAAGTTGATCTGCTGGGTGCGGCCCGGCGTCGCCGAGATGCGCGCCAGCGCCTTGCGCCCGGTAAGCGCGTTGATCAGGCTCGATTTACCGACATTGGAGCGCCCCGCGAAGGCGACCTCGTCGTGGCCCGGTGGCGGCAGCTGCTCTGCCGTCACGGCGCCGGCGATGAAATCGCACGCGCCGGCGAACAGTTTGCGCGCGGCTTCCATAGCGGCTTCGTCGATGTCGGGCTTGTGGTTCACCCCGGCCCCCGGAAAGTGCTCTAGGTTTTTCCCGGTGCTCTCTGCCCCGGCGCCACCCCCATGCGTTTCATGATGATGTATTGCTGGGTCATGGACAAAGCATTGTTCCAGGCCCAATAGATCACCAGGCCGGCGGGGAAGGGGGCCATGATGAAGGTGAAGAAGATGGGCATGAGCATGAAGATCTTGGCCTG
>SMUX01207143.1_pt1 | contig 21548 bp, 18 predicted proteins | sample 2456431 | NCBI WGS metagenome assembly SMUX01 (sample SAMN11095930, study PRJNA526329) | marine sediment metagenome | biome: Marine sediment; feature: Surficial sediment; material: Deep marine sediment; isolation source: Hadal surficial sediment | place: Pacific Ocean | collected 2014-11 | depth... | reverse complement strand
CGCAGAGAAGACAACTTCGCATCATGTACTTTCCATGGCGGACAAACCTCGTAACCCAACTCAGGTACTGGTGGGGACTCAGGCCGAATTGAAGTTCAATGTAGTGGAAAAATTGAAGCATATTGCCGTCAAAGATCTGGGGGTCCCAACTGGTCGCCACGATCAAATTGTGGAGGTCCCGCCTTTTGATCCTGGGGATTGTCGGAGGACGACCCCGCTTACCTTTGCTGCCATCGGATCTCGCTAGCCGGGATACGCCACGCTCAGAGGGAGCATGCCCCAGTACATAACGGATAATCTCCCTGATGTCTGCGGTTGAAAAGTGGTATTTAGGGCACCTCTAATAACCGCTTTTTGATCTCAATCGGACCCTTGTCGATGAATTGACAAAGATCAGGCCGCTTTTTTTCGTTTTCCATAGGTTAGGAGCCATCCGATTTTGGCCTTTTCCGACTCCATCTGTTGTTTTCAAGTCTCGTTTCCAGACCTCTAACACACTACGCCAACTTCAAACGCTTGATCTGTTCGTACCGGGCCATGTTGTAGACGAGATTTAACAGTCCGATGCCCAGCGCAATCCGTCTCATCCCGATCCACCTCATCTTCAATCCGTCCCTCATCGTGTTCGTCATAAACCCAAAGATATGCTCCACCCTCGCTCGAATCCGGCTTTTCTTACGATTGCTCTTCTTCTGTTTCTCAGTCAAAGGATGATTCCGATATCCCTTCTCGCAAATCTCCCCCTTTACGCCATTCTCTTTGAGTAGCGTCTCAATCTTTTCCCCGCTGTAGGCACTGTCCGCATGCAGCGTCCCGTCATTTTCTTCCACCAGATCTTCTACCGCCTGGCTGTCATGCACGCAGGCGTCCGTCACTTCGTAATCCTCGATCAGCTTGGTCGCCCGATCCACCTTCACATGATCCTTATACCCGTAATGAACTTCCTTCCCCTTCTTCGCCCACCGAGCTTCCACATCCTTCTGTCTCAACCGATTCCCGTTCTCCTCAAACGACTCCGGTACCTTTCCTAACTTGATCTCTTTATTCTCCTCCCGGGAATTCCTCTGCCGGGGCACATCCACAAAACTTGCGTCGATGATCTTTCCCTCATGACCCATCAATCCCTCCTGACTTAAGTGCCGCTCAAACCGACGAAAGAGCTTCTTCACTCTCCCTGCCTCGCTCAAGGTTTCTCGAAACAGCCAAATTGTCTTCTCATCCGGCACTGCATCCGAAAGCGTGATCCCTAGAAACTTCTGGAACGACAGCCGGTCGTTGATCTGGTACTCCGCCTGCTCATCGGACAGGTTGTAGTACCGTTGTAAAACGAGAATCTTAAACATCATGACCACATCATGGCGAGGACGACCGCCGGGCCCTTTGGACTCCTTCTCAAAAACACGCTCCAGATTGGGCCTATACATCTCCCAGTCGATCCTGGCGTTGAGCCTTGCTAAGGGATCGGGCCCCTCCTCAAGCTTTCTCATGCGGTTCTCGTAGTCGAACAATCCGGGATTTTGTTTTGGAATTGTTTTCATACCCCATTTTAACACATCTCTCCGCCTCACTTCGATTCTTTTTTTATTCCTTTGAAAATTATACTGAGTTTTTATAGGTGCCCGATACAAACAGGACTTTGTTGCGGCCTGATGATCATCAGGGAGGATTTCTTGGACTGATTAATTTCGGATCGGGGCTAGTGCATGATCCCTCCGCCCTCGACGACTATCAGCTGTCCGGTAATGAAGTCGCTATCGGAGCTTGCCAGGAAGAGTGCAGTGCCGGTGATATCTTCAGGCAGTTCGATTCGGCTGAATGAGCGGTTGCCTACGCTGGACTCGCGCCGCTGTCTGACCTCGTCGGTCACGACCTCCTCACTCATGGTTGATCCTGGCGTCATGCAGTTCACATTGATGCCCCACGGGCCGAGTTGCCTGGCCATGACGCGCGTCAGCGCAACTACCCCTCCCTTCGAGGTCGTGTAATGGGGCATATTGCCAGAGCCATGAAAGAATGTGCCTGAGGCGATATTGATGATCTTACCGCTTTTCTGACGCTTCAGGACTGGGATGACCGCTCGGCAGCACAGGAAGACTCCCTTTAGATTCACTTCCAACACCCTATCCCATTCGTCCAGAGGTAGTTCTTCGACTGGGCCGTACCACAGCTTCTCCGTGACGTAAATCGCCGCGTTGTTGAGCAGGACATCAATTCGCCCGAACCGGTCTAGGGTTTCGTGCACCAGGCCTTCGATGCTCCCGTAGTCCCTGACGTCAGTGGTGCGTGCCCAGCCTGACTGTCCTGTCTCGCGCAATCCTGCGGCTACGGATTCTCCCGCGTGTTCATCGATGTCGGCGATGACCACGTGCGCCCCCTCTTCGGCAAACCTTCGGGCGTAGGCCTTTCCAATCCCGTGCCCGGCTCCTGTAATTACAGTTATCCTTTTCTGCAATCTCATGACTGACCCTCCTGTTGTTGGTATCAAACGATTTTAGTCTTCCGCGGCGCCGGCGGACCGGGCCAAGTCTTCCATTTTGATCTTCCCAGGATCAAATTTGGAAACCGCTTTGATCATACGATCCAGTGCCTCATCGAGGCTGAGGGGCGCGGCGTCTTTCGGCCTAAAGCGGATCGGATTGACACGTGCCACTACAAAGCTCTTGAGATAAGGGCTGGTCATGCCTCTGGCCTTTAAGCCCTCGACCTTTTGAACCACCAGGTCATCCAGTTCCAGAACGGTCTTTGCCTTTTCCCGGCGGATCCTCACTGCGTCGCGGAGCGGCTTCTTTATGAATTGGTCCACGCGCTTCAAGATTGGATGGTAGGCCCCGCCGCTGAAGCGTGGCCGCTCCAGGTAGCACAGTCCGAGCGTAATGAGGGCGGGCTCTTCGAACTCCAACGCATAGCTTTCCTCGCCGGCATCGCCAAGCAAGGCCAGCTCTTCGTACATGCGGATCACCTCCAGTGCTCTTTCACGTAGGTTGTGGGCCTTCTCGGTGTTCAGGGCCAGGATCTGATAGGCTACTGTGGTCTCCGGCACCACGATTGCCGTGATGCTTTTGGAGCCTAGCGTGCGCATGGCCGATAGCCGATGGTGCCCATTCGGGGTCCAGTATTTCACGGCGTCATCGGCATCTTTTTTTGCCCGTACGACGATGATCGGATCGAGGAAACGTCCCAGCCTGCCGATCACGGACTCCAGTTTGCGGACGTGGGTGTCCGATAGATTGCGTTGAAAGGGAGTGGGCTCCACGTGCTCGATCGGGAGGGCGGCCATGACCACCCAACGGCCGGCGTACGGTTCCCGGTACACGCCGAGCACCTTTCCACCGTCCTGCTCGACCGTTCGCTGGAGCTCGGTTACCTCCGCAGGGGGCGAGCCCGCCTGGAGCTCAACAGCAGTCAAGCCGGTTGAAGCCCCGGCTGGCTTTCTCCTCCTTCGCCCCTTTCCAGCCACCCGTGCCTTTGTTGTTTTCCTCTCAGTCATCTGTCCTATCCTGACCCTTGTCCCTTATTATTTGGATACCCCGCGGCTTGCCGCAGGCATATTACCAATGGGGGTCCCCCGTGATCGATGTCATTTGATTAAAGAGATATAAAGTTTCAGCTTAGCTGTGTCCTCCGCCCCGCGTCTCAATATGATACGCCAGCGTCTTATAATTGTACGAAACCCACCAGTTGAAGCTCAAGTTTCATCAGTTGTGACCGATTTACCATAAAAAGAGAATTCTTGTTGTTTATCGGGGAGTTTGACCGCCCAGAACCGACGGATTCTTGGATGGCACGAGAGTTGCGCTGTCCCCTTTCAAGTCATTTTAATAGGTTCCAATCATAAGGAGCAGTTATGAAAATAGTAAGCGCATTGGCCCTGATTCCCTTCGTCGTAGTTTTCATCCTGGCCTACAAGTTGACTTCTCAGATAGGTTCGGGATTTATCACAATGAGATCCCTTTGCCGAGCCTGAAATGGCCTTCTGTCCCTCGTAATCCCGGTGCGGTGATCTTTCGCCGCAGAGGGTGTTCACCTCCTCCTCACCCCTGCGGATTTGGCTACCTTCTCCTTTGGAGTGGTGCCTGGCAGCTTGCGCTCAATCTTCTGAGCTTCTTCATAGAATAGACAAACACCTCCTCAACCACTCTTGCGCCTCAAGCTCAGGTTCGTTCCCTGATATAATATATATTCCCCCATTAGCTTCTAATTCTTTTTAACTTTTGGTTGCCTGCGGGACTCGCTGCGGAAAAGAGATGTCCGGGGGGTGGGGTGACTGTCCTCCCCCCTCTACGGCCTGTGGCCTTGGATTATTGGGTAACCCCGCGGCTTGCCGCTGGGTATCCTAGTAACCTGATTTCACTTTGTGTCCTTGTGCTCTTCGTGGTGATATTTCTCTCTTGCTGAAACAGATAAGAGACTGCAGCCGATTTCACTGGCCTGCTAAACCGTCAGCTCCTATGACATGTGATAGTATTTGTCTACCACGAAGCACACGAAGATCACGAAGAATATACAATCAAATTATATCGGTCCCTGCGTTTCAAAGCCCGTAGTTGATATAACTTGATTTGTCAAAGCGCAGGGGAATCATGCTCAGCTCTACCCTTTTTCCCAGCAGGATAAGAGGGGTAAGGACAAAGGATCAGTGGACATCGCACTAGGATGACTTTGGCGGAGCATAAAGCTGGAGGAGGTTTCCATCTGGGTCAAAGAAATAAAGGCCCCGACCCGATGGTCGATTCACCGTAGGAGTGCGGTGAAGTTTCACCCCCCACTCTTCCATCTTGTCGACCGCAAGCTCAAAATCCTCAGGATCGACGACAAAGGCATGATGAGTGGCGCCGTCCTCCTGCAGGGCATCTCTTTTTATGGGGCTTGGGCGCTGAAAGAGGACCACCATTCCGTCCCCGGAACGGAGATCCGCTCGATTGAGCTTTGCTCCCATATCATCCCGGTTCAGCTTTGCAATTGTCATTCCCAACACCTCGGTGTAGAACTTGACTGCTCGATCCATATCATTTACGGGAATTCCTATGTGATAGACACCTCTCGTTTTGACCATGGATCCCTCCTTTGATCTGTTTTGTCCCTCACAAAGATTTTACCCCGTACCACAGAACGCCCTGTACGTAAGTGCAGGGATGAATGTTCTGAAGTTCCCGAAGGGTAAGCCCTAAAGCCACGGACGTAAGTCCGTGGTACGGGGTTTACTGCGACTTTCGCCACCTGATGGATAGTCTGGCAGAGGAACTGCTTGTCTCCCTCTTGAGCTCCCCGTAGAATAGCTCTCGTTTCTTAAACGATGCAAGGGGATATTTGAAACTGCAAACGGGAAAATCGGAGATTACCCTCAAGGCCGTTGTGCTCGGGGTCCTTCTTGCCATCGTCTTCGGGGCGGCGAACGCTTATCTCGGCCTTAAGGTCGGGATGACAGTCTCCGCCTCCATCCCGGCAGCCGTTATGTCCATGGCGATACTCCGGGGCCTTTTCCGTTCAGGAACCATTCTCGAGAATAATATCGTCCAGACCATCGCATCCGCAGGGGAGTCGCTGGCTGCGGGTGTCATTTTTGTTGTCCCTGCTCTTATTTTCCTCGGTCTCCCTCCCTCCCAATTTATGATCTTCCTCCTTGCAGTCACTGGAGGCCTTCTGGGTGTCCTCCTCATGGTTCCTATCCGAAGGCATCTCATCGAAGAAGAGCACGATCACTTGCCTTACCCGGAGGGAACGGCCTGCGCCGAAGTCCTCCGTGCAGGAGAAGAGGGGGGAAAGAAGGCCAAAACTGTCTTTTTGGGTCTTCTTGCCGGTGGGGTCTTCAAGTTTTTGATGGCGGGTCTTAAAGTGTGGCCTGAGCGAGCAGGCCTCTTGATCCGTCCTCTCTCGACGTTTCTCTCTTTCGATCTCTCACCGGCCCTAACAGGTGTGGGGTACATCCTTGGGATTCGGATCTCTTCTCTGGTCTTTGCAGGGGGTCTCCTCGGCTGGTTTGTCCTGATCCCCCTGATTTCTTATTTTCGTGATATTCCCGTCCTAAGCGCTGACGATGCCCTAGCCCTCTGGTCCAACTATGTCCGTTACATCGGGGCCGGTGCGGTTCTTGGAGGCGGACTTGCAAGCCTCGCGCGAACCCTACCCGCCTTCCGGGGGGCGCTGAGGGTCGCCATGGAAGGCCTTAAAAGACAAGGGGGCAGCATCGAGGATCTACCGATGACCTGGGTGTTTGGGGGAATCGCGGGGCTTTTTCTGCTCCTCTTCCTCGTGCCGACATTTCATCTCAGCTTCCTTGGAGCCCTCCTCGCCATTGTCTTTGCCTTTCTCTTTGTGACCGTGGCCGCCTGGATTGTGGGCGTTATCGGAAGCTCCCAGAGCCCTGTTTCCGCCATGACGATTGCCACCTTGCTCATCGTCTCGGTGATCTTTGTGGCCATCGGCCATAGCGGCCAAGCGGGGATGGTTTCCGCCCTGTCGCTCGGAGCGATTGTGTGCATCGCCGCGGCCATCTCCGGTGATACCTCGCAAGATCTCAAAACAGGCTTTCTTGTCGGAGCGCTCCCGCGGGACCAGCAGGTGGCCGAGATCGTCGGCGTACTTGCATCCGCCACGATTGTCGGCTGGGTTCTCTTTCTCTTGGACAAGGCTTACACGCTCGGCTCCGAGGCCCTCTCTGCCCCTCAGGCGACTCTTATGTCTCTTGTGGTCAAGGGTGTCTTTGGCGGAACCATGCCCTGGGTTTTGATCCTTACCGGGGTTTTCCTCGCCGTCTTTCTTGAACTCCTGCGAGTTCCCTCCATCTCAGTTGCGATCGGTCTATACCTTCCCCTTGAACTCACCTCCAGTATCTTCCTGGGAGGCGTGACGGCCCGACTCCTAGGACAAAGGGAGAAAGGAATTCTATACACCTCCGGGCTGATTGCAGGGGATGCCCTCATTGGAATTCTCATTGCCCTCCTGATCGTCTCGGGGGTTCCGCTAAGAAGCGAAAGCCTTTTTGGGGTTCCTGCGGCTTTTCTGGCGTTTGCTTTTCTCCTTGGCATCCTTGGTTGGGGGGTGTTCGAACGCGAGAGAACTTCGTGATAACGGAAAGGACCGCCCGTTAAGTGAGATTCGAAAAAGTCTAGGAAAAGGGGTCGGGAGTCTTAATGTGACCAGTGTGGGAGCTTAGTCTCCCATCAGGTTTCCAAAAGAACCCAGGAACGAGCCCTCGCCTTTGTTTGTGCCTCCCGCGCGAGGCCAAGCAATTCTTTGTGTCTGGCCTGAACCAACCGAGGCAAGAAGCTGTAATGATTCATCGAGAAGATGATGGCAGTTCCGCCGCAAGAATGTGCCTTCGCCCAAGAATCCAAGGATAAAGCATTTTAGGGAATGATGTCTCGGAAAAAAGCCGATCTCAGCGAGGGGCTACCAGGATTTCCTCCCTGGGAAAGTGATCCATGATCTGGGCACCATCTTTTGTGACCACCACCATGTTCTCCATCCTGACGCCACCCACCCGGTGTTCACCCTCCCGGCACTCTACCGCAATGGCCATCCCTTCCTCGAAGACCTGGGGGTACTTCAGTGACCACTGACGGTTGATGATGGGTATGTCGTAGTTGCCGCCTGGTCCACCCATGCCAATGCCATGGCCGATCTCGCTGGCCAGGACCTCGACTTCCTCCTTGTAGCCCCAAGTGCTTGCGGGAAGAAAGTGTTTGGCGGCGTCCGCGGTGGTCTTTCCAGGCTTGATCTCTTCTATGATCGCGCTGACCCGATCAAGGACCTTCTTATACCAATCCTTCTCCTTATTGTTGGGCTGCCTGCCTACGATGAAGGTACGGTAGGTACAGGTACGGTAGCCCATGTAGGTGAGGCCACATAGGGATCCGTAGACCAGATCACCTACTTGCAGGATACGGCTGGACTGGTGGAATCCCCGTTCGAAAGTGGTAGGTCCGGTGCGCCAGCCCCCGGCGACGGCAAGCTCGGCGCCATATTCGTAGCCGGCGGCGGCGGCGGTGGTGGCCAGGTCGGTGTCCTTGATCCCGGGGCGGAGGGTCTCCCAGATGCGGTACCAGACACCGTCCACGATGGCGGCCGCCATCTTCAGGCAGTTGATCTCATCCTGGTTCTTGATGCATCTGGCCTCGAGTAAAGTGGGACGGCTGTCTACAATGTTCTTGATACCGGCGGCCGTCAAGGCCTCCCGGGCGATGCCATCGAAGCCTCCCAGACCCAGCTTCTCGTCTAGAAGGCCACGGGCCTTTAGGTCCCCTCGGATATCAGCAGCAAATTGCTTGGCCTCGTCTCGACAGGCCTCCATTCCAGGAGCGCCGGTAAGCCAGGTGCGAGCGGGACGCCACTCCTTGATCCAGGGGGCCTGGTCCGGCATCTGGTGATACCAGCCGTCGTGCTCGTACATCACGGGATCGCCCTCGGCGAAAAAGAGGACAAATCGGCACATGGGGTAATCATAGCCTCGTAGTCCCGTAAGATAGCGGATGTTGGCGGGAACAGCCTCCAGTAAAGCAGGGATGCCATACTTGCGCATTATTTTTTTGGCCCGCTCTGCTCGATAGTTGCGCATTCGATCCATGTTCAATCGCTCCTGCCAGTCCGCGGCGGCAGGGCCGAAGGTGAGTTTGGGTGCGAGTTTTATCATAGGAGTCTCCTTATAAATAAAATTTTCCCATCAACCGGGCGCGATATAGGCTGCCAAGCGACCCGAAGACGTGCACATAAACTTCCCCCGATACCAGTGGCAGCAATAGATAAACATTACTAATCCAGACCCCCGCAATTTTGCAAGTGCGGTCTCAAAGGATTTGGTGTCGGGTTTCAATGATCGAAATGTTCCAGGGCGCACCGAATCGATCTGCGGCAGAGCAATTCTTTTTCAAGACCAGGTGGTGGTTGAGCAAAAAGATCGGTTATGTGCCCGCGGCTTGCCGCGGGGTTACCTAATAACATATTTTGCTAAATGGGTGGCTCTGCCTCTTCGTGTAGGTGGCCCTGTGCCCATGGGCTGCCAGGAGGACGGCTGGCCGATCCGCGCCATCGCTTGGAGTAACGCTCGGTATCGAGGCGCAAGGTATGCAGAAGTAATAACCAGAGGACAAAGAAGAGGGTCCGCCACGGCCCATGGGCAAGGAAGCGCCGTCCAGACGTGAGCAGAGGGGTCCGGATCAGGATGCTCTTCCCCACCCGTTTCAGACGCTGACTGAAGTCTAGGTCCTCCATAAGCTGGAGGTCCTTGTAGCCACCCATCTGATGGAACACGCTGGTGCGAACGAAGAGTCCCTGGTCGCCATAGTAGTTGCGGGTGAATTGGTAGCGGATCCGGTTGAGCCAAGTGATCACGCGCAGGGTCCATTGCCGCTCCACGAAGAGGTGTTCGAAGGCACCTCCCACTACACGTTCGTCGGAAGTGGAGTGGTAGATCAGCTCAAAGGCGTTTGCCGGAGGGAAGGAATCGGCGTGAAGGAAGAACAGAACCTGGCCGTGGGCAACCGCAGCGCCTGCGTTCAAGAGGGCGGCACGGGTTGAATCGGCAGGCCAGAGAAGCCGTGCCCGTTCAGCCACGGCACGTTTCGTGCCCTCTTCGTCACCAGAGGCAGCGACAATAATTTCGGTCTCAGAAATTCCCACGAGGCCGACTAAATAGTCAAGGGTACGGTTGAGACTGGCAGCGTCGTTGCGAACGGGAATGATTATGGACAGTCGGGGGGTCATTACTCTGAAGGGAACCCTGTTCTCTGCTCTACTCGAGTTTGAGATCATCCTCGAATCGAGCGGTGTCTCCGCTTAGTTGAAAGAGGCTTTCCGGATAAAGCTCTTTGAAGTCGCGAACTACCCGTTCGTAGGGGAAATCGGACCAGACTCCGTGATTGACGACATACTCCATGTGCCTTCTTCCTCGAGCATCCAAGGGTTGGAGTAGAGCGTCCGATTTGCCATCGAACTCGGTGGGGATCACGTCAAATTTCTCACACAATTCTATGTTGAACGCGGGTGCCGCCTTCAACCACCGGCCATCCAGGTAGAGCAGCGCATAGCCGTGGTGGATGAAGAGCTCGATTCCGCCCATAGCGTGGCGCAATTTTTCAGTACAGAGGTGGTTCACGACGTCAGAGAGTCCGATGGCCGAGTGTATTCCTAAAGCCCGTGCGCAGGCCGCCAATAGATTGGCTTTGGGTAGGCAGAAACCAGCCCTGACGGACAAGACGTGACTGGCCTTGTAGATCTCCCGACCGAGACTGATACGATAAGGATCGTAGCGAACGGAGTCTCGGATCCGATAAAAAAGCTGGACTGCCCGCTCGGTATTGGTCTGAGCCTCCCGGGTGGTCTCCTCAGCGAGTTCCTTTACTGCAGGATTCTCGAAATCGAGGAATTCTGTGGATTTCAGAAACTCGGCGGAGGGCTCTGGAAAACCTTTGGGGAAAAAGATAATGAGTGTGACTCCCTTTTTTTGTCAACGGATCTTGTCGCAGAATATCTGGTAGGGTGCACTGGTGTCAATCCGGGGTAGGCTCTATGGCGAAATTTGTGTTGAAAGAAAAGTGGTCTCTCCCACTGTCAGGGCCTGAGCCAACCTTTAACCCCGATCCGAAATTTTTCGACGCCATGCATTACACCTATGTCCTAGAGAGCGGCAAGGATAGTCAGTGGTACACAGGTGTGACGAGCGATTTGAGGGCACGTTTTCGAAGTCACCTCAAAGGGCAAGTCAGATCAACTCATTATAGGCGTCTGTTAAGGCTTAACTATTATGAGGCGTGTTTAAGCGAAGCTGACGCCAGGCGACGCGAACGATATTTAAAGAGCGGGAAAGAGAAACGTTATTTAAAGCAGAGGCTTGCGTTGTTTTTTTCGGATCGGGGCAAATTAACGTTCTCACAGAGAGAAAGCAGGTTAAAGCGAGAGAGAATATCACCACGAAGGGCACGAAGGACACAGAGTGAAATTGAATGTGAAATTCTTCGTCCTCTTCGTGTACTTCGTGGTAGACAAATACCATAACATTTCAATAGAGTTAAAGGTTCAGCAGAGCAGGCTTCAGAGGATTTCCCCTGGCTTTGCAGGAGGTGACATGAGCGAGATTCATTTTGTCGACACCACGCTACGCGATGGATCGCAGAGCCTATGGGCATTGGGTATGAGGACAGGGGCAATGCTTTCCATCGCGGAGCAAATGGACCGAATTGGGTTCGAGTCCATGGAGTTCTTTGTCTCCGCCATGTACAAGAAATTCGTTCGTGAGCATAAGGAGAATCCCTGGGATTGGATGCGGCTTGGTGCGAAGCGTTTCAGCAAGACTCGCATCCGCTATCACGGCGGCCTGCATGGGGGGTTTGAAAAGATACCAAGGTGCGTGTTGCAACTCATGATAGAGCGCGTCGTTTCCTTCGGCATAACGCTAACCCGAACGTCCAACTCCTGGAACGATTTTTCAGCCTTCAAGGAAGAAGAGCTGGATGGCCTCAATAAATTGGGGATGGATGCCATCGCGAACCTAATCTACTCTGTCTCCCCCCGGCATACCGATGACTATTATGCCCAGAAGGCCCGCGAGGCAGCAGCGATCAAGCCCTATCGCATCTGCTTTAAAGATGTGGGAGGTCTTCTCACGCCGGAGCGCGCACGTACGCTCATCTCCATAATTCTTGCGAATATTGGCGACGTCCCTCTTGAGTTCCATGCGCACTGTAACAGTGGCCTGGCCCCTCTGTGCTATATGGAGGCCATCAAGCTCGGCGTAAAGACGTTACACACGGCCATCCCACCGCTGGCAAACGGCTCTTCCCAACCGTCTATCTACAATGTGGCGATGAACGCCCGCGCCCTGGGTTTTACGCCTGTCGTCAATGAGAAGGAGATTAAGCCCGTCGAGGAACACTTTACCTTCATTGCCAAAAGGGAGGGCCTACCTATAGGGAAGCCGCTGGAGTATGACCACTCTAAGTATCTTCACCAGGTTCCCGGAGGCATGATCTCCAATCTCCGCCATCAGCTCCGTCTCGTGGGGTTGGAGGATAAAATCGAGGCTACTCTGGAGGAGGCCGGTCGCGTCCGCGCGGAGTTCGGTTACCCCATTATGGTGACCCCACTCTCCCAGTATGTAGGAAGCCAGGCGGCCATCAATGTGATCCTCGGGGAGCGGTACAAGGAAGTCACGGACCAGGTCATTCAGTATGCACTGGGGCTGTGGGGCAAAGAAGGGGCTTTGTTAATGGACCCCGACGTCAAGGATAAGATCCTGAGCAGGCCGCGGGCCAAGGAGTGGATCGGATGGGAACCGCCTCAGCCGTCTCTTAAGGAGGTGCGGCGCAAATTCGGTGGGTCTAGTGTCTCAGACGAGGATCTGGTGCTGCGGTTTTTTGCCGGTGACGACGCAGTGAAAGAATTGCATGCCGCCGGCTCGCCGAGGGAGTATCTCAATGCGAGGCAGCCGCTAGTTCGGCTGATCGACGGACTCTCCAAGCGCAAAGAGTGTTCCCGGATTTACGTCCGTAAACCCGGCTTTTCGCTTACCCTTGAAAGGAAAAACAACCTCTAAGCAATTCAGGCCGGTTTGTCACTCCTGGGCGCTTCTACCTCTAAAAACCAGGGTATCGGGATGAGCGGCATACCAGGCAAACCAGTAGGTAGCCACTGACGGTGCCGGCTTGCGTCGGCCTGCTTCGATGTAAAACGCTCGGGCCGAGATACCCGCTTGATCGCCGATTATTTCAACACGCTGGCCGTTGACCTTGTCCTGTAGGGTTTTTCCTCGGACCAGGTTTACCGGGTAGGCCTTGGCCACATGATTAACCAGTAGGCCAATGATCTTTTCTTTATAGGGAAGGCGGCTGTCTGTTTTACTCACGGGAAATGCCGGCAAGGAATTTGCCACGTCGTAGCCGAGATAGGGATCAGACTCATAACGCCTGACAAACCCGGTCTTTCTGGAAAGCAACTTGGTGGCGGGATAAAGGGTGCGCCATTCTCCCCAGGTCGTGAGAAACGATGGCAGAAGAGAAAGCTCTTTTCCTTTCAGGGGGCCTCGGATCGCGCGGCCCGCGACCTGGAACCAAAAACTCCCCGTCTGACGGTCGTACATGACCATATCGCTTTCGTAAAGCGCACCGGTGTTGCCAAATGTAAGAACTCTCCCCTCCAGATGGCGGTCAAACAAAATGCCCGAGCGGCATAGCGGGCAGTAGCTGATAAGGACATCTTTCCCGCCGACCTTTTCGTTGACGATTTCGTGCCAATTCAGGATCTTGAGCGGGTAGGCCCTGGCGTCATTGTTGAATTCAATGCCCAAGACAAAATCATCGTCTCGAAGCCAGCCTGCCTCCTGGGGCGATTCGTATCGAGGAAAATCAAGCGGGGGTATGGCATCTCGAGGGACGTCCGGAATAATGGGGATGTTTTCTTTGTCATTTTTTGGCAGATGGGACGCAAAAGGGTTCCTATCCCAATGAGGGTACGTGCCCGGCACGGCAAACCATCCTACCAAAACGATGAGCAGAAGCTTTTTCATTAGGGATAAATCCTCGATATAAAAACCCTTCAGTAAAGAAATAGTTCCCGAACGATGCCGCTGAATCTTCCCGGCAAAAGCAATTTGCTATCATTTCGGCGTGTCAGGCCTGCCCTGAGAGTCTTTCGGTTTGACATATTAAGCCTCTGTGGACTATTTTTGCCTCAAGTGGAAGGTTAAATTTTGGCAGAGAGAACAACTTATACGTTTGAACGTTTCATTGCTGACGTGAGGCAGGTGTTCGCTTTCGGCAAGGATCCTCGATCAGGATAGGCTGCCTGTCTTCCGTGCGAGTGTCTTGAGGAGGTAATCCGGGAAGGGCGGTGCCCAGCTTCCGGGCACCGTATAATGAAAGAACTTCTTTTCATTTTATGCGGAAGGCGACAAAAAAACTCCCGTCCAAGAAAAGGGTACGGGCTTCTAAAAAATCCCCCACGGGCAGTCTGAAGCACGTCCAGACGCTTAAAGAGGAACTCAAAGAAGCCCTCGAGCAGCAAGCGGCGACGAGCGAGATTCTCCGTGTAATCGCCAGCTCGCGGACCGATCTTCAGCCGGTTCTGGACACCATTGCCGAGAATGCTTCCCGGCTCTGCAACGCAAACGATGCTCAGGTCCGTCTCATCGATGGAGACACCATGCGGCTAGCGACCACTCGAGTATTCCCCGTTGATGATGAAGTTCTCCGCGGTGTCGAAGTGGCCCCCCTTAGCCGTGGTTCTGTTGCCGGCCGTGCCGTAGTCGACCGACAACCCATCCACGTGCATGATCTCGCCGCAGAGGTCGAAACGGAGTTCCCCGTCGCCAGAATCTTCCATGATCGCACGGGCACACGCACGATCCTCGCCACACCACTGCTTAGAGAAGGTATCCCCCTAGGAGCAATCGTAATTCGTCGGACAGAGGTCTGCCCTTTTTCAGAAAAGCAGATCGCCCTGGTCAAGACTTTCGCCGACCAGGCCGTGATTGCCATTGAGAACGTCCGTCTCTTCCAGGAACTTGAGGCGCGTAACCGCGACCTGACCGAGGCCCTGGAGCAGCAGACCGCCACAAGTGAAATTTTACGCGTAATCGCCAGCTCTCCGACCGATATTCAGCCGGTGTTAGATGTGGTGGCAGAAAGCGCCGCGCGGTTGTGTGATGCAGACGACGCGCTAATTGGCTGCGTTGAAGGTGACCGCATCAAGCCAGTGGCGCACTACGGATCAGTGCCGGTTCCGCTGTCCCACTTTCCACTAAGTCGCGGTTTTCCAGTAGGCCGGGCTGTGATCGACCAGCAGACGATTCACGTCCATGACGTCGTGGCAGAAATCGAAACCGAGTTCCCAGAGATTCCGTTCGTCCACCAGCTTACAGGTACTCGATCGATTCTTGCCACACCACTGCTGAGGGAAGGTCTTCCCATCGGCGCGATTGTGATCCGCCGAACGGAGGTCCACCCTTTCTCTGACAAACAGATCGAACTCCTCAAGACCTTCGCTGACCAGGCTGTGATTGCCATTGAGAACGTTCGGCTCTTCCAGGAACTCCAGACGAGGAATCGTGAACTCAGCGAGGCCTTAGAGCAGCAAACGGCTACGAGCGAAGTGCTGCGTATTATCGCTACTTCTCCGACTGACCTTCAGCCAGTACTGAATACTCTGATTGCAAATGCGGTGCGACTCGGCGGTGCCCGACAGGGCCATATTCGCGAGTATGATGGAGAGTTGCTACGATTTGTTGCCCACTACAATGAGAGTCCGGAACAAATCGCAGCTATCAAGTCCTCACCTAGCCGGGTAAGACCGGAGAGTTTTACTGGCCGCGCCATCATCGAGCGAAGACCCGTGCATATCCTTGACGCTCAAGCAGAGCCTCGTACGCAGAGCCTAGCCATCGGGACACGAACGTTGCTAACAGTGCCCCTACTGCGAGAGGGCATGCCGATCGGTACCATCTCGATTTGGCGTGACGTAGTCGAGGCATTCACTGACCGGCAGATACAGCTGGTAAAGACCTTTGCCGACCAGGCCGTGATCGCCATTGAAAACGTGCGTCTGTTCCAGGAGCTCCAGGCCCGGAACCGTGATCTCACCGAGGCCCTGGAGCAGCAGACTGCGACCGGCGAGATTTTGCAGGTAATTGCTAGCTCACCTACCGATGTCCAGCCCGTGCTTGATGTAGTTGCTGAACGTGCCGCGCGGCTGTGCGAGGCAACCGATGCTATCATCGACCGCGTTGATGGTGACGTCCTTCGGCGGGTTGCTCATTACGGGCCGATCCCAATAAGTCGCGTCAGGCTCGGTGAGACTAGATCCATCAGCCGTCTCACCACTGGAGGCAGAGCAATCATAGACCGAGAGGCGATCCACATCCATGACGTATCTACTCCAGAGGTCCAGGCCGAATTTTCCGAAAACCGTTTCGTCGGTGCGCGGACTAGCCTATCCACGCCATTGCTACGAGAGGGCGTTCCCATTGGGGTGATTATTATTCGGCGTTCCGAGTTCCGGCCCTTCACGGACAAGCAGATTGCCCTCCTCAAAACCTTCGCTGATCAGGCCGTGATCGCCATAGAGAACGTTCGTTTGTTCCAGGAATTGCAGGAACGCACCGGCGAGCTAGCGCGTTCGGTGGAGGAGCTGAAGGCCCTCGGGGAGGTAGGCCAAGCGGTAAGCTCCACCCTTGATATCGAAACGGTGCTGAGCACGATTGTTGGCCGCGCTGTCCAACTCTCTGGAACTTACGCGGGGATCATCTACGAGTACGAAGAGGCCACGCAAGAGTTTCACCTGCGGGCCAGCTATCGGATGGAACGAGATCTTGTCGAGGCCTATCGGGCAACCCCAATCCGTCTCGGCCAGGGGGCTACCGGAGGCGCCGCCGCAGCGAAGGCGCCAGTTCAGGTTGTTGACCTCCTCAATGAGCGGGAGCACACTGCCACACGGATACGCCCCATGTTGGCTCGGCTGGGATATAAATCTCTGCTTGCGGTGCCGCTCCTCCTGGAGCAGCGGATAATGGGTACCTTGACAGTTTACCGTCGTCAACTAGGCAGCTTTGCCCCGGAGGTCGTAAACTTGCTCCAGACCTTCGCGACCCAGTCAGCCCTGGCTATACAGAACGCACGGCTGTTCCGTGAGATCGAGGACAAGGGACGGCAGCTTGAGGTTGCCAGCAAGCACAAGTCTGAGTTTCTCGCCAACATGTCTCATGAGCTACGTACGCCACTTAACGCAATCATCGGTTTCTCCGAGGTTCTGTTGGAGCACATGTTCGGCGAGCTGAACGAAAAGCAGGACGAGTATGTCGACGATGTTCTTTCTTCCGGCCGCCACCTCCTTTCCCTCATCAACGACATACTGGATTTATCAAAGGTTGAGGCGGGGCGCATGGAGCTGGAGCTGGCTCAGTTCGACCTTTCCTTGGCCGTTGAGAACACGATCACGCTTGTGCGGGAGCGCGCCAGCCGCCACGGGATCTCTCTCCACCGCGAGATTGACAAGCGACTTGGCGACTTCGTTGGCGACGAGCGAAAGATTAAACAGATCCTCCTGAATCTACTTTCCAACGCGGTGAAATTCACTACGGAGGGGGGACGCGTTGAGGTCAAGGCCGTCATGGCAGATGGGTCGGTGGAGTTCTCGGTCAGCGATACTGGCGTCGGGATCGCCCCAGAAGACCAGGAGCAGATCTTTGAGGAGTTTCGTCAGGTAGGAGCCGACTACGCCCAGAAGGGCGAAGGGACGGGACTTGGGTTGACGCTGACTAAAAAATTCGTTGAAATGCACGGAGGCAAGATCTGGGTGGAGAGCGAGCAGGGCAAAGGCAGCCGGTTCATATTCACGCTGCCAATACAGCAGTGATGGTGAAAGGGATCATTAGAAATTGGACCTGAACGGTCGGCCCCCCTTTCGTCATTCCCGCGAAAGCGGGAATCCAGATGTCTTTGATACCCCTGGATTCCGGCTCGCCCCCCGCTTTCGCGAAGGTTGGCCGGAATGACAATGGGCTAGGGTCTTGTCGTCATTCCCGCTGGAGCCTGCCCTCGACTCCGATCGGGGACGGGAATCCAGAAGTACGATGACTAAACAGCCAGCAGTTTATATTCTATCCAGCAAGCGAAACGGCACGCTTTACATCGGGGTTACGAGCAACCTCCAAAAACGTACTTGGGAACACAAAAATAATCTGGTGGAGGGGTTCACGAAGAAATACGGGGTTCATCGCCTGGTCTATTACGAATTACACGAGGACATGGTGTCAGCCATAAAACGAGAGAAGCAGATGAAGAAATGGAATCGAGGCTGGAAGCTGGAACTGATCGAAAGACAAAATCCAAGCTGGAGGGATTTGTGGGAAGGGATTATTTAAGAGGGATGGTTGACTGGATTCCCGCTTTCGCGGGAATGACAGAAGACAAAAACCGATTGAACAACTTGCGCCGTCATTACGTCTATGAAAGTAATCAAGCAGGCGAGATAGAATGGCTGACCGCGGCAATCCAAAATGGGTCGGGAGGCGAATAAGGTGGCTGGAGAACTAATCCTAATAGTCGAAGACAACGAAAAAAACCGGAAGCTCGTGCGGGATGTGCTTCAGGTCAAGGGCTATAAAACCATTGAGACAGAGACCGGAGAAGAAGGTATCCGCATGGCCCAGGAGTCTCAACCTGCCCTCATCCTTATGGACATTCAGCTACCGGGGATGGACGGGATAGCTGCGCTTAAGCATCTCCGGGCCGACCCGAAAACGAGAGACATACCGGTTATTGCGGTTACGGCTTCGGCCATGACCCACAAGAGAGAGACGATGCTGGCGGAGGGGTTTGCCGGATACCAGAACAAGCCCATCAGTATCAAGGATTTTCTTGCAGAAGTGGAACGTGTGCTCGAACAGCGGAGGGGTTAGGAACGTCTATTCGATGCAAAGGCATAAGTGGGGAAAATCGAAGCTCGAAACTCGAAATCCGAAACAAAATTGATGATTAAAACACACCAAATCCCAAACATGCTTCAGTTCGACTCGGCGTTTTGGAATTTGTCATATTTTAGATCTATTTTGGTCACCGGTTTGTTTCGGATTTTGATATTCTAATTTCGAGTTTACCAAGGTGAATACTCCGGCCAAGATTCTTGTTGTTGATGACGTAGCCAAGAACGTCAAGCTTTTGGTTGATCTCTTAACCGTTAAGGGCTACAGCGCGGTGAGCGCTTCCTCCGGGCGGGAGGCATTGGCTAAGGTAGAGGCAGAACAGCCGGATCTCGTGCTTCTGGATGTAGTGATGCCGGAGATGAGCGGTTACGAGGTGTGCCGCAAGATTCGGGAGAACCCAGCCACAGAGATTCTTCCCGTAGTTATGGTGACAGCCCTTGATCCCGGTGAAGAACGAACCAAAGGTCTAGATTCAGGGGCGGATGACTTCCTCACCAAGCCTATCAACCAGGCTGAGCTCTTAGCACGTGTCCGGTCACTTCTCAGGATCAAGGAGCTTTACGGGACCATCCAGGCGCAAGCGGCCCAACTATTGGAGTGGAATAATACTCTGGAGCATCAAGTCCAGGAGCAGGTAACTCAGCTTGAGCGTCTGGGACGGCTAAAGCGCTTCTTCTCGCCTCAACTGGCCGAGCTAATCGTCGCCGGAGGCGCCGAAGACCCCCTTAGAACCCACCGGCAAGAGATAACCGTCGTTTTCTTGGACCTACGAGGCTTCACCGCCTTCGCCGAGACCACCGAGCCCGAGGAGGTTATGGCCGTCTTGCGCGATTACCATGCAGAGATGGGAAAGCTCATCCTGGAGCACGAAGGGACTCTGGAGCGCTTCACGGGCGACGGCATGATGGTCTTTTTTAACGACCCCGTGCCGGTACCGAACCCCGCGGAGCGGGCGATTCGGATGGCCCTGGCAATGCGAGAGAAGGTCGGGGATCTCATCGTTAAGTGGCGCAAGCTGGGCTATGAGCTGGATCTCGGCGTTGGTATCGGTCAAGGTTATGCCACCATCGGTGCCATTGGATATGAAGGGCGCTGGGACTATGGGGCGATCGGTACTGTAACTAATCTGGCTTCTCGTCTTTGCGGAGAGGCTAAAGCCGGCCAAATCTTGGTTTCCCAGCGTCTACTCGGGACGGTGGAAGAGCTGATCGAGGTAGAGCCAGTGGGGGAACTCGCGCTGAAGGGTTTCCAACGTCCCGTTACCGGCTATAATATCCTCCGGTTGAAGAGATAGATGGCTGGTTCCCCAGCAGTGCTCGATCATCCTTCCAGCTTTTCGGTCAGTTCAACCTCCCACTCGAGGTAGCGCTTCATTGCCTCCTTGTTCCCTGTAACCGAGGGGGATAGCACGACATCGTTGGGCGGGATAAGACAGCGGTTGATTCCCTTCTCGGTCGGATGGCCGTTTGCGCTCCACGCCTGCACCCCGCCGTCTAGCACCGAAACCTGAGTGTACCCCAGCTTGGCCAAGGTGGCGGCGGCGAGAACCGAATTCAGGCCATTCGGGCAGGTGACCACAATGGGCTGATTTCTATCTGGAAACGCCGTGGGAATTTTGAGTTCGAGCCATCCGCGCGGCAACCAGAAGGAACCGGGTAGATGGGAGGCCTCGAAGCTTAAACTGATCCCGACGTCGAGAACGACTGTGCGCTCAAGCCGAAGCTGACGGGAGACCTCGGCAGGATCGATCAAGCGAGCAGCTTCCCTAGCCGCCTTCAACCCCGCGGGTTCCTCGACTGGGATCCCCGTATCCAGTGCCTGCCCGCTTTCAACCCAGGTCCGTAATCCTCCCTTTAGTACACTGACCTTCTTATAGCCCATCTGACGATACCAATGCGCTCCCATCACTGCCCGCGACTGCCCGTGGGAGATAAAAACGATCTGACATTCTCGGACAGCAATATAGTCGTCGATTCGTTGCACCGCCTGGCCGCCTGGTATGTTCATGGAGCCCGGGATATGACCCGTCTCGAATTCTCTCTCTGAGCGAACGTCTATAAGATATAGAACTTGCCGCTCTGCTTCGTAGCGTAGTCCGAGAAGCTCAGGAACGGAAATCAGCGGCATCCCATCTTCCGCAGCGACGCGCTCGGCCAGGAGCGCTGAACGTTCGCTGCTCTCGGGAGCGGGCAGGGGAGTCTCCTTTGGAGGGTGGTCCTCAAGCTTCAGCCCTGCCAGGGTCCAACCCATCGTGCCATTCTTGAGCGCGTAGACGTTTGTGAGGCCGAGGGTGCGAAGCGATGCGGTTCCGATGATGCTTCGTGTACGGCCGGCGCAGTTGACGACCACTGTCCTGTCCGGTTTTTGTCTAAGCGATTCGGCCCAGAGGATGAGATCGCCCCCGGGAACGTTGATGGCGCCCGGGACACAAAAGCGGCGATACTCTTCGGGCGTCCTGACGTCCAGAATCGTGAGGTCCTTCTTTTCTTTCTGTAAGGTCTTGAGCTTTTCCGGGGTAATCTCCGGCACTTTTGTTTTGCTGTGGACCCTCTCGCCGAATACCTTGCTCGGGACGTTAACCCCGCTCACCGTCAGGTAGCCTGTGCTGGACCATGCCGGCAGCCCGCCCTCAAGCACCGAGACCTCATAGCCCATTTGCTCCATTGTGGCGGCCGCGAGGGATGCCCTTTCTCCGTCGTCGTCGTAAGCCACCAACGGAACGTGATAGGCCGGTACCAGGTGGATTAATCGAAATTCTATCTGTCTTCGCGGTAAGGAAGTTGCAGTGAAAATCTGCTGAGCATTATATTCGCCCCGTTCTCTCACGTCAAAAAGGGCGTAGCTTTTGCCGGATTGCATGAGCCCCTTAAGGTTTTGGCATGTGATTGTGTCAGGCATGTTCGGTGAGAGCGAGGGTCATGAAAAAGGCACCGGCGCTCTGCGTAGCCTGTCCCGATGCCTTGACACTGCCCGATGTTGTCCTGGGTTTAAATCTCTTTGGAAGACCTATCTCATAAATATTTTTTGGTACTCTTTGATGCTCTTGTTCAGAACGGGGCCTATGGTATCGGGGTGGGTCAAAAAGTACTTCACCTTCTGCAATTCCGGGAACCGCTGCTTGATCCCCTTTCGGGCCACCACT
>SMUX01230669.1_pt1 | contig 21714 bp, 20 predicted proteins | sample 2456431 | NCBI WGS metagenome assembly SMUX01 (sample SAMN11095930, study PRJNA526329) | marine sediment metagenome | biome: Marine sediment; feature: Surficial sediment; material: Deep marine sediment; isolation source: Hadal surficial sediment | place: Pacific Ocean | collected 2014-11 | depth... | reverse complement strand
GCAAGCTGATCGATACCAGTAGTCTTTGCCTTGAGGGCGGCGACACAATCGTCCTGAAAGTAGTCTTCGAGCTCCGCGCCCTTGAGAAGCTCCACCGTGTCACGCGCATCGACAAGATAGCGCTGAACCTCGTTAGCGTCCGATACCGCGGCAGATCGTTGCAGCAAGAGGTCTGCCAATTCTAAAAACACAGGCCCTACAGATTTGCGAAACGACGCGCGAATACTGCCAGATCCCACAACTAGATCCTGGCGAATGCTCTGCAGTGTGTGAATGGCACGTTGGTAGACAACGATCGCCTCTTCAGGCTTTCCTTGGGCTTTGAGCAGTCGCCCCGTTTGCCACTGCCAGCGATAGAGCGCCTCCGGGGCGCCTACCTGTTGCGCTGAAAAGATTGCCCGCTGGGTGAATTGCAGCGCGTCGTCATACTGTTGGGCCTGTTCGTAAAGCTGGCCCATGTATCCAAGTGCATACGACTGTGCGCGGCTATCATTGATCGCGTCAGCGACCGCTATCGCGTCGCTGAATGCCTTATGTGCGCGCAGCGGTGAGTCAGCGAGGTCTAATCGTGCATAGAGGCGGCCGATGCTAATGAGCCCATAGGCCTTGTCGTGCGAAGGATCGACCGTGCCGATCTGCTCCCGAGCCTCGGCGAGCGATGTGGCGGCTTCATTATATTTTCCGTTCTCTACCAAGGTTCGCGTGAGGTTCGTCATTGCGCGCACGGCAATGCCATCGTTGCCAGCCTTCCTGGCAGCGTCTAGCGCTTCTTTGTAGATGGTAGTGGCCTCGGCAAACTTGGCTTGTAAGGCGAGCAAGTTGCCTAAGTTATTAAGGGCTGACGCGGCGATCTGGAAACTGTCAACCTTTTTGGCTATCTCGATACTGGATTCGAGGGAGCGCTTAGCTTCTACCACGCGACCTGCAAGCAGATAGGCATTCCCTACACTACCCAGGACACCCGCCACAAGCGGTGGATTGTCCGTTTGTTCGGCAAGCCCGAGCGCGCGCTCGAGTGCGTCAAAGGCGTTCGGGAGCTTTCCTAGGGCGAGGTAGGCTTCAGCACTGCGAACAAGCGCCAGCGCCTGGCCCTCGACATTCGCTGCTGCTTCGTATGATCCGAAAGCTTGCGCCCAATGCCCGAGTGCCTGCTCGAAGTCGCCGTTTCGAAATGACCCGACACCCGCTTCCATTTGCTCGTCGGCCGACTGCGCGGAGGCCTCCGTGGCCGCGTGTGCTGGCAGTAGCATCCCCATTGGGAACCCGCCGATAGAAAGGAGCAAGAGCAGGGCGAACAAGCAGACGGATACTGGACAGGGATGCCCGAAAGTTGTGGATTGATCACGCGTCACCCCGCGCGCGGTGGGGCCATGTAATCCCCACTGTCGGTTGGAAACGTGATATGTGGCCTGGTTTCCCACCTTGCGCGCTACCCCTACTGCTAAGGGCAGCAGAGGGGAGTTCCCCTGTTGCCTCATGTTCCAGTCTACGGAATCCGGGATAAGGAGGCAAATGCGGATACCCCCCGGACACTAGGGTCGTGTAATCGCCAAGAAAACAGCTTATAAGCGGGTGCTCGCGGGCACGAAACGCCCGAGCGGTGCGTTTCCGTGGCCTACGCTCCGTGGCCTACGCCTTGCCAATCGGCGTTGATCCTAGGCGAAAAGCCAATTGGTCACGTACTGACCAGAATCGGTCTAGCCCATCTCGCCGACCGGATCGCTGAATACCATACCTTTAACCGCGGTCCACATACTGTCGCCAAATACATGCCGAATCACTAGCGGCAACGCAATCGATCCCGCCGAGAGTAGTCGGTCATGGAAGTCTTTCAGGCTAAAATTCGCGTTTTGCAACTTTGCCTGGTCGCGGGTCGCATTAACGAGCGCCCAACCGGTGGCATAACCCATGGGCGTCGCCGGCGAGCGGCTATACCACTTGAGATCAGCCAACGCCTGGCTGCGTGGAAACCCCAGATGCGTAACCATGCGGTCTGCCGCCTGTTCGATAGTCGTACCGCGGGTGTGAATCTCGATGTCGATAATGATGCGCAGCGCGCGCCAAAGCCGATCTTTTAACAGTATGAAACGCTGTTCAGGTCGATTTAGAAAGCCTTGCTCGTGCATCAATTGTTCGCAATACAGGGCCCAACCTTCGTACAACGTTGCCGACGGATTGAGCAGGCGCGGTAACGTGCGGGCACTAGCATTGAGATTGGCGGTCACGAACTGGTGGTGATGGCCCGGCCAGGCCTCGTGCACGCAAGTGTGCATAAGGCCGGCGTAGTTATGTTCGGCCAGCTGCTCTTCGTCGACCGGTGGCGTAACATAGTAATAACCATGCTGCTCGGGGTCATTGGGCGCCGGCTCAGAGTAAGCGGCGAAGGGAATCTGATGACGCATAAAAACCGGTGTATCGACGACATCGAGCCGTTCCTTCTCCGGCATGGTCACCAGTTCGTGATTCACCACGAAGTCTCGCGCCGCCTGCATTTGCTGTCGATAGACCGAGAGTAATTCGGTCTTTGGCGGATGATCACCCTGTATAGCAGCGGTGGCCGCCGCAACATCTGCATGTCCGAATAGATTCTTACACGTATCTGTTAAATCGCGCTCGGCGTGCCGAAATATCTGCTGGCCGAGGTCATAGAGCTGATTGATTTCGATGCCGAGAAAATGCCGGTAGCGTAACAGATTCTCGAAATATGACTGTCCGCAAGCAAACTCGCCTTGCGCCCTGGGTGCAAGCTCGTCATTGAGGAATTGAGCATAGTCATGGAGCGCGTCTGTCGCTTTGGTAATCGCACTATCCAGTTCAGTCGCAGTTATTCCCGCATCCACGACCTTAGGGTGTTGGGGTAACGCCTGTAAGAACTCACAACCACGGTGAGCGCCGGTGGCAGCCGACTCAAGCCAAAGTGGAGGAATCTGGCTCGCACGCGAATGCAGGTGGTCCTTGGCGCGGGCCATATACTCAGGGATAGCGTTCAACCGCGCCAGCATGGCCGTTGCAAAGTCCGGCAACGGTCGAATCGTCAATTGATAGATCGCGTAAATCGGTAACAGCCTGACTGGGTCAGGCGTACGTGACTCAATATCGAGCAGATACTGATTCTCTAGTGATACGGCGCCATAGAGAATGTCACGATCAACTCGCTGATCATCAGTCAGTATCGAGCTATCAAGTTCTTCGAGGCTTACCCTGAGCTCATGGTTGAGACATACGAGTGCGCCCTTATCTTCATCGCCGAACGGCATGAGTAGGTGTGCGTATCCGGGGGCGCCTACCTCAACCGCGGCTTCCGGGTGATAGCGGAACCACGCCTGGTAATAATCCTTAACAAGTGCTTCAAAGCTGGAGCTTGGCAAGGACGGCTCATTCACGGTATCGCGATTATCTCGTAGTCGTGAGTGATATGGGCGGTCTTGGCTAACATCCTCGATGCCGAGCAATACTTGTTACCCGACAGCTCAACCGCACGCGCCACCTTGTTGGGATCCAAACCTCTTCCGCTAACAATGAAATGCACATGGATGCGAGTAAACACCTTCGGTATCGTATCAGCCCGCTCGGCCTCGATCTCGGCCACACAGTCGGTAACATCCTGCCGCGACTTACGCAAGATGCTTACAACATCGAACGCGGTACAACCACCCATGCCTATGAGCACCAACTCCATCGGCCGGTGACCCTGGTTACGACCGCCGAACTCTGGTGCACCATCCATGACCACCGTGTGACCGCTGTCGGCCTCGCCACTAAAACTGGCATCACCCGTCCATTTGATCGTCGCTTTCATTGTTTCGTGATACGTGAATCGTTAACCGTAAACCGTCGCAAACAGCCACTAAGTTGTAGAGTCGGTGTTCGACTCACGGCTCGCGACCGACGAGTTAAACAACTCAGCCAACTTGGCGCCGGGCTCTGGCGCTCGCATAAACGCCTCTCCAATCAAAAATGCATGCACGCCATGTTCGCGCATCAACGTTATGTCGTTATCTGAGCTAATACCACTTTCCGTTATTACAATCCGATCGTCTGGAATCCTTTCTATGAGATCCAGCGTTGTCTGCAAACTGACTTCAAACGTACGCAGGTCTCGATTATTGATACCCACCAGCGGGGTATCGAGCCGCAACGCACGTTCGAGCTCAGCTCCATCATGGACCTCCACCAACACGTCGAGGTTCAATTCGCACGCCAACGCCGCCAGTTCGGACATATGCGTATCGCCAAGCGCAGCAACGATGAGTAGTACACAATCAGCCCCGATCGCCCTCGCCTCATACACTTGATAGAAATCCATGGTGAAATCCTTGCGCAATACCGGTAGCGAGCAGGCGTTGCGCGCCTGTCGCAGATGCTCATCATGACCCTGGAAGAAATCAACATCGGTGAGCACCGAAAGGCAGGTCGCGCCATGTCGCTCGTAGCCCTTGGCAATATTTGCGGGCTGGAAGTCCTTGGCCAGCAGGCCTTTGCTGGGTGAGGCCCGTTTCATCTCTGCGATCACCGCCGGTTGTCCTCGATCCAAACACGCCCGCAGTGCGTTGGCGAACCCCCGCGGACTCGGAGCCGATTCCACTTGGCGACTTAGCTCGTGCAGTGGCAACTTCTCGGCACGCTCGATGATTTCCTGCGCCTTGCGTGCCAGGATCTTTTGCAGGATCGCAGACGGGTTGCGCATAGGTTACGACGCAAGTTTTTGGCTGAGTTGCGAGAGTGCTTGCAATCGGTCACGGGCAGCGCCACTGGCAATGCACGCCAGTGCTTTCTCCACACCCGCCTCCAGTGAGGAGGCTAAACCGGCGGCATATATCGCAGCGCCTGCATTCAGCGCGACGATGTCCCTGGCTGGGCCAGTCTCATTATCAAAAACACGATTGATAACAGATAGACTTTCGTCGGTGCTCTGCACCGCCAACTCGCTGACCTTCCCTTTGTTTAGGCCGACCTGATCCGGTGTAATCGTATACGAGGTGATATCACCATCCTTGAGCTCCGCCACGTGTGACGGCGACTCGATGCTGAATTCATCCAACCCATCCTCAGCATGTACAACCAGCACGTGCTTACTACCGAGCCGTTTAAGCACATGTGCCAATGGCTCCACCAAGTTACCGTCAAACACACCCAGTACCTGATGTGGCACGCCAGCGGGATTGGTTAATGGGCCTAAAATGTTGAAAATGGTTCGCACCGCCATCTCGCGACGAGGACCGATGGCGTGTTTCATGGCGCTGTGATGTTTAGGCGCGAACATAAATCCGACACCAACCTCGGTAATACATTGGGCAACCTGGTCCGGCGTGAGCTCAAGACTGACCCCCGCCGCCTCCAACACATCGGCACTACCGGACTGACTCGACACAGACCGATTGCCATGCTTGGCGACCTTACCGCCGGCAGCCGCAACCACGAAGGCGCTCGCGGTTGAGATATTGAAGGTATTGGTGCCGTCACCGCCAGTCCCACAAGTATCAACCAGGTGCGGACCGCTGACATTCACGCGGGTAGCAAGCTCGCGCATAACCTCGGCCGCTGCCGCGATCTCTTCCACCGTCTCCCCCTTCATGCGCAGCCCGATTAATAGACCGCCGATCTGCGCCGGGGTGGCCTCACCGGTCATGACGATGCGCATGACCGTACGCATCTGATCTTGGCTCAGATCCTGTCGTTCGCATACCGTACGTATTGCTGTCTGGATATCCATAACTCACTCCTCGCACTAGTGGTAAGTGCTATTACTTCTTACTCGCGGTTAAGAAGTTTTTTAGTAAGGCGTGACCGTGCTCGGTCAAAATAGACTCCGGATGAAATTGTACGCCCTCGACCGCCAAGCGCTTATGCCTAACCCCCATGATTTCATCATCATCGGTCCAGGCCGTGATTTCCAGGCAATCCGGCAGGCTTTTTCGTTCAACCACAAGCGAATGATAGCGTGTAGCCTCAAACGGACTGGGCAGATCGGCGAATACCCCTTCGCCATCGTGGTGGATCATCGAGGTCTTTCCATGCATCAATTGCTTGGCTTGTACGATCTTACCGCCGTAGGCCTGACCGATACCTTGGTGTCCGAGACACACACCTAACAGGGGAATCTTTCCGCCATAGGCCTTGACGGTGTCTACGGTAACCCCCGCTTCGTTGGGCGTACAGGGACCCGGCGATATAACAATATGCTCAGGTTCCAAACTGCCAATTTCTTCCACCGTTATTTGGTCATTGCGATAAACCCGCACATCTTCGCCCAGCTCACCCAGGTATTGCACAAGGTTGTAGGTGAAAGAATCGTAGTTATCTATCATTAATAACATATGCGCGCTCCGCTAGCGCATCGTAGCAAGCTTGAAGTAGCAAGTAGCAAGGAAATGCTTGAAACTATATTTGGGTTTCTCATGTATTCTACCCTTCCTTCACACTTGCTACTTGTTACTTGCCACTTGATCTAAACCGGCAGCCACCAAAGATACGGCCTGGAATATTGCGCGCGCCTTATTCATAGTCTCGTTCCACTCATAAGCGGGTATCGAGTCCGCAACAATGCCGGCGCCGGCCTGAATGTACAATTTCTTGTTGCTGATGACTGCGGTACGAATGGCGATGGCCGTATCCATGTTGCCCGACCATGATAGGTAGCCCACCGCACCCGAGTAGACGCCACGCTTCACCGACTCAAGTTCGTCGATAATCTCCATGGCCCGCACCTTGGGGGCACCGCTTACAGTGCCGGCGGGAAATGTCGCACGCAGAACATCAACGGCATCCATACCGTCGGCCAATTTGCCTTCTACGTTGGAGACGATGTGCATGACATGTGAATAGCGCTCTATCACCATTTGTTCGGTAACCTTGACGCTACCGATCTTGGCAACACGCCCGACATCGTTGCGACCCAAATCCATCAACATAAGGTGTTCCGCCCGCTCCTTGGGGTCAGCCAGCAATTCGTCCTCCAAGCGTTGATCATCGATTTCATCCCTGCCCCGCCGTCGCGTACCGGCGATGGGACGCACCGTTACAAGGTCTCCTTCCAACCGCACGAGGATCTCTGGCGAAGAGCCGACGATTTGAAAGTCTTCCAAATCCAGGAAATACATATAGGGCGAAGGATTTAAAGTACGCAACGCACGGTAGAGATCGATTGGCGCATTATCGAACGGTATCGAGAGTCGCTGGGCCAATACCACCTGCATGATGTCGCCAGCACGAATGTACTCACGCGATCGCTCTACCGCCGCCTCGAACGGTCCGCGGGCAAATCCCGAAACAAAATCGGATTCTGATACCTGGGTCGAAATCGTCGATGATGAGACAGCTGGAACGCCACCACGCAACCGGGCCACTAATTCATCGAGCCGCCGGCGTGCCTTGGCATAGGCATCGTCGATCTCAGGGTTAACGTGTATCACCACGTACAACTTCCCAGCAAGATTGTCGAACACCACAACCTCATCCGAGACCAACAACAGAATATCGGGGGCACCGATGGCATCGGGTTTATCCGGCGTGTCCAGTCTTGGCTCGATGAATTTCACGGTTTCGTAACCGAAATAGCCCACCAGGCCGCCGGTGAATCGTGGCAATGCTTGAATCTCGGGCATGTGGTAGCGAGCCTTAAACTGGCGTACGTGTTCCAAGGGATCCTCAGCCACGGTGCGCTCTACGATCTCGCCATCGCGTTCAATGGAGATATGTTTTCCGTTAGCACGCAATACGGTGCGACAAGGGAGACCAATGATTGAATAGCGGCCCCATTTTTCACCGCCTTGGACGGATTCGAAAAGATAGGAGTAGCGGCCGCTGGCGAGCTTTAAGTAAGTACTGAGTGGGGTATCGAGATCGGCCAGCACCTCACGCATCAAGGGGATGCGGTTAAATCCTTGCGCTGCGTAACTATTGAATTCTGATTCTGTTAATGACATGTATCACCACTGGACGACGTAAAACGGGAAAGACGCACATGAACGACGCTCATCGCCACCATCGCCAATGTGTATCGTTCTTGCTCACGTTACGTGTTCCAGCAGTGTACATAATATTTACTGATACAAGCGGATGTAGTTTGGAAGCTCGCTAAGCTCGTCGATAACTGCTACGGGCGCCAGCTCGCGTACATCGACGCCTCGATTATAACCGTATGTTACACAAATTACAGGCATCCCGGCCGCCCGGGCCGCCTGGGTGTCATTCACCGAATCCCCTACCATTACGCTGTAGTTCGGACTAGTGCCAAAGTACTTACACGCGTGGCGCAACGGCAGGGGATCGGGCTTACCCCGTGGCAATGCGTCACCGCTCAGCAACAGTCGGAAATGGTCGTGGATACCCAAATCCTTGAGTAGCGGCACCGTAAACGCTTCGGGTTTATTGGTGATGCACGCTAATTCGAACCCGGATATACGCAAGGCCTCTAGGGTTGCGGCTACCCCTGGATAGAGCGTGCTCTCCTGCGACACCCGTGCCCCATAGTGCCGTCGGAACAGTGGCCCCGCTCGTTCGTAAAGGGCCGAGTCCGGTTCCCCATCCACCCGTCCGGTGAGTGCCCGCTTAATCAGACGGCTGGCGCCACTACCGACCCAATCGGTAATGGTAGCGCGATCGTAGGTCGGCAACCTGAGATCCGCGAGCATGCCATTTATGCTGGCGGCGATATCCGGTGCGGTATCGACCAAGGTCCCATCCAAATCCATGATGACAAGCTTCACGGACAGAGGGCATTCGAATCGCTGACTCACCTCAGGCACTGCTCACACCGCTGCTTTTGTCCGACTAAGTACCCACCTTGGCGAGCTCATCTCGCATGGCTACGACCGTTGCCTTGTAATCATCGGTCCCAAAGATCGCCGAGCCGGCGACAAACGTGTCGGCACCCGCCTCGGCTATCTCGCGGATATTGTCGACTTTCACACCACCGTCGATTTCCAAACGTATAGGTAGACCACTCTCGTCGATGATCTTGCGGGCTTCGCGCAGTTTAGCCAACACACCAGTTATGAATTTCTGGCCGCCAAAGCCAGGATTGACCGACATCAGCAACACCATGTCCACCTTATCTAGCACATAGTGAAGATGGTCTAAGGGCGTGGCTGGATTGAAGACTAACCCCGATTTGCAACCCTGATCACGAATCAGCTGCAAGGATCGATCGATATGTTCGCTCGCCTCAGGATGAAAGGTGATGTAGGAGGCGCCGGCCTTGGCGAAATCGGGAATGAGTCTATCGACCGGCTTGACCATGAGATGGACATCGATATCGACGGTAATACCATGGTTACGCAGAGCCGCGCAGATCACCGGCCCGATCGTCAGGTTCGGCACATAGTGATTGTCCATGACGTCGAAGTGAACGATATCCGCGCCTGCGGCCAGAACGTTGTCCACCTCTTCGCCCAACCGCGCGAAGTCGGCGGACAGAATGGATGGGGCAATCTTGTAATCCCGCATGGGTTGTCCTTTGATCGGCAACACAGACGCGCGCACTTTACCCGATTGCAAGTAAGTTTTCAGCTTCGAGTGCGACCGGCTTTGGCAGGCTATTGCTCGACGCCTGTGATCGCCTCCCCTATACTGCCGGCCAACAACAAGGTGCCACTATGCCGATCGCTATTACCATACATATCTTGGCCGCGGTTATTTGGGTCGGCGGAATGTTCTTCGCCTATATGGTGCTTAGGCCGGCGGCGCTGGATCTAGGGCCTCCCCAGCGGCTGTCGCTTTGGTCGCGCGCCTTCGCTCGTTTCTTCCCTTGGGTGTGGGTTGCGGTAGTGCTGTTACTACTCAGCGGTTACTGGATGATTCTTTTTGCCTTCGATGGTTTCGTCAATGTCGGTCTCTATATACACATCATGAACGCGACCGGCATTCTCATGGTGCTCATATTCCTCCACGTATTCTTCGCACCGTATCGGCGTTTGAATCGCGCCCTGGCGTCGGCAGACTTCGAGGCCGCCGGCCAAGCGCTCAACCAGATACGCATTCTTATCGCCATCAATCTAGTGCTGGGATTGATTACTATCGTTGTTGGTACGGCTGGGGCCTATTACACGTGAATCGTTAGTCGAGATCCTTTACCCGCCTTCACCTACGCAGCCACCATTCGTGAACCACAAGATTTCCTCGGCTGGATTTATGGAAGCGATGACCACAGGATATTCGGTAACATCGCAGGAGCTCACGAAAGGGTTTAAGCCGGGCGATTCAGTGAAGTTTAGATCGATGCCGCTAAGCAGCAGATCGTAGCCATAGGGCAGCAGGCGAACTAGCGAGATCTAGGTCAACCGCTTCTCTTTCGGCCTCATCCTCCGCCATAACCCGCATCGTTCGCCTTTAAATCAGCGTTTTCGAATCGACGTCAGCGGTTAGGTTAAGGTGTATCGTCGTACCTCGGAAAGTATTTTTTACCCTCTTTGAAGGAATCAGGATCACGGATTACGATATATTTCTGCGCGCGCTCTTTCTCTGCAAATTCCATTTTGTGTTGATCCCCGGTAGAACGAGCAACAATGCGCTTTCGATTTTCGCTCAAGAGAAAACGCTTGTAGAACTTTACGAACTCTTGCTTCGTAATCAAACGCACGGCGTCGGCTAGTTGCCTACGCGAATCGAAATTGTAGTTCTCGCGGTCAAGCTCAGTCCAGTAACGATTGGAGCGTGTTCGCAGACGTTTGTCTTTTTCCAGGATACGTGCAAGCAGCCCTTGCCTATGTTTCTCGAAGTCGGTTTCACTCATCCGTGCAACCGACTCATAATAATCCAAGAGGAAACGCTCTATGTGAGTTTCCAGTTCGATCGGATCCGTAATCGGCGATTGTACGATAAAAACCATACCTGGGACTTCTAACAACGGCATAGAGGTAGCAAATACGATGTACCCAAGCTGTTTATCTGTTCTAAGGTCATTGTAGAACGGTGAGGATAAAACTTGCGCCGTTAGTGAAACCATCGCCTTCGTAGTGTAGCTTCTATTGGCGCCCTGTACGTATATCGTGATAGCCGAATCCGGATGATCGATCTCTAGCTGCCGTACATATTGTTTAGCGCCCGGAAGTTTCACTACTTGGCCGGGAGGTACCGAAATCGGCGTTGACTTGCTTATTAACTTTTCCTCTAACACTTTGGCCAAGTCTAATGCATCTCTGCGGTACAAATTGCCGTGGGCCAGTATCACTACTTCAATTCGACTTAGCAGTTTTGGGATAAACTCCTCCAGGTCTTTGACTGTGAGTCGTTGCATTGCGGTCAGACGCCGCTCTCCCGTCCAGTGAGGTTTTAAAAGAAGTCTCGACACCTCCGAAACGGTTTGTCTGTGAGGTGGCTCTCGTCTCTCATTCCTTAACCTCCGGCCCAATTCGTCTTTGGCAATGGCAAAGCGTTCCGGCTTAATGATTGGGCTAGTCAGCGCCTCTACGATATGCGAAAGCAACAACGCTTGCTTGTCGTTATAGCCAGATATGCGCACCGTAAATCCACGAAGGTGTTTGTAAAGGTCGTAGGTAAGCCCCGCCAAGTAAGCGGGATAGGAAAATTCGTTCAACTGATCATTGACAATCTTTACGTAAAGCTGGGTGAGCACAGCATGCTCGGGGCTATCGTTGGCGCTCTTGGATCTTATGCTAAAGTAAAAGTCAGCTCGGGGAACACGAAAAGTATTGTCTTGCTGAAACCAAAGTTCAAAGCCTCGAGACTTTTTTAACTGAATGGGTTTACTCGTAACTTCTTTAGGCAGTTTGACGGACAGATCCGCTGGCAAGAATACGTTGCGCTTCGGAATTGCAAGAAGAGGATCTGGCTCGTCGTTCTGCAAGCGCTCGATAATATCCGAACCGAGTCCTGTGACTTGATAGGCGGTGTCAAACCAGGGGTCCTGCATGTTAGTTTGTAAGTCCTTAGCATTGACAGTTACCAGTACGTTGTCCGGAGTAAGTCGGGCAAGAAAATAGCGGATTAGAGTTGGATCATATTTGTCCATGGCATAAGGGCCATAGAGTACGTCACTGGCAGGATAGATCTGCAGGTTAGAGGCGAGCGAACGAACGTAGCTGATTGGCGCAGGTTTCTCTTGGAAGCGAAAATCGATCTCAGAAATTCGCTTCTGTTCGTCGAATATCCATTGCTTGATGCCCCGTTTTTCGATCAAGCGAAGATACTGGAATACATGGGACGCGATATCGTTGATATAGGGGACCCCTTCTTTGGTGAGTCTCATCGACACATCAAGAGTTGCTGAACTTCGATTGCTCATTTGTGAACCAGCGCTAAGTGAATCGACCCAGCCCTTCTTCTTCAGGAGAGAAAGTAGGCTTCCTTCAGCTTCGTGCCCTAACAGGTTGGCGATGTAATGTACGGGCTTGCTGCGGTAAAACTCGAACAAAGCGGGTATCGGAAAGGTCAAGCGTATGATCTGCCTGTCTTTAAGCGGGATCACGTTAACTCTAGCCGGGAGCCGCCCTTCGGCGAATATTGGTTCGGTGATATGGAGCGGTTCGGCATCAACATTCTTTATCGCCGAAAATTTTTTAGTGACCCACTGTCTGAGTACTGCATTGGGTTCTCGGCCGAGCACGACTAGTGTCATGATATTGGCAGAATAGTGACGGCTATAGAAATCGACGAGTTCGTCACGCACCTTGGCACCTTTTCGGTCCGACAAAGTATCCAAGTTACCGACGTTAAAGTTTGAAAAAGGGTGTCCCGGGTTGGCGACCCGCTTCCAAACTTGGTGCAGTCTTGTATCGTCATCTTTCTTTCTGGATTGATATTCGGAATGAACGGCGTTTTTTTCGCGGTCGACGTATTCGGGCGTAAATAAGGGGGCGATAAAGAATTGTGCAAAGCGATCCAAAGCAGGCTCTAGGTAATCTTTGTCAATATCAAAAAAGTAGTTCGTGTGCTCGAAGGCGGTGTACGCGTTGTGGTTACCGCCGCGGGTCGACACAAAATCCTGATATTCCCCAGGCGTCGGGTATTTCTTAGTGCCGAGGAATAGCATGTGTTCGAGGAAGTGAGCCAGGCCTTGCCTATCTTTTGGGTCACGACTACTGCCCACGAAAACATCCATGGCGGCGGCTGCCTTATCAGTGTCTGGGTCGGAGATCACCAATACTTTAAGCCGGTTAGATAGAAGGAAACTTTCGTACTGGCGCTGATCGTTCTGACTCTTGATTACGTTATCGCCACTGCAAACAGGGAGGTAGAGCAGATACAGGGCCAAAAACAACGCCGATGGCAACAAGCGGCTGTGCATGGCGTGTAATTCCATCAAGTCCTCCGGTTTATTCAATAAGCTGGACCACTGGCAGGGGATCAAAGTTCCCTCAGAAACGCCACCGGCTCTGTGCCCCGCACCTCAAGTCCAGGTGTCGTCTGGGCCTGACTACCGAATATCGGCTGTTCTGAACCATCGATTACTTCTCTACCCGTATTGTCCTATAACTGACTTTATGATACCGAAATGGGGTTTCTCCCATTTCATCACATATTGTCGCGGCTATGAATTCAAGCACGGTTCAATGTCCCAACTGTAATCAGCAAGCAGCGGGCCGGTTCTGTAGCAACTGCGGTGTCTCGCTCACGGCTCAGGTAGCACCCGAGCGAACGAGCGCGAAGACCATCGTACCGTGGGTTGCCGTCGGTGTCGCGGTGGGAGCCCTAGTCGTCATGTTGTCGGCCTTCGTCGGCCGAAATAATTCGCCGTCGCCGTTTCTCCGTGCGGGTTCGACACTGAGCCAACCCCCCGACCTTTCAAAAATGACCCCACGAGAGGCGGCAGATCGATTGTTCAACCGGATCATGACGGCGGCCGAGCGCGGTAATACCCAAGAGGCATTGCGGTTTGCGCCCATGGCCCTTCAAGCCTACGAGCTCTTGGGATCGTTGGACAACGACACGCGCTATCACGTCGGACTCATCCATGCCACCGCGGGCGATATCGAAAGCGCGCGCACTTATGTCGCTATGCTTCGACAGTCCGTCCCTGATCATCTGCTGGGCATCATGCTCGAGCACACCATCGCCAAGCAGCGCGGCGATCAAGGCGGTGCGGCCCACGCCTACAAGACCTTTCTGGCCGCCTATGAGTTGGAGATTGCAACGGGGCGCGCAGAGTATGGGGATCACCAGAGCGGCATCGATAGCTTCCGGCGTGCAGCAAAAGCGAGCATCGACGGAAACCCGTAGACAGACAACCGCGTCAAACTCGTTAAGGGTTTAAAACCTCATTGAGTGAAGAGGCCGAGCCACCCGGTGTGGTGCCGCCTGCGATAACATAAATTCGCCCACCCACATTCGCAGCGCCAAGCCCGTGACGCGCTGTCGGCAACGGCGCATAACTGCGCCACCGGTCGCTCTTGGGATCATAGGCCTCAGCTTCGTCGAATGTACCCGATGTTGCCTCGCCGCCAAAGACCAACAACTCACCGTTGAGGACTGCTGCCGCGATACCGCTGCGCGCGGTTGGCATAGGTGCGCGTGTTTGCCATCGGTTCGTAGCCGGATCATATGCCTCGTTCACGTCCAGATTGCGCGCATAGCTCCCATCGACACGACCGCCAATCACGTAGATCCGCTTGCCGACCACAGCTGCCGCTAGGTGGTCGCGTGGCGTGGGCACCGGTGCGCGTGCGCGCCAGCTGTCAGTTGCCGGATCGTAGACTTCATGCGCGGGTGTGTTTCGTCTATGCCTGCCAACACCGCTCAAGACATGGATCTTTCCGTCAAACACTACGGCTGTCAAAGCCCCGCGCGGCGTCGGTAAGCGCGCTCGTTTCCGCCAGGCGTCAGCTGCCGGATCGTACTCGTACACGAAATCAACTGGGCTCCAGCCTCCCGCGTACCCGCCAATAATGTAGAGCTTGCCGTTCAGGCCTACTGCCGCCGCATGATGCACGGCGTGCGGTGCTGGCGCTCCACGAAACCAGCGGTTCGTCAGTGGTTCATAAATTTCGAGCTGCCGGCCCGCACCGAAACCGCCGACCACATAGATCTTACCGGCAACTGCCGCCACTGCCACTTCGGAGCGGGCTGAGGGCATGGGCGCGCCAGTCATCCACCGCCCCGGACCTTGACCGAATGCAAATGGTAGAAAGGCCAGACTGACTATTGCGGTCATGACCGCTGATGTTCCCATCTTTCCATTCATCGCCATACCTACCCGCTGCGTTCAAACACTACCACCCAGTTTGGACCTTGGACACCACCTGGCGCAGGTAAGGACTGTGACTAGGTCACTCTGTTTCTTTGTTCTTATATTGTTCAAACAGTTCTATAAGTAAGTCTCTGTCTTTGGGAATGCGCCAAGCGTTTCTAATCTTGCGTCCGTGATGATCTAACATCGTGAGTGGATCCATAACGATGACTTCAGCCATCTCGCCTGTGTCGACAGGCCGCAACCGTGAATAATCTTCAATGGCTGTCTTAGGCGTACAGTGGAAGAGGAAGGCTGTATCGCTCTCGAATGTTCGCAGTAGGGAGCCCACAGCGACATCGAGCCCTGTCTCTTCGAGGGTTTCACGCGCTGCCGTCTCTCGAGCCGTTTCGCCTGGTTCGTGCAATCCAAAGGGGATACGTATGTCCCGAAACACCGTGCCGATCCCCAAGACGATTCCCTTAGGGGTTGGAATGAAACACCCCGCTGCTTTAACCTTAGCCTCAACCTCATCTTGAGTAGCGAAGGCATCAAAGGGCAACAACAGATATGCACAGCTAAACAACCAGAGACAGCCCACTATTGACATCGGCCGTGCCATGGTTTTCCTCAACTTCTTCGCGCAATATGTCTACTACACGTCTGCAGTTTAGGGGTGCCCATGATACATCGTCGCGGGTCATGAGCCACCTTCCACTCCGTGTTACTTGCCTTACTGCTCGGGGACGACATTACGTCGTTGAGCGCCCAATCGTATTGGTCGTCGGCGATTCGTGTTGTCCGGGCCAGCGCCGAGGCGAGTGGGGGCCCCGCATACAGCTGTAGGTAACGGATAACACCCTCGTTGCTGTCCTCGAAGTCCTCTTGAAACCACCTATAGATGCTCGAGAATCAGGCGGCCGTTCTTGATCTGAGCCCCACGGCATATTTCCTCCTGCGAGCGGTCACGTTTGATTACATTAGTAGTTATGACACTTCATCAGTGTTTTGCCTGTTGTACGCTGACCAGCATAACGTTGATTTGGGGGCTTGCTGTAACCACACGCCGCAGAGGGGTGATAACATGGCGAAGAACCGCCATCAGGACATGGCCGATGAATGCCACGGCGCTTTCCATCGCTCTCTTTATCCTCAGGATTGGTCTTGCGGGATTCTTGCTCCTATGGAGCCTCGACAAGCTGGTCGCCCCGGAGGGGGCGATGGCGATATACCAGTTTTTTTACCACGTCAGGATTACGACCGAAATCGCCTACGTCATTGGAGCTTTTGAGCTCTTGTTGAGCCTTACAATCATGGCGGGATTCCTGAAAACCTATAGTTACGGGCTTGGACTCTTGCTTCATGTGACAAGCACGATTGCCAGCTACCAGCAACTGTTAAATCCATTTGGCGGAAACCATCTATATATTGCGGCCATTCCCGTCCTAGCGGGCTTTATCGCTCTATTCCTGATACGCCGTCAGGACACCCTCTGGAGCCTGGACGCAGCGTGGCGTAAATGATGAGTATACAATGAGTGGCGATAGACACATGTTGATTAGACGTTTTGAGCTACACAGTAGGGTCTTTTTATTTCGTTACTTCAAATTTTCGATTAATTGAGATGCGCGCATGAAGAAGTCAACTACAAGCAGTCATTTGTAAGGGGGCCGAAGATGAGCCTATATTCGAAGTTTCGAGAATTCATCACGCGAGTCGCAGGAACCAGGACTTTGCTTCGATCTGCATCGGTGGGCCTTGCGCTCCTTTTCTGCCTTTTCGCGCTGAACCTTCTCAGCGCGCAGACGGAGATGAAAAAGGGCATGGAGATGAAGGAGGGCATGAAAATGGAAATGGCCACGGCGGGGATCTTCGAGGGCAGGGGAAAGGTCATCGCGCTGGTGCCGGAGAAATCCCAGATCGTGGTGGGGCATGAGGAGATCAAGGGCTTCATGAAGGCCATGCCCATGGGGATGGGCTATACCGTGCAGTCAACGGACATGCTTGAGGGGTTGAATCCGGGAGACCCCATCAAGTTCAAGATCGACGCGGCGAAGAAGAAGATCATCGCCATTGAACGGTTGAAGTAACGAGGGTCGGGTTACTAGCGTGGCTCTAAGTGTGCTACCCGAACGATCTCTTCGGAGATAGCCGTGGACACCTGGCCGGACTGGCACGCAGGGAAGGACCAAGCCTTGGCAGTTCGGAACCTAAAAAGCGGACAAGCTTAGGAGCAGGGGCGATGCGAGTCAGAAGACTTGCTATGGGCGCGGGGGGGGGCGGTCTCTTGCGAGCGGCCCTTTTGTCTGCCCTGCTTCTTTCCTTCGTCAGGACATCCGTTGCAGGGACTCCCTTTCTGGAGCCATCGATCCCGGGAACATCTGGAGACGCCATCGTTCTGGGTCGGGATCTGGATGGCGATGGCGATCCCGATGAGGTTACGATCAACCTCGAGGTCATCGAGGTCAAGGAGGAAGTCTACCCGGGTAAGGTCGTTACGTTTTGGGTGTTCGCGCCCGAAGGGAAGGGAATGGTCTCACCGGCTCGCTTCCCAAGCCCGACCATCCGGGTGGAGGAAGGGGACCGGATTAAGATCAAGCTGAATAACACGCATTACTTCCCACACACCATCCATCCCCACGGGACGATTCACCCTAATGCCATGGACGGTGTCCCAGACTTCACCCAGGAGGCCGTTCGCCCCGGAGATACTTTTACTTATGACTTCATTGCCAAAAACCCCGGGACGCACTTTTACCATTGCCACGTCCAGCCCGATGTCCATGTCCTTATGGGACTCCAAGGAATGTTCATCATCGAGCCCAACCGGCCCAACAACATTTTCCGCCACCTCATTGTCGGCGCCGGTGAGATCAAGGATCTCGCCAAAGCCCAGGCGGAGCGATATGACCGGGAATACTCCCTCGTTTATACGGACATCGACGACCGCCTGAACGCCATACCCACGCAGTATAAAGATCCCCGCCAGATCGAGAAGAAAATGCACCGGGAGTACGATTCGACAAAGCGACAGCCGAACATCTTTATGCTCAACGGTCGCTCTTTCCCCTACACGCTCCAAGATACTCTGATCAAGGTGAAGCCGAACGAGCGTGTGAAGCTTCGTATCCTGAACGCCGGGGCCCGAACCATCTCTCTCCACACCCACGGGCACCATCCTATACTGACCCATGTGGACGGCTATCCTGTGCCGGAAGCCGCCCGCATCACCCGGGATGTCTTTACCATCACCGCCGCGCAACGGATTGACCTTGAGCTGCGCACCACCGCGGACGACTACTATTCCTCCGGCCCCGGGGTGTGGATCATGCATGACCACACGGAGCAAGCCGTCACAAACAAGGGCATCAGTCCCGGCGGTGACATCACGGCCATTGTATATGAGGACTTCATCGAACCGGACGGGCTGCCCAAGGTTGCCACCAGCCTCAAGCGGTTCTTTGACCCGAAATACTACAAAGGCGAGGTCCCCGTCTTCGACCCGTCGATTTTTCACTCCACCCTGGCCGACTATGAAAAGGGCTGGTCGAAGGCCTCGCAACCGGAACATCAGTCGCACGCTAAAAAGTCCAAGCCCTCCTCCGCTGAAGAAAGCTCTGACGGGTCGCGCAAAGACGCGGACCCCGAGGTAAAGACGTCCTTGGAGGAGGTTCTTGAGGGCCACAAGGTCGTGGCCCGCTCCTGTGACAAGCCCCGGGGCTTTCGTCGCATCCATATAAAGGGCGGGGCTGAGTTCGCCGACGAGGGACAGGTCTTTGGGTTTGAACCCAACAAGATCCAGATCGGGCGATGCGAGGAGGTGGAGGTAGTCCTCGATAACAAGGACCCTGTGCGCCATGCCCTCATGATCCCTGGCCTCAACCCCATGTTCATGCTGGAGTTCCGCGGCGCCGGGGTACAGACCGCCCGGTTCATCACCCCCGATGAGGACATCACGCTGGAATTCCACTGCCATGTTCCTTTGCACGAGGAGATGGGCATGGACGGGGTGTTTATCGTCGGAAAGGGGGGAGAGCCCAAGGAGGAGCACGTAGCCGCTGTCGGCCGCGTCTTCGAGGGGGTGGGGAAAGTGATCCTGGCAGATTCCCGCAAGGGCGAGATCGTCGTGGATCACAAGGAGATCCCAGGTTTCATGGCCGCCATGATTATGGGCTATCCGGTGAAACCGCCCAAGCTTCTCCAGGGCGTCGAGCCCGGACAGCAAATTCGCTTTACCATTGACGCCAACCAGCAGGCCATTGTGAAAATCAGGCCACTCACTTTCAGCGGTGAAGGCACAGTTGTTTCGGTTGACATACGCAAGGGCCAGATCGTCGTCGACCACAAAGAGATTCCGGGCTTCATGGCTGCAATGATCATGGGTTACCCGGTAAACCCACCAAAACTCCTAACGGCCCTCAAGGCAGGGCAACAGATTCGCTTCACCATCGACGCGGAGCAGCGGGCAATCGTGGAAATCACGCCATGAAGGACCAAATTGCGCCTAACCGGCGTGAGCGGAAAACAGATAATTCAAACACCCGAACGAAAAGAACGAAGCACTATGACCGCGCATGGACACCACCACCCTGGCACAGCCCTCAAGACGTCCGCCCACGCAACGCTGCACTGCCTGCTCGGCTGTGTCATCGGCGAAGTGGTCGGGCTTGCGATTGGCATTACGCTTGGCCTAGGCGTGGCCGCTACGATCACGCTGGCGGTAATCCTGGCCTATGTGTCGGGGCTCTCGTTGGCCGTCCTGCCCATCATGAAACACGAACGGCTTTGCTTCACCAGAGCCCTTCGCGTGGTGTGGATCGGTGAAGGGATCTCGATCGGGATTATGGACTGCCGCCATCACGGCGCGTGAGACTGGTTGCACGACACCGAGACAATGCCAACCCACGTGGCGGCGTGGTTTTCACTGGTTTGCGCCGCTTTTGACTTTGTCATCGCCGATTTTGTAGTTATTTTCATTACTTAGCTAGGTCTTGACGCGGTTCAACACGTCCTTGAACTGGCAACCGTTCTTCTGGTCTAAGGAATTCACCGGTGGCATGATATATAGTACGGAACATCAGGAGGGTCGAAACTATGGATCACAGAACACTTAGGGGTGTGGCGTTAGCGGCTGCGCTGGTCTTAATGCCCACGGCGGCGTTAGCATGTGGCAGTGCCGCACAGCAGACCCATGTAGGACAGGTAACGGCGGTCGACAAGGGAGCGGGGTTGTTTACGATCTTCGATGTGCAGACAGCAACTCCGATCACCTTCTTTTCGGATGAAACACTCCTCGAGGGACTCGAGAACGTGCGTGGCATGGTACAGGTGAAATACGAGCACGACGGGGACTCGCTCAGGGCCATCGACATCCGTTACTAAACATATCCGACCTGGCTCGCCCGCGGATTTCGGTAGACGAGCATGCGGATGCTGCGCCCTCGGTGGATCCCCGCAAGACACCGGGTAAACATCGGCCGCAAGACTAGTAGGGATATTTGGCGCGGGAGCGAAACTTGCAGAGATGGTGCGAGTCTAAAATAGACTAAGGGGCGTCTCCTGACAGTTCCGCGGTTGTATCCCCTTTGGGTGCGCCGCAGCATAGAAAGGTATCCGACAATGGTGAAAAAGAGCCTACTGTTGCTCGTCGCCGGAATCCTGGGTTGGCAAGTGGCGCTAGCCAACGAAGAGATAACACCTGCCCTCGTCAGTTCCATGGACCAAGTCATACCGGGGGTGAAACCTGATTCGGTTAGCCACTCGCCCATCAACGGTTTGTATGAACTCGCCATCGGCCCAAGTATCGTTTACGTAAGCAGAGACGGGCGCTACTTGTTTCGGGGAGATGTGGTTGATTTAAGAACCCAGGCAAATCTAACTGAGGTAAAGCGCAAGCAGGCCCGCATCAATGCGATCAACGGTCTGGGCGAGAACGGCATGATCGTGTTCGCCCCGGAGAAGCCAAAGTACACGATCACCGTGTTCACGGATATTACCTGCCCCTACTGCCAGAAGCTTCACCGCGATATGAACAAACTGCACAGCCTGGGTATCAAGGTCAGGTATCTCGCCTTTCCTCGTGCCGGCATTCCATCGCGCGCTTATGACGACATGGTCTCTGTATGGTGCGCCGATAACCCGCAGAAGGCGCTGACCGACGCGAAGGCAAATGGAGGTCGACAGGTAGTACCCAAGCGTTGTGACAACCCGGTAGCGGCACACTACAACATGGGCCAAGCGGTCGGTATTAGGGGCACGCCGACGATCTTCCTGGAGAACGGAGACAGGGTGCCCGGCTATTCACCTCCACAGCGCCTGGTCCAGCTACTCGAGACCGGTAAAGCTGAGCTCGCCCGCCAATGATCAATGCGATTCGCCACCCTGGCGCGTAACTCACCTATGAGCTCACGGAATATTCGGCGCAGCGTTTCACTTCTCGTGGTGTTGGCATTATGGCTACCACTTCAAGGTTTACACGCGGGAGATAGGACGGTATCCAGTGCACCCGGATGCACCGGGGTCAGCGTACCTGTAAACACTCCCGATAGGTCGGACTGCCAAGACGGAGAATCATTAACCATTTCTACTTG
>SMUX01044230.1_pt1 | contig 21728 bp, 15 predicted proteins | sample 2456431 | NCBI WGS metagenome assembly SMUX01 (sample SAMN11095930, study PRJNA526329) | marine sediment metagenome | biome: Marine sediment; feature: Surficial sediment; material: Deep marine sediment; isolation source: Hadal surficial sediment | place: Pacific Ocean | collected 2014-11 | depth... | reverse complement strand
GTCGCTGCACGACCAGCAGCATTCGGATCTTGAACGGCATCTCGGCGATGAGCTTCTCTTCAACCGCGAACCGCAGCGTGGCTTTCAGGTTCTTCAGCTCACCATTGACCGTTGTCGGCGCCACCTTCTCCAGCCTCTGCTGGATGTAGGTCTCCAGGTCCGCGGAGGTCCAGGTCTCAACAGGGCAATTCCGGAAGAAGCGCAACAGGTTTCGCGAGACGGTTCGGTGAGTGCGAACGGTGCTCTGCTTGAAATAGGTCTCGAGACGCTTCAGGTAGCGCTCGACCAGGTCTGCAAGCTTGACCGCATCAGAAGGCGGCCGGCCATCGAGGATCTCAGCCTGGAGATCCAGCGCGGCGCCGAGCTCCGCTCCAGCACTCCTGTGCTTCCACTGGCCGCCCTCTCTGTACCGGGCGTAGTACGAGCTCCCGCGTTTGTAGATCCCCTTTGGGAGCTTCGCGGCATCGAGCAAGGCAGGGCGAAGGCGGGCATGGATGCGGAGCCCTTTGTCGAGATCGGTGCCGGCGCGCTTTTCGACCCACTTCCCATCCTGTCGGACAGGCAACTCGAAAGGCGCCCTTAGACGCAGAAAGCCCGGGCCGAATCCTCGCACTGCGCGAGGGGAGGGGTATCCGACCCGGGCACTCCCAAGCCCGGGCGAAGTTCACCCGGGCACCTTCCTCGGATCTGCAACCTGTGTGCCTATTACCACACCCCGGTTGGACCCCGTAAGACCTTGAAAATACAGGGGCTTTCTCGTTCTCGCGGGAAGTGCCTCAGCAGGCCGCAGCTCTGCGGAAGGCCGCCGGCAGCGGAAGACCCAATTTGCGGCTCCGGGTGCCGCCGTGGGTCGCCCTCCGGGCCGGCTACAATGCCTGCGCGCGCGCTTGCGCGGAGGAGAGTTCGAGGTGCGGAGCTGGTACATCCTCTCGGCCGTCGGTCGCGACCGGCCCGGAATCGTCGCCGACCTGGCGCAGCTGATCTTCGACAGCGAGGCCAATCTCGAGGACTCGCGCATGACGATCCTGGGCAATGAGTTCGCTGCCATCCTGCTCTGCTCCGGATCCTCTCCCGATCTGGAGCGTCAGCTCTCCGACGGCGCACGCCGGCTGGAGTGGGAGCACCGGCTCACCATCTTTCTCCGCCCCCTCGAAGGTGAGCCGCGCCCACCCGTGCCGGCCCCCGGAACACACCTGATGCGCATCGAAACCGAGGGCAGCGACCGTGCCGGCATCGTCGCCTGCATCTGCCGTACGCTCGCGGATCACCGTGTAAACATTGCCGACCTCCGCTCCCACTCCTTTGCTTCACCCAGTGGCAGCGCGATCTACCGCATGACGATCCTGGCCGAGGTTCCGAATTCGCTGGCTGCGCCAGAGCTGTCCAAGGCGCTGGACCAGGCCGGCAGCCAGATCGGCGTGGAGGTCCGCCTGGAAGCGGCCTGAGCTCGATGGCAGCATCCCCCCAGCCCCGCGTCATCGTCGTGGGCGCCGGTCTGGCGGGCCTCGTGGCCGCGCGCCAGCTCGAGCTCACGGGCGCGCGCGTCTCTGTGCTGGAAGCGAGCTCCAGCGTTGGCGGGCGCCTGCAGCGCAGCCAGCTGGCAGGCTTCGACTTCGAACCCGGCCTGCATGCGCTGCCCGCGCGCGCACCCACCTTGTGCGGGATCGTGGGGGAGCTCGGGGTCGCTTCGAGTGTGCGCCAGGTTCTTCTCGAACGGGTGCTCGCGCTTGAGCACGGAGGCCTGCGGGCCCACGAGCTACGCGGAGCGTCTGCGCCGCGCAGGGCGGGCTGGCGCTCGCGCCGCGTGCGGAAGCTGATGACGTGGCTGGGCGACACGCTCGACGCCGAGAGCGTCGCGCGTCTCGACGACCGCAGCGTCTCGGAGCTCGCCGAGCTCTACCTGAGCTCGAGCGTAAACGAGCGGCTCTTCCGCCCTCTGCTCGAAACACACTTCGGACTGGACCCCGACCGCACCAGCCGCGCGCTGCTGTTCGAGCTGCTGGACCGCTGGGGCGAGCCCGACGTGCGGCTGGTCTTCGGCCTGAGCACGCTGCCCGAACGACTGGCGGCGCAGCTCCTGGACGTACGCACGGACCGGCGGGTCGAGTCCGTGGCCGCCCACGGGCGCGCCCTGCGCGTGGGCTCGGGCGAGACCCTGGCGGCCGACGCGATCGTGCTGGCAACGCCGGCGCGCGAGATTCCGAAACTCGTGCTGGATCTCACTCCGACCGAGCGGGTCGTCTTCGAGGACTCAGGCTGCACCACCCGCATCCATCTGGCCCTGGTGATCGACGGACCGCTCTCCACGCCAACGCCCACGCTCTGGGTCCCCGCCTCGCAGGGCGGGCCGCTCGCTGCAGTCATCGACCTCAGCGCCTGGCACAGCGCCGAGGGCGCGCCGGGCTCGAGCCTGCTGCTGCTCTGTGCTCGACTCGGATTCGCGCACGGCCACCACGATGTCGAGGACGAGGCGGTCTCAAGCGCCTTGCTGCAGCAAGCCGAGGGCCTCGGCCTCGGGCTGCGCGCGCGCGTTCGAGCAAGCCGTGTATACCGGCTGACGGATTTCACACCCCGCTTCGACGTGGGACGCTATCGCCAGATCGCCCGCCTTCACGACGAGCGGCGAGGTCGCACAGAGCAGCGCCTGTTCTACGCCGGGGACTACCTGGTGGGTCCCCATCTAGAAGGGGCGGTGCGCTCCGGACTGCGCGCGGCACAGGACGTGATCGACCGCCTCAGCGCGCCAACGTCGCCACGGTGACACCGTTCCCGCCTCGGCGGGGATCTCCCGGCTTGAACTCCGTGACCTCGGGAACCTGACTCAGCCACTCACGGACCGCCTCCCGCAGCGCACCCGTGCCGTGGCCGTGAATGAAAATAACCTGCTGAATGCTCGTCCCCAGCATGCGCTGTAGATGGGCGTCGGCTCGGTCGAGCGCTTCGTCCACGCGCAGGCCGCGCAGATCACATTCCGGATTCGCTCTCTCCTGGAAGGGGACGCGCTCCACCTGCACGGGGTGGTCAGCCTCCGCAGGCTGTGCAGCGCGTACGCTGCACACGCGCTCGAGGGGTACCGTCATGCGTACGCCGCCCATCCGCACCACCAGCCGCTGGTGTCGATCCGGACCCTCCAGCAGCACCGCTTCGCCGGCGATGCCCTCGAGCGCGAGCCGCGCACCAGGCTCGAGCTTCTCGGAATCGATCGGCGTGCGGGGCGCAACCTGCTCCCGCACCCGCTCCACGGACTTCGTGCGCTCCTGGATCGCCGCGAGCTGCGTGCGTGCGCGGTTTGCGGCGCGGCCATCGCGCGAGCTGCCGCGCTGTACGGCCCGCATCACCTCCGCCAGCTCCTCCCGCGCGCGACGGAAGGCCAGCTCGAGGTCGTCCTTCATGGCGGCCAGCGCCTTCTCGCGGGCGGAGCGCAACACGGACAGTCGTTTCTCGTAGACCGCGCGCACCGCCTCGGTCTCCTCGCGTGTGCGCAGCGCCGCTTGCCGCTCTACCTCCAGCTCCTGGCGCATCGTGGAGAGGCCGCGCGTGAGCGTCTCGAGCTTGCGGTCTTCGTGGTCCAGCAGCAGCTGCGCGCGCTCCACCACCCCGGGGCTCAGTCCCATGCGTTCCGCCACCCAGATGGCGCCGCTGGAGCCGGGCACGCCAAGCTGTACGCGATAGGTGGGCAGGAGGGTCGTGACATCGAACTCGGCGCTCGCGTTCACAAAGCGGTCGTCGCTTCCGGCGAGCTCCTTCAGGCGGTTGAAGTGCGTCGTAGCGATCACGAACGCGCCGCGCTCCACCAGTGACTCGAGGATGGCCTGCGCAAGCGAGGCGCCCTCGCCCGGCTCGGTGCCCTCGCCCACCTCATCCACGATGACCAGCGTGCTCGCATCGGCGTCCTCGACGATCCCCGCCAGGTTGGACATGCGCGCCGAGAAGGTGGAGAGGCCCGAGCGCAGGTCCTGTTCGTCGCCGATGTCAGCGCAGACGCTGTCGAGGATGGGAAGCGTGCTATCGGGCGAGGCCGCGACATGCAGCCCGGCCCGTAGCGAGAGGGCCGCCAGACCTGCGGCCTTGGCCAGCACCGTCTTGCCGCCGGCGTTAGGACCGGAGATCACCAGCCCGCGCGCCTGGCTGGGCAGGACCAGGTCGTTCGGCACCACCTCCTCGGGCGTGAGTCCCGCCTCGAGCCGGAGCAGAGGGTGACGCAGCTCGCGCAGCGCAAAGGGCACGCCGGGGCGTGTGTCCGCTGGAGCCGCGTCGAGCCGACGCGAGAGGCCGCCGCGCGCCCGCGCGACGTCGAGCAGCTCGAGCGTCGTGCCCAGGGCCTCGACGGCGGCATACTCCGCATCGACGGCCTCCCCCAGCTCGCGCAGCAGTCGCTCCACCTCGCGCGTGAGCGCCAGCTGCGCGAGGCGGAGCTGATTCGAGACCTCGACCACGCTTTCGGGCTCAATGAAAACGGTCGTACCGCTCGATGAGACATCGTGCACAATGCCTCGTACGTGCTGGCGCGCATCGGCACGTACGGGCAGGACCGGACGATTCTCGCGTAGGGTGACGTAGTGATCCTGGAGATGGCGTTGGAGCTCGGGGGCCTGAAGGCAGGCAGACATGCGCCGCTGCACCTCGCGCTCGAGATCGCGCACGCGCCGCCTGACGCGCTTGAGCTCGGGGCTCGCGTCATCTCGAAGCTCGCCCTCGGGCGTGAGCACGCACGCGAGCTCGCGCTCCAGCGCCCCGAGCTCGGGCAGGGTCTGAGCCAGGGCGGACAGGCGGGGTGCCTGCTGGTCACGTGTGCGCAGAAAGGCACGCACGCGCGTCCCCGCCTGCAGGGTGGTGTAGACCTGGGCAAGGTCGCTGGCAACGAGCAGCGCTCCGCGGCGCAGCGCGGCCTGCGTCTCGCGCAGGTCGTGGACTCCGCCCAAGGGAAGGTCCTCCCCCGCATCGAGGAGCCCGCGCACCTCGCTGGTCTCAGCCAGTCGTTCGCGCGCGGCCTCGTGCGTGGGGGCAAAGAGATCCCCGCGGCAGGCCTCGGCGCCGCGCGCGGTCGCGGCCTCACGCGCCAGCCACTCTGTCAGCCGGGGCCACTCCAGGCGCTCCAGGGTCCTCTCGTCGCAGCGAAAGCTCATCAGGGACCATTGTAAGTGTCCGAACGCGACAGGTTCGAGAAGCAGGCCGGCTCGGTGGTGACCGAGCAGATCAACCCGCGCACGCGCGACATCGATCAGCTCCCCCTACGCGCGATCCTGGAGCGCATCCTGGACGAGGACGCGGGCGTGCCCGAGGCGGTGCGCCGCGCCCTGCCAGCGCTGGAGAGAGCAGGCGAGCTGCTGCTGACCGCGCTGCGCGCCGACGGACGCTGGTTCAACCTGGGCGCCGGCACGAGTGGCCGCATCGGGCTGCTGGATGCAGCAGAGATCCCGCCGACCTACGGCCTGGCGCCCGAGCGCATGCAGGCCGTCCTGGCGGGCGGGGACCAGGCGCTGACTCGCGCCATCGAAGGGGCCGAAGACGATCGAGCTTCCGCCAGCCGCGAGCTCGACGCGCGCGGCCTCTGCGAACGCGACGTTCTGCTGGCGCTCTCCGCCAGCGGCGAGACGCCCTTCGTGTTGGGCGGGGTGGAACACGCGCGCAGAATCGGCGCGCGCACGATCGGGCTCACCTGCACACCCGACTCGAGCCTCGTGCGGGCCGTGGACTGCCCCGTGGTGATCGTCGTTGGGCCCGAGGCCATCGCCGGGTCCACACGCATGAAGGGGGGACTGGCCCAGAAGATGGCGCTGCACATGCTCTCGACCTCGGTCATGGTGCAGCTCGGCCGCGTGCGCAGCAATCTCATGGTCGAGATCGGCACCCGGACCGCAAAGCTGCGCAAGCGCGCGCTCGGCATCGTGATGCAGCTCTCGGGTCAGGATCGCACACGCGCCGAACGCGCACTCGAGCAGTCCGGCGGCTCCGTTGCCAAAGCCCTCGAGCTACTCGAAAAATACTAGCGCGGTAGCGGCGAGCTCCGCTCGCCTGCGCGCACTTCGCTCGCCTGCGGCTCGCTGCGCGGTCCTGCGGACCTTGCACTAGCGCTTCCTCGAACGCTAGACAGGGCGACCTAAGGCGCCGAGGAAGTCCGGCGCCTTTGCGCGCAGGCGGCAAGGCAAAGCGGAGCTTTGCCGTGCCGGCAGGCGGGCTTGACCCGCCGCTACCCGGCCAGTCGCGCTCGCCGCTACCGCGCTAGTATTTCAGAAGAGCGCGTTGAAGCCAGTGAGCTCGCGGCCCAGGATCAGGGTGTGGATGTCGTGCGTGCCCTCGTAGGTGCGCACGGTCTCGAGGTTCATCATGTGGCGCATCGCGCAGTAGTCGTCGACGATGCCGTTCGCGCCCAGCATGTCGCGCGCCAGGCGCGCGATTTGGAGTGCCACGTCCACGTTGTTCATCTTGGCCATCGACACCATCGCGTGATGAAGCTTGCCCTCGTCCTTGAGACGGCCCAGGCGCAGCGCGAGCAGCTGAGCCTTGGTGATCTCGGTGGCCATCCAGGCCAGCTTCTGCTGCGGAAGCTGAAACGAGCCCAGCGGACGCTCGAAGACCACCCGCTCGCGTGAGTAACGCAGGGCCTCATCGAAGCAGGCCAGAGCCGCCCCCACCGCTCCCCAGGCAATGCCGTAGCGAGCCTGGTTGAGGCAGGAGAGGGGACCCTTGAGCCCCGTCACGGCGGGTAGCCGTTGGCCATCGGGAACCGGCGTGTCGTGGAGGTAGAGCTCACTGGTGATCGAGGCGCGCAGCGAGAACTTCCCCTTCATGTCGCGGGCCTCGAAGCCGGGAGCACCCGCCTCGACCAGGAAGCCCTGGATACCGTCGTCGGTCTGCGCCCAGATCAACGCTACGTCCGCGATCGACCCGTTCGTGATCCAGCGTTTGGTGCCGTTCAGGACCCAGCCCTCGCCCCGGCGCACGGCTTTGGTCCGCATGCCCTCGGGGTTCGAGCCGAAGTCGGGCTCGGTGAGGCCGAAGCAGCCGATCACCTCGCCCCGCGCCATGGCCGGCAGCCAGCGCTGCTTCTGCTCCTCCGACCCGTAGGCGTGGATCGGAAACATGACGAGCCCGCCCTGCACCGAAGCGAAGCTGCGCAGACCGGAGTCGCCGCGCTCGAGCTCCTGCATCACGAGCCCGTACGCGACGGCGTTCATGCCGGCGCAGCCATAGCCCTCCAGGCTCGCTCCGAAGAGCCCAAGCTGCGCCATCTTGGGCACGAGCTCCATCGGGAAGGAGCCGTCCTGCCGTATGTGGTCGACCACGCACGGCAGAAACTCCTTCTCGACGAAGTCACGCACCGTATCGCGAATGATGCGCTCCTCGGAGGAGAGCTCGTCCTCGATACGGTAGAAGTCCAGCGCCTCGAAGGGCACCTTATGCAGCCACGACCTCCTTGGCGATCTCGTTCACTTTCTTAGTGATCGTGTTGAGCTTGCGGCTGATGCGCTGGACCTCAGCCTTCGAGGCCAGCCCGAAGGCGTCATAGACCTGGTCACGCCCGCGCTCTACACGATCCTCGATGTCCTTGCGAACCCGCTCGGCGCGCTGGAAGACATCACTGCCGCGCAGGTCCTGGCGCACCTGCTCCCGGCGCTTGCGAAGCTCGACCTCGACCTTCTTACGCTGCGCGTCAAAGCGGTCGCGCAGATCCTGAAGCTGATCGTCCAGGCTACGCAGCGCATCGTTGAAGCGCTCGAAGCCGCTGGTTCGTGCCTCTGCCATCTCGAATCCTCCTTAGCATGTTCTTCAGAGTGGGGGGGGGTGGCGGATGGCTCACCCTCCGCAGTCGCAGCCAAATATAACACGTCGCGTCAAAAAATCAAATCAGCTAAAAACTAGTATAACCAGTCGTTTAGGCGCGCGATCCGCAGGTGCTCGGGGACGATTAGACGCAGGCAGTCAAGCGCTCGGGCTCACCATCGAATGAGCGCCGAGCCCCAGGTGAAGCCGGACCCGAAGCCCGCCATCAGCACCAGGTCGCCCGGCTCCAGCCGACCCGCGCGCACGCACTCGTCCAGGCACATGGGGATGGAGGCGGCGGAGCAGTTCCCGTACCGCTGGATGTTGCTGTAGGTGCGCTCGGGCGCAATCCCGAGCTGCTGGCCCACGTACTCGTTGATGCGCAGGTTCGCCTGGTGGAAGATGCACAGGTCCACATCCCCGATCGTGCACTTGTTGGCGTCCAGGGCCTCGTGGACCACCTCGGGCATGCGCGTGACCGCGTGCTTGAACACGAAGCGCCCATCCATGTGGGGGTAGATCCGTCCTTCCCGGACCATCTCCTCGGTGAGGCGCGGACTGAACACGGTGCCCGGAGCCTCGACCCAGAGCTTCTTGGCGTGCTTGCCCTCGGCGTGCAGATGCAGCGAGAGAATGCCCCGCTCGGCGTCCTCCGACGGCTCGAGCACGAGCGCCCCGGCGCCATCCCCGAAGATCACCGTCACGTCGCGGCCGCGGGTCGTCATGTCGAGCCCCGTCGAGTGAACCTCCGCGCCGCACACCAGCACGCGTTCGTGCTGGCCCGACGCGACATAGAGCTGACCCACGTTCAGGGCGTACAGAAATCCGGTGCACTGGCAGCGGATGTCCATCACGGGGATCTCGGACAGGCCCAGCATGTCCTGCAGGAAGGCCGAGGTGCCGGGGAACTCGTGATGGGGCGAGAGCGAAGCCACGATGATCGCGTCCAGCTCGCCGGGCTCGATCTCGGCCGCCTCGATCGCCCGCAGCGAGGCCTCGAGCGCCAGATGCGCAGGACCGGTGCCGGCGTCCACCCAGTGTCGCTCCCGGATCCCCGTGCGCTGCTGGATCCATTCGTCGCTCGTGTCCATGAGCTCTTCGAGGTCCGCGTTCGTCACCACGCGCGGCGGCACATACATGCCCGTGCCGCGGATCGCGACCTTGCGAAGTCCCTGCATGGCTAGGCTCCTCCTGCGGCGGGAGCTGCCCGGGAAAGGTCCTCCCCGGGAAAGACCAGTGGCTCTAAACAGTAGAGCATCGACTCGATCCCGTCCCCGGTGCGAGCCGAGATCGCCACCCCATCGAACTGCTGGGCCAGTCGCTGCGCCTCGGCGGGCTCCAGCCGGTCGCATTTGTTGAGCAGCAGCACCTCCCGTTTTTCTTCGAGCCCGAGCGCACTTAGGGTCTCGCGCACGGACTCGATGCGGCTCTCCAAGCGAGGGTCGGAGGCGTCCGCGACGTGCAGCAGCACGCATGCGTCCTGAATCTCCTCCAGCGTGGAGCGGAACCCGGCCACGAGGTCCGGTGGCAGGTCGCGAATGAACCCCACCGTGTCGGTCACGATCACGTCCCGCTCACGCGGGAAGCGCAGCCGGCGGGAGGAGGAGTCCAACGTGGCAAAGAGCTGGTCCGCGGTGTGTACCTTGCTGTGGGTGAGGCGATTGAGCAGGGTCGACTTACCAGAATTGGTGTAGCCAACGATAGACAGCACAGGCAGACCCTCGCGCTTGCGTTTCGCGCGACGCGTATCGCGCTGCCGGCTAATCCGGACGAGGTCGCGCTCGACGCGGCGGATCTGGTCGCGCACACGTCGGCGGTCGACTTCGAGCTTGGTCTCGCCGGGTCCGCGTCCGCCGATGCCACCGGCGAGACGGCTCATAGATTCGCCGCGCCCGACCAGTCGCGGCAGGCGGTAGCGTAGCTGCGCCAGTTCGACCTGGAGCCGTCCCTCTCGCGTACGCGCGTGCTGAGCAAAGATGTCGAGGATGAGCTGCGTGCGGTCGACGATGCGGGTCTCGACCAGATCCGTGATGTGGCGCAGCTGCCCCGGCGTAAGGTCACGGTCGAAGAGCACCAGGTCGGCTCCCAGCTGCCAGGCGCGTACGACCAGCTCCTGAAGCTTGCCTTTACCGAGAAGGTAACGTGAATCCGCGCGCGGTCGGCGCTGGCGAATCGTGTCCAGGATCGCCACGCCTGCGGTGCTCGCCAGCTCGCGCATCTCTTCAATTCGTTCCTCCGCCGTAGGGTCCGATCCGAGCGCAACACCAACCAGCACCGCCCGGTCCTGGGCAGCGTTGACGCGGATACCGAGCTGACCCTCGGAGAAACGGTCCTCGAGCGCCTGAATCCACTCCTGAAAATCGAAGTCGAAGCGACTCGGAGCCAGAGGCTCGAAGATCTCCACGGTCTCGCCCGAGGCATTCGCCGGGCACAGCGACGCGTACTCGGCCAGACGCGGCAGACCGTCAGCATCCACCTGAATCGCAACCATCACATCGAGACGCAGGAGAGCAAGGTCGGTCAGGTCATCGCGCGTAAGCGACTCACCCCGCAGGTGCGTGTGAATGCAGCGCAGGCCCCGGAAGCGGCCGGTCCCGCCGCGCACACGCTTGAAGTCGGGCAGCTCGATCCGGAGCGCGTCTCCAACGGTCACGTACTCGATGTCGCCGTTGCGACTCACAAGCGCACCGACCTGACGCCCGGTCTCGCGGGAGATGCTGGCAAGCTCGCGTGCGAACTCCTGCGAAACCAGTCGGTTTCGGGGAATGCGTCGCTTGTAGAGCTGACGGAGGCGGCGGATCTGGCCGGCTTTGAGCCCGTAGGTCTGACCGTGTAGCTCCGAGATAAGACCCCCTTTGCCTCAGTTCGAGGCTGAGGATGTTGAAAAGTATGAGGCGGAACCCCTCGAGGTCAAGAAAGAACGGCTGTAAACGGCCGTACGCGCGTCTAAGAGATCGGCCTGCGCTCGCGCGGGGTTGAGCTTGACCGCGGCAAGCGCGGAACCTCACCCTCACCTCCGCCGTGAGCTCAGCTGCCGTCAGTGTCGTCCTGCCCGTACGTAATGGGGCTCCCACGCTGGAGTCCGCGCTCCGCTCCGTGCTCGCGAGCCGCGACGTCGAGCTCGAGCTGGTGTGCGTGAACGACGGCTCCACGGATGCAACGCCGAGCCTGCTGGAGCATTGGGCGCAACGAGATCCGCGCATCCGCATACTGCACACGCCGCCGCGGGGGCTCGTGCGCGCGCTGAACGCAGGACTGATGTGCGCGCGGCACGCTCGGGTCGCGCGCATGGACGCCGACGACGAGATGCACCCGGAGCGGCTAGCAGTGCAGGCGGACTTTCTGGAGCGAAACCCCGCAGCCCTCGTCGGCTGCCAGGTCGAATCCTTTCGCGAGGGGGGCCTCGGGGCCGGCTATCGCATCTATACGGCCTGGTCGAACGCTCTGCTCACTCCCCACGAGATCGCACGCGAGGCGTTCGTGGAGTGCCCGGTGCCGCATCCGACCTGGATGTTCTGGCGCGAAACCGTGCTGGCACTGGGAGCGTACCAGGACCGAGCCTGGCCCGAGGACCTCGATCTGCTCTACCGACTGCTGGCCGCGGGCCATACGCTGGCCAAGGTCCCGCGCGTGCTGCATCGCTGGCGCGACCACCCGCGGCGTCTTTCGCGCGTCGACTCCCGCTACGGCCGGGAAGCCTTCGCGCGCGTCAAGGCTCACTACCTGCGCCGCGTCTATCCCATGGCAGGGGCCATCGTCTGGGGTGCGGGCCGCACCGGGCGCCGCCTGGTACGGCTGCTCGCGGATGAGGGTCTTTCCACCCGCATCCTGCTCGACATTCATCCCGCACGTATCGGGACCACCTGGCGCGGGCTGCCTATCCTCTCGCCGGACCTGCTTTCCGAGCGCGTATCCGCCTGGCGTCATGAGGGGCTCCGCATCCTGGGCGCGGTGGCAAGTCGGGGCGCGCGGGGCGAAATTCGTCAGGCTCTGCTGGCGCTGGGACTCGAGGAAGGGGATGACTTCCTGATGACGGCGTAGCGGGTCGGCTGCAGGCCGCCCCGGCGAACGAGAAACGAGGCCACACAGAATGGGTCGAGCAGGCGAACTCGTGCTATTGGTGCTCGCGGCGGGCAAGGGTACCCGCATGCGCTCGCGCCAGCCCAAAATGCTCCACCCCGTGTGCGGGCGGCCCATGCTGCTGCACGTCACGGCGCTGGGACGGGGGCTCGGCGCCAAGCGCTGCATCGTGGTGCTGGGAAGCGGTCAGGAAGAGCTGCGCGGCGCGCTGGCGCATGAGCCGGTTGAGATCGTGGTGCAGAGCGAGCAGCTAGGAACCGGCCACGCCCTGCTGCAGGCACGGGAGGCGCTCCAGGGCCACCGCGGGCCCGTCCTGATCGTGCACGGCGATCAGCCGCTCTACCGCACCAGCACGCTGGAGACGCTGCTCGACGTTTTCCGCTCGCGCTCCGCGGACCTGGCCCTGCTCGTGGGCGAGCTCCCGGATCCCACGGGCTACGGACGCATTCTGCGCGGTCCGGACGGACGCATCGACCGCATCGTGGAGGAGACCGAGGCAAGCCCCGAGGTGCGTGCCCTGCGCGAGGTCAACCTCGGCATCTACGTCGCCGAAGCCGCGTTTCTGTTTAAAACACTCTCCCGTGTAGCCGATCGGAACGAGAAACGGGAGTACTTCCTGACCGACATCGTGGAGCTCGCGCTCGAGGCCGGCCATCGGGTGGAGACCGCCTCGCTCGAGGACTTGAGCGAGGGTCTGGGGGTGAACGACCGTGCGGACCTGGCGCGCGCGGAGGCGGTTCTGCGACGGCGCATTGCCGAGCACTGGATGACCCAGGGCGTGACACTGGTGGATCCCGAGCGGACCTATCTGGACGCCGACATCGAGATAGGCCCCGACAGCGTGCTCGAGCCCGGCTGCCGGCTACGCGCGGGGACGCGCATCGGGGCGGGCTGTCGCATCGAGCCCAACGTCGTGATCGACGCGTCCAGCATCGGGGACAACGTACTCATTAAGCCGCATTGCTTCATCGAGCAGGCGCGCGTTGGTGATGGCTGCATCATCGGACCCTCGGCCCATCTGCGACCGAACACGCAGCTCGAGGACGGCGTCCGCATCGGTAACTTCGTCGAGGTCAAGAACTCGCGCCTGGGGCGAGGCACGAAGGCCGATCACCTTGCCTATATCGGAGACGCCGACATCGGTGAGCACGTGACGATCGGCTGCGGCGCCATCACGGTCAACTACGACGGTCAGAAGAAGAGCCGCACGGTGATCGGGGACGGGAGCTTCGTCGGGTGCAACGCGAACCTGATCGCACCGGTCAAGCTCGAGGCCAACGCCTACGTGGCAGCCGGCTCGACGATCACCCAGGACGTGCCGGGCGGGGCGCTGGCGGTCGGGCGCGCGCGCCAGCGCAACGTCGAGGGCTGGCGGCAGCGACGCTTCGGGAAGAGAGACGCGGACTAGTGTCCCGGAACAGCACACTGGGAGGCCGGGCTCCAAAGAGGATAAACTGGCGGGAACGAGGAGCTACAGCCAATGTGCGGGATCGTCGGCTACGTAGGCCATGAGGAGCGGGCGCAGGACGTCATCCTCGATGGACTGAGGCGCCTCGAGTACCGTGGCTACGACTCCGCGGGCATCGCGGTCATCGAGGACGGCAAGCTGCGCGTGGTGCGTACGCTCGGGAAGCTCGTGAACCTCGAGGCGGCACTGCGAGACGTCCCCGTTCACGGCGCCATCGGCATCGGCCACACGCGCTGGGCCACACACGGCCGCCCCTCCTCGGTCAACGCACACCCCCACTGCGTGGGCAGCGTGGCGATCATCCATAACGGCATCATCGAGAACCACGCCGATCTCCGCGACCAACTGCTCGAGCAAGGTTGCGCGTTCCAGTCGGACACCGACTCCGAGATCATCGCTCACCTGATCCACCAGCAGCGGGCACAGGGCGCGTCACTGCTGCGGGCGGTGCAGGTCGCGGTCGAGAAGCTCGAGGGGTCGTACGCGATCGCCATCACCGACGAGGACGAGCCGGAGGAGCTCGTCGCCGCGAGGAACGGCGGCAGCCCCGTCATCATCGGTCTTGGTGAGCGTGAGAACTTCCTCGCCTCCGACATCCCAGCCATACGCCCCTATACGCAGCGCATGCTCATGCTCGAAGACCGCGAGGTCGCCAGGCTCAAGCGCGACAGCGTCGAGATCTTCGACTCGGAGGGCGGACCGGTCGAGCGCTCTCCGAGGCTCATCCAGTGGGATCCGATTCAGGCCGAGAAGGGCGGCTACGACCGCTTCATGCAGAAGGAGATCTACGAGCAGCCGCGCGCCATCAGTGACACGATCGGCACCCGGGTGCTCGAGGAGGATGGCGACATCGATCTCGACGGCATCGTGCTCGAGCCCGACTGGGTTCGCGCGCTCGAGGGGATTCAGCTCGTCGCCTGCGGCAGCGCCTGGCACGCCTGCCTGATCGGCCACTATATGCTGGAGCGCCTGGCCCGCATCCGCACCTGGGTCGAGCTGGCCAGCGAGTTCCGCTACCGCAGCCCCCTGATCGGCCCGAGGCATCTGATCATTCCGGTCTCGCAATCGGGTGAGACCGCCGACACGCTGGCGGCGATGCGCCACGCCAAAGAGCTCGGCGCACGCTCGCTCGCCGTGTGCAACGTGCACGAAAGCAGCATCGCTCGCGAGGCCGATGACACTCTCTATACACTCGCCGGTCCGGAGATCGCGGTGGCCTCGACCAAGTGCTTCACGTCCCAGGTGATCGCGCTCTACCTGATCGCGCTCAAGCTGGGCCTGCTGCGGGGAACGCTGTCGCACGACCAGGTGCGCAAAGCTATCGCGGCCCTGCGCCGACTCCCCCGACTCATGCAAGAGACGCTTGCGCTCTGGTCGCCGCTGGAGGACATCGCGCGGCGTCATTTTCACGCGCGGGACTTCATCTTCATAGGCCGGGGCATCGGCTACCCCGTCGCGCTCGAAGGCGCACTCAAGCTCAAGGAGATCTCCTACATTCACGCCGAGGGCTATGCCGCTGGTGAGCTGAAGCACGGCCCCATCGCGTTGATCGATGAAAACGTTCCCGTCGTGGTCGTGGCGACGCAGCCCGAAACCTACGCGAAGATCGCCGCCAACGCGCAGGAGGTGCGCGCACGCTCTGGAGTCGTGATCGCTGTGGTCGAAGCGGGCGACAAGCGGGCGCGGGAGTTTGCCGACGAAATCATCGAGGTGCCAAGCGCGCCGGACCCACTCTCTGCGGTGGTGGCCAGCGTGCCGCTCCAGATCCTGGCGTACCACATCGCGACGCTCAAAGGCACGGACGTCGATCAGCCTCGGAACCTCGCCAAGAGCGTAACTGTCGAGTAGCGGGACGGGCCATCAGCAGGGTAACCTCGCTGTCCTTGCCGAGTCTGGAACACATCTTCGAAGGCCTGAATCCGGAGCAGCGCCAGGCCGTCGAGCACACCGATGGTCCGCTGCTGGTCCTGGCCGGGGCCGGCAGCGGGAAAACCCGCACGCTCACCCATCGCATCGCGAACCTGATCGCCAGCGGCAAGGCGCACCCGAGCGAGATTCTCGCGGTTACCTTCACCAACAAGGCCGCACGCGAGATGCGAGAGCGCGCCGAGCGCTTGCTCGAAGATCGCGCGCGCGGCATTTGGATCTCGACGTTCCACTCGGCCTGCGTGCGCATCCTGCGCCGCGACATCGGGCACCTCGGCTACGAGCGGAGCTTCGTGATCTACGACGATTCGGATTCCGTCGCCACCATCCGCCGCGTGCTGCGTGCAATGCAGGTGGATGAGAAGGCGTTTTCAGCTCGTGCCGTGCGCACCCAGATCGACCGCCTCAAGAACCGCGGTCTGCTACCGGCGGATTTGGTCGCGGAGGACACGCTCGATGCGCGCCGCACCGGCGAAATCTACCAGCGCTATCAGACCGAGCTGCGCCGCGCCAACGCCCTCGATTTCGGGGACCTGATCCTACTCACGGTGCGGCTCTTCGAGAACCATCCGGGCGTGCTGACCGACTATCAGCGCCGCTGGCGCTACATACTCGTCGACGAGTATCAAGACACCAATCCGGTGCAGTACCGCCTACTGCGCCTGCTCTCGGCCGAACATCGCAACCTGTGCGTGGTGGGCGACGAGGATCAGTCCATTTACGGCTTTCGGGAGGCGGACATCCGCAACATCCTCGACTTTGAGAAGGATTTTTCCGGTGCGCAGGTGATCCGGCTCGAACGCAACTACCGCTCGACGCAACAGATTCTGAATGCCGCCTCGGCCGTTGTCGCCAACAACGTGGAGCGAAAGGGGAAGACGCTCTTCACCGAGCGCACGGGCGGGGAGCCCATACGCTTCTACGAGGCCGCGGACGAGCGCGGTGAAGCAGCCTATGTGGTGGGGGAGGTGCTCAAGCACCGGGACACAGGCGGATCCCTGGGCGACCAGGCGGTCTTCTATCGCACCCATGCCCAGTCGAGGCCGCTGGAGGAGGAGCTGCTCAAGTACAACCTGCCCTACACGGTGGTGGGGGGCACGCGTTTCTACGGACGCGCCGAGATCAAGGACGCCCTGGCGTACCTGCGCGTGATTTTCAACCCCGATGACACCGAGAGCCTGGTTCGCATCATCAATACGCCCACCCGCGGCATCGGGCGCAGCACCATCGAGCGCCTGCTCCAGCTGGCGGAGCAGCGCGAAACGAGCCTGTATCGCGCCCTCGTGCATGCGCGCGACGCGGGCCAGCTGGGCGGCGCGGTGGCTAAACGGGTCGGCGCGTTCCTGGCCCTGCTCGACGAGCTCTCCCATCTCGACCTCGCGGGCTCCGTGGCTCAGGTTCTGGCACGCGTGCTCGACCGCAGTGGCTACCTCGAGTCGCTGGAGCGACAGGGCAGCGTGGAGGCGGAGTCGAGGCTCGAGAACCTGCGTGAGCTGGTCTCCGCGGCCGAGGAGTTCGAGGGACAGAATCGCGAGGGCGGACTGGAGGAGCTCGAGGGGGAATCCGAGCGCAGCCTGCTCGATCTCTTTCTGGAGCAGGTCACGCTGATCTCGGAGGCGGACGAGCTGAAGCAGGAGGAGGACCGCCTGCTGATCATGACGGTACACGTCGCCAAGGGGCTCGAGTTTCCGATCGTCCTGATGGTGGGGATGGAGGAGGGGCTGTTTCCGCACTTCGCCTCGCTCTCGGACCCCTCCGCTCTCGAGGAGGAGCGCCGACTGTGTTACGTGGGGATGACACGCGCCAAGGACCGGCTCTACCTTTGCAACGCGACCATGCGACGAATGTTCGGATCGGTCCGTCACAACCCACCCAGCCGCTTCCTGCAGGAGATCCCCGATGAGTTCGCAGCGGGCCGACCCGAGCGAGCCCCAGGCCCGACCTCCGGTCCGTCGATCGATTGGAACGAGGGACAGTGGGAAGGCGACGAGCTGCCACCGATCGAGCCGGGAACTCGTGTCGAGCATCCCGTGTTCGGAGTAGGTACCATTCGCGAGGTTGTTGGCTCGGGCAGGAACACCAAGATCCGCATCCGCTTCGGAGCCGCCGGGCTGAAGACGATCGTGCTTCGCTACGCCCAGCTGCGACTACTTTCCTGAGGATGCCGAGCGGGAGGAAATACTCTGTTCGCGCTTGAAGACGCCCCCGAAGAGGAGCTCTCCACGCACAGCCTGTGCCTGCGGGCACCCCGGCGCTCCGACCTTCGCGCTCTGGATGAAGCCATCCAGGAGACCCTGCCGCAGCTGGTTCGGTTCCTGCCCTGGGCCCGGCCTCAGCACACCCGACAGGACACGCGGCGCTACCTGCGAGGGGCGCGGCTGGCGCGCACGCGACGGCGCGCCTTCGAGTTCCTGATCGAGGACATCCGCAATCAAGCCGTGCTCGGAATCACGAGCCTCCATCGCATCGATTGGGCGCGGCGCTGTGCCGGGGTCGGCTACTGGATCCGCTCCTCAGCATGGGGGCATGGCTTCGCAACCGAGGCCACCCAGGCCACGATCGAGCACGCGTTCCGCGACCTGGGGCTGCATCGCCTCGAGGTACACATCGCACCCGAGAACCGAGCCAGCCTGCGCGTGGTAGAGAAGCTGGGTTTCCGACGCGAAGGGCTGGCCCGCGAGTCGGAGCTGATCGACGGTCGCTATGCCGACCATATCCAATACAGTCTCCTGCGCTCGGATGAATTCGAGGCGCACGGAAGGCCGCAATGAGCCTGCGTTATGCCATCGCCACCGACCGTGGCCGGGAGCGTGAAAACAACGAGGACGCCGCACTCGGTGTGCCCGAGCTCGGTCTCTTCGTGATCGCGGACGGCATGGGGGGACACATCGGCGGCGAGGTCGCGAGCCAGGTGGCCATCGATAGCTTGCTCGCCTTCGTCAAGGGCCATGGCCCCGCCCGAGACCTCAAAGACGGCGCGCGCCTGCTCTCGGAAGCGGTGCTGGAAGCCAACAGCGCCGTGCTGCACGAGGCCGAGCTGCGCGAGCTTGCCGGGATGGGAACCACGCTCACCGCTCTACAGATCGCCGAGCACACCGCGACCATCTGCCACGTCGGTGATACGCGAGCGGGCCTGCTCCAGGACGGGGAGCTCTCCGTGCTCACGCGGGACCACAACATCGCATCGCTGATGGTGGATCAGGGCATCATCCCTGCCGCCCAGGCACCGCTTCATCCGGAACGTCACATGCTGACGCAGGCGGTGGGAACCAGCGAGTCCATCGACCCCGACATCGTTCAGGTCGAGATCCCCCGCGGCGCGCGCATCTTGCTCTCGACCGACGGGCTGCATGACGTGGTTCCGGCGGACGTGATCGCGGAGCTCGCCCATCAGAAGGAGCTCGAGGACGCGGCGCGGGCGCTGATCGACCAGGCCAACGAGCGGGGCGGTCCCGACAACGTCACCGTCATCCTGATCGAGCCCTGAGCCCCGTACGGCACATGCCACGGCGGAGCGCTTGACAAACACCCGGCCAGTAGGGAAAAAATAGCCTCTGAACCGAGGAGTTCGGGGCTTGCGCCCCTTCAGCTCCCGAGCTTGCCACCTACGGAGGTCCGCCCTCAGTCTCACCATGGAGAATCCCATGCGAAATCGTCCCGTGGCCGGCCCTAAGCCCAGCTGCAGGCTGCTTCTCCGGCTCGCGCTGTGCGGGGCATTCGCCCTGCTCCCGGGCCCGAGTGGAGCCGGGGCCCACGAGCAGGACCACGCGATCGCGGGCCAGAAGCTGCAGATCAAGGCCAACGGCACGCCGAGCAAGCGGAAGGCCTCCTTCAAGGTAAGGCATCAGAGCTCCATCAACTTGCTGCACAATCCGGCCACCGAGGGCGTCACGATTCTGATCGCGGGAACGGGTGCGAACGCCGGGCGCACGGAGCTCATCACACTCGATCCCAAGCTGTGGAAGACGATCGGCGACCCTGACTTCCCCAAGGGCTACCGCTACAAAGACAAGCAGGGGAGCCGGGGCGGGATCACGAAGGTCCTGCTCAAGCCCGGCAAGCTCAGCATCTCTGCCAGGGGTCCAAACTGGACCTGGACACCGAGCGGAGTGCAGGACGACGTGTGGGTCTACTTTCGGATCGAGCAAGAGACCTTCTGCGCCCGTTTCGGAGGCACGATCAAGAAGAACGAGGCCGGACTCTTCCAGTCCAGGGACGCCGACTCACCGGGGGTCTGTCCGGACCAGGTGTGCGGCAACAAGATCCTCGAATCGGGCGAGGAGTGCGACGACGGCAACCTGCTCGAGGACGACGGCTGCAACAACGACTGCATGATGGGCGCCTGCAGTGGGCAGGAATTCGCATCCACCTTCGAGGGGATCCAGTCGGTCGTCTTCGACGGCTACGGCTGCAACAGCACCCTCTGCCACGACACTGAAGCCCCCCAGGGCAGCCTGATCCTCAGCGACGCCAACACGTCCTTCAGCAGTACGGTGGGCGTTCTTTCCTTCGGAAGCCTTCTCGACCGCGTGGAGCCGGGGGAGCAGGACCTGAGCTTCCTGTACACCAAGCTCGCGGCCGCGACTCTGGGTACGCCGACCGAGGGAAGCCCGATGCCCGTGGGAGGTGCGCTGACCGTCGATCACCTCGAAGCGCTCAAAGTCTGGATCCGGGGCGGGGCGCCCAGGGACCTCGTGGTCGCGGGCACGGCGGAGCTTCTGCAGGGCTGTCTGCCTGAGCCGGACCCGCTCACCATCCCGAAGCCCGATCCTCCCGGCGCGAACGTGGGGGTTCAGTTCCAGCAGACGCCATGGCCGCTTCCCTCACAGTTCGAAGACGAGATCTGCATGGCCACCTATTACGACCTCACCGTCAGCAACCTGGTGCCGGCCTGGGCGAAGCTGCCATGTCCGGGGGTGTTCGGCGCTAACAACCCCTCGGGAGAGTGCTTCTACTGGCACGGGCAGACCCTCTATCAGGATCCACAGTCGCACCACAGTATCATCCACATCTACACGGGAGAGTCCGGTCCCAACCACTCGGGCTGGGGCTCGTACACGTTCAAGTTCCAGGATCCCAACGACCCCGCCGAGGGAACCGCATGCGATCCCACGGACGTCGACCCGAACGTGGGCTACAACCCGAACTGCAGCAGCGCTTTCCCGTCGAGCGTAGCGTGCATTGGCTTCGGGCCGCCCGACTACGGCCAGTTCAACAACACGGCGCCGACCTTCAGCGGGTCGCAGGAGCCGTTCTCTCAGCAGAACTTCGCCGACGGCGTCTACAGCGTCCTGCCGATGGCAGGCGTCATCGTCTGGAACTCGCACGCCTTCAACCTGACGAGCGGCGACTCGACCCTGAGCCAGTACGTGAACATGGAGTTCGCCGACCCCAACCACCAGCTGTGGCCGGCGCAGGCGATCTTCGACACCGCTTCGATCTTCGTACCGAACGTACCTCCCTTCGAGACGCGCGAGTACTGCCGCACCTACACCCTCCCGCAGGGCGCAGAGCTGTTCAGCCTAGCCTCCCATACCCACCGGCACGGAGTGCAATTCCGCACCTGGGCGCCCCCCAACACTCCCTGCGTGCCGGGTCAGCCCGCATGCGTGCCAAAGGGGTCGGCGCCGATCTATTTCAGCACCCAGTACTCCGATCCGATGCAGCTCAAGTTCGATCCACCCATCGCGCAAAGCGGAAGCACCGCCAACCGCAGCTACCTCTACTGCAGCCTCTACGATAACGGAGCGACCCCCACGAGCCCCGCGGTCAAGCGTCAGTCGACCTCACCTTCACCACCGCTCCCGTTCGTTCCGGACGGGCCATGCGCCGACAGCAAGGTGGCCTGCCTCGACGGACCCCAGCAGGGTCAGCTCTGCGGCGGCAGTGACAGCTCCTGCGACAGCTTCCCGGGCGCAGGCGACGGCGTGTGCGATGCCTGTCCGGTGCGCGGAGGCGTCACCACCGAGGACGAGATGTTCATCCTGATCGGCTCGTACTACCTGCCGTGACTAGCGGGGTACTAGCGGGTCCCGGCGCAGGGCGGCCTGCGCCACCCGCACTACGTTCGGCTTCGACTCGCTGCGCGCCCGTCCCGGGCTTGCCGGCCCATAGCTAACGGGGTAGCGGCGGGCGAAGCCCGCCTGCCCGCGACGAACGCCGGCTATGGCGGGCAGCTGCCGTTGGTCAGTCCGTCGTCGAACGCGTCGCAGTCGCGGCTGAGGGCGTCGGCGGCGTTCAAGCCGAGGCAGACGCGACACTCCACCAGACGATCCAGGCAGTCGCCCAGGTCGGCGAGATTGGCCGAGCCGCTGCACTCACCCGGGAACACCGTCGCAATGACCGCGCTGCCGCACTTCTTGCTGAGCTTGTCATCGATCTTGGTGACGCAGTCCTTGGCGATCTTGCCCTTCAGGTCCAGGCCCATGCAGACCGCAAGCTCGGCGGCGCTCTGGATGCTCTCGTCCTTGAGACCGCTCTTCTTGCACTT
>SMUX01059529.1_pt1 | contig 21812 bp, 19 predicted proteins | sample 2456431 | NCBI WGS metagenome assembly SMUX01 (sample SAMN11095930, study PRJNA526329) | marine sediment metagenome | biome: Marine sediment; feature: Surficial sediment; material: Deep marine sediment; isolation source: Hadal surficial sediment | place: Pacific Ocean | collected 2014-11 | depth... | reverse complement strand
TACCCCCTTTCGACCGCGGCCGCGTCGAGCCCGACGGAACGCCCATTGAGCCGGCGACCATGTCTGCTCGGCGTGGCTTCAAGTTCTTCAAGCAAGCGAAATGCTCGCTCTGTCACCCGCCACCGCTGTTTACGCGGGGCAGGCGCTTCGATGTCGGCACCGGCCTAAAGCTCCACCCGCCCTCCCTCAGGGGTGTCGCGAGCTCCGCGCCCTACGGTCACGATGGCCGTTGGGCGAGTCTCGAGGAGACGGTGCGAGCGCTGCTGGCGGTGCGCAGGGTCGAGTACTCGGAGCAGGACCTGTCCGACCTGCTGAGCTACCTCGAGCTGCTCTGATCGCTGGCTACGCGTGCCCCATGGCCACCAAGCCGCGCACGAAGCGGCCGAGCAGCTCGCGCCGCCCGCTGACGCCAACACACTGATAGATCGCATGCAGATGATTCCGGACGGTGAGCTCACTGATGTAGAGCCGACGCGCGATCTCCGCGCTGCTCTCACCGAGCAGAGCCCGGTTGAGCACCTCGAGCTGGCGTTCAGAGAGCCCGAAGGGGGCGAAGGTGAGCCGCACGGTATCGGCGGGGAGGAGCGGGGCCCCCCGCGGTCCCTCTCCCGCCATGGCCAGGCGCAGCACATCAGGATCGCGCAGGCCTCGGTCCAGCAGCGTGGCGTCGGGCAGAGCCATACGGTAATGGGAGGAACTCCCCCCATCTTCCAGCGGAGCCAGCAGCAGCAGGGGGGCCAGGTCGGAGCTCAGTCCGAATGCCTCCAGCTCATCCGGGGAGCGCACCCCTACCACATAGTGCTGGAAAGACAGCCTCTCACGCAGCTCGTGAAACATCCTTGGATGGTCGACAAGGCAGCTGGTGACGCCCTCCTCCAGCAGCATCCGTCGCAGGCGTTCAGCAACCAGCCCCTCTGTCTCCAAAACGAGGGCCCTGCGGGGAGGAAGTTCATAGTCTAAAGTCATCAGCAACGAATGTACAAAAAAATCTATCAAGTGCCCGACGATTCCGACGAAAACGTCACCGGAAGGCGCGACTGACCCGGACTGATCGGCAGTCACCGCTCGACACCCCTGGCGGGGTCGAATGGTCTCGCGAGGAGATTGCACCGCATCAAATGGAGGGGGAATACCAGTGAGGGACAACCTGGTCACAGTTCGTGAGGCTGCGAACTATCTACGAATTTCAGCCCGCACCGTCTACCGACTCATCGAGTCAGGCCAGATCGGCGCCGTTCGGATCGGCAAGCAGTGGCGCATTCCCGCCAGCGATCTACCTGGTCGCGAGCAGGTCCCGAGTGGGCCGCAGACGACGGAGGCGCAGGCCACCGCCTGAGCTCCATCGAACGAGCTTGCAAGCGTCATGTGGGGGGAGCAGCCGAGCTGCTCCCCCCACTGCTATATAAGCTCACAGGGGACTTCATTGATCCGCGACCGCTGGGCCACCAAGACCGGGCTGATTCTGGCGCTGGCCGGGAACGCGATCGGACTGGGGAACTTCCTACGTTTCCCCGGGCAGGCAGCCGCCAACGGTGGCGGCGCCTTCATGATCCCCTACTTCCTCTCGCTGCTGCTGATCGGGATCCCGTTGATGTGGGCCGAGTGCGCCATGGGTCGCTATGGCGGCCGCTTCGGCCACGGTCATACGGCCGGCATATTCCACCGGCTCTGGCCCCATCCCATTTCCAAGTACATCGGGGTGTTCGGGATCTTCATCCCCTTCACGGTCGCGCTCTACTACATCCCGATTACATCCTGGTGCCTGGCGTTCTCGTGGTTCTCGTTCTCCGGTGCCTACGAGGGCCTCGTCACGCGCGCCGAGATCGGAGACTTCCTCAAGGCTTTCCAGGGGTGGGAGTCGAACGCGCACTTCCATGGGCGGGGCGCGCTCTATTTCTTTTTCCTGCTCACGCTCGCTCTCAACCTGATGATTCTCACCGGGGGCATCGCGCGCGGAATCGAGCGTTTCGCCAAGCTGGCGCTACCCGCGCTGTTTGGGCTCGCTGTGGTTCTGGTCATCCGCGTGCTCACGCTCTCGCCGCCCGCCGGTGCCGGGCCCGACCAGACGGTGCTCTCGGGCCTCGGCTTCGTGTGGAACCCCGACCTGCGGCTGCTGGGTGACTGGAAGGTCTGGATGAGTGCCGCGGGACAGGTCTTCTTCACAATCTCGGTGGGCTGGGGCATCATCCACACCTACACCTCCTACCTGGGACCCGACGACGACGTCGCACTCACGGGGCTCTCCACTGTCAGTCTCAACGAATTCGCGGAGATCGTGCTGGGGGGGACGATCGCGATCACCGCATCCGTGGTCTTCTTCGGGATCATCGCCACCCAGGACATCGTCGCGGGGGGCACGTTCGACCTCGGCTTCCAGGCCATGGCCATCATCTTTCAGCAGCTTCCCTTCGGGAGCCTTCTGGGTGGGATCTGGTTCCTGCTCCTCTTTTTCGCGGGCCTCACCTCGGCCGTCGCCATCACCCAGCCCGCGGTCGCATTGATCCAGGAGGGCTTCGGCGTGACCCGCGGCCGCGCGGTTGCGCTGGTCGGGCTCGCCCTCCTGACGCTCTCAGTGCCCGCGCTCTGGTGGCGGGGTGTGCTCGACGAGCTGGACTTCTGGGCGGGCACGTTCGCATTGCTCTTGTTCGGGTTCGCGGAAGCCGTGATCTTCGGCTGGATCTTCGGCATCGAGCGCGGCTGGAGGGAGATCACGCGGGGCGCCGATATCCGCGTCCCCGCCATCGTGAAGCCGGTGCTGAAGTACGTCACCCCGGTCTTTCTGGGTGCCATCCTGCTGGGCTTCGTCTTCCAATCCCTGGGCGGCCCGCTGGAGAGCGCGCCCTGGCAGATCTGGGGCGCGCGCGGACTCATGCTCGCGATCTTCATTGGGCTCGCGAGCATGGTGCGGGTCGCTCTACGCGCGTCCCCTACGGAGGACGCGTAGGTGGAACCTCACACGCTCGAGCCCGCGGGTTGGGCCCTGCTGCTCAGCTCCTGGCTGCTGATCAGCGGCCTCGTGCTCTTCTGCGTTCGGCGCGTGCTTGAGAGCCGCGACCCCAGCCAAGAGGACTAGCCTGGAGTTCTCACTCGGTGGCCTGCTGCGGCCGCCAATTGCACGCCATCTCGTAGCGCGGCCCGCGTGCAGCAACTACTATGCCGCGCGCCTGTCGGCGCGGCATGCGAGTTTCATGGGCACTAGCCGGTTATCGGCGGGCCAAGCCCGCCTGCCGGCGCGGCACACGACTTCGTGCGTGCCGTGGGTTGGGGCGGTGTAGCTCAGCTGGTTAGAGCAGGCGGCTCATATCCGCCGAGTCGGGGGTTCGAGTCCCTCCACCGCCACCAGCTTGCAGCGAGCCTCCCTTCCGTCGGCCTGTCGCGTTCTGTACCTTCGGATTGGTCGTCAACCACAGGAGCGAACGGATGAAGGAGCGGCATGCTTTCCCCAACTCGACGCGAGTGTACCTGACCGGTACACGCCCCGACCTTCGGGTACCGGTACGGGAGGTCACGCTGTCCGCAGCGCCCCCAACCAGCGTAGCCCCGGAGCCGCCCGTCCGCCTGTATGACACCCGGGGACCGTACGGCGATCCCGACCTGCAGCTGGACCTGCGGCAAGGGCTCCCGCCGCTGCGGCGACCCTGGATTCTCGAGCGTGAGGATGTCGAGGAGATCGAAGGACGACCCGCTGGCCCCGAGGACGAGATCCAACGTGGGCGCGCGGAGGAGCCCTTTCCCGGCCCCCGGCGGCGGCCGCTGCGGGCGAAGCCCGGAAGCAACGCATCGCAGCTGCACTACGCGCGCCGCGGAATCGTGACGCCGGAGATGGAATTCGTCGCGCTGCGCGAGAACGTCGAGCTCGAGTTCGTGAGGCGCGAGATCGCAGAGGGACGCGCCATCCTGCCGAATAACGTGAACCATCCCGAGAGCGAGCCGATGATCATCGGCCGCAACTTCCTGGTGAAGATCAACGCCAATATCGGGAACTCAACCGTTAGCTCCTCCATCGAGGAGGAGGTCGAGAAGCTGCTCTGGGCCACGCACTGGGGCGCCGACACCGTGATGGACCTGTCCACGGGCGCCAATATCCACTCGACCCGAGAGTGGATCCTGCGCAATTCGCCGGTCCCGATCGGAACCGTGCCGATCTATCAGGCCCTCGAAAAGGTGGGTGGAGCGCCCGAGGAGCTGACGCCCGAGCTCTTCCTCGACACGCTGGTGGAGCAGGCTGAGCAGGGAGTCGACTACTTCACGATCCACGCCGGCGTGCTGCTGCGCTTCATCCCGCTCACGGCCGCGAGGGTGACGGGCATCGTCTCGCGGGGCGGCGCGATCATGGCCAAGTGGTGCCTGGCTCACCATCGTGAGAGCTTCCTGTATACGCACTTCGAGGAGATCTGCGAAATCATGAAAGCGTATGACGTAGCGTTCTCCCTGGGGGACGGCCTGCGCCCCGGGTCGATCGCCGACGCCAACGACGCCGCGCAGTTTGCCGAGCTCGAGACGCTCGGAGAGCTGACCAAGATCGCGTGGGAGCATGACGTGCAGGTCATGATCGAAGGCCCCGGACATGTCCCCATGCATCGGATCAAGGAGAACATGGAGCGGCAGCTTGAGGTCTGCCACGAGGCCCCGTTCTACACGCTGGGCCCCCTGACCACGGACATCGCCCCCGGCTACGACCATATCACCTCGGCCATCGGCGCCGCTATGATCGGCTGGTTTGGCACCGCCATGCTCTGCTACGTGACGCCCAAGGAGCATCTGGGGCTACCGAACAAGGACGACGTGCGCGCGGGCGTGATCACGTACAAGATCGCGGCTCACGCAGCCGACCTCGCGAAGGGGCACCCGGGGGCGCAGCTGCGTGACGACGCGGTTTCACGGGCGCGCTTCGAGTTCCGCTGGGAAGACCAGTTCAACCTCGCCCTCGACCCGGAAACCGCACGCAGCTTCCACGACGAAACCCTCCCCGCGGAGGCGGCCAAGCTGGCCCATTTCTGCTCCATGTGCGGACCCAAATTCTGCAGCATGAAGATCACTCAGGACATTCGCGACTACGCCAAGGCCAAGGGACTGACGGCCTCGGACGCGGTCGATGCGGGGCTCAAGGAAAAATCCGAGGAGTTCCGCAAGCGCGGGTCAGAGATCTACCCCTAGCCTGGATTTCTCATCCGCAACCCGGTGAGAAATCTACGCTAGGCGTCAGACGCCGCGGGTGTCGGGACCCCAGATGTATTTGTGCAGTTGGAGGTTGAGCCGGACGCGGAGGCCGTCTTCCAGCAGCCACTTGACCAGCTCGCTGGGATCCAGGCCGGGGTTCACGGGGGAGAAGTTTACCGGCAGTTTGCTGTCGAGCTGGTGGGCCCGCACCATATCTCTCGACCACTCGTAGTCTGCGCGATCGCAGAGCACGAACTTGACCTCGTCACCCGCACCCAGCCGCTTCAGGTTCTCCGGCTCGTTCCAGCCATGCATACGGCTACCCGGCGTCTTCACATCCAGGATCACGTGCGCGCGCGGGTCCAGCACTGAGATGTCGTGGTGTCCACCCGTCTCCACCAGAACTTCGTAGCTCTCGTCGAGCAGCCGACCGACGAGCTCCGGCAAAGCGGCCTGCAGTAGCGGCTCACCCCCCGTGACCTCGACCAACCTCGTGTTCCAGGGCCGGATGCGCGCGAGCACCTGATCGACCGTCATGCTCTCGCCGCCGCTGAAGGCGTGCGTCTCATCGCAATAGGTGCAGCGGATGTCACAGCCCACCGTACGTACGAAGACACAGGGCCACCCGGCGAAGGTCGACTCCCCTTGAATCGAACGATAGATCTCGCAGACCTGCAGGCTAGCCATACAGGATGGCTCGGTGCTTGACGATCTCGCCGATCACCGATTCGACCCGCTCCGGGTGTTCGGGAAGGCCTTCAATACGCACCCTTCCCGTGCGATCCCCACCCGCCACGGCGTACGCCCACGACAGACGAGCGCTCACACGATCGATCATGGCCGATATATTGATGTGCCGCTTCTCGTCGTTGCAGCCCAACCAAATCACATCGTCCTCCTCGCGGCTCACGAGCGAGAGCCGCGCCCCAGTACGCAGCCGGCCCCGGCGGCCCACCTCACCCGAGTCGAGCTCCCGAGGTACGCGCAGTACGGCCATCTGGTACTCGCCGAAGTGCACGATGCGCGGGTCATGCTGCTCGATCCAGGCCTCCTCTTCCGCGTACACCGACTCCACTTCGGGTAGCTCCGCCGGCTTGCCCGAGAGCACCGCGGCGATCTCGGAACGGTGTTCGCCCTGCTTGCCGGCCAGCCGCTCCAGCAGACCGGCCAGGCGGTAGCCCCATTTATTCATGTCGCTCTCAGACATCCGCCGCCCTGCGAGGTCGATCATCTTGTCCGTGAAACGACTGCGCCGCTCCGTCACCTGCACAACCGCCGCCAACGGACTGGAGGTACCCGGCTCGAACACGATCGAGTCACGACCGATGGCGTCCCGCAGCCGCTCCACATCCTCGATCGGCCACTCGTGATGGTCGAACCACTGCACGCGACCCCGGAAAAGCCCCACCGTACTAATTACCTCCTGCGGAATCGGCTGAGCCGTGAAACCAACCAGGAGCAGGTCCGCATTCTCGGGAAGATCAGTCGCGCGACCTTTGAGGAAGTCCATTAAGCGTTCTTGACTGCAGACCCAGAAGGCGACCAGGTTTCGACGATCCCGGGAGAGAATCAGCGCCGCCAGGATGGAATCGGGATCATCCCGGACGGCGATGGCCGCGCGTGAGTTGCGTCGACGCGGAACCTCCGGCTCGATGGCCTCGCCAGCCTCCCCACCGGTCTCTTCGCGCTCTTCGGCCAGGGTGGCTTCGATCTCCAGCTGCACGGCCTCCGAGCCCGGACTCGGTTCGAGCTCCTCCGGCTCTTCGGCGGCGACATCCGCTTCGTCCGTCTCGGAGGGGCCCTCAGCTTCCGGAGCCTCCGCGCTCGTCTCAAGCTCCAATGCCTGGGAAGCAGCCGCTTCTTCCGCAGCCGCGGGGGAGGCCTCGACCACGTCTTCGTCGGCGCGCTCGGGGCTGTCGTCCTGCTGCGAACGCTTGCCCGCAACGAGTGGCATCTTCTCCGCGGGGGTCTCGGGCTCCTCTGCACCGGGCTCGGATGGGGCCGCGGAGTCCGCGGCCGGCGTCTGTCGAGACCAAGCATCGCCCCGTTCACGCCGCCGTCGGCGCGGCCTGCGCCGCCCGCGTCGCTCGCGCTCCGACCCCGTCCCGCTCTCTGCAGGCAGCGCCGGGCTTACGCCCACGACCTCCAGCTCGAGCCCGGCCCGGGAGAGCACGGGCCGCAGCAGCGGGTGCTCGCGCTCCGAGAGCAGCAGCAGGCGCGGCGCGCCCTCGGCCCCCAACACCCACTGGGCGCGCTCGTCCTCGAGCACGTGAAGTGCCGCGATCCAGCCGGCGGCATCCGCCAGGGTGGGTGCCTTGCGGACAACACCCAGCACAGGCCGGCCGCTCGAGTCCACGCCAACCCAGTCAACCGGGTCCGCTCCATCCACGCTCCACGGCAGCCAACGACCCGTCACGCGGCAACCGCTGTCCGACGCCATGCGTTCGACCGCGCGCTCCCGATCCATTAGCTCGTCCGTGAGCAGGCGGGGATCTTGGGCCAGCTGGAGGATCGCCTCATGCAGCTCCACACCCCAGCGGGGGAAGTTTCCCTCCCCCACGTGGACGCGCCGCCGCTCGGGCGCCAAAAACGTAACCACCGCGTTCTCATCCTCGGGCGTGATCTGCAGGGTAGGAAGGCCCCTGACGTAGAGCAGATAACCAGTTGGCGTGCTGCGCAAGCCCGCGCACGAGGTCACGGCGGCCGCACCCTCCACCACGCGCAGCACGCGTTCCAGAACCGACCTGGGATCGACACCCCGCGCAGCCGATTCGCAGGCCTCGGGGAAGGTCTCCTGAACCAGCAGCTCCTCGGGGACTTCGGCCAGCGCGGGTGCGCTCACCAGCCTGATGACTGGGCCGGAGGTGGCGGCGCGGCGCGCCGCGCGACGGCTGCGCGCACCGAACTGAGGCGCGGCCAGCATGACCTCGCCCACAGGGGTGTTGCCCTCGCACTGCTGAAGCGCGACGTGCGCCCAGCCCAACAGGTCCAGGCCATCGCGCTGGCTCGCCACGATCGCCAGCGATCGATTGCCATCACGCTTCGCCTGCCCGAGCTCGATCTCGGTGGGAAGGCCCTCAGGGCGCTCCAGAGCCCGAACATCCCTCAGGCTGAGCGCTTTGAGCTCGCGCAGCCGCTCGAGGATACGACCCGAGCCCCGCTTGCTGCGGCTCTCCCATCTCCCTCGTCTTCTCACTCTCATCCTCCCTTCCGGTCATGGTTACGCGGGCACGGGGGCTCCAAGCCCGCATCAGGTTAGACAAGCTGCCATACGGAATCCCATCAGTCCCCAGCTCAGCCGGGCAGAATGAGCTTGCCCTCATCCTCCTGGCGCTGCTGCTGGCGGGTCAGGCCGCACGAGAGCTCCAACAGCATGCGGAGATAGCCAACCTCGAGCGGCGCACACGCGTCGCGAATGATCTCCGCCGTGCGCAGGGCTGCCGCGGCGCCCTCCTCGTCCCCGCCCCCCAGCAGCCCGGCAGCCGCCTCCTCCAGGCGCTGCGCCACGCGCTGACGCGTGGGCTCGTCCAGAATGCGCTCGGCGGCCGCCGCCAGCACCTGGTACACACGCTCGCCCTTTTGAACGGCCGAGAGCACGAGCGGGCTGCGCTCGAGCTCAGCCAACCTACGCACGGCCTCCTCGATCGCATCCCCTGCGAACGGCCAGGCGGCCAGCACTCCCGCCTCCATGCGCCGGCGCAGAATCGCCTCCGCCTGCACCTGCGCAAGCCGCGCAGCCTGCGCGCTCAGCTTCTCTCGAGCCCGTTCGCCCGGTGTGGGCGCGCTCTCGCCAGCAAGCAGCTCCGCGAGCAGTTGCGGATCGACGCCCGAGGTCGCAGCTCCGCCTCGACCGGCCTGCGCCCGGCGCACCAGCCCGCGCACCGCAGCCCCCTCCGCGCGCAGTACGCGTCCTTGCTGCTCCTTCTGCAGTCGATCAATGAAGCTCCTGGCCTCGCGGCGGCGCAGCTCGAACCGTACCAGGTGCAAAACTCCCTGGGTGTCGGAGAGGAGGATTTCGTAGATCCTCGTACCTCCGCGCACCGATACCAGCAGCAAGAGCGCCTGGCGCCCCTGAGGATCGGGAGGCGTGACAACGCCCAGCTCCGCCCGCTCCGCGACCGGAGTAATCACACTGTGCCGCTCGCCGCGAGCGCTCTCGCCCACATCGATCCCTCGCGTCTTCAGGCGGTGGAGGCTGCGGCGGACCAGCTTCCGCATCTGCTTGTCGGGAACCCGCTCCTCGAGGCGACGCAGTACCGGCAGCGCGTCGCTTCCAGCGTGAGCCAGCTCCTGCAGGACGCCATCCATTTCGTGCGCATGGAGCTCGCTCAACACGTCGGCTAGCTCAGCTCCCAGCGCCTCCAACCAGCTCGCGAGAGCGTCTTCAGGGGGAAGCCTCTCCCGCAGATCTTGCGCGACGCGCTCACGCAGCGACCCGAGCTTCAACTCCACGGGTACTAGCCGGTTAGCGGCGGGCAGAGCCTGCCTGGCATCGTTAGGGTTCGGTTAGACATGCGCGTGGGGGTCGAAGAGTTTGCGATGCTCATCCATGGCAAAGCGGTCCGTCATGCCGGCTAGGTAGTCCGCGATGGCCCGCTCGTGCCCCTCAGCCTGCCCCTCGCGCAGAACCTGGGGCGGGAGCTGGCGGGGATCCTGGGTGTATGCGGTCCACAGATCCTGCAGGATGCGTTCGGCCTTGGCCGCCATGCGTACGACCAGGTGATGCCGATACAGGTTCTCGTGAAGGAATTGCGCCAGCTCATGCGTGCCCTCACTCATCTCGGGGGAAAAGGTGACCATCGGCTCCGGAGCCTCCTGCACCTCGAGCGTGGAGCCGATGGCGTGGGAGCGGAGCCGGGCGGCGGAGGTCTCGATCAGATCCGAGGCCAGTATGTCGATCAAGGTGGCGATCACGCGGGGGCGGACGCCGGGAGGCTTATCGTCCTCCAGCTTTCGGACGTGATTCAAGGCACGCCGCCAGAGCACCAGATCCGAGAGTGCATCCCACTCGAGCAAGCTGGAGCGAAGACCATCATCGATATCATGATTGTGGTAGGCGATCTCGTCCGCGAGGTTCGCGATCTGCGCCTCCACGCTCGGCCAGGTGCGCAGTTCGGGTAACGGCAGCGGATGGGCATAGCGGGGAAACTCCGAGCCGTGCTTGAGCAGGCCGACCCGCGTTTCGTAGGTCAGGTTCAACCCACGATAACGGTTCGAGCGTAGCTCGAGGAAATCGACGATGCGCAGGCTCTGGCGGTTGTGCTCAAAGCCGCCCTGCTTCGAAAGCAGGCGATGCAGAGCCTGCTGGCCCGAGTGTCCAAAGGGTGTGTGGCCCAGATCATGGGCCAGCACGATGGCCTCGGTGAGATCCTCGTTGACACCCAGCGCGCGCGCGATGGTACGGGCAATTTGGGCCACTTCGAGCGTGTGGGTGAGCCGGCTGCGAAAGTGATCGCCCTCGTGGTACACGAAGACCTGGGTCTTGTACTGAAGGCGCCGAAAGGCGGTGGAGTGGAGCACGCGGTCGCGGTCACGCTGGAACGCTGTGCGATAGGAGTGTGGAGCCTCAGCGTGGAGGCGTCCAAGTGAATCCCGCGACAGGCAGGCCCAGGGTGCTAGTCGCCGCTCCTCGTCCTTCTCAATTTGCTCCCGCTGTCTTACCACGCTCGTTCTCCCGGATCTTCTCCTCGATCAAGCGGTTGAGCGCTTCGCGATCGCCACGCGTGAGCGCGTCGACCGATCCCAGCGGCACGCCGGCTCCTACAGCGGGTGGGCTGGTCTGCTCGCTCACCGCCCGAACAGCCCGTTGACCCAGGTTCCGGGCACGCTCGCGCAGCAGACCAACGATCTCATCGCCTTCTCGCAATCTGAGGGTCAGCACGCGCTCGTCCGGCTGCCATCTGGGTTCCACCCAGACTACGGCGGCGATCCCGATGAGGATGAGCAAGCCTAAGCGGAGCAAACGAACCTCGATTGGGTCTGCGGAGATTAGCCCGACCTTAGCCGGGCGGCCAGCCGAGACTGCGACCTCCGATCAGATGAACGTGGAGGTGGTAGACGCTCTGCCCGGCGGCGGGATTGGTATTCACAACCAGCCGGAAGCCGTCGTCTGCCACTCCGCGTTCCCGTGCCAGGGCTGCGGCCGTCTGGATGATCTCACCTATCAGCTCTCGGTCTTCCGCAGCCACCTCCAGCACGGTCGCGATGTGCTTGCGCGGAATGATCTGAATATGGGTTGGCGCCTGAGGATTGATGTCATCGAACGCCACGATGCGTTCGTTCTCGAAGACAATCTTGGCCGGGATGACACCCTCAGAGATCTTGCAGAAGAGACAGTCCATCGCATCCTCCCCACTCCGCGACCCGGCTGGGACCCGAGCCCGGGGCGCTGATTTCAGTCTCGATACCCCACCAGTATAATCGCGCTGTCATCAGCCAGAGGAAGCTATGCAGGATCTGCAGATCCCCGAGCGGCTGCTGCTGGGTCCCGGTCCGAGCAACGTCCACGAGCGCGTGCTTCACGCGCTGAAGCAGCCCGTGATCGGCCACCTGGACCCCGTCTTCCTCTCGCTCCTCGACGACGTTCAGGAGATGCTGAAGCAGCTCTTCCGGACGCACTCGGGACTCACGCTGCCCATCTCGGGCACCGGCAGCGCCGGTATGGAAGCCTGCCTCGTCAATCTGATCGAGCCAGGCGACACGGCGCTGGTCGCGGTTCAAGGGGTGTTCGGAGAGCGCATGGTCTCCATCGTCGAGCGAGCCGGAGGACGCTCGCTGCGAGTCGAGGCCGAGATGGGCAAGGCCGTTCCCGAAGACCGATTCATTGAAGCAATCCGCGCCCACCAGCCGGATCTGGTGGCGCTAGTCCACGCCGAGACATCCACCGGTGTGGCCCAGCCCGTTCGGGAGATCGCGCACGCGGCGCGCGAAGCCGGCGCCCTGGTCGTGCTCGACTGCGTGACGTCGCTCTCCGGAATGGATGTGAGCTTCGATAGCTGGGCCATCGACGCGGCCTACTCGGGCACTCAGAAATGCCTGTCGTGTCCACCTGGACTTTCACCGATAGCGCTCGGCCCACGTGCGCTCGAGCGGATCGAGCGTCGTGCTAAACCTGTTCAGAGCTGGTACCTGGACCTGAGCCTGATCGGGCGCTACTTCGGCGAGGAGCGCGTCTACCACCACACCGCCCCGGTGAACATGATCTACGCACTTCACACCGCGCTACAGATCGTCCTTGAGGAGGGCCTCGAGGCCCGCTTCGCTCGCCACCGGAGCGTGCACCAGCATCTGGTCGAAGGTCTGGGGAAGCTCGGCTTTCAAATGCTGGTGCAGCCCGCCTACCGACTCCCCATGCTGAATGCGGTGATCCCGCCCTTCGAGGATGAGGCCCGCGTGCGTCGCAGCCTGCTCACACGCTATGGAATCGAGGTCGGTCCAGGTCTGGGCAAGCTGGCGGGACGGATCTGGCGGGTGGGTTTGATGGGAGAGAACGCGCGTATGGAAGTGGTCGATCGTTTCCTCGACGCGCTGCGCGAGCTCGTGTAGACAGTTCCTAGCTAGGATTGAGCCCCGGCAGAATCGAGGCGTGCTGCCGGTCCTGGGGCCGCACGAAACGCGGGCCACCCGAGATGCCGCCAAGACCGATCTCGATGTAGGCTTCGACGGGTAGCCAATTCGACAGACCCAGCCACGCCGCCAGGGGCAGCACGAGTGTGCCCTGCGGGCCGGATCGGCTCAGCTCGAACCCGAGCCTGGCATTGAGGAAGGACGTGCGTGCACCCAGCCGCGCATCGGCGGAGAGATCGAGCCGGCCATAGACGGACGCTCCGATCGAACGCGTACGATCAACGCAGACGGTGCGCTTCGGACAGGAGAACGCCGGCCCGCGCCAGGACTTCTCTATGTTCAAGGCCCGCTTGCGGCGCTTGACCTGCACCGAGGCGAGTGTGGCCGTGCGTCCTTTGACGAGGGAGCGCTTCAGGGCCTTGCCCATGGATTCCTTCGGGTTCGACCAGGCCTTCAGAGCCAGGCCCGCGCCCTCGTGCAGGGCACGGTCGATGCGCCGAATCCGTTCGAGCACCACGGCCGCACCGTGTGAGCGAGAGTGGAGCTTTCTACGCTCGATGCCCGTCGCCAGCCCCCCCAGCAGAGCCCGTGCGCGGTCTGCGGGCAGCTCTTGCATATCCGGGCCTAGCTGCGCGTGTTGAGGCGCGAGCCAGATCGCCTCGGAGTCGCCGAGATCTGCCGCCAGCACACTGGCGTACTCGCCGGCCGCCACCTCGAACGCAGCCCGACTCACGAGGACCGGCCGTGCGGTGATCGGGGTATAGCGCGTACGCGCGGCTGGCAGGACCAGATGTCCATCCTCCCAGGCCCGAGGCAACCCCGCATATGGGCGGTCCGGAGCCAGGCGGAGAGAGCGTCGCGCGACGTTGCGTAGCTCTGAACGTACGGCTCGCGACCCCCGAGAAAGCCGTTCCGGAATCGACAGGGCCAAATCGAGGGAGTCCATAGCTCCGCGCCGCAGCGGTTTGCCGCGCTCACGGGAGCCCACCGGTCCAGAGCCAGCCTCCAGGAACGACCGCATCAGACGCTTCATCGGCTGGGCCGTCGCCCGGGGGTTGCGCGTCGGGTCCCGCAGCCAACGTCGTGCCAGCTCTCCGGTAGGGCCGCGGAGTTCGCTCAGTCGCTGCATCGCCTCGAGCGCCGGGCCGCTTGCGCCCGAGAGATACTGTGCAACGGCTTGCGCCAGCTCCGCGTCCGGGCGAGGCGCACCCAGGTCGAGCGCCGAGTCGTAGCGTTCCAGCAGCAGAGCCGCACCGAGAGAAGCCTCCCAGGCTTCGAGCTCTTCCGTGCGCGGGTTGGCCTGGGTGGCAGGGGCGGCAGCGAGCGCTGCGTGGAGGGCCTGCAAGGCGGACTGGATACGCTCGGAGTCCGGGTTGATGGCGTGGGCCCGCTCGAGCCGACGCCGTGCCAATCGCAGGTCGCCGCGGGCCAGTGCTCGCTCCCCTTCCTCCAAGCAACGCTTCACTCGTTCCCGATCTTCGCGCTCGCGCAGCCGTGTGTAGAGCGCGAGCAGCCCGGGATCCTCCGACCCGGCTCGGACCTCGGCCTCGATCAGATCCAGTGCGCGCTCCTCGGCGGCCGAGCGGCGCCCCCAATCTCGAAGCTGGCGAAGCATGTTGCGGCCGCTCTTAAGCAGGCGCCCGGGTGACGCTTGAGCGAATACCTGCCAGGCCACCTCGACAACGGCGAGGTGGATCGAGGTGATCCGCCGGCGGCGATCTTTACGCAGCAGGGATTCGGCTTCGTCGAGTCTCTCCGCGGCGCTCGGCGGTGTGTCCGAGACGAGCCACCGCGCCAGGTCCTCAGGCTGGGACAGCTCCTGGGAACGGGCGCTGCGAGCCAGCAGCAGAACAATCAGGCCAACCGCCGCGGCCACCACGACCACCCATACACCCACTCGGATCACCTCTTCCTGCTTATTGAGCATGACCGAAGGTCCCCTGGTGAACTGCGAGCAATGCCTCGATCTTCAACTGCGCCTCGCGTCGCGGTCCTGGCTTGCGCTCCTCACCGGCAAGCTCGTAAGCGGAAAACGCCTGGTCGAGCAGCGTTTCGTACCGGTTCGCATCGAAGGGTGCGAGCTTCGCGCGGGAGACGAGGTGCACGCGTCGCGCTGCGTCCGCGTACAGATCGCCGAGTCGAATCAGGTGTTGGGCGTAGAGCTTCGACTCGTGGTTTCGCTCCACCAGGCGCCGACAGGCTCCGATGGCCTGGCTGATGCTCCGGTTTCGCTTCAGCCAGTCTACGCGCAGCATCTCCCAGGCTTCTGCCTCTTCGAGGGCCAGGACTTCGTAGGACGTAGCGCGGTAGTCCCAGGCCAGATCCCGCCACTTTTCGAGACGGCCGTTCAGGAAGGCAAGCTCGTCATCCGCTGCGCTAATGGGCTCCGTGGAGCCCCCGGCGTAGCGGGCGAACCGCCGCATGACGTCCGCAGCCGCAGCTGCCGGCTCCGCCAGCAGCGAGCCGGCGTTGGCAACCGCCTCGTAGGCTCGCTCGGCCTGGGTATAGCGACGCAGGCGCTCCAGTGCCCGGGCCCGCGCGTACTCCAGGACGATATCCACGTTCTCCCACTGCTCGTGCTTCAGCGCACGGAGCTCCTGGGCGCGCTGAATGCGCCAGTCCGCCATGGCGAACACGTTCCGGCCATCGGCCGTGATGGCCCGGGTCGTACGGTAGGTGTCGTCGTGCAGATGCATCTGGAGCTCGGACACGATCAACGTGAGCGTGTGGGCAGCGGGGGCAAGCTCTGCGGCCGGAACCCTAGGGGGGGAGCTTGCCAGAGTCTGGCAACCGCTCAGCAGCAGCAGGACTCCGAGCTGGGCGACTCCATATGGACCAGTTGAAAACATGGTCCGTCAGCTCTGCAGGAGGTGTGCCGCCGGCAATACATACGCAGCTCCGGTCGTAACCGAGCGTCACACGTCGACGGAAGCATGCGCCTCAACGCAAAGCGCGCAAAGTCTTTCGCGCCGGCTCCGCCAGCAACGCACCTTTACTTACATACGTGCCAGAGATCCAGGCGCGGCAGAAGGTCGGCACCCCGCGCGCAGGTGAGAGCCTGGCTCTCCGCTACCCGATCAGTTCGAGGTGAGTTTGGGCAGCCAGGACTGGAGGTCCAGCGCGTATCGGTGCTCGGGGATCCGCGAGGACCGCCCCCCCTCCTCCAAGCGCAGAACCCGATCCACCAGCTCCAGCCGGTAGCGCACATGCGTCGCGTCGAGTCCGAAGCCGGTGATGTGGCCAACCTCCAGGATCGCCGGATTGATCTGAAGACGCGCCAGCAGGCGCGGTCGTGCGCGCAGGGCCTGTACGACCGCGACGGCGATGTCCTCGCTCGTGTCGGGTGTGGAGTCATGCCCACCCCGTGCCCAGAGCGACGCCGTGAGGTCCATGATCGGTTCGAGGTCCAGATCATCGGCGCCCAAGGTGACACTAATGTGCGTTCGACCCGTGGCGGGCAACCACTCGAGCGTGCCGTCAACGCTCATGGACTGGCCCGCCAGCACGAGCTGCGGCGCCTGGAAGTGGGCCGCGTCAGGAGTCAGGTCGATGCGCCCCGACGGGATCTTGATCGAACGCGATCCCAGCTCCAGCTTGATATCGTGCAGAGTTACCTCTCCCGCTAGTCCGCGTTCGGGGCGCCAGACGAGATCGAGTGTCAGCTGGCCCTGCACGCTTTCGGGCAGCACATGTAGAGCGGGTACATAGGCGCGCAGCTCGGCGAGTGGCAGCGACTGGCTACGTAGACGCCAGGTCGAGCTGGATCCGGAGATCGTGCGATCGAGCCGCAGCCGCAGGCCTCCCAGCTCGAGGGTTCCGAGCGAGCCGCGGCGACCCTTGGGTCCCCAGTAGGCCTCGTAATGGGCGGACCCGGGCGAGTCCGCAGGCTTCTCCAGCAAGTTGGCCAGGCGCAGGCGCAGCTCCTCCAGATTCGCGTCGAGCACGAGCCGACCCGACTCAGCGTCACCGGTGAGCGCTAGCTCGAGATCGACCCCGCCGTGCATCGCTCGCAGCCCTCGGCTCGCATCGAGCTCCCGCACCTCACTGCGGATCTGCAGCGCCTCGCCCGACAGAAAGCGGCCATCCTGGCGGACGAGTCGACCCCGAATCTTGGTCTGGAGCCAGTCGCCGCCGCTCTCCCGGCGGAGCCCCACGCCATCGAGGTCGAAGTCGAATACCTGTCGCTGCTCGAGATCTCCCGCGACCGTGATCACGCCGCTGAAGCGAACGGGGCCCTGATCGAGCCCAGCCAGCGGCGGCAGCAGCTCCAGAAGGGGCAGGTCAAGCTGCGCCAGGTACACGCGCAGCGGATTCAGTGTGGGGTCGGCTGCTCCCAGCGAACCCGAGATCTCGACCGAGCCACCGTGCGCGCCGTACGCCCGTCCCTGTACGTGCAGCCCGCTGGCGCGGGACTTCAGCTTGACCATCGCTTCGCGCAGCCCGAGCGGCCCCAGGCTGAGGTCGAGGCCCGCGAGCTCGATCTCTCCGTACGCCCCCGACTCATTCCCCAGGAGCGAGGGGATGCCCCGCAGAAAAACCTTGCGAGCCCGGATCGCGACCGGCAGCGCATGGAAAACACCCGGATACGCCACAGCATCCCGCAGCTCAACAGTGGGCCCGGGATCCCATCTCCAGTGTGCACTCTCGATGTGGACGGGGAAGCCGAGGTGCTCGGCGAGCGAGGTCTCGAGGTCCAGGCTATGCAGTCGCGCGGGGGGCACGACGACCGCGAGCGCGAGCAATATGCTCGCGCCGAAGAAAACTCTCCTTCCCAACCATGCCCAACGGGTGGCCATGTGCGGGGGCAAAGCAACACCGATGCCAGATCCCGCCCCTCAAGCGATCATGAAACGCCTACATTGGCAACCATACGCCGGCAGCTGCGACCCAAGGCGCGCGTTCTGTCAGGGAGTGACGCAAAGCGCGAGTCTTGATTCCTCAGTCACCTGCCGGGGCCGTGGGCGGCTGCATCCAGTCGTCGGGCACCCCGGCCAGGGAGGCTTCCACATCGAGATCGCGCAGACGCTGGCGCGCGGCCTCGAGCGACTGACGGTCCCGTCGCAGCTGGGCACGCAAGCGCAACACCTCGGGATCGGAGGGCATGCCGCCGCCGGTGGGGCTGAAGCTCCAATCGTCGGGCGCGGCCGCACGAATGCCTTCTTGCGCCAGCGCGATCTGCTGCTCTAGACCCGCAATCTCGGTGCGGAGGCGACTGAATTCGGTGCTCCACTTTTCGCGGTCCTTGCCGCCGGGTGTTTCCGGAGGCGGCCCCGCTACCCGTGGAGGACGCAACAGACGTTCCAAATTCAGGGATGGAGCCGACAAACGCGGGGCCGTCCGCACCCCCTCGCCCGCATCACCGACTGTGGATTCGGGGTCCGCACTACCCGAAATCGGGACCAGCAGAGCCAGGGTCAGGAGGGACAGGGGCGCTTTCACCGTCACTCAGTATACGGAAGCCCAGGATCTAAGCCCATCAAGCCGGTCCCCCTGCGCGCCGAAGAACAGAAAGCCCTTTGCTGGCAGATCCACGCGCGAGGTTGGGAGTCCATCATGGATCGCGAGCGTCTTCATCGTTTGCTCCGCTTGGGATTTGAGAAGGGTGCCTCCGACATCCATTTTCAGGCGGGGTGCCTGCCGCTCTACCGCTTCAACGGTGAGCTCGTCGAGCTACGCTACAAGTCCCTGACGCCGGCCGACACGCGGTCGATCGCAGATTTGCTGATCGAGGGCAGCCGTTACCACTCACTGGACGACCATCCGGAGATGGACCTCGCCTATGAGATCCCTGGCGAGGGACGCTTCCGTGTCAACATTTCCCGTGAGCGCCGCAACTACAACATCGTTCTGCGTGTGATCCCGCTGGTCATCGGAAGCTTCGAAGAACTGAATCTGCCTTCCGTGCTGCGCGAGATGTCCTCCATCCAGCGCGGAATGGTGCTGATCACGGGCGCAACCGGCCAGGGCAAGTCGACCACTCTGGCGGCGATGCTGCAGGACATCAACGGAAGCCGGAAGTGCAAGATCATCACGATCGAGGACCCGGCCGAGTTCATCTTCAACCACGACCGCGCCATCATCACGCAACGCGAGGTCGGCACCGACACGCATGATTTTCCGGCCGCTCTGCGCGCTGCCCTGCGCCAGGACCCGGATGTGATCATGGTCGGGGAGATCCGTGACGCCGAGACGGTCGATACGGCGCTCAAGGCATCTGAGACAGGACATAGCCTGCTCTCGTCCATACACACGTCCGACGTCGTTACGACACTGCGACGTTTGGTCAGCTTCTTCCCGGCCGAGGAACATAACCAGGTTCGAGAGCGCATCGCGGACAACATTGAAGCGGTGATCTCCCTGCGCCTCTTACCCAACAAGAGCGGTACCGGGCGCGTGCCCGCTGTAGAGGTGATGCGTACCACGCGGATGATCCGGGAATGCATTCGGGACCCGAACCGCACGATCGAAGTCCCCGACCTCATGGCCAAGGGAGGCGAACTAGGGATGCAGACCTTTGACCAGCACCTGCTGAACCTGTATCGCGCGAACACCATCAAGCTCGCTACCGCCTGTGAGGCAGCCTCCAACCCACACGACTTCGCCAATCAGCTAGCGCTCGAGGGCGATACCTTTGACACCGAGGAGACCGCGGATAGCCCGCGCAGCATCGAGCTCGAAGAGGAGCGTCGCTTCTAGTGTCCTGTTCCGGAAGTTCGCTCGCCTTCCCGGCGACCAATGCATCCGCGCCCGCGGCGTTGCACTCGCTCGCCGAAGCTACGGATTCGCCTCGCTCGCGCGGCTTGCGCGCGCGGCGCCACGGCCGCGAGAACTGCGACGGAACTCCCGGAACAGAACACTAGCCAGGCGCTACCGTGGAAATCCTCGCGGTCTACACCGATCCCGAAGCGTTGGAGACAGCCCTGGCGACCGGCGCGCGGCACCTGGCCGCCACGCTCGATGGCTTCGCGCTCGTGTATCGGCGCAGCTGCGATGGGGAGGAGCCCGATGGCTGGGCGGGGTTCACCTGTGCACGCGACGCCCAGCTCGCCAGCGAGCAGCTAGCCGCGTTCCGCAAGCGGATTGAGCAGTCGGAGCGTCCCGTGAGGGGGGACGGCCCCAGCGAGCCGCAGCGGGTCTGGGCAAGGGCAGCGGGCGGATTATTCGGCTTCCCGCTGCAGCACGCCGGCACGATCCGCGGGGTCGCTATCATCGGCTGCCCGGGGCCCTGGCCTCGCATCCGCAACGCGGAGATTGAGTCGATCCTGCGCCAGATCGGGCTCGTGCTCGACCACCACGCCGTCTCCGAATCCACCGCCGAGCAGGCTGACTCCTCGGAGGAGCTAATGCAGCTAAGCGAGCAGCTGCTAGAGAAGGAGGTCGAGAGGATCCAGCAGGAGCAGACCTTCCTGCACCAGCAGGAGCTCAGACGGGGACTGGTCGAGCGGATGGCCCTCGAGCTGCGGGCGCCCCTGAACCAGATCATCGAGCGGGTGATCTCGGTGCTTGCGGACGAGCATGAGAACCTCTCGGAGACGGGCCGCGAGGCTCTACGGTCATCGCTGGACGAAGGCAACTACCTGGCGCGAATGCTTCAGAACATCCTCGACCTTTGGCGTGTCCAGCAGGACGAGCTGCGGATCGAGCTGCAGGACGTGAACATCGTGGAGGTGCTTGAGGAGGCGATCTTCAACGTGCGAGACCAGGTCAAGCCGCACGTGAGCCTCGAAAAGAAGATCGCCAAGCCGCTGCCCAAGATCCGAACCGATCTCGCGAAGCTCAGCCAGATCCTCTTTCACCTCTTGGACAATGCTGCCAAGTTCACCAGCAATGGGAGCATCAAGCTCGAGGTCTCGCTGGACGACGCCCAGCTCACCTGCACAGTGAGCGATACCGGCATCGGGGTTGCCCCCAGCGATCAATCCCACCTGTTTGATGAGTTCTTTCAGGTGGATCGATCCTCCCGCCGCCGTCATCAAGGCGTGGGGCTCGGCTTGACGCTCACTCAGGCACTGATCGCTAAGCTCGGCGGCACAATCTCGCTCGAGAGCGAGGTCGGGCGAGGCTCGCGCTTCACCTTCACGATTCCCGTCACCCTGATCTAGCCTGGATATCTCACCCGGTGACCTACTGCGGCCGCCAATTGCACGCCATCTCGTCCCGTGCTGGGCCCGCTCTGACGCAAAATGGGTGCCCTCGCTACGGCAACCCACTGAGAAATCCGGGCTAGTGTCCTGGCCCAGAAGTTCGGTCGCATTCTCGACGCCCGCTGCAGCCACGCTCGCGGCGTTGCACGCGCTCTTCGAAGCTACAGATTCGCCTCGTCCGCGCGCCTTGCGAGCGCAGCGCCTCGGACGCCAGAACCGCGTCGGAACCTCAGGAACAGGACACTAGGCCGTGGGGGGCTCCTGCTCCTGGGAATCCTCGGGGGGGCTATCCGGCTTCACATAGCCGGCCGCGATCTCACGCAGGGCCACCACCACGTGCCGGTTTCCCTCAGCCTTCACCAGGGGACGGGCCCCTCGCTTGAGCTGCTTGGCGCGCACGGCCGCCATCAGTACCAGCCCGAAGCGGTTACCGACCCGCCGCGTGCAGTCCTCAATGGTGATTCGAGCCATTCCGGGCCCTCCTAGGAGGGGGCAAGCTACGCCGCAGAGGGCGGTCCGTCAACACCCTTGGTGGCCCCCTCCCAAGAAGAAGCCCCCGTTGCACAACAGGCAACGGGGGCTCCAGGGAAAACCCGGAATCGGGCTTGGTTAAGCCTTCTTCCTTCGCTTCCTTCTCGCCTTCTTCCGGCCGGCCTTCTTGCGAGTCGCCTTCTTGCGAGTCGCCTTCTTGCGAGTGGCCTTCTTGCGCCCGGCCTTCTTGCGAGTGGCCTTCTTGCGAGTCGCCTTCTTACGAGTCGCCTTCTTGCGCCGCGTGGCCTTCTTGGTCGTGGCCTTCTTGCGACTGGCCTTTCTTCGTTTTCGAACTGCCATTCTCTCTCACCCCCCTTTTTCTGCTGACTGACCGTGCTCTGCCATGTTGCCCTTCCACCTTTCAGCGATCTGACTCAGACGCGAGCAGGTCGATATTGGAACCCGGGTGTA